>OFFB01000129.1_pt1 | contig 81792 bp, 66 predicted proteins | sample 1521281 | NCBI WGS metagenome assembly OFFB01 (sample SAMEA3504109, study PRJEB24116) | mouse gut metagenome | biome: mouse gut; feature: mouse-associated habitat; material: faeces | place: Denmark | collected 2011
TAAAAAACGTACTCCCGTAAAAACGTACTCCCGTAAAAAACGTACTCCCGTAAAAACGTACTCCCGTAAAAAACGTACTCCCGTAAAAACGTACTCCCGTAAAAAACGTACTCCCGTAAAAACGTACTCCCGTAAAAAACGTACTCCCGTAAAACCCGTACTCCCGTAAAAAAATGTACTCCCGTTGAAAAGCCGTGCTCCTGTAAAAGCCGGGCTGCCGTTGAGCACGAGGTATGGTCCCGGGGTAGAAGGGGATAAATTTAGAGGTTGCAGAGGGTGCAACTTTGCATCATGCAAAATTGCAACCCGTCTGCAACCTCAAAATGGTGTCTATTTTTCATGCTGCCCCAGTGAGCCGGGGGAGCCGGAGATCATTCATTGCGGAATACGAGCTCATCACCCTTGCGGTCGATAACAATCGGATGAGCGTTGTCGACTTTCTGGGCCAGAATATCCTTCGACAGCTGGTTGAGCACCATGCGCTGGATTGTACGCTTCACAGGACGCGCACCGAATTCAGGATCATAACCATCCTCGGCCAGCAACTCAAGAGCCGGCTTGGTGATTTCGAGTTTCACGCCATTTGAAGCCAGCATCTTGCGCACACTGTTGACCTGAATATCAACAATCTTCTGGATATCATGCTTATCGAGCGGGGTGAACATCACAGTCTCGTCGATACGGTTAAGGAACTCGGGACGAATAATCTGTTTCAGCCGGTCCATCACATCCTGCTTCGTGGTAGAGATGATATTCTCCTTCTCCTCAGCCGACTTATCGGCAAATCCCTGGAAATTGTCGCGGATGATGTCAGACCCCATGTTGGAGGTCATGATGATGATGGTGTTCTTGAAGTTGATGAAGCGCCCCTTATTGTCGTTCAGACGTCCGTCGTCGAGCACCTGGAGCAGGATGTTGAACACATCAGGATTTGCCTTCTCAATCTCATCGAAGAGCACGACACTGTAGGGTTTGCGGCGCACAGCCTCTGTGAGTTGGCCACCCTCATCATAACCTACATATCCCGGAGGCGCTCCGACCAGACGGCTTACAGAGTGCTTCTCCATATACTCCGACATATCGATACGAGTCATCATATCCTCATCATCAAAGAGGTACTCGGCCAAAGCCTTAGCCAGTTCAGTCTTGCCGACACCGGTTGTGCCGAGGAAGATGAAGCTGCCGATAGGGCGACGCGGGTCGTTAAGTCCGGCACGCGAGCGGCGCACTGCATCGGCCACGGCGCGGATTGCGTCATCCTGCCCGACGACTCTGCGGTGCAGCTCCTCCTCGAGATGCAGCAGTTTCTCCTTTTCGCTCTGCGCCATCTTCTTGACAGGGATACCGGTCCAGCGGCTCACGATCTCGGCGATATCTTCGGCATCCACCTCCTCCTTGATCATCGCACCCTCACCCTGCAGAGTCTTCAGACGCTCCTGAATCTGGGCATTCTCGTCCTCCTTCTGCTTGATGCGGGAGTATCTGATCTCGGCCACCTTGGCGTAGTCGCCCTCACGCTCGGCACGTTCGGCCTCGAGCTTGAGTTGCTCGATATCGACTTTGTTCTGCTGAATCTTGTTGATTTCAGTCTTCTCTGCCTGCCATTTGGCTTTGAGCGACTTCTCGGTGTCGCGCAGATTGGCGAGATCCTCATCAATCTCCTTCAGCTTATAGTCATTACCCTCGCGTTTGAGAGCCTCGCGTTCGATCTCGAGCTGCATGATGCGGCGTGAAGCCTCATCGAGAGCCTGCGGCATGGAATCCATCTCCAGGCGCAGTTTCGAGGCAGCCTCATCAATAAGGTCGATGGCCTTATCGGGCAGGAAACGGTCGGTGATATAGCGCACACTCAGCTGAACGGCGGCAATGATGGCCTCATCCATAATGCGCACCTTATGGTGATTCTCATAGCGCTCCTTCAGGCCACGCAGAATCGAGATAGCCGCCATCTCATCAGGCTCATCGACCATGACCTTCTGGAATCGGCGTTCGAGCGCCTTATCCTTCTCGAAATATTTCTGATACTCATCGAGGGTAGTGGCGCCGATAGAGCGCAGCTCGCCGCGGGCCAGCGCAGGCTTGAGGATATTGGCGGCATCCATAGCCCCCTCACCCTTGCCGGCGCCGACGAGAGTGTGGATCTCATCGATAAAGAGGATAATCTCGCCATCGCTCTGGGTGACCTCATTGACGATAGCCTTAAGGCGCTCTTCAAACTCACCTTTGTACTTGGCTCCGGCCACGAGGGCACCCATATCGAGCGAGTAAATCTGTTTGGATTTAAGATTCTCAGGCACATCACCGCGCACGATGCGGTGGGCCAGACCCTCGGCGATAGCCGTCTTACCGGTGCCCGGTTCACCCACGAGCATCGGGTTATTCTTAGTGCGTCGCGACAGAATCTGAAGCACGCGTCTGATCTCTTCATCGCGACCGATGACCGGGTCAAGTTTGCCTGAGCGGGCGCGGTCGTTGAGGTTGATGGCATATTTCGACAGAGCCTGGTAAGATTCCTCAGCGCTCTGATCTTTGACCTTATTGCCTTTCCGGAGGTCGGCGATTGCGGCATCAAGCCCCTTTTCAGTCACGCCGGCATCCTTAAGGATCTGCGACGCCTTGCATTTGGTGCGCAGAATGCCCATCAGCATAGCCTCGACCGACACATACTCATCCCCCATAGACTTAGAGTAGTCGATGGCTTTCTGCATTGCATCGTTAGATTCGCGGCTGAGGAAGACATCGCCGCCGCTCACTTTGGGGAGCGCAGCGATTGCGGCATCGATACCCTGCACCACGGTGGGGGTGTTGACACCAAGCTTCTGAAAGATAAAGTTCATGATGGTCTCACTTTCAGAAAGCATCGCCTTCAGGATGTGTACAGGTTCTATCTGCTGCTGCCCCGCCTGGCGCGTCAGGTCGATAGCCTTCTGCACTATCTCTTGCGATTTGATTGTGAAGTTATTGAAATTCATAGTATCAAGTGGTTTAGATTCATAGCATTAGTAAGTTTCTATCCAGACTTAAAGCCTGGTCGATGTCGGGATTAACCGGGACCCCGACACCCTTCAAAGCCTACGATATTTTAACAATTGGCAAATTGAATAGGTTTAAAAATTATTCAAAAATGCAAAATCCGAAGTAGGCTTACTTCTTGCGCAGTATCTCGATCCAGTAGTCGTCGGGGTCATGGATGAAGTAGATGCCCATGGCGGGGTTTTCGTAGCATATCACTCCGTTGCGTTGGTGCAGGGCATGAATCTCATCGTAGTCGCCATCGTAGCGCAGCGCGAGATGCGATTCGTTCTCGCCAAGTTCGTATGGCTCCTTATGGTCACGAAGCCATGTCAGCTCAAGGCGGAAATCATTGCCGGGTGAGGAGAGATATTTGATGATGAATGCCCCGTCGGGGGCCTTTATTTCTCCCACCTCAGTCAGGCCGAGATTCTCCTTATAGAATCGTATGGAGCTGTCGAGGTCCATGACATTGATGTTGAAGTGGTCGAAATGCATTTTTATGTCCATGCGTGTATAGTGTTGATTAAATACTGTATTGATATAACAACTCCAAGGTCTTAAATGTAGTGAAGTTCGTTTAAAAAATGAAGTTAATTGCACTTGATTTAGAGAAAAAATATTATCTTTGCAATTGTAAATGACCGACGGGCAGATTGCCCGCCGCTCTCCCCGGCTTACAGACACTGTGCGGTGTGCGGGTAGAAATGCTTGCGCTACGGATTGACCATGCTGCCTAAGGGTCAAACGCATTGCATCCGCCCCCGACAATAATAGAGAAAACAAATAAATTATCAGACCATAAAAGCTAAATAAAAACCATGAGCAAACCTTATGTGCTTGGCATCGACATAGGTGGCACCAACACCGTGTTCGGCATCGTGGATGCAAGAGGCCATGTAGTGGCAAGTGACTCAATCAAGACTCGCAAACATTCGAATTTCGATGATTATATCGATGAACTTCATACAGAGGTGATTCGTCTGCTCAAGTCGAATGACGTCGAGAATGAGATACAGGGCATCGGCATCGGTGCGCCTAACGCCAATTATTATACCGGCGAGATACAGAATGCCCCCAACCTTCCGTGGGGCAACGGCATACTTCCGCTTGCCGAGAAAGTGAGCATGGCATTCAACGGCACTCCGGTGGCTGTGACCAACGATGCCAACGCTGCCGCTCTTGGCGAGATGACCTATGGCGCCGCACGGGGCATGAAAGATTTCATCATGATTACTCTCGGCACCGGTGTAGGCTCGGGCATAGTGGTCAATGGCCAGCTCGTGTATGGCCACGACGGCTTTGCCGGTGAGCTCGGACACGTGGTGATGAAGCGCAACAACGGACGTGTGTGCGGATGTGGTCGCACAGGATGTCTGGAGGCTTACTGCTCGGCTACGGGTGTGGCCCGCACTGCCCGCGAATTCCTTGAAATCCGCACTGACCCCTCTACGCTGCGCAATCTGGAGATTGAGAACATCACATCAAAGGATGTATATGATGCGGCTGTAGCCGGCGATAAACTTGCCAAGGAGATTTTTGAATACACCGGCAAGATTCTGGGTGAGGCTTTCGCCGATATGGTGGCCTTCTCAAGCCCGCAGGCTATTGTGCTCTTCGGCGGTTTGGCCAAGAGTGGCGACCTTCTGCTGCGTCCGCTGCGTGAGTCGTTTGAGAAGTCGCTTTTCCCGATTTTCCGTGGCAAGACCAAGATTATCCTGTCGGAACTCAAGGAGAGTGATGCTGCTGTGCTCGGCGCATCTGCTTTGGGCTGGGAGGCAAAATTCCGTGTGGAGACACCCGCTGTGTTCAGCACTCCCGCACCTGCCGCCGCACCTGCCCCTGCCGCTCCCGCAGCCCCCGAAGCCCCCGAAGCTTGATTATCTAATAAGTAATTGCTTCATATATTATTAATGGCCGGACATCTGAAAAAGTGATGTCCGGCCATTGACGTATTCGGTAGAGAGTGATATGTGGCTGGTGATTCAGGATATATTCCAAGGTGATTCAGAATATATTCCGGATAGGCTCAGAATTGCTTCAACTCCTGGTAAAGGCGGTGGATGGGGAGACCCATGACATTGTAGAAACTGCCGTGGATGCTTTCGACGGCCACCCCTCCGATCCATTCCTGAATGCCGTAGGCTCCGGCTTTGTCGAGAGGTGAGAAACTGTCGACATAGTACTCGGCCTCATCGGGAGTGATTTCGGCAAACTTCACGTCGGTGGTGGTGGTGAATGAGGTGCGGGTGGTGTGGGTGGCGAGGGTGACACCGGTTATCACCTGATGCTCGCGTCCGCTCAGCTCCATGAGCATCTCGATAGCCTCCTGGTGGCTCTTGGGTTTGCCGAAGATTTTGTCGCCGAGCACTACGAGCGTATCGGCCGTAATCACGAGTTCATCGCTTTTCAGACGTTTCAGAAAAGCGTTGGCTTTCACCTCCGAAAGATATTGCGGCACATTCTGCGGAGGCATATCCTCGGGATAACTCTCCTCAATGCCGGGGATGTTGCACACTGTGAAGGGGATGCGCAGCATCTCCAGAAGTTCGCGTCGGCGCGGAGACTTGCTGCCGAGCAGAATCTTGTATTTTGCTATGTTGTTGAGCATAAATAAGTTCTATTTATTCTTGGTATCAGTTGTAATTAATTCTTGAGTTCAGGCGCAGTCGTTATGGATGCCAGACGCAGTCGTTCTGAATGCCGGGCGCAGATACTGAGCCTCTACGAAATGGGAGGGTAGTCCCCGCCATCAGGAGAGTGCGGTGTCAATGCCGGGCCAGCGTGACTGGGCACGCATCACACACTCTATCAGGTCACGCACACATCCCTCGCCCCCTTTGGCTTTCGATATGAAATCGGCGCCCTCAAGAGCCTCGGGGGCAGCATCGCATGGGGCGGCGGCGAGTCCGGCAAGATTCATGCATCTCACATCAGCTATGTCATCGCCCATATAAGCGATTTCATCCGGTCCCAGTCCGGTCTTTGCCATCCACTGCTTGAGTTTGGGCAGCTTATCGGATATGCCGAGATAGATATCGGTGATTCCAAGCAAATTGAATCGTCGGCGCACAATCTCGTTCTTTCCGCCGCTGATGATGGCGATATGATAACCCTCGGCCAAGGCCGCACGTAGAGCGAAACCATCTTTAATATTAGAGGTGCGGATCAGCTGGCCATCATCGGCAATCATAAGGGTGTTGGCTGAGAGCACACCGTCGACATCAAGCACAAAGGCCTTGATGCGGCTTGCATCTTGCGGAAGTTTACTCATTGGGCAGGTGGGTGTTGAGATGGGTATTCATGATTGATTCAGACACGAGTTTATACAACGCCGCCATATCGGGGAAATCCTTGAGCGCTGCCAGATGTTTGGCTATCACCTTGCGGTCGCCTCTTACTGCAGGTCCGGTCTGAGCCAGCGCAGGTGTAGTGACGGATAATTTGGCAATAGTCTGGTTGAGCAGTGGGAGCAGCATCCGGAAGTCAAGATGTCTGGCATTGAGATACTGCGAAGCCAGAGTGCACATATGGTTGGCGAAATTGCAGGCTATGACGGCTGCGAGATGATAATGGGCGCGCAGAGTGGAGTCAGCCTCAGCCACATTTAGCGACAGGAGCTTGGCCAGGTGCATGAGGCGTGAAGTGGCAGCGGCATCCGACCCCTCGATAAGGAAGGGTATGTCGGCATAGTTCATCTCGACATCGTGCGAGAATGTCTGCAGCGGATAGAAGACTCCGCAGTGAGAAGCAGGTGGAAGATTGCCGGCAAGAGCCTCTATGCCCACGCTTCCTGAAGTGTGGGCGACTATCGACCCGGGAGATGGTTGAAGACGTCTTGCCACCTCAGCAATCGCATCATCCTTGACGGCGATGATGTAGGTCTCAGCCTGCGGAAAACATTCCTCGTGAGGATTGCAGCATATGGCCGGAATCGCTTTTGACTGGAAGGCTTTCTCAAGATGAGCCGCCACATTGCCACGTCCGATGATAAGTATTTCAATTGGCGGAATCCCCATAGTGCGTCGGAAGTTAAGTTCGATTCCACCGCGTATGCGTCCGTCGCTATCGGCGAGCATATCAATGCCGATAAACCCATGGTATCTGCTTCCGGCGGGAGAACTTTCGATTATCGACTTAAGCGCATCGCGTTGGGCCGAGATGAATTCATGGCCGAAATCAGGAGCCGCGCGGCGTATTGATTGCATCAGCTCACGCTGTGGCGCATGACGATTGGAGTGATATTTCCCTCTGAAGGATGCTTCGAAAAGCGAGACACCGAGAAATTTAAGCGAGACTTCTCCATCAGCATCGGTATCGGCTTCCCATTCGGTGGCGAAGTCAATTACTTTTTGGGCCGCTGACTCAGCCATGACACTACCCTGGCGGCGGATAATACCTGCAATCCAGGGTCTGATGCGCGACTCGGCATCGAGGGTGTCGGTGAAAAGGACGCCGCGCCCGGAGCTGCTCCATGGAGCCTTGAAGAAAGCCGGATGATTGGCGGCCTCCCATTGCATGGCCTCATCCGAATCTGTAAATTCAATTGCCTCCGGCGAAATGTGGCGCGCAAGTTCGGTCGACTTGCAGAGCTGCGCGTTGAGTAGGCGATTGAACTCGGCGGCTGTGCGGCGGTGAGAGAGTCGGCGTATCTCAGCCATCTCTTCATCCGAAGGGAGGTGAGCGTCGTCGACACCTGCCAGACGCAGCTGGTGGCACAGCATAGGATTCCAGCCCCACGGGCGAATCGTAGCCTCAGGGTTATCATCCAGAAATCCGCGGATGTCAGCCAGACTGATCAGTCGCAATCCCTTAGTGTCAAGCATTGACTTATCGGCATGCAACTCAGCCTTTTCATCGAGCATCAGGATGGCGTCACCCGGGATAGCCCATGCAGCCGGGGTAAGAGCCATGCGGGCCCTGAGTTGCAGAATCTCTGCCGGGGGTGTATATCCCGGGCTGAAAGATGCCAGGGCGTAGTCTGACTCCGGGTTAAAGATATGGATGGTCATGTCGGAAGGTTTGATGTACGAAGCTAAAGATATTAGCTTGTGGGGGGTAAATGCTTAAACTTAGGGGTGTAAATGCTTAAAGCGGTCCGGCTCATGAGCCGGACCGCAAATATGGTATATAGTATACGCGCCGGCGCAGCCGACTGTCAGTCTTTTTCAGTCTTTGAGGTGGTCTTTCTCCTTGAGGGGGTTGGAGAAATAGAGTTTATGGTCGATATACTCCTGTGTGGCGATAAGAGTCGGCTTCGGCAGCTTCTCGTAGAATTTTGAAATCTCGATTTGCTCGCGGTTTTCCGACACCTCCTCCATGTTGTCGGTCGATGCGAACTCCTGAAGTTTCTTTTCGAGTTCCTTTTTGAGATCTGCGCTGATCTGATTGGCGCGTTTGCCAATGATGCAGACAGTTTCGTAGACGTTTCCGGTCTGTTCGGCCATAGCGATCATATCGCGGGTCACGGTAGTGAGCGGAGCATTAGTCTTTTTGTAATCCATATCTTATATTCAATAATTAGGAAATTTCAAATTCAATCCTTGACGTGGCGGCGTGCCAGATTATAAATGTTTTCAGCCTCCTTAAGGTTCTTGGAATCCGGGAAATTATTCGAGAAGGAATAATATTCGTCAATCACGTCGCGGTATCTGTCCTCGCGTTTTTCGGCCACTGAGTTTTTTGCCTCCTGATACTTCGACTTAAGGATGAGCAGTTCGAATTCCTCGCGGTATTTTGAATAGGGATACTCCTTGAGGGCATTCTGCGAGGTTATGACAGCGGCTTGGTAGTTATTGCCGAGGAAGTTGCCAAGATTGTAGTAGAGCTGGGCGTTCTGCAGTTCTTTGAGAGTCAGACGGTCCTGCATCTCGAAGATGGCATTCTGGGCCATTGTGGCTTTGTCAGAACGGGGGAAGTAGTCAAGAAATCCCTGGAGCTCCTCGATGGCTTTGCGGGTGCTCGACTGGTCGAGCTGTGGGTCGGGTGAATCGAGGTAGTAGCCGTAGCCCGAATAGAAACGTGCGTCCTCCGCGAATTTGCCTTTCGGGTAGCGGGTGTAGTAGGTCTTGAAGTATACGCCTGAATTCAGGTAATCCTTATTTTCGTAGTAGGATTTGCCAAGTAGATAGAGAGCCTCCTCACCCTTGGCGCCACCGCGCAGGGGTTGGATAACATCAGAGAGCACCGTGATGGCCTGAAGGTATTTACCTTCGTCGTAGGCTCTCTTGGCATATTCGAATTTATAATCGACGTCGCGGCTTTTGAGCACTTTTGAGTACTCTCCGCATCCTCCGATGATGAGGAGCAGAAGCCCCGCCAATATGACAGAAATATTTCTCATTTTCTACAAAGCGCTTTGAGGTTGCAAAGATAGTGAAAAAATTGCGGATTACCGCTATTTTATCCTATTTTTATATGAATTTTCTCGGGGAAAGTGTCGATAAGGGGTGCGGCGGGGTAAATGTCAGTCTCAGGAGTGCAGCTCGAGCAGCTCTTCGTAGCCGCGGCGGAAGAAATAGAGGGCATGATCTTTAGGACGCTTAATCTCTCCGTCGGCTATCACGACATCAATGTCGAGAGGCACGCGCCCTTCGGCACGTGCTTCAGAAGTGCGCCCCTCCATCACCTCGCAGGCCTTGAGCATAGCCTCGAGAGTGGCGAGTTCACCCTCAAATTCCACCAATGCCACGGCGTTGAGGTAGTGAGGTTTTGGTGAGGCATCACGGCGCGAGCTTGAGAGAGCGGCCGACTCATAGGCGGTGCTGGCGTAAGAGGCGAGGCATATTTCGTCGAGGAAGTTCAAGGCGTGGCGCAGATGTGCCTCGCGGTCGCCATCATTGCTGCCCAGACTGAGATAGCATGTAATCATGGTGCTTTGCGCAGGGTTATCACCGTCAGTTCGGGAGTGGCGCCGATGCGTGAGGGTATCCCCACTTCTCCAGCGCCGATATTGACATATATCTGCAGTTTTTCGCCTTTGGCATTGATATAGTCGTAGAGGCCTCCCCATTGGTCATATTTCCATGCCGAGGGGCTCCAGCGCCAATTGCCGAACTTGAGTTCGAACTGCATGGCATGGGTGTGGCCCGACAGCGAGAGGTCGATATTAGAGATGCGTCTCACCTCCTGTCGCCAGTGTTCGGGGTTGTGGGTGAGAAGAATCTTGAAGCGGTCGTCGTTGAGATGCTGCAGACTGTCGGTGCTGAGCGGATAGGCGTCAATCAGATGGCCGTACTGGTGGAAAGGTGGTTCACCCCAGTTCTCGACTCCGATGAGCTGAATGGTGTCATTGTCGTGTACAATCTGTGTGCGTTGATTATTAAGGAGTTTCCAGCCGATCTGGCGCTGCCAGTTTTTAAGGAGCTGCAGATTGTCGCGTTTGTCGGCTGCCGAGGGCCAGTCGACATAGTCGCCGTAGTCATGATTGCCAAGTATGGAGTATACACCGTCGGGGGCATGCAGACGGGCCAGGGTGTTGAGGAATGGGGCGAGTTCGGTAGATTCGCGGTTGACGATGTCGCCGGTGAAGAGTATGATGTCGGGGTGCTGGGCATTGACACTATCTACGAGTTCAGCCACAAAGCTGGTGTCTTCGCCCCAAGTGCCCACATGCAGGTCAGAAATCTGCACCATCCTGTAGCCATCGAAAGCAGCGGGGAGTCTGGGACTGGATATCTCTACATTCACCACATCAATCTGGCGGCGGGTGATGGCGGCTCCCCACCACATGGCTCCGAAGGCTATCAATCCGAGGGGGAGTCCGGCCGAGAGCCCCAACTTCACGGGGCGACGGCGCCACAGGCGTGGCAGATTTCCAAGCCAGGAGAAGATGCAGAAAATGATTTTGGGTATAATGACAGTGGCGTAGGCATAGAGTCCCCACATCAGGAAGAGTATTCCTGAATCAGAGTCACGCCTTGGCGCGAGCAGGCAGTAAGCCAGAAAAATCCATCCGGCGCAAGCGAAAGCCAGATAGAGCCGGCTCCAGACTTTGTGGCGGCTGAGGCTATTGCGCAGGTCAAAATATATGTAGAGGTCGGTGATCAGCGACACGAGGCTCAGCAGCAGAGCCATCATAAGGGGTATACGCATACGGGGCGGGCAAGTTTATTCAATGCCTCCGAGAATGGTGCGGAGCTTATTCTTCAGAGGATTGGCATACATTGTGAGCATCATCGTCATCATATACTCGCGTTCTTCGGGCGTGACGTCCTGAAGGTCGACCTTATCAAGCTGGGCATTAAAGTAGTCGAGCACCTCCTGGCGGCGTTCGGGAGTATAGTTGGCGCTGAAGCGGTCGGTGGCGTGCAGCAGGTCGAAAGCCACATAGTTGATTGAGTATATCAGATAGCTGCGGTGGATAGCCTGGTCGATAATCTTGACCACATAGCGGGCGGCGGTGTTGATGTCGCCGAAGTTGCCTATCTGGTCGAGTTTCGAGTTGATGCGGGGGGTGAGCTGGAAATGTACTTTCCCCTTGAACTGCAGCAGACCGGTCTCCATAGAGAAGAGATCGTCGCGTTGCGACTTCTTGAAATCCGGATTGCGGCGGCGCATAAGGAACTCGCGGGCTTTCAAGTAGTCGTTAGGGTCATACTCATAGCTGATGGCCACGGGCATGAGATTGATTTCCTTGAGTTTCTCCATGAAAGAGCCTTCACCTCCGATAGAGAGCATCTTGACGAGCGACTCCTGTGTATGGTCCGACGAATCCTTGGCGCGGCCTTCGCGTTGGGCAATCCATACCGACTCATTCTTTTCGAGGATACAGTGGTGGATATATGCCGAGAGTTTCTTGGCCGCCAGCAGACCTTCGCGCAGTCCGGTGTTGCGTTTGACGATAAAACTCTTGTTAAGACGCACCAGATCGCTGATCCAGGGGAATATCAGTAGATTGTCGCCGATGGCCACCTCCGACGTGGGGAGGTCGCGGCGCAGGAAAGCCAGGTTGAGGAAGGATGCATCGAGCACTATATCACGGTGATTGGTGATAAAAGTGTAACTGCGCCCCGGATTGAGATGCTTCACACCCCCGAGCGTAATGCCGGAGGTAGTGGTTTTGGCCAGCATCTCGAGGAATGGAAACATCACCTGATGCTGGAAATCATATTTATTGTCGATTTTCAGGAGTTCATCGATAAGCGCGGGCACATCTTGCGGGGGCATGGTGTAGTTGACGGCGTGCAGAAAACCGGGTTCCTTGACAAGCCGGGCCATAGTCTCATGAAAGACTGCGTCATCGAGAGTGGCTATATCTGAAAAATCAATTTGTTGAGTCATGATACTGATTGCAAATTTCAGGTGCTACGATTGGAGGCGCCACGAGGCAGTGCCACGGAGCAGCCGCAATCTTTTGCAAAGATAATATTTTTAAGTCGAGAAGAGATGTGGCAGGGGTGCATAAAAGCCCCGCATACGCTAATAAATGTTAATTATGCCGGGCAAATCACTCATTTTCGTTGCGCGATTGAGCGGTGTAGGCGCGCCACTTATCAAGCAGGGCCTGCATGTCGGCCGGGATTTCGGAGTCGAAGTCCATTTGTTGGCCTGTCACGGGATGCACGAATCCGAGAGTTTTTGCATGCAGAGCCTGGCGGGGGCAAATGGCGAAGCAGTTGGCGATAAACTGGCGGTATTTTGAGAATGTGGTGCCCTTCAGAATCTGGTCGCCACCGTAGCGGGCGTCGTTGAAGAGCGGGTGCCCCTGCGATTGCATATGCACGCGGATCTGGTGGGTGCGTCCGGTCTCGAGTACACACTTTACGAGTGACACATATCCGAAGTCTTCGAGCACTTCATAGTGAGTGACGGCATGTTTGCCAATCGTGGGGTCGCTGAATACGGCCATCTGCAGTTTGTTGCGCGGATTGCGGGCTATGTTGCCGGTGATGGTGCCGGCAGGCGAGGGGAAGCTTCCCCACACGAGGGCGCGGTATTCGCGTTTGGTGGTCTTGTTGAAGAACTGCAGGCCGAGATGAGTCTTTGCCTCCGGGGTCTTGGCCACCACGAGCAATCCGCTCGTGTCCTTATCTATGCGATGCACCAGCCCGAGGCGTGGATCAGACACATCGTAGTCCGGGTTATCCTTGAAGTGCCATGCCAGGGCATTGACGAGAGTGCCGGTGTAATTGCCATGGCCGGGATGCACTACCAGTCCGGCCGGCTTGTTGACCACCAGCAGCGCGTCATCCTCATACACGATATCCAGCGGGATATCCTCCGGGATAATCTCGAGTTCATATCTGGGGCGGTCCATGACGATGCTGACGACATCGCCGGCTTTGACCTTGTAGGATGATTTCACTGCGCGACCGTTGACGATGATGCAGTCGGCATCGGCTGCCTGCTGGATGCGGTTGCGCGAGGTCTTCTCCATGCGCGCCACGAGGAATTTGTCGACACGCAGCATCTTCTGTCCCTTATCGGCCTCAAAGCGGAAATGCTCATACATCTCCTTGCCGTCGGCAGTGACGAAGAGGGGTTCGGCAATTTCTTCGTCTTGAGACTCATCGGCGTCATCCGGCATCATCGGGCCGGAGATTCCGAACTCTTCGGAGTCATTATCCGGCAGCATATCAGGGTCAAGTTCGCTCCCTTCGGATATCATATCGTTGTAGGAATCCATTTTATCTATGGTCAGAGGGGTATAGGTAGAGGATAGTAGGGGATGGTAGTGGATGGTAGAGTGATAATGAGGTACGCGCTGCCTTGCAGCGCGATTTATCAGAAGAACTCTATAGACTCCTCTTCCTGTGAAGTTGAGTTTGATGAAGATGACGTGGCGGCTGGTGCGGACTCAGCTGCTTCGCTGCCCGATGACTTCTGGGAGTAATCGGGTGAGGCGTCGCCGCCATCGTAGTCGTAGTCTTCATCATAGTCATTATAATTGCCGGCGCGGTAGTTTGCCAGAGCCTCTTCGCCCATAAGCGAGTCGGTGATGGCCGCCAGTCTGCCGTCGTAGACCTGCATCGTGAGGCGCGTGTTGAGTGCCACCTTCTGCATCTTCTTGACAGTAGCGCCGTTAGCCATGATTTTGGCCACACATTCATTGTCGCCCAATACCTTGACCACTTTTATATTCTTGAAACCAAGTTCCTGGAGTTTAGCCATGGCCTGACGGTAGGAGAATCCGCGCAGCGCATCCTCCATGGGATGATTATCATCGTCGATGACCACCTCTTTAGGATGCACGGCATTGATGTAGAGGAAAATCTTACGCCCCGGTTTGACGATAGAGTTGGCTTTCGGGAACTGTTCGATCACAAACCCCGGGCGCACGTCATCCTTGTAGAGCGAGTCACGGATGTCGACTTTAAATCCGTGGTCATGCAGAGTCTGTATGGCCTGGGTGTAGCTCATATTCTCTACCCCCGGCACCTTGTCGATTTCGCCATGCTTCGTAAAGAGGGCGATAGAGAAATATACTATCCATATACCCAAAGCTGCAACCGCCAAGATAATCAGCAGATTGACAATGATCGGGTGTTTGGCGGCAAAGCTGCCGGGCATAAGATTTTTAGGATCTTTATTCATCTCACTATTCTAAACTCCGGTATGTGCGGAGGTATTTTTGGCAAAATTAGTGCAAATAGTCGGGTTTTGCAAATCCGGCATATGGGGCTCTGCGGCTGATGCGAGGGTTTGCCGGGGGGTGGCGCTATGCTTTATGCCCCTCATCTCGAAGCCCTGCGGAATAGGAAAATGCCGATTGTGAGGTAGACCACGTTCGGAATCTCCATTGCGATAAAGGGAGTGGTGAGACCATTGATGGCCAGCGAACTTGTGATTGTAGAGAATAATATATAGCTGAAACTCAGCGCCAAACCTATGCCGATATTTATGCCCATACCCCCCTTCACCTTTCGAGAGCTCAGCGACATGCCAATGAGAGTGAGAATGAAAGCGGCAGCCGTAGAGGCGTAGCGTTTTTCGCGTTCGATTTCGAAGGCTTTGATGTTGGCCACCCCTCGCATCTTCTGTTTCTCTACATACTCGGTGAGCTGTGGCGTGGTGAGAGTCTCCTGGTCATTTACGGATATGAGGAAGTCTTTGGGGTCAATGGGAATGATGGTGTCGAGCGAATATCCCTTGGTGACATTCTCCTCCATGCCGTCGAAGTTGCGTATCATGTAGTCAGTCAGCCGCCAATGGTATTGGCGGGTGGTGTCGTATACGGCGGTGCGGGCGGTGAGTCGCGAGCGTATGGTCTTGTCGTCGAAACGGTCCATCGAGAAGCGGTAGGCTGTCTTGTTGGAGTTCTCGAACCGGTTGATATACACCACGTTGCCGGGTGATGCCATAAGCTGGATATTTGATCCTGACTCTACGCTCTTGTTCTTCACATATTTGTTGGTGTAGGCTATGCGGTCGACATTGGTGGGGGGGATGATGTAGTTGCTCAGCGCGAATGAGATGGCCGCCAGCACCGCCGCCCCGATCATATAGGGGCGTAACAGCCGCTTATAGCTCACGCCGCTTGCCAGAATTGCTATTATCTCGGAGTTGCCTGCCAGCTTGGAGGTGAAGAAGATGACCGAGATGAATACGAAAAGTGGCGAAAGCTGATTGGCGAAGTATGGGAGAAAAGAGGCGAAATAGTCGAAGAGAGTCTCCTTGAGGGGTGCGGTCAGGAATGCATCGAGTTTCTCGGTGACGTCAAACATGGCTATGACTGCCAGGAAGAGCAGCGTGGCCAGGAAATAAGTGCCGAGAAATTGCTTGAGGATATAGCGGTCGAGAATTGTGAATCTCCACACACGGCGCCACCATCCCGCAGGGTGGCGGAATGGTGAGAGCAGCATTGCCGGGATGGCTATGAGTCGTTGTTTGGTTTTTGGATGCTTTTGGTCGGAAGATTTCATGATGGGTAATCAGGAATCTGACTGGGCTATAGGAGAGGAGTGCCGGAGAATTAGTGCGGAGTTAAGGAGGGGTGGCGCTTCGGGTCAGTGTGCCTCGCGCTGAAGCGGGCGTGTCGGGTCAGAGGCGACGGGTGACAGCCTCCACCATCTCCGCCTTCCATGTCGGGAAATCACCGGCCAGGATGTGGCGGCGTGCCTCGCCGACGAGCCAGAGATAGAACGCCAGATTGTGGATTGACGCTATCTGCATGGCCAGCAGCTCATTGCTTACAAAAAGATGGCGCACATATGCCTTGGAATAGACTTCATCTACGATAGAGGCACCCCCTTCGTCGAGAGGTGAGAAATCGTCGGCCCACTTCTTGTTGCGCATGTTCATGATGCCATGGCGGGTGAATAGCATACCGTTGCGTCCGTTGCGTGTAGGCATGACGCAGTCCATCATGTCGACACCTCGGTCGATGGCTTCGAGGATATTTGCCGGTGTGCCCACACCCATCAGGTAGCGGGGTTTGTCGGCGGGAAGAATATCGTTGACGATTTCAATCATCTCATACATCTTCTCGGTGGGTTCACCCACAGCCAGACCGCCGATAGCGTTGCCATCGGCGCCGAAGTCGGCCACCGCCTTTGCGGCCTCGCGGCGCAGGTCGGGGTAGACACAACCCTGCACGATCGGGAAGAATGTCTGGCGATAGCCGTAGAGGCCTTCAGTGGACTGATATTGGTCCCATCCGCGCTTAAGCCAGCGCAGCGTAAGGGCGAGCGACTTCTTGGCATAATCATAGTCTGAAGTGCCGGGAGGGCACTCATCGAGAGCCATCATGATGTCGGCGCCGATGATGCGCTGGATGTCGACTACACCCTCAGGTGTGAAGAGGTGCTTCGAGCCGTCGATGTGGCTGCGGAAATATGCGCCCTCCTCCTTAAGTTTGCGGTTGGCAGAGAGCGAGAATACCTGAAATCCACCCGAGTCGGTGAGGATAGGGCGCTCCCAGCCATTGAATTTATGCAGGCCTCCGGCCTGACGCAAAATGTCGAGTCCCGGACGCAGGTACAGGTGATATGTATTGCCAAGAATGATTTTGGCATTGATGTCATCGCGCAATTCACTGAAATGCACACCCTTGACACTGCCCACTGTGCCCACCGGCATAAAGATCGGGGTGGGGATTTCGCCATGGGCTGTAGTTATCATACCGGCGCGCGCATTAGTGCCGGCTGGTGATGCTTCAACTTTAAAATCCATAATAGTCAGAAAGTTAGGCCTTTCGGGCCGGATTTATCAGGGCCGTAATCGGCTCTAACTTGCAAAGTTACAAAAAATATCCGTATTTTCAGCGTTTGCGGCGCCATGCAGCCCCAAAAATAAATGTGTCCACATCATTCTGCCGGAGCTTATTTTCGATGCACGGGGATAATCGCGCAAGCATAAAGAAATGCGGGTTGCGATCTGTAAGTCGCAACCCGCATTTATATCAGTCGTCTTTTTTAGAAAAATTTACTTGACTTCCTCGAAGTCTACATCAGTGATGTCCTTCTCGTGGTCGTTGCCGCCAGGCTGGGCTGCGCCTGCACCGGCTGCTGCGCCTGCACCGGCTGCGCCCTGCTGGGCTGCGTAGATGTCCTGAGCTGCAGCCTGGAGAGCATCGGTCAGAGCCTTCTCGGCAGAGTCGATATCCTCTACGAGCTGGTTCTTATGCACCTCTTTCAGGCGTTCGAGGGCAGCCTCTACGGGAGCCTTCTTGTCAGCCGGAATCTTGTCGCCGAGCTCATTGAGCTGCTTCTCGGTCTGGAAGATCATTGAGTCAGCATGGTTGAGTTTGTCGGCACGCTCCTTGGCTTTCTTGTCGGCTGCCTCATTGGCTTTGGCCTCTTCACGCATACGATTGATCTCGGCGTCGGTAAGACCGCTTGATGCCTCGATGCGGATAGACTGCTCCTTGCCTGTGTTCTTATCCTTGGCAGATACGTTAAGGATACCGTTGGCGTCGACCTCGAAAGTCACCTCAATCTGAGGCACGCCACGCGGAGCGGGAGCGATGCCCGAGAGGTTGAACTCACCGAGGAGCTTGTTGTCGGCAGCCATCGGGCGCTCACCCTGGAGCACACGGATTGTGACCTCAGGCTGATTGTCGGCAGCTGTAGAGAATACCTCGCTCTTGCGGGTCGGGATAGTGGTGTTGGCCTCGATGAGCTTGGTCATCACGCCACCCATAGTCTCCAGACCGATTGACAGAGGCACCACATCAAGCAGCAGCACATCCTTCACATCGCCGCTCAGCACGCCACCCTGGATGGCTGCGCCGATAGCCACGACCTCATCAGGATTGACACCCTTGTTGGGCTCCTTGCCGAAGATTTCCTTCACCTTAGCCTGGATAGCCGGGATACGAGTAGAACCACCCACCAGGATAACCTCATCAATCTGCGAAGAGGTCAGGCCTGCATCCTCAAGAGCCTTCACACATGGAGCCTTCACGGCATCGATAAGTTTCTCGGCAAGCTGCTCGAACTTAGCGCGGGTGAGAGTCTTCACAAGGTGTTTCGGGCCGGAAGCAGTGGCGGTGATATAGGGGAGGTTGATTTCGGTAGAAGTAGAGCTTGAGAGCTCGATTTTGGCTTTCTCGGCAGCCTCCTTCAGACGCTGCATTGCCATCGGGTCCTGACGCAGGTCGACACCCTCATCCTTCTTGAACTCATCGGCCAGCCAGTCGATGATCACATTATCGAAGTCATCGCCACCGAGGTGAGTATCACCGTTGGTAGATTTCACTTCAAAGACACCGTCGCCGAGCTCAAGGATAGAGATATCGAATGTGCCGCCACCGAGGTCGAACACAGCGATTTTCTCCTCCTTCTGCGATTTGTCGAGGCCATAGGCCAGGGCGGCGGCAGTAGGTTCGTTGACGATACGGCGCACTTTCAGGCCGGCGATTTCGCCTGCCTCCTTGGTGGCCTGACGCTGCGAGTCATTGAAGTAGGCAGGCACTGTGATTACAGCCTCAGTGACCTCCTGACCGAGAAACTCCTCAGCAGTCTTTTTCATCTTCTGCAGAATCATGGCCGAGATCTCCTGCGGGGTGTAGTCGCGGCCATCGATGTCGACCTTCGGGAGGTCGTTCTGGCATACCACTTTATAGGGCACGCGCTTGATTTCATCAGTCACCTGATCGCATTTCTCACCCATGAAACGCTTGATAGAATAGATAGTACGGGTCGGGTTAGTGATGGCCTGACGTTTAGCGGGGTCACCCACTTTGCGCTCGCCGCCATCGACGAATGCCACTACCGAAGGAGTGGTGTTACGGCCTTCGTTGTTGGGGATCACAACAGGATCCTTACCTTCAAGAACAGCCACGCAAGAGTTGGTTGTACCCAAGTCGATACCAATAATTTTTCCCATGATTTCTATAAATTTTAAGTTATTAATTTTCGTTTTACGTCGGCGGGGTAATTCCTTGCGGTAGCCCCGCCATACTGATTAAATTGATTAGCCTTATATATAGGTGAAGCGGTCAATAAGAGAATTAGGCTGCATCAGCTCCATATAATAAAGGTGTGCCGGGCTGCCTGACGGCCCTGAGCACTTGTGGAAGCTAAAAACTTAACTTCCTTTTCACCTATTTAAACAAATTACGCGCTAAATGTTTCGACAAGCCGGGAATAAAAAGTTTTAAAAATTGCAAATATCAGATATTCAGCAGATTGATTGATTTTGCGCGGCGATTAGAATTTATTGCAGGGGCGCCACAATTGTCAGAACTTTCAAAAAGATGGTCAGAAATGTCAAATTTGGCATGCCCGCGGGCCAGCTGACGCATGATGGCCGATACCTCGGCAGGAGCCAATGAATCGGAGTCGGCAAAAGTGATTTTAGCCAATCGGCGGCAAGATGAGGAGGAGTTGACCGTGGAATGTGCGAGGTTGGCAAAAAAATATGTTGAAGAATATGAAAAAATAGGTCGTCAGAGATTGTGGATTGATAAAAAAACACTAAATTTGTGGCCTAATATCTTGGCCTCCCCAAAAAGGAGGGTATGCCGTTATGTGCATTTTCCTCTGCGTGGAGAGCAAACTAAGCCAAATATACGATGAAACTTCTACAAGAAAAATTAGCGCGTTACGACGCTCCCCAGCGGGCCAAAGCCGCCGGAATTTATCCATATTTCCGTCCGATCTCAAGTGAGCAGAACACAGAGGTGATGATGGATGGCCGGAAAGTGCTGATGTTCGGTTCGAATAGTTATATGGGCCTGACCAATCACCCGAAAGTGATTGAAGCCGCAGTGGAGGCCACGCGCAAATATGGCACCGGCATGGCCGGCTCCCCCTTCCTCAACGGCACGATTGACCTTCACCGCAATTTCGAGCAGCGCATAGCCGAATATATGGGCAAAGAGGATGCGATGCTCTACAGCACAGGCTTCGGTGTCAACCTTGGTGTGGTGAGCACACTGACCGGTCGCGAAGATTACATCATCCTCGACGAGCAGGACCACGCCTCGATTATCGAAGGACGTCGCCTCTCATTCTCCAACTATCTCAAATATAAGCACAACGATATGGCCTCGCTTGAGGCACAGCTTCGCAAATGTGATCCTGACAAGGTGAAGCTCATAGTGTCGGACTCTGTCTTCTCGATGGAGGGTGATGTGGCCAATATCCCTGAGATGGTGCGCCTGAAGAAGGAATACAACGCCACTCTGATGATAGATGAGGCTCACGGCATCGGCGTATTCGGCGAAGGTGGCCGCGGAGTGGTGCATCACTACGGCGCCACCGATGATGTGGATCTCATCATGGGCACATTCTCGAAATCATTCGCCTCGCTGGGAGGCTTTATCGCCACCGACAAAGAGATTACCAACTATCTGCGCCATCACTCGCGGTCATATATCTTCACCGCCTCGATCACCCCGGCGGCCACAGCAGCAGCCAACGCCGCCCTCGACATTATGCTGGCCGAGCCCGAGCGCCAGGCGCATCTCTGGGATATCACCCACTACGCGCTCGACAACTTCCGCGCCATGGGGCTTGAGATTGGACATACATCCACACCTATCATTCCTCTCTTCATCCGCGATGACTACAAGACCTTCCAGGTGACCCACGACCTTCTTGAAGAGGGCGTATTCGTCAATCCGGTAGTGTCGCCGGCAGTGGCTCCGCAGGATACGCTTATCCGCTACTCGCTGATGGCCACACACACCAAAGAGCAGGTGACGCGTTCGCTTGAGGCAATCGAGAAGGTGTTCCGCAAGAATGGACTTCTGAAATAATACTCCTGCCTCGCGCGCTAAGGAGATACGCAATATCATCCGTGTATCCGCCGCCGTCGGCCACTCACGGCCTATGGCGGCGGGGGAGCGGATTGCCGGGATTGCAAGGCTACTTGCGCCCATGCCATGTAAACATCATTGTCTCATTAATAAATATCCGAAAGTTATAGTTTCACAGCAAGACTTCTATGGTATATAAGTTTAAACTTGTAAGCGATGAAGTAAGCAACTTCTCACGCGAAATAGAGATTGATTCCGAATCGACATTTCTCCAATTGCGTAATGTTATCCTTGAATCGGTCGGTTATACTAAAGATGAACTCGACTCATTCTTTATCTGCGACGACGACTGGACCCGTCATGAAGAGATCACGCTCGAGGACATGGGTTCTTCGTCAGACCAGGATGTGTGGGTGATGGATGACACCGTCATCAGCGAGTTTGTGGAGGAGGAGGGGCAGAAGCTCGTCTTCGTATTCGACTACATGACCGACCGCAGCTTCTTTATGGAGCTGAAGGAGATTATGCCTGGACGTTCGCTTGTGGATCCGATCTGCACACTGAAGCGAGGCAAAGCTCCGCAGCAGTCAATCGATATAGATGAGTTTGAGGAGAAGGCTTCAGCTAACGGCGGCATCAAGGAGGACCTTGATGTAGACTTCTACGGCGATGCCCAGTTTAATGACGACGAGATCGCCGAGCTTAGTGATGACATCGAATTCTGATGCCTCTCTTGGGGTATCATTTTAAGGGGAGTTCTTTCGAGCTCCCCTTTTTCTTATGGATTCAGGGGACTTCCGGGTCTTTATCAAATGCGGGGTTTGCAGTGGGGGCCGGATGGTGATGCTTAAATTTAAATTTTTACTGTTTTACGGCAACAATTGGGCAAACTCGATTGTTAGAAAAGTGTATAAAGAGAGGTGAGAATCTCCCCATCACTTCCCCTCAAATCTTAGAAGATATGATAACTGACCAAGTGATACGGGAAATATACAAGGTTAACAAGCGGCCGCCGAAAGATTTAAATGATTTAAATCTTCCGGAGGCACTTTATAATCTGCGTCAATATCATAACATGACTCTTGATAATGAGGATCTTACAAAGGCTGAGGTCATTATCAATGATCTTGAGGAGTACAGTCCTTTCAGGCGTTTTCTGGTCAGGAGCCTCCATGCGATATTGGAGTTTGACAAGATGGTGGCGTTTGTGTTTCGCAACCACATCCTCTTCCTTGGCAAGAATGATGCGCAGGTAAGAGTGCATTTCAAGCCCGAGGAAGATGATGAGGATGAAGAGGATGACCGCAGCTGGCTACGCAAACTCTTCGGGCGCAAGTAGAAAATTAACTCGGAGATTGGTGACATCCTGCCACGCGCATTACTTGATAAGATATTGGCTTGGATAACGGGCAGCCCATGCAGGCGACCAATATCCAAGCCAAAACTATGTTTAGAGCCCCGGGCAAATCAGTGTCGAAATAGGCGCTGATTTGACCGGGGCTCTTATATGAGAGTGGTGGGGGAGTGCCGTAATCAGTGCTGGGGTATGAGTCGCATGGCGAAGCCGCCTCCTGGGGCTATCGGCTGGCGCAGACGAGTGCGCGAATCCACCTTCTTGGTGCGTATGCGGTAAGCCTGCGGATTAGCTTTGTAATCAGCATCCGGTGCATCCTCATAGATGGTGGCTATATACTTCACGCCGGGTTCGAGAAATGACAGGTCGATTTCTGCTGTGCGCGCGTTTTCGTCGCTGACGCCGCCGATATACCAATCATCGCTATTCTTGTCGCGGCGTGCCACTGTGATGAAGTCGCCCGGTTCGGCCTCGAGCCATCGACTGTCGGCCCAGTCGAGCGGCACATCGCGAATAAACTGGAACGCATCGGGATATTTGCGGTAGTTGTCGGGCAGGTCGCACGCCATCTGCAGCGGAGAAGCCATCGTGACATATAGAGCCAGCTGTCGGGCCAGAGTGGTCAGGCCCTTGCTTGTAGCCCCCTCGCCATAGGCCGTCAGGTCGGTCACAAACAATCCGGGGGTGTAGTCCATCGGTCCACCCTTGAGTCGGGTGAACGGCAGGATAGTGGTGTGTTCAGGTGGATTGCCACCCATCGACTCCCACTCGCCTCCACGCGCCGATTCCTGGGCTATGAGGTTAGGATAGGTGCGGCTGATTCCGGTGGGGCGCACAGCCTCATGCGCGTCAATCATGATGCGGTTGTCGGCAGCTTTGCGCACCACATAGTTGTAATGGTCTACCATCCATTGACTTGAATGATACTCCGAGCGCGGGATAATCATCCCTACATATCCGGTCTTGACCGCCGGATAGCCGTGCTCCTTCATAAATCGGAAGGCAGTGTCGAGCTGGCGCTCATAGTCAGCGGCGTTGGCTGCCGTCTCATGGTGCATTATCATCTTCACACCCTTCTCTGCGGCGTAGCGCTGAATCTCGTCGACATCGAAGTCAGGATAGGGTTTATCGAACAGAAACTGTCGGTTCTTGACCCATCCGGCCCAGTCTTCCCAACCCTCGTTCCAGCCCTCGACGAGCACACCGTCGAGCCCATTTTCCGAAGCGAAATCGATGTAACGTTTTACATTTTCGGTGTTAGCCGGATGCCGGCCGTTGGATGGGAGAGAGGCGTAGTCGGTGACGCCGGGTTTGGCGTTATACTTGTCAGAGTATGCCCAGGTGCGGTTGCGTCCGATAAACATCTCCCACCATACTCCCACAAACTTCATCGGCTTAATCCAGTCAGTGTCGGCTATTGCGCAGGGATCGTTGAGATTCAGAATCAGTTGTGAGGCAAGAATGTCGGGAGCGTTATCCGCGATGATGATTGAGCGCCAGGGTGTGGCGAATGGAGCCTGCAGATATCCACGCACACCATTGCGGTCAGGAGTAAGATGGGCCTTGAGAGAGAGGCGTGCCGTGTCGGCTTCGAGAGCCATGGCCGGGTAACCCTTCAGTGCAGCTTCATGGATATTGATGTAGAGTTTGCCATCGTCGCGGCGAGCCACAGTAGGAGTCTGCATGGCCAGGCCCGGTATGAGCGAACTCTCCGAGTGGCGCGGCAGCTGCATATTCTCACCCAGTTTGCTTAGAGCCGACTTCACGTATAGGCGCTCATCAGTGTCGTAGTCACCCGGGATGCAGAAGAATGTAAGGTCGTCGGCAAGATTAAATTCGGTGGCCTCATCGCGCAGGGTGAGGTAATTGACACTCTTCTGTTCAGGAATATGATAGCGGAAAGCCACGCCATCGTCGTAGACGCGGAATATCAGGTCAAGCTGTTTGCCGTCGGCTGTAGTGAGCCTTACCGGAAGTTCATTATAATGGTCGCGCACGGATGCGAACTCACCCCACACCGGTTGCCAAGTCGAATCATGACTGCTCACGCTGCCCGGCGTGGCATTGCTGAACGTAATGAAGTCAGCCTCATCAGAGAGCAATCCGAGATGACTTGGCGCAATGACATCGCGTCCGTCGAAGCTGACACTATAGGTAGGGCGCCCATCTGCGTCAAGCTCGGTCTGCAGGATTATGCGTCCATCTGGCGAGGCCACATCAGCGGCGTATGCCGTGGTGCAGCAGAGAGCCGCACCTAAAAGAATAGGAAGTCCAAGAATTGAGAGTCGGGTTATCATAATATCAGGTTAACATTAGAAGTTGTTTAAACTTTTTACGAAAAACATAAAATGAAGTAAATTTTTTCTTCAAGCGCAATCTTAATTAATATTTTGGCATCTTTCGACCCTCTTCATCGGTCGCGATGCCCGCATCGCTCCCTCTTCGAGAGCCGAAACCTGCTCAAAATCTTAATTAACCTTGCACTTGAAAAAAGTTTAAACAACTTCTTAGTATGCAAGCACTCAAAAGAGTTTAAACAACTTCATTGAACGGAGTTTAAATCAGTTGAGTGAAAAGAGTTTAAATCAGTTGACTGAAAAGAATTTAAATCAGTTCGATGCGTGCTTGGAGAAATAGAGAGCGGCCCCACCGAGAATTACACTCGCCGGGGCCGCACATGAAATATTCGGCATTGCATATGTGAGTGGCGTCGGCAAATGGCGCCTCACACACTGCATGGAAAAGTATTAACCGAGGAAGCTCAGGAGCACACCGGCAGCTACTGCTGAACCGATCACACCGGCCACATTCGGGCCCATGGCGTGCATCAGCAGATAGTTGGAGGGATCATATTCGAGACCCACGTTGTTAGAGATTCGGGCAGCCATAGGCACAGCCGAAACGCCGGCGTTGCCGATGAGCGGGTTGATCTTCTTGTTCTTAGCCAGGAAGAGGTTGAAGATCTTCACACTCAGCACACCAGCCGAAGAGGCGATGATGAATGCCAGGAAACCAAGGCCGAAGATCTTGAGCGTGTCGATGCTCAGGAAGACGTCAGCCTGAGTCGAAGCGCCCACAGTAAGACCGAGCAGGATGGTGATGATGTCGGTCATGGCATTCTGTGCAGTCTTGGCCAGACGGGTTGTCACACCCGACTCACGCAGCAGGTTGCCGAAGAAGAGCATACCCAGCAACGGAATGCCCGAAGGCACCACGAAGCAAGTGAGCAGCAGGCCCACGATCGGGAAGATAATCTTCTCATTCTGGCTCACCACGCGAGCAGGCTTCATCTTGATCAGACGCTCCTGCTTGGTAGTGAAGAGACGCATCAACGGGGGCTGGATAAGCGGGATGAGGGCCATATAAGAATAGGCCGACACAGCCACAGCGCCCAGGAGCTTCGGATTCAGTTTAGAGCAGGTGAAGATGGCAGTAGGGCCGTCAGCACCACCGATGATAGCCACACAACCGGCCGACAGCGGGTCGAAGCCCACCAGCAGCGAGAGCATGTAGGCACCGAAGATACCGAACTGAGCGCAAGCGCCGATCACCATCAACTTCGGATTGGCGAGCAGAGCCGAGAAGTCGGTCATCGCGCCGATACCCAGGAAGATAAGCGGCGGATACCAACCCTTCTCCACACCGTTGTAGAGAATATTGAGCACCGAACCCTCTTCATAGATACCGATTTCCATGCCCGGCTGGAAGGGGATGTTGCCCAGCAGCATACCGAAGCCGATCGGCACGAGGAGCAGGGGCTCGAAATTCTTCTTGATAGCGAGCCACACAAAGAAGCAACCCACTGCAATCATAATGATATTTCCCCACTCGCAGTTGGCGAAGCCGGTGAAATTCCAGAATGTAGTCAGCGAATCCTCCAGGAATGTGGCGAAAGAACTAAGCAATAACATTTGAATGATGTTTAGAAAGACAGGTGGAGAGTTGGATTATTCGATGATCATGATATCAGTACCCTCGAGGATAGCGTCGCCGACTCCCACAAGGATCTGCTTCACAGTGCCCGAAGTAGCGCAGTGGATATCATTCTCCATCTTCATGGCCTCGAGCACACACACAGTGTCGCCGGCCTTCACGGCATCGCCCACATTGACGTTGATGCTCATGATAGTACCGGGCAGCGGGCTCTTGACAGCAGTGCCCGGGCCTGCGGCGGCAGCCGGTTTGGCGATCACCTTCTCGCCCGACTCAGTGCGCGGAGCGGCAGCCGGAGCTTTCGGCTTCACGAGCGGAGATACCTTGTTGGCAGTTGCGGGAGCCTTGTCGAGCTCCACATCGTAGGGGGTGCCGTTGACTTCTACATGCACCTTATTGTCGACAACATCGCCTACGGCCACATTGAAACGGGTGCCATTGATTTTATACTTGTATTCTTTCATTTTGACAGACAGTGAAAAAGATTAACGGGTGGTTTTATTGACCGGGAGCGGACGCTCAGGATTGCGGTGCAGCGCCGGAGTCTCGCGGATGTTGTAGATTTTAGAGTTCCAGGGAGAGTAAGCGCGACGCATGCGGCGGATAGTGAGGATGGTGTCCTCCATATCGTGCTGGTCGTTGAAGTGCTCGGAGAGGGCCATTGCGATAGCTGCGATAGTCTCGCCCGAGTCTACATCTTCATGATCGTCGTCGACCTCCTCGCGGGTTTTGCCGTGAGCCTCAAGTTTCTTTTTAGACATCAGCGAGTGAGACACCTTGCCGAAGATAGAGAAGAGGATGCTCAGGATTACGAGCGCACCCACCACGATACACATTGCGATAATCGTGATAGCGCCACCCCAAGAGTCATTCTCCTCGACATTCTTGGCCTTTTCAGCCTGGGTCATCTTCTGAGCTACGGCGCTCTCGGTGATGGTGTTGACCTCTTCAGAGGGTACTGCATCGCTCTCGAAAGCCACCTGGCCTTCGGGGAGTTCCTGCACTTCCTCCATGGGTGCGGGTTGCTCCGTCGGGGTCTGGGCGAATGATGCCGCCGGCAAGCCGGCGAGCATCATAAGGCTCAGAGAGACGGAGAGAGTTATTTTTTTCAACATTTTGCGAAAAATTACAGGGATACTTGATTACAAGGGGATATTGCCGTGCTTCTTGGGCGGGTTCGACACCTTCTTGGTGGCGAGCATCTGCAGGGCGCGGATGATGCGGAAGCGGGTGTTGCGCGGTTCAATCACATCATCGATATATCCGTACTTGGCTGCATTGTAGGGGTTGGCGAAGAGAGCGGTATACTCATCCTGTTTCTCCTGCAGGAACTGAGCCGGATTCTCATGCGACTTAGCCTCCTTGGCATAGAGCACGCCTACAGCACCCTCGGCACCCATCACGGCGATTTCGGCAGTGGGCCATGCATAGTTGACATCGCCACGCAGCTGCTTGCAGCTCATCACGATGTGAGAGCCACCGTAGCTCTTGCGCAGAGTGACAGTGACTTTAGGCACAGTAGCCTCGCCGTAGGCATAGAGCAGCTTGGCGCCATGCAGGATTACGCCATTGTACTCCTGGCCGGTGCCCGGCAGGAAGCCCGGCACGTCTACCAATGTCACGAGCGGGATATTGAAAGCGTCGCAGAAGCGCACGAAGCGAGCGGCCTTGCGCGAAGCGTTAGAGTCGAGCACGCCGGCAAGCACCTTGGGCTGGTTGGCCACGATGCCCACAGACTGGCCATTGAAGCGGGCGAAGCCGATGATGATATTCTTGGCATAGTCGGGCTGCACCTCGAGGAACTCGCCATTGTCGATGATTTTGCCAATCACATCATACATGTCATATGAGCGCTTCGGGCTGTCGGGGATAATCTCATTCAGTTCATCCTCCAGACGGTCGATCGGGTCAGTGCACTCTACGAGCGGAGTCTCCTCCATGTTGTTCTGCGGGATGAAGCTCATGAGTTTGCGGATCAGCATCAGAGCCTCCTCGCCATCCTCGCAAGCGAAGTGAGTCACACCGCTCTTTGAGGCATGCACGCTGGCGCCGCCGAGCTGCTCCTGGGTAACATCCTCGCCGGTGACAGTCTTCACCACTGACGGGCCTGTAAGGAACATATAAGAGATGCCCTTCACCATGATAGTGAAGTCGGTCAGAGCCGGGCTATATACGGCGCCGCCTGCGCAGGGGCCGAGGATAGCCGAGATCTGGGGCACTACGCCCGAAGCGAGGATATTGCGCTGGAAGATTTCAGAATATCCGGCCAGAGCGTTGATGCCCTCCTGGATACGTGCGCCGCCTGAGTCATTGAGGCCGATAACGGGGGCACCCATCTTCATTGCCATATCCATGACCTTGCAGATCTTCTGGGCCATTGTCTCAGAGAGAGAGCCACCGAAGACGGTGAAGTCCTGTGCGAAGACATACACGAGGCGCCCCTCGATAGTGCCGAAGCCGGTGACGACGCCGTCGCCGAGGATGTGCTTCTTATCCTGGCCGAAGTTGGTGCAGCGGTGAGTGACAAACATGTCGAGTTCCTCGAAGCTACCCTCATCGAGAAGCTGTGCGATTCTCTCGCGTGCGGTATATTTGCCGCGCTGGTGCTGCTTTTCGATGGCCTTTTCGCCACCGCCCAGACGAGCCTCGGCGCGTTTGGCGATAAGTTCCTGAATTTTGTCAGATTGTTTGCTCATGATGTAAGTAAATGAAAAAGCGGGACTGAGAGCCGGGCCCGGCGCCGTGAGAGTGAAGTCACACCGTGCTGGCGGTGTGGCATGCACTCTCGCGGGTGCCGGAGTCCCTCCCAATCCCCGGATTATTCTAAGAGATTATTTGTTGGGGTCTTCGCAAAGCTCAGTGAGCACAGCCTCGGTGCATTTGGGGTGCAGGAATGCGATCTGCAGGCCATCGGCGCCTCCGCGGGGAGCCTTGTCGATAGTGCGGATACCCTTCTCCTCGCATTCGGCAAGAGCGTTGGCCACGCCGTCTTCGATGGCGAAAGCCATGTGGTGCATGCCACCCTTTCCGCCATTCTTTTCGATAAACTTAGCGATTGTGGAGTCGGGAGATGTGGCTTCGAGAAGCTCGATTTTGGTGTCGCCAACTTTGAAGAATGCGGTGGTGACTTTCTGGTCAGCCACTACTTCCTGCTTGTAGCACTTCAGACCAAGTACATTCTCATAGTACTTGATAGCCTCCTCGAGGTTGGGCACTGCTATGCCGATGTGTTCGATGTGGGAGATTTTCATATGAATTTCTCTTTTAAATTTAAAGTTAGATTGTAAATTGTTGTCGTTGTCAGGGGTGCAGACGGGCTACAGGTGCTCTGACCCATCTACATGGCAAAATTAGAAATTTTGTATCAGACTGCCAAACTTTTTTATAATGTTTATCAGCATATAGGCTAACTTTTAATTTTTAGTCCGTCTGCAGGGGAGGGAAGTGGGCATCTCCCGGCGAGACGATGAGGGAAGAGGCGCAGAGATAAGTGTGAATAGCCCCTGAAAGTGGGTAAAAAGAGCCGATATCTTACGATTCGGCTCTTAAGATTGTGTATATGTCGGGATTTTTTACGATATTTGCAAAATAAAAAGCCGGGACCTCAAGCGGGGGCCTGGCCGGAATATGAACCATTTAGGCTGGATTCTCTGATATCTCCTTGGATGTCAGAGGTTTGGCGTGTGACTACGATATATGAGAATTACACCTAATCTGATTGCCTCGCTCACCGGGGGCACAGTAGAGGGGGATGGAGAAATCGAGCTGACCGGCTTTGGCAAAATCGAAGAGGCCGGCAAGGGATGCATAACATTCATAGCCAATCCTAAATATAGTCATTTTATACACACTACCGAAGCCTCGGCGGTGCTCGTCAATGCCGACTTTGATGCCGGAGCCGAAGTTCGCCCGACGCTGATACGCGTCCGTGATGCCTACGCCGCGCTTGCCGAACTGCTCACCGCTTTCGAGTCGATGAAGCCCCAGCCCCGTGGGGTAGAGGAGCCGGTGCATGTGGGTGAGGGCACTGAGTTGCCCGAGGATTGCTATATCGGAGCCTTCGCCTATATCGGACGTGGTGTGAAACTTGGCAGCGGAGTGCGTATCTATCCGCAGTGTTACATAGGTGATGGCTGCGAGATAGGCGAGGGAACAGTGCTGCGTGCCGGAGTAAGAGTCTACGAAGGTTGCCGCATCGGCAGCCGCTGCATAGTGCATTCAGGTGCAGTCATCGGGGCCGATGGCTTCGGTTTCGCACCGAAAGGTGAGATTTACGAGAAGATACCCCAGATAGGCAACGTCGTCATAGAGGATGATGTGGAGATAGGGGCCAACACCTGCATCGATCGTGCCACCTTCGGCCACACCCGCGTAGGGCGCGGCACGAAGCTCGACAATCTCATCCAGGTGGCCCACAACGTCGAGCTCGGCCAGAACAACGTGTTTGCCGCCCAGACCGGCATAGCCGGAAGCACCCGTATCGGCCACTCCAACCGCGTAGGGGGGCAGTGTGGCTTTGCCGGCCACATCAGTGTCGGCGACCACAATGAATTCGGTGCCCAGTCCGGCATACCCAACTCAGTGGGCGATGGCAAGCGACTTATCGGTTATCCGGCCGTCGAAGCTCGCCAGTTTGCCAAGACGCAGGTATATCTCAAGCGCCTCGAGAGCCTCTTCGCAAAGAAGTGATTGCCCGGAGCTCCGGCGGCATTTGACAGAGTGTCTCGCAATGGCCCACACCTCTGATATCTGAGTGCCATGCACGTATACGAAAGCAACGACAATAACAACATATCATATAATGAATCAGCTAACACTTAAAGACTCCTTCAGCGTAGAAGGGAAGACCCTCCATTCAGGCGAGGTATTGAAAGCCACATTCCGTCCGGCCCCGGCCGACACCGGCATCCGATTCAAGCGCATCGACCTCGAGGGTGAACCCGAGATTGCAGCGCTGGCCGAGAAGGTGGTCGACACCACCCGTGGCACAGTCATCGGACAGGGCGATGCTCGCGTGTCGACCATCGAGCACGCCATGGCGGCGCTCTATGCATCGGAGATTGACAACTGTGTCATAGAGATCAATGGCGCCGAGATGCCGATTCTCGATGGCTCAGCGTTGCCGTACATCGAGCAAATCGAGCGTGTAGGCACCGAGGAACTCGCCAAAGAGAAAGACTACTATATCATCAAGAGCAAGACCAAATTCAAGGATGAGGCCACCGGCAGCTCTATCACCATCTACCCCGACGACGGATTCAGCGTAGAGGTGATGGTAGAGTACAACTCACCCGTGCTGCCCAACCAGTTTGCCATCCTCGACAATCTTGCCGACTTCCACAAGAAGGTGGCTTCGGCCCGCACATTCGTGTTTGTGCGCGAGATCGAGGGGCTCCTGCAGCATGGTCTCATCAAGGGTGGAGATCTCGACAATGCGATTGTGATCTACGACCAGCCTGTAGACCAGAGCAAGATCGACGCCATCTGCGACCTCGTGAATGTGCCTCATGTGCAGCTCAAGCAGATGGGCTACATCAATCCGCAGCCCCTCAAGTGGGACAATGAGCCCGCCCGCCACAAGCTGATGGACCTCATCGGCGACCTTGCACTCGTAGGGCGTCCGCTCAAGGGTCGGGTGGTGGCTATCCGCCCGGGACACACTGTCAACAACGGTTTTGCCCGCATGCTGCGCAAAGAGGTGAAGCACACCGAGGTGCAGGCACCCGTGTATGACCCCAATGTGGCCCCTCTGATTGACATCAACGGCATCCGCGGCATGCTTCCTCACCGCTATCCCTTCCTGCTGATCGACAAGATTATCGAGATTGACCGCCGTCACTGCGTGGCCATCAAGAATGTGACAGTCAACGAGCCCTTCTTCCAGGGCCACTTCCCGCAGGAACCCGTCATGCCCGGAGTGCTTCAGATTGAGGCTATGGCCCAGGCCGCCGGTGTGCTTGTGCTCAATTATCTTGATGAGCCCGAGAAGTACAGCACCTACTTCCTGAAAATTGACAACGTGAAATTCCGCCAGAAAGTCGTGCCCGGCAACACGCTGATACTTTCGGTGGGACTGATGACCGAGATTCGTCGCGGCTGCGCCGTGGTGAAGGGATATGCCTTCGTAGGTGAGAAGATAGTTTGTGAGGCCGAGTTCATGGCCCAGATTATCAAGAACAAATAATAGGCATCTCTTAAAATAAGTTAATGTGTAAGTATCTTATGAGAGATACTTATCCCGCAATTCTGAATAGGAAATGAACATAATCAATCAGGTTCATCCCGATGCCCGGATCGGCAACAATGTCAGCATCGGCGCCTTCACCTGCATCTACGACAATGTGGAGATTGGCGACAACTGCGAGATAGGCAATAATGTGACCATCTTCCCCGGCGCACGCATCGGCGAGGGTGTGAAGATTTTCCCCGGTGCGGTCATCGCCGGTATCCCGCAGGATCTGAAGTTTCATGGCGAGGATACTGTAGCCATCATCGGCAACGGCACCACAATCCGCGAGTGTGCCACGGTCAATCGCGGCACTGCCTCGCGCGGCTATACACGTGTGGGAGAAAACTGCCTCATCATGGCTTACACCCACATCGCCCACGACTGTGTGATCGGCAACCGCGTCATCATCTCCAATGCCACCCAGCTTGCCGGCGAGGTGGTGGTGGATGATTGCGCAGTGATTGGCGGCGGCAGCCTGGTGCATCAGTTCTGCCATCTTGGCAAGCATATCATGCTGCAGGGTGGCGCACTGGTCAACAAGGATATCCCCCCGTTTGTGAAGGCGGCGCGCGAACCCATCTCGTTTGTAGGACTCAACACAGTCGGCATGCACCGCCATGGATTCTCGCAAGAGCGCATCCAGACCATCTCAGAGATTTACCGCATACTCTACATGAGCGACCTCAATGTCACCAACGCCGTGCGTCAGATTCGCGAGCTCATTCCCGAATCGCCCACCCGCGACGAGATACTCTACTTTGTCGAGAATTCGCAGCGTGGCATTATCCGCTCGGCCTTCTGATACGTCGAACTGAATTATCCCGCTACTTATAACCTATCCGGCTGCTAAGCATAGCCGGATAAGTATATACCGAAAAGACTGCGGCTCCGGAACGTGATTCCGAAGCCGCAGTCTTTTTTATATCGCCAGATTTGGGCAGTGTCAGAGATGCGCTATCAGGTCATCCTTCGATATGCCGAGCCGGGCCATCTCTTCAGAGATGGCCGGCAAGGTGACTTCAAAGAATTCGCGGCGTCGGGCCTCAGTGACCTTCAGCCTCGCATCCTGACATAGAATGAAGCCCATGCCACGTCGCGACTCAATGACTTCGAGCCCCTGGAGGTCCTCCATGGCCTTGAGCACGGTGCGGGTGTTGACCCCCATCTCAGCCGACATCTCCCTGACCGAAGGGATACGCTCACCCGGAGGCCACTTGCCATCGATAATCATATTGAAGGCATGGTCCACAATCTGGCGGTAGATAGGCTTATTGTCGTTGAATTCCATATTAGGGTGTCAGATTACAGATTTCGGCGTGCGATCACGCGGTAATTGAGATACAGCATCACAGCTGTAAAAATCAAGAGAATAGAGACCACTGTATAACCGAATGGGCTGCCATTGAAGAGATCCTGCATGAGGTTGCTGACAATCTGGTCGCCATCGAGGCAAGCGGGCTTCCCCTCCATGCCATCCTTATAGCCGGCTTTGAAGACTTCGGCCAGGCCGTAGAACGCACCCAGTATTCCTAAGCCTATTTGTGTGCCGAAGGTTGCGGCTATACTCTTAATCAGACGGTTGTGGCGTGCGTATTGCACAGTGTAGAGACATGTCAGAATTGTGGCCATGCAACCCAGTATGTTGATCATTCGCAACATCAGAGGCTGGTGCAGGTGCATGTCAGAGAGCATGCGCATCTCCTCCGTGATTACCTCAGGCATCTTGGAATATATCCAGATGCATAATTCCGGAATCAGGAAGGCCGCCAGCGGCACAGCTATCAGGAAGTAGAGCAAAAAGAATACGTAGCGTTCCGAAGCCTTTACGGGCATCATGCGCTCTACGATTCTGGCATCGCCATAGCGGGTAAGCATACATGGGCCGAAGTAGACCATATAGGGGATGATAGCCCAGCACAGAGTGAATAGGGCTGTCTGTACAGAGCCTCCGGCAGGAAGGAAGATCAGCACTCCTAACAGCAGAGATATGCCGAGATATATCAGCAGCTGCAGCTGGCACGACGGGCGGTAGAAATTGGCTATCTCCAACATCCGGTGCCATGAGAAACTTGATTTTACAGCGGGAGTTGGGTCGATATGCTGTGAAGAATTTGTGTCCATAAATGATGCGGGTTAATCAGTCATTGAATTGTCTGTACGAAGTGCTTTGCGCTTGGTCAGATAGCCGAGCAACGCATCGCGGCGCGGCGAATGCAGCGCAGAATAGAGCAGGCGCCAGTCTACACGTGTAGGCTCATCATCCCCGTCGGCCGGTTCGATGCACAGCGCCCCTCCGGGCACAGTCTCGTAGTACAGTGCATTCTCGGCTGGATTGCGGCGGGTGCGGAATGCCAGCGCGCCGACCGTATCATCCTCAGTGGCAGCATAGAGCAGATGCGACTTCTCCATTATCATGGCCCCATCGAAGAGCTTGTCGAGCTCGTTGACCGAGTGGGTGGCCACGATGACAGTCTGGTGGTCTGACGTGCATTCGGCAATCATGCGTCGCAGGCTCTCCTTGCTCTGGATGTCGAGTCCATTAGTGGGCTCATCGAGCAGCAGCACATCGACCCCTAAAGCCAGCGCATAAGCCAGCAGCGACTTCTTATGATTACCGAAAGAGAGCGAAGTGAGTTTCTCATCGCCCGAAAGCCCGAATGTGACAAGATTGGCCAGAAACCTCTCGGCCGAAAAATCAGGATAAAAGCGTGAATGAATTTCTGCGAATTTGCGTATTGTTTTGGCGGGTACGCGCATATTCTCTTCGAGCATGAAGATGTTGCCCTTTTCGGCGGGATTGTCGCTGGCCGGGTCGAGCGAGTCGATGCGGCATGTGCCGCTCGCCGGGCGGGCCACACCGGCAATGATGTGCAGGAGCGTTGTCTTTCCGGCGCCATTCTCACCGGCCAGGAGATAGATGCCCGGATCCAGGGTGGCAGTGACACCATCCAGGGCCGGCAACCCCTTGCGTCTATAACAGAATCTTATATTATCAAGTTCAATCATATTCTAAGTTTATGACTATATATCTTCCGGGTTGGATCTATGCATTAATATCATAAGTCATGGTCGCCGGAAGAGGATAATCCGGAGGGAGGGATTTCAGGAATCCGGTGTCCCTCCGGATATAGTCAAGTATAGAGGTTTAAACTGTTTCGTAGCGTCTATTAGTTGGGATTCGGTGTGTGTATGAGGTGATGCACTCTGAATCTCAGTCAATCGGAGTGACGGTGAACCCGGCCTTCTGCAAGCCTTCGAGGAGACCCTTCTCACCCGGCAGATGAGCAGCGCCCACCACCACGAGAGCCGATTCCGCCGGGAGCTTGTCAGTCAGGATGGCAATCCAGTTGGCATTGCGGGTGAAGAGGATCTTTTCAGCCGAAGAGGGGTCGTTGGCCATTGACTCTTCGGTCAGACGCCCGATAGTGTCGATATCGTGTCGGGCGTAAGCCTCGGCCAGCTCTATAGCCTTCTTCTCCTCACCCTCGATGTCGTCGACTGTCTTCATCAAATCTTCTGCCTGTTCGGCGATAGGGGAGTTGTAGAGCAAGTTGAGCTGATACTCCATCGTCTCCAGACCGTCGACTGCTTTGCCGGCTTCGCGTGCGCGGTTCTGCATGGTCACGTCTATACCCTCCATCGGGTTGAGATCCGGAAATACCTTGGCTGTCATGATTGCCGCCAGCTGGATATTCATCACACACGGCTTCATCGGATACATCATCTCGATCGGTGCGGCGCCGCCGGTAAACTGCTGCCAGACGTCGGTGAGGCGAGCGAGTTGTTCGGGCGAGAGCACCTTATCGAGAGTGCTGTCAGCGGGAGCCTGCAGCGAAGCCTGCATAGCCATTATAGTGGCCGGGTCAGATAGTTTCGACATATCGAATTCGCCATATACCTTATCTACCTCACTCATGATTGCCGGGAGCTCCGCAATCGAGTCGACTACCCCGAGATGCGCCATGTGGTGGGTTCCCAGGAGATAGCTTGGTTTTGAGTCGCCCCCTTTCTCTACCTTATAGAGAATCTGAGCGTCGGCTGAATTGAAAGATGCCGCGATAGCGATGGCTGCAAGTGCCATACCCTTGAGAGAGGTGAGGAAGTTGAATTTTTTCATAATCGTAAAAGTTTTGTTTTAGATAAGTTTGATAAGAAGCCTTGACCACTTCCGAGAGTGGTGGAGAGATTAATTGTAGTGTTGTGCCTTACTACAACACTGCAAAGGTAATACGGAATTTTGGAATAGTCAAGTTTTTAAACACTTTTTAACATAAATCTTATTGTGCCGTGGATTGCAAACCCACGGCGGCTGCGCTGCTAAATGATTGGCAAAGCCCATTGTGCAGTGGGTTGGCTTATTGTGCCGTGGGTTGAAACCCACGGTTGCGGGCGAGTGGCGGCTTTGAGGCAGATGGATAAAAAGATCGGAGGACTGGGCTGACAGTCAGCTCGGTCCTCCGATTTCGTCGTAGTGCCACTCTGGTAGTGGCGTTGTTTTTCATAATTTCGGGCGGCGGATGCGCCCGGTTGAGGTGGGGGTGCGCGTTAAGCCATAAACATCTTGACGCGGTTCCACTGTCCATCGAGAGCGTCAGGCACGGCATCCACCTCTTCAGGCTGCTTCATGTCGGCAAACTGGCTCTGACTCCAGATAAACGGCAGCTGACGCACATGCGCCGTACCGAACTTCATCCAGAACGAAGTCTTCGTGCCGTTGATGTCGGGCTTTCGGCTCAGATTGGCCAAAGTGTCGAGAATCATCTTTCTTGAGAAAGCCTTCGCATCTACAGATCCGTCGGGGCGTGTGCGCGGCATCTCGGTTGTGCCGTAGCCCAGGTCCCATCGGCCGTAGATAGAGAGCGGTTCGCGGTCTTCGGTGTAGGTAATCAAGGCTTTGGTCGACTCCATATCCTTCACAGTGTCGAGTCGTGCCCAGAGTTGATTGCGTCGCATCGGGCGCAGATTCATACTCTCAAGCTCGTAGCCCACCCACCATGACACCGGCTGGTTGACGCCGAAGATATGTGTCGGCGAGATCAGATGGTGGTCATAGTCGAGGAATGTAGGCACATAGCCTGTGGAATCCTTCATCTTCACCTCCTTGCCGTTGCACTTGAAGAGCACGAAGCGGTTGTAGCTCATATCGAGCAGACCGATTTCGCCGGTATTGGCGTCGATGATGTGGTAGCCATTCAGATAGGTACCCGTGTTGTCGAGACTGCAATAGTCATAGAACTCATCGATAGTGCGGGCGAACTGCTCGGCAGCGGCCGAACGATAGGTGAGCCATACGCCCAGCACCTTCGGCTCATCATAGAGGTCGACGTGAGTGGTCTCATTGAAGCCGATGCCATTGCCGTTGAATCCGAAATCGGTGTTCGAGCCGAACTGACCCTGACAGTTGGCATTCTGCGTCACGAAATCATCGCCGATGCAGTAAGTCACAGCACACGACTGAGCCCAGAAGCAGCACCATGAATTGTGGGTCCAGAAGACCTCGCCGTCGGGCATCATCTTCGTGAAGGCAGTGCAATGGTCGGGCTTATCCTTTGATGTCGACTTCTTGGCTGTGCCATAGCCCATGACCAGGCCGATCTTATCGCCCACAGCGTCGAAGAGGTCATACTGCGAATTGATGAAGATCACATCGAGCAGTGTCAGAGGGGTCTTGTCGTAGCCCAGCGTCTGCTGATCGGCCGGGAAGGCAGAGAGAGCCAGGTCGGCAAACTCCACATTCTTTCGCGGGGTGGCCCCGACGGCCCCCTCGTAGATGCCCAGCTGACGGAACATCAGGCGGATTATCTTCTGCACCTTCTCGTCATCGCGTCGCTGCGAAACCCAGTCGTAGAGATAATTGTAGTTTTCGATAATTGTAGCCGCACAAGCGGTGAGGTACTCCGGCTTCACCTCGATTGAGAGGGCATCCTGCGGAGTGGCACCGATCAGGAAGTTACGCCAGGAATTGTTGCGTGTGGCGAGAATTACCTCGCCTGTCTGCACCTTTCCCTGCACATATCCGGCATTATATTCATTCTGGAAGATGCTCACGTCAGGGTTCTGGGCGTAGATGGCATAGTTCCAGTTATTGTCGACACACTGGGCGAAACCGCAAGTGTACTCATCGAGCACAAACTGAGTGGCCGGCGTATTTTTGAAATTTGGGGTGTATTTAGCCATGGTGATTATTATACTTTGGAGGGTTAGGTTATTCCATAAACATTTTCACGAGATTCCAGTTGCCATCGATGGCATCCGGGATGCAGTCTACCTCTTCCGGCTGTTTGAACTTAGCCCAGATAGAGTCAGACCACACGAAGGGGCTGCCGTCGATGTAAGGGCTGCCGAACTTCATCCAGAACGAAGTCTTCTTGCCATCCTTGCTGGGTTTGAAGCTCAGCGAGGCGAGCACCTTCTTGATTTCGTTGGTGCTGAATGCCTTGGCATCAATCGAGCCGTGAGGCTGATAGCGCAGGAACTCGGATGTGCCGTAATTCTTGTCCCAACGTCCGGCGATAGAGATAGGCTCCAGACTCTCGTTGTAGGTGACGAGCGCCTTTGCTCCCTCCATGTCGTGTACATTCGGGATGTTGCGGTAGAGCTGGTAGCGGCGTTTCGGTGCTCCGTCGATGGTCTCGAGTTCACGCCAGATGCGCTTGTACGACGGATTGTTGCAGCCCAGCACATGGGTCGGGCTGACCATATGATGGTCGTAGTCGAGGAAAGTAGGCTTATAGCCTGTGGAGTCGATGACTGTCAGCTTCTCGCCGTCACCCTTGAAGAGGGCGAAGCGCGCATAGCTCATGTCGATCATGCCGAACTCACCCTTATAAGCGTCCACGATCATGTAGGCATTCAGGTAAGTGCCGGTGTTATCGATTTTCACATAGTCATAGAACTCATCGATTGACTTTGCGAAGGCCTCAGCAGCCGCCGCACGCCATGTCAGCCATATGCCGATGGTCTTTGACTCGTTGTAGAAATAGGTCTCTGTAGTCTCGTTGAATCCTATGCCGTGGCCGTTGAATCCGAAGTCGGTGTTGGAGCCGAACTGTCCCGGGCAGAAGGAATTCTGCGTCAGGAAATCCTGACCGATCACATATGTTATGGCGCAGCTCTGAGCCATCAGGCAGCACCATGAGGTGTGGGTCCAGAAGATTTCGCCGTCAGGCATCTTCTTCACGAAACCAGAGCAGCGGCCCGGTTTGAGACGCAGCTCCTCGCCGCAACCGTTGGTGAGCGTCTTCTCGGCGTCATCCTTCTCCACCTTGTTGAATGCCACGCCCAGGGGTTTCGAGATGGCATCCCAGAGGTCCATCTGGGCATTGATGAAATAGATGTCGATGAAAGTAAGCGGCTCATCGCCTGAATTCATCTTTAGGTCGGCCGGGTCCATATTGGCCATCTTCAGGTCGTCGAACTTCACATCCTTCAGCGGTTCGCGGTCGGCAGCGCCGTGGAAGATGCCCAGCATGCGGTACATCAGTCGGATAATACCCTGCGCCTTCACATCGGCCGCATTCTTCTCAGCCCAGTCGGTGAGGTAATTGTAGTTCTTGGTCAGCGCATCCACAGCCAGGGGTATCGCACCCTCCGGCGGGGTCACAGAGTCGGCGCCCGGTCCCTCATCGAGGACATACCATCGCCAGGTGTTGTTGCGGGTGGCCTTGATGACGTGGTTGGTCTGGATCTTGCCCTGCACATAACCGGCATTGTACTCATTCTGGTAAATGCTCACCGAGGGGTCCTGTGCATAGACGGCGTAGTTCCAGTTGTTGTCCACGCACTGGGCGAATCCGCGGGTATACTCATTGAGCACGAACTCACGCGGTTCGGTATTCTTAAAATTAGGTGTGTACATAATTTTAGTATTAATAATTAAGATTGGCTTATATCGGGCCGCCGGGGTGCGGGCCTGGGCCGCACCCCGGTGGTCAAAACTTATTTTTTAGTGTCAGAAGCATCGGTGTGCGAGACCGGAGCAGCTGCAGAGGCGGCAGTCACTGTGGCTGTGGCCGGAGCGGCGGTAGCGGCGCCCTCGGGGATAGGATTGACAGAATCACCCTTTGCCTCGAGCTCATGCTCCTCATGGTCGTGGCGTGCGGAGACGATAATCTTGCGGATAATCACAGCAGCCGCAGCGATGACGCAGAGCGCCAGACAGATCTGGAAAGCTACGATCGGATGACTCTGGGTAGAGCTGCCGAATACCTTGGCAACGCCGTCGATGATGAACGGGGCAACCACATTACCGATAGAATCCATCGAAGCAAACCAAGCAAGAGTCAGAGTCAGAGCCACACGGGTCGATGCCACCGACAGACGATTGTAGTAGTAAGGCTGGGCGATGCCATAGAAGTAAGTGGCAACCAGGATGCCTATGCCCACGATGATCACGTCGCTCCAGAAGGTCATCAGCGCGAAGCCGGCCAGGATGGCGATGATACTGATGATGGCCACCTTGTTCTTCAGCACACGCAGACAGAAATTAAGCGTGTAGCCCGAGGCCATGATGCCGAAATAGAGGATAGAGGTCAGGTCGCCGGCAGTAGATGAGTCAGTATATCTGAAGGGGATGTAGAGACTGATGGCAGCGATCACCAGGGTGATGAAGAAATAGAACGCGCAGTATCTCACCAGCATCGGGATGTTGACCTGCTGCGAGAACTTATAGTGCACCTTCTCGGCCTTCATTCCGGCAGCATCATTCTTTCGGATCTGAGCCGGCTCCTTGATATACTTCTTGAAGCCCTTGGCGAAGAAGAGGGGCACAAACGGCAGCAGATAGATGATGAAGGGGAGACGCCAGCTGATCTTGGCCAGATAGCCGGTGGCGATCACCGAAGCCATAAGCACCAGATTCAGGGTTGCTGAAGTGTAACCATACTGGGCTGTGCGGCGTTTGCCCTCAAACATATCGGCGATGAAAGCCGTCGACAGCGGGCTGAGGATACCGGCTGCAATACCGATAAGGAAGCTCAGAATGATAAGGGTGATCATGTTGGGCACAAAGAAGAAGAGCACACCGCAGATGCCATAGAAGAGACAGGTCCAGGTGGTGAGCTTGCTGTTGTTGAACTTAGTGCCGATCCAACCACCCAGGAACACAAACGGTATAGCCGCGAAATTCGGTCCGATGGTAAGGAATTGCGATTCGAGCGCGGTAGTGCCCGGGAAGATTCGGGTCAGGTCGCCCATGATTGGCGAGATGGCCAGACCCGGGATAGATGTACATATGAAAATTACGTACAGATTAAACACTGCCCACAATGGGAGCGTGTTCGTGCCGTAGCCGGATTTGATGCGTAACATAGTGGGATAAATTAAGATTGTGTGTAAATGAAGTGATTTGTATTAGGTATCCGGCGGGCATCAGAATGTGAATGCGAGCTGGGTCTGGATACGACTGTCGTTGGCGCCGCCGATATTCCATGTCTGACGATGACCCCAGAGGTATTCAATGCCCCATTGCAGCCATGGATTGATGTTGTAGAAGCAGTTGACGGCTCCATAGAGGGCGTACTTGTAGTTTTGCGACTCATCGAGGGCATTGCAGTAGTCCCCGACCTTCCAGATGCGCGACTCAGAGAACATGGCGTTGAACTGCAGTTTGCTTGTGGCGTTGAAGGTCACGCCCACGTTGGCACCCATCATCGGCGAAGCCTTCATGCGACCCGGGCGGGCGTCGTCGGGCACGAACGAAATCGGTTTGCCGGCGATATCCTGCAGATAAGCCCCTATGCCCTGGCCGTAAGCCACCTGGTAGTAGAAAATCAGCTTATCCACCGGACTGACATTGCCTGAGAGCATCACGCCCCATCCGAGCATATGGCGTGTCTTGTCGGCCACAAGGTCGCGGTAGGCGAAGTTTCTCAACAGGCCCGATACACGGATACGGTTGTTTTCCGAGAAGGTGTATTCGACCCATGCCGGGATATCCGGGATAAGTTGCTCGGCATCGCCATAATCGGCCACCTGCTTACCGTCAAACTCCGGGAAGTCTTTGCCGCGATAATATCCCTTCGATGAATAGAATGTAGGCATATCCAATCCGGCGGCGAAGCGGAATCCATTGTACGACTTCGACTTATAAGAGATTTCGTAAGCCACGTTGCTCACGCATCCGCTCGGGCCCTCGGGGTCGATCGTAGGTGGCTGGCAGGCGTAATCATCCTGCATCAGGGTGAGCTTCATACCGGCTGTGAAGTTGCGGTAGGTGATATATGCACGCTGCAGCACGATTGAGGTGTTGATGCCGTTGGTGCCGACCTTGATATATCCGGTGATCTCGTCAGGAGTCCCCGCCAGGCCCACAATTTGCATATCCACCGAGCCATTGATCGGGTTGATGTAGAAATCCCCCTTCTTACCCTTCTGGGCGGGCACCGGGATAGCAGAGGTCACGAAGCTGATGCCCGCGCCATCCTGCTTGTAGAGGTTGTTGCCGATATCGAAGCCCAGAATCGGGTTGATCATGCCGCCGATTGTCATAATGAACTTATTGTCGGCAGTGCGCAGCGAGAACTTCGGCACCGGGATAGAGCCCGACTCCACCGGTCGGCTCTTCTTAAGGATAGCCGCCACCTCAGGAGTGGTGCGTCCTACGATCACCTTGTGCGGACTGATGTCGGCGTCCGGCACAGAATCCTCCGCCATGGCCGGAAGAGCCATTCCAGCCGTCAGGGCAGTCGGGAGGATTAATAATTTGGATAGTGTTTTCATAGCATTTCCAATTTGAGAATGGATAATTAGGGTAGTGCCGTTTTGATGGCAGTTCCCCGTAGGGGTTATACGAGTAATTTAGTTTTGCTGTAGTCGCATGTTCGAAGCGTGTGGGATTACTTTGGCAGAGTGAACAGTTACTTCAACCGTAAGAATCGAAAACATCTGTGCAGTTGTCGGCAGCAGCCACCATGCGAAGTCTGCGGTAGAGATGACAATGCGTCAAATTTTCTCACTTACTGAATTTAAAACATTTGCCATCGGCAATAGTTAACTATCCAAATGTTAAAAATTAAGTAGTTGCTAAGAATTAATGAACGAATAATTTTGCTTTATCTTCGAGTGATTTTTGTCGGGGGAGGAAGGAACTTAGCGAGCTAAGTGACTGACGATGATGGCAAAAAGCGCCGAAGAGAAAGTGAAATTATTGTTCAAATCATTCTTTGAAAAAGAATCACTTATGATGTTTAATTCTTAGCAACTACTTAAATTTTAACATTATTCTTTGTCAACTGTGTTTGACTGGCTGGTGTTAATAAGATGTGTGATTACTTTATGGAGTAAGTATCTCTCGCTGGAGTCATTCGCTATCACCCATGGCAGATTGATTTTTGAGAGATACTTTAAGGTGAGGCGGCCATTCAGCCCATGCTTCGGTCAAAGGCGGGGCATGTCGATGGATTGCCGTGGCTCGCTGCCCGAAGCGGGTGACGTTTCAAGAATTACGTAATACAAAAGATTTTACTCCATGAAATATGTTGATTCCGGATGCGGCAAGATGCCGCTCATATCGCTGATTGCGATCCTGTCGATTTCGCTGACAGTGAATCTCCCGGGGCTGGCGATATCGCCGATCATGGGCAAACTCGACCAGGTGTTCAGTCATGTCACCGAACTTGAGATCCAGCTGCTCACGGTGTTGCCGAACCTTGTCACCATCCCCTTCATACTATGCTCGGGCAAGATATGCACGCCCAAGAATCAGATATTCATACTTGGCATCGGCCTCGGACTGTATGCTCTGACCGGTGTGCTCTATTTCTTTGCTGATTCGATGGTAGAGCTGATTCTGCTCAGCTGTCTGCTCGGTGTGGGCTGCGGTCTTGTGATTCCGCTTGCGGCGAGCCTGATATCGCAGTATTTTGTAGGCAAGGCGCGCACAAAGCAGCTTGGCATGAAGTCATCGTTGTCAAACTTCACGGTGATTTTCGCCACACTCTTTGTGGGTTGGGTAGCCGCCATCAGCTGGCACCTCTCCTTTATCGTCTACATGATACCGATTATCCCCCTCTGTCTGATACCCTTCATGACCTCCTCTTATATAGAGAGCCATAAGATTGATGCTCCGGCGCCGCCGTATACTCCGCTCAAGGAGCCCCCGGTGAGTGATTCCGACCGCAAACTTTCAGAGCAGATCCATAAGCCGGTGTCGGTAAACTTCCACTTCAGTGGCAAGAAGGCCCTCTGGCTTCTGTGTGGCATAATGGCGCTCTATTTCATGATTACATATGGCACAGAGGTAGTGTCGTATTACCTTCCCTTCACGATGGAGCACTACAAGCTCTCTACCGGTGATGTAGGTGTGGCTACGGCCATGTTCTTCACCGCAGCCACTATCTCCGGCTTCGCGTTGACGCGCATCATCGGCATCTTCAAACACAATACGATGCAGGTGGCCATCGCCCTGTGTGTGGTAGGACTCCTCTTTGTAGGCATCTTCCACGCCTACTGGACATTTATACTCGGAGTCTTCGTTATGGGCCTCGGCTACGGTGTGGTGCAGCCGGTGATTTATGACAAGACCTCCTACATAGCCCCGACGGCAGCCAAATCCACTGCCTACTTCTCCTATCTGCTCACATGCAACTATATCGGCATATCGCTCGTGCCCTTCATCGTGGGTGCGGCCAAGCGCCTCTTCAATGCCGAGCATGACGCCAACTTCTCGTTTATCTTCAACGGATGCGTGGTGGCTGTCATTCTGATAGTTGCCATCTGGAAGCGTCGCTCATTCGTGTTCGAGGCAGATCCGAACTCCTACGAGAAGCCCGCTGTCGCAGCCAAGAAGTAACAATTCCCCCTCAGATTTATAATAATACTTAACCCGGTCAAAATCACTGTTGCAGATGATTTTGACCGGGTTATTATATTGTGTCGCTCAATGAGGAGCAGGGGAGGCAGGTGGAGGTTAACCGAACTTCGAGATTTTGCGGAGCTGGGGTTCGTTGATAATCTTGATTTTACGCCCGTCGACAATAATCAGTTTTTCGGTCATGAAGGCGGTGAGGGTGCGTATGGCGTTAGAGGTGGTCATGTTGGAGAGGTTGGCCAGGTCTTCACGGCTCATATATATTTTCAGAGTCGAGTCATCGTCCTCAAATCCGTAGTTCTCCACGAGCAGCAGCAGCGCGTCGGCCAGGCGTCCGCGGATATGCTTCTGCGTGAGGTTGACAATCTTGGTGTCGGAACCGCCGAGATTGCGCGAGAGTTCATGGATGAAAAACATTGCCAGGTCATTGTTCTGGCGAATCAGACTGTCCACTATTTCCATCGGCAGCATACCCAGCACCGAGGGTTCGAAAGCCGCAGCCGACGACACATAAGGTTCGCCTGCGAAATAGGCACGATAACCGAAGTACTGCACCGGACGATACAGACGCAGAATCTGCACTCTGTCGCCTATGCCGGTCTTATACATCTTCACCTTTCCCTTCAGCAGACACCATAGCATCTCGGGAGTCTCCTTCTCAGCATAGATAATCTGATTCTTCTTGAAGTTCTGGATAGTGAAGTTGTCAGTGACTATGCGTTTCTGCTCGGGGGTGAGGGCATTCCACATCTCCGACAGATCCTGACTTATTATCTGATCAAATGTACTCTTCTTAATCATGCCAAAAATAATCCATCAAATCGGGCACCTTTTAAATCCGGCTGACAATCAGCAGATTGATAGTGGTTGAGTCCCAATGAAATGAAAAATAATGTTATTAAACACAAATTTACAACATTTAATTGAGACTTCCAAACCCCTCGCCCCGATTTTGCGAAATATTTTTGCTGAGAAGTTCCTCACGGGCGAACGCGTGGTCCCGTCAGAACGGAGACTGCGTGCATTTCCCATTTATCCCACATTTCCCACATTTGATGGGGAAGGAATTTAATGGCGCGGATCTCTTCGCTTGTCGCTGCGCGACTGCGCCGCGGATGGAATGGGATTAACGCGGATTTTCTCTTTTGCTCATATGCAATTTGGATGGGTCGCAGGCACATCGGCGCTATGCGCCTTGTGGCGACGCGGATGGTGCCGGATGCTAATCGACCCCAAGGGATGACCTCAGATTATCGTCAATACATCTATATCCAGACATATCAATCCGCAACTTCCGTATCAAAGAGGAATGCGCAGCCATCAGCGAGCATCAAGGCGCTCAGCGCCGAGATGCATCCGTCCCCATCAGCGTTCAAACCAGCGCATTACGCAAAGAGATCCGCGTTAATCCATTCCATCCGCGGCGCAGTCGCGTAGCGACAAGCGAAAGGATCCGCGCCTAAAAATTCCATCTCCATCTTCCAAGCCAACTCAGCCAAACTTGTATCCTTAACTTAGCGGGGGGCTGGCTGGTGGCGGCGGAGCTTGCCGTTGGGGGTGCGGGGTAGGGTGGGGAGGAGGTGGATCTCTTTGGGTAGGTGGTGCGCGGGGAGATGGTCGCGTAGCAGCGCGCGGATGAAGTCGGGTCGGTCGGTTGCCGGAAGGGCTTTGAAGGCTGAGAGAAGGCTTGGGGTGTCATCCGCTGGAGCGGAGATGTACGTTGGCATTTCCGCCAGCAGCACGAGACGCTCACCCCATTTCGGGTCGGGGGTCGATGTCAGCATCACATCTGTTATCCCCAGCGGAGCAAGCAGTGGCTGCAACTGCCGCTCCACCTCCTCAGGATGAATCTTCTTGCCACCGCTGATAATCACATTATCGGCGCGCCCCAGGATGCGAAACCCTCCGTTGGCCTGCAGAGTGGCCACATCGTTGGTAACCACAGGCATAGCCTCCCCCTGGTCAATCACCAGGCAACCGCGCGGGTCAAGACTAAGCCCGATGCCCTCAAGCGGTGTGAAGAATCCCTCAGCGTCAACCTCACGCACACGGCGGAGCGCTATGTGAGAGGCCGTCTCCGTCATGCCATACGACTCCCAGGCGTTCAATCCACGCTCCGCAATGCGCCGGCGAAGTTGCGGCGGAATCGCCTGACCACCTATGAGCCAAGCCACAGAGTCGGGAATTTGCTCAAACGTATCCAGTATATGCAGCATCTGCGAAGGCACCACCGAAATGAGGTCAGGCCACTCCGAAAGCATTGAAGCCTCGCCATTGCAGCTCTCCAAAGACTCAATTATCTCCGGCGAAGATGATATGATGGCAGGGCGATTTGAGGGTGTCTCCCAAGTAAGTCGGGCCCCCGACACTTCAGCGCGCACCGCCTGCATCTTCCCCCCGATGAAATCAGGAGATATGCACGAATGCAACCTTGACGAGGCCGACAGACCGAAATGATGAAGAGTGCGCCAAGCCGAGCGCTCCATCAGGCACTTCGGGAGCCGAATCAATTTAGGACGCCCAGTAGACCCTGAAGTGTGCACGCAGCAGAAGGGGGACTCATTGCGCCACTCACTGATGAACTCGCCGTAGGTCATGCCTTCCAGTCAAGAGATGTGAACTGAGCATCATCTATCTCAGCATCAGGGAGAAAGGTCAGCTCCTCACCCTGCAGCCGGATAGGGAGCTCGAAATTATTGGTGAAGAGAGCACCCGTGCCCAGCCCCTGGGGCATCGTCGTTGCCAGACTCCCCGCATACTGCGCGATAGCATTTAGACCCACATTCGACTCAAGCGCCGAAGTAATCCACCATCCGGCCCCTACGGCATCAGCCGCCTCGATCCACTCATCAGCCCCTGAGAATCCGCCGCACAGAGCAGGTTTCAGAATGATATACTGCGGCCGAATATAATCCAGAAGCTGCATACGCTCCTCACGCGTCGGCACACCGATAAGCTCCTCATCGAGAGCTATCGGCAGCGGCGATACCTCACACAGAAACTTCATCAGGTCAGGATTACCAGCCGGAATCGGTTGCTCGATTGAATGCACCTGCAGGTCAGCAAGCTGCTTGAGGACCGGCATCACGTGGTCCATCGAGAAACCGCCGTTGGCATCGACGCGGATTGTCAGCCGGTCGGCATCGTAACGGCGGCGGATGTCAGAGATAAGTTTCAGCTCCTCACGCCAATCGATAGCCCCGATTTTCAGCTTCACGCACTTGAAACCCGCATCGACCTTCTCGTCGAGCCGGCGGTGCATCTCCTCATAATTCCCCATCCACACCAATCCATTGATGATAATGGGCCGCTCACCCTGAGTGAACGGCGAATCGAAATATCGGCGCCGGCCACCTGATGCGAAATCTCGCAGAGCCTGCTCAATGCCGAACTGAATCGACGAATGGCGCGACAGATCCGTCGGGCGCCCGATAGCGATGTTGGCCAGCAGCTCGATGAGCTTATATTCATAGCGATGGTCGGCCTCAGGCGAAAGTCCCGGAAAGACCGCCGCCTCACCCAGGCCGAATATTTCAGGATTGCGTTCGTCCCACACCTTAAGCAGATAGGTAGGTTTCTCGGTCATAATGCCGCGCGAAGTGCCGGCAGGCTGCTTGAAATGCAGCATATAAGGGCATATAGCAAGACGCATGGGGTAACATATGTATATCCGCGCATCCTGTGGTGGGGATGCGCGGAATAAGTAATCGAGTATAAAAAGTTATCAGGGAAACATCGGGAACTGGTCGAAATCCGGGTCGCGCTTCTCAAGGAAAGCATTCTTACCCTCCTGGGCCTCATCCATCAGGTAATACATCAGCGTGGCATCACCCGCAAACTCCATCAGGCCATGCTGCCCATCGAGCTCGGCATTGAGTGCGCGCTTGATCATGCGTATCGCCAGCGGCGAGCGCTTGATGATATCGTCGCACCACTCGAGAGTCACCTCCTCGAGACGATCAAACGGCACCACGGCATTCACCATGCCCATCTCCAGAGCCTCCGCCGCAGTATATTGGCGGCACAGAAACCATATCTCGCGTGCCTTCTTCTGACCCACGCATCGGGCCAGATAGGATGAACCGAACCCGGCGTCGAAGCTGCCAACCTTCGGACCCGTCTGTCCGAAGCGCGCATTTTCAGAAGCTATCGAGAGGTCGCACACCACATTCAGCACATTGCCGCCACCGATAGAATAACCGTTGACCATAGCGATCACCGGTTTCGGCAGCGAGCGTATGGCCTTGTGAAGGTCGAGCACATTCAGGCGCGGAGTGCCATCGGCATCGATATATCCGCCATGCCCCTTATAGTGCTGGTCGCCACCCGAGCAGAAAGCCTTGTCGCCGGCCCCTGTGAGGATCACTACACGAATAGAGTTATCCTCGCGGCAGATGCGCATCGCATCAAGCATCTCCTGATTAGTCAGCGGACGGAAAGCGTTGTAGACCTTCGGACGATTGATAGTGATCTTGGCCACAGCGCCAAGCTTCTCGAATATTATATCAGTGTACTCCTTGATGGGGGCCCACTGGCGTGAGTTTTTAGTTTCGGTCGACATTATATGTAAGATATATTTAATCAGTTAACAATCAATTTCGTGCAAGCGCATTCCGCAGAATTTCAGCGCTCACCTCAGCTGGAGTCACCACTTCGAGCAGCGCGCAGCCATCCTGCCGGGCTATCCAGTTCAGAGCCGCATGCAGCTCATCGGCTGAGTCAGCCTTTCGGTAGGGGATTCCGAATGCCGTGGCAAGTCCCTCGGCCGGCAGGGCAGGGTCGGTGCAGAAGAGACTCTCGCGGCACTCAAGCTGCGCCGTCGAACTGATGAATCTGAAGATAGCCCCGCCCCCATTGCTGACCAGTATGATTTTCAATCGCGCCTGCAGACGCTGCAGTGTAAGCAGCGCGCTGAGATCGTAGGCGAACGAGGTGTCGCCGGTGAGCAGGAATGTATCATGAGCATACATCAACGCCCCGCCGATGGCGGTCGAAGTAGAACCATCTATCCCCGACACACCACGGTTGGAATACTCCGCATGCGGGATAGAGCGTGAGAGAATCTGGGCGTAGCGGATGCTTGTGCCGTTGGAGAGAAAGAGATTCGCACTTTTCGGCAGGCGGCTCAATATCGATGAATAGGCTTTCAAGTCGCACCACGGAGCCTCACGGGTCAGTCGCTCCATGCGCTGCATGCCGAGGCGTTTGCGGCTAAGCCACACCGAAGCATACTCAGTCTTGGGCTGAGCTGTGGGGGCAGTGCGTGCAAGATGCGTCAACTCACCCGCGATAGCCGTCAGCATTCGTCCCGGGTCAGCCTCGATGCGGCATGTGAGGGTCTGGAAGGGGTCGACTGTGGTGTGGCTATGCCCGATGGCCCAGTGCTGCAGCTGCGGATTGCGCGCCGCGCACCGGCGCAGAAACTCCTTAAGCATTCTCGACACCAGCGCCCCACCGACAGATATCACCACATCCGGAGCCAGATACCTCTCATCATTCTCATCAAGCATGCAGAGAGCGCTATCCACAGCGTAAGCCTCCGGGGGGAGGTGAAGGTTGGAGATAGTCTCCGCCATGACAGCCACATTCTCATTAGCCGCCATCTTCGCCACAGCCCTGTTGAGGCGTGCATCAGGCTCCATGAATCCCGCCACAATCATCACCCGTCGCCCCGTAAGCTGCGACGCCAGCTCGCGTGTCACGGCCCGGTCGGGGGTCGTGTAGGGGATGACATTGCGGATGATGCGCTCACCGACATGGTCCGCCCCGAACGGGCGCAGCTGACCTAACGGCGGCGACAGGCGCACATTGATGTGTACCGGTCCCGGCTTATCAGCCAGCGCATTCAGCATCGCATCATTAGCCACACGATTCTCGTACCATCCCGGGCGGTCACCCTCCTCGCGGTCAGAGATGCTGTAGGAGCCCTTCACAATATTATCGAGTGTATGAGGCTGGCGGATGGTCTGCGAGTCATCCTGGTCAATCCATTCGAGCGGGCGGTCAGCCGAAATCACAATCAAGGGTATGCCATGATAGTAGGCCTCAGCCACAGCCGGAGCATAATTCAACAGCGCCGAACCAGAAGTGCAGATCAGAGCCACCGGCCGGCGGCTCACCATAGCCATACCCAGAGCCACAAACGCCGCCGAGCGCTCATCAATCACCACCGGAGTGTTGATATCCAGGCGCGCATCAGCCGCAATCAGCAGCGGCGCATTACGCGAGCCCGGCGAACAGACGATGTCGGCCACCCCATGCTCAGCGAGCACATCGAGCAGGATGCGTGCCACATCCTTAGCGCTATCAAAATCTTTATGCTTCATGACTAATTACGTAAATATGCTCAATAACAGTGCGGTAGTTACTCAAACCGGGCAGGATGATAACCTAAAATAAAGGCATCCGCAGGCATGGCCCGTTTGCCGGCCGGCTGCAAAGCCAGAATCTCGACGGCCCCGTCGGGAGTTCCGGCATACATATGCTTGCCGCTCACCAATGCCTCACCCGGCGCCAGCTGCATGTCATCAGGGATGTCATGCAGCGAAGTGGCGAAGATCTTTATATCGGAGGGTTTGCCGTTGGTCTCGACCATGCGGGTCCATGCAGCCGGGTAGGGGGCCAGACCGCGCACGAAATCATGCAGCCGCTGGGCCGGCATCTGCCAGTCGATGCGGCATGTATCTTTAAAAATTTTCGGAGCCCCTATGAATTCACCTTCCGGTTGGGGTTGGGTGATGAGGGTGCCGTCGAGAATTGCGTTGACGGTATCCACGACAGCCTCGGCGCCGATTGCCATCAACCGGTCGTGCACCTCCCCCGCATTCTCATCAGGGCCTATGGCGATGCGGCGCTGGGTAATCATGTCGCCGGTGTCAATCTCATGTTTGAGGAAGAAAGTGGTGATGCCGGTCTCCTTCTCGCCATTCATCACCGCATGGTTGATCGGAGCTGCACCGCGATACTTCGGCAGCAGCGACGCATGCAGATTGAATGTGCCGAGCCGTGGCATTCCCCACACCACCTCCGGCAGCATTCTGAAAGCGATTACGATAAAGAGGTCGGCCCCGATAGCCCGCAGCGCATCCACAAACTCAGGCGCCTTCAGCTTCTCAGGCTGCAACACCGGCAGCTCATGCTCAACGGCATATCGCTTCACATCGCTCATCTGAATCTTCTTGCCGCGCCCTGCCGGTTTGTCGGGCATAGTGACCACAGCAGCCACATTGAATCCACCCTTCACCAGCGCATCCAGACTTGCCACCGCAAAATCAGGAGTACCGAAAAATACTATCTTAAGGTCTTTCTTATCCAAAGCAGATTGAATTTTAGTTTTATACAATTGAGAGAGAGCTATATGGAGAGAGCTCCATCCTCCGCATCGCAGGGAACCTGCGAGGTCCGGACCTACCGGAGAGTCAGAGCCCCTTAATCATCGGAATAATGGCGCAGCACACGGCGATAGGAGTTGAATATCTTTGATTTCGACACCAGCCCCACATACTTGCCATTCTCCACCACCGGCAGATTCCAGGCATTCGTATTGTCAAACGTCTTCATCACCTTCTCCATCGAATCACTCACCTCGATTCTGGCCGGCGGCATCGACATGAATCTCGACACCGTCATCTTGCGGTAGAGGTCAGGGCGGAACATGATGTTGCGTATATCATCGAGCAGCACTATTCCGGCCAGGGTGCCGTTGGCATCCGTCACCGGGAAGATATTGCGGTGCGACTCAGCGATGACATCCACCATCTCCTTCAGCGTCATCTCAGGGTGCACCACATGGCAGTCAGTCTCGATGAGATTATCGATTTTCAGCAGTGTCAGCACCGCCTGGTCCTTCTCATTGGTCATAAGCTCACCCTTCTGGGCCAGACGTATGGAGTAGATGCTGTATGGGATGAAGAGTTTGATGGTCATATAGGAGAGACACGACACTATGAGCAGCGGCAGGAAGAGTTCGTAGCCACCCGTCATCTCAGCCGTAAGGAAGATAGCCATCAGCGGCGCGTGCATCACACCCGCCATTACGCCGGCCATCCCCATCAGTGCGAAATTCTTATTGCTGATGTCGATGCCCACATCCAGATTATTCAGTGCGAAAGCGAAGAGGAATCCAGTCATTGCCCCCACGAAGAGCGACGGAGCGAATGTGCCGCCCACACCGCCAGCGCCATTGGTGGCCGACGTGGCGAAAGCCTTCGTCAGGATAATCAGGCCGATATATAGTGCGATAAACCACACTGAATCGCGGTCGACATAGAAGATAGAACCATCCACGATAGTGCCCGCATTCCCCTCAAGGAGGTTGTTGATAGCCCCGTATCCCTCGCCATACAGAGGGGGAAAGAGGAAGATCAGCCCCGCCAGCACCACGCCACCCATCATGATCTTCATCCAGGAATGCTTGATTTTGCGGAACACACCCTCCATCATCATCATCATGCGCGTGAAATAGAGCGACACAAATCCGGTGACTATCCCCAGCAGAATGGCATAGGGAATCTTACGGGTCATGAAGGGCTCGCTCTGTGCGAAGAAGAACTCCGCGTCATACCCCTCGAGCACATATGCCACCGTAGCCCCCGAAATCGATGAAATCAGCAGCGGCATCACAGTGGCACCGGTGAAGTCGATCATCAGCACCTCGAGAGTGAAAAGCATACCCGCGATCGGAGCGCGGAAAATGCCGGCAATACCCGCCGCCGCACCGCATCCGACCAGAATCATCAGAATCTTGGGCGAGAGGCGGAATGCCTGGCCGATATTCGACCCTATGGCAGCCCCGGTGAAGACTATCGGACCCTCCGCTCCCACCGAACCTCCGAAACCGATGGTGATTGACGATGCCACGAGCGAGGCATAGCAATTCTTCTTCTTAAGCCGCGACTTGCGTTGGGAGATGGCATAAAGCACACGGGTGACACCATGCGAGATATTATCCTTCACCACATACTTCACGAAGAGAGTCACAATCAATATTCCCACCACCGGATAGATGAGATAGCTGAAATTGGCCGATGTGGCGCTGACATGCGCGTTGAGAAAGCCCGAGATAGCATGAATCAGAAACTTCAGCAACTGGGCCGCAAAGCCGCACAGCACCCCCACCACCAGGGCCAGCAGATAGATGAATCTGTTCTCCTTGATGTGGCGCTCGCGCCATCTCACGAGGCGTAGCCATGCGTCGGTAAATCTGTTATGGGTCTCCTTATATGCCACTGTGTTGATAGATTGTCAATAATATACAGAAAGTCCTATACGACTTCATTGAAGAGTATCTTCAAAAATAAAGCATAGCTAATTTTTGACAGATACTTATGTTGTCTTCTCCATAATCCATATCCCCATATCTTTGTAGCGTAGTTCTCATATTCCTTTGCCGGTGAAGACGGTCTTGACCGTGTGGAGCAGGATTTTGAAGTCGACTGCCACCGACATGTTGGAGAGGTAGATGAGGTCATAGCGTGTGCGCTCAACCATCTCAGCCACTGTGCGCGCATAACCGAACTTCACCATTCCCCATGAGGTAATGCCCGGTTTGACCTGATGCACCAGTGTGTAGTAGGGTGCCTCGCGCACGATTTTCTCGATAAAGAAAGCGCGTTCGGGGCGCGGCCCCACCAGCGACATGTCGCCCTTCAGCACATTCCAGAACTGCGGAAGTTCATCGAAGCGGTATTTGCGCAGAAACTTCCCCACGTGGGTGATGCGCGGGTCATCCTCGTCGGAGAGTTGCGGGCCCGCCGCCTCGGCATCGGTGCGCATGCTTCTGAACTTATAGATGAAGAATGGCTTCTGGCGATATCCGATGCGCTCCTGACGGTAGATCACCGGTCCCGGCGACGACCACTTGACCGCAATCGCCAGCGCCAGATAGAGCGGCGACAGCACCACAAGCGCCACTCCCGACAGCACCACATCAATCACCCGCTTCATATTCTTCTGCCAGTTGTTCATGGCCGGCGAGGTGAGATCGATGAATGGTTCGGCGATGATGTCGTTGAGGCGTATGTTGGAGGTTAGGAATGAGAGCGAAGTCGGCGCGATGCGTATAGGCACACCGGTGCGGAAGTATCGGAAGAGCAGGTCGAGCACCTTAGCCTCCGGACTCCCCTGTTCGGGTACGATGATTATCTGGTCGATGCTGCCGTTATGGCATAGACGCTCGGTCTGGTCATGCGTGAGATGAGTCAGTGGAGAGCGTCGCGGGGTTTCACCCTCGATGGGCACATGGCCGATGACGTGATAGCCCAGCTTGGTCTGCAGGTTCTCAAGGCGCGAGGCCATCTCGGCCGCCTCAGGCGAATCGCCGATGATGACCGTATTGAAGCACCAGTCGCGGTTTTCGAAATGCCTTATAGCCGATGAGGTTATCAGCAGGCGCCCGATATAGGTGAAGAGGAATAGGCAGCTCCAGAGCACCCCCATCAGTTCATAGCTCAGTTTGCGTGCGGGGAGAGGGTCATTGATGAGCAACGCGAAGAATATCAGGATTGCATTTATCAGCGCCGACACCAGCGTGATATGTACCTCCTCGAGTCGCGACCGCGAGAAGGGATCGTTGTAATACCCCGACAGCCAGTAGACTCCCAGCAGGCATATCGGTATAAGCACCTGTTCCGTAAGGATTTTCGGCAGTTCCAGAAACTCTCCGATAGAGAGATGCATATAGCCGTTGACATCCATCAGGAAATATCGGAAGATGTTGAATATGAAGAAAGCCACAGCCGTAGTCACCAGGTCGGTGGCCACATAGCGGATGCGCTGAAGCTTTATTGATATCTGACGTCCTCTCATCTTGATGGAGCGGTAGGGTATATTGAAGTTGTTTAAACTTTTTACGAAAAACATTAAATGAAGAGATTTTTTTCTTCAAGCGCAATCTTAATTAATATTTTGGCATCTTTCGACCCCCTTCATCGGTCGCGATGCCCGCATCGCGACCTCTTCGAGAGCCGAAACCTGCTCAAAATTTTAATTAACCTTGCACTTGAAAAAAGTTTAAACAACTTCATTTGGTTATGAATCTGGCGATGGCAGCAGATTGAGTTGCGCGTGAAGACTTACTAACGGATTACGGTCACATTCCCCATATCGCTCACCTTCACGATGCGGCTCGGGGAGCAAGGCGTGAGGTCGTCGCGCCGGTAGCTGACGGCGTAATCCACACCCTTGCGGATCTCTTCGCAGATTTCGTTGAAGAAATGCGGGGTCGGTTGGCCGCTGATGTTGGCCGAAGTCGACACGACCGGTGCGCCCAGTGCACGGCATAGTTCGGCAGAGAATCGCTCAGAGGTGATGCGGATTCCCAGGGATCCGTCGGGGGCAGTGAGGTTATCGGCCACCCCCTTCGGAGAGTCGTAGATAATTGTCAGGGGGCCGGTGGCCTCCTCAATAAGCGTCATCGCCTGCGGAGGCACGTGGTCAACCCAGACTTTCAGCGACTCTACAGAGTCGAGCAGCGCCAGCATCGACTTAGAGTCAGCGCGGCGCTTAAGCTCGAATATCCTGCTGACAGCCTCTGCATTACGCGCATCGGCCCCTATGCCCCAAACCGTGTCGGTAGGGTAGAGAATGAGTCCACCTTCGCGCAGCACATCAGCTGCGTGGCGCACCTCGGCATCGAATTGTAACTCAGTCTGACTTTTCATCAAATGTCAAATTTAGCGAAATTTTACGGAATAACCAAACATCCCCCTTACTGAATCTACATAAATATTGCTGTAGATAAATACATGTGAGTATAGCCGGAATTCATACCGAAGTTATTGAGGTTGTCTATAAAACTTCAATAACTTCGGTATGAGGCGGGTATGAATTATCTGCGGAAGAGGAGGGTAGCGGTACGTCCGGCGGTAGTCGTGAGGCGTGCTGCGTAGATGCCGGATTCGAGAGAGGTAAGATCTATATCTGACTCTCCCTCACCCGTAAGGTTAATCATCGGGAGTGCATCGGTCGAAACGATTGAGATGGAGTAGGCTTCATCCGTGAGAATATGCAAATATCTGCCGGATTCAAGGCGCATGAGTTCGTCACCCTCGATAGAGATCTCGGTCACGGTAGAGGTAGGATTCGAGACGTTGAACAAGACCGGATTATTCTCGGTGATCTCAATTTCGTAAGTGAAGTAGTTGTTGAAGCGGATTGTATAGTGACCTGGTTCCACATTATCGAAGCTCGCCTCGATATCATAGAGACAGATGCAATCGGCTTGCGGTTCATCATTATCTATTTCGATAATGAAGTCAAGAATATTCTCCTCAGATTTTTCGAGTAGTATATCCGAGATTTTGAGAGCGCAATTCTCACTGTAGTTGATTGCTGTGATGGTCAGGATGCCATCGATATACTCCACAAAGAATCCGGTGTCTGTGACAGCGAATTCATATTTGCCACCTACTGTGTAATCTTTAGCAGGGATTGTTGAGGTCTGGTCGTCGCTTCCTTCAGGATTTTTTTCGGCATCCTGAAAATATAGACCAAGGTCGAGGTCCTTGCAAGAAGAGGCCGTTGAAGAGATTGCCGAATCAGCATAAGCTGAAAGCGGAGGGGTGGCACAGATAGCGACCATCCAAGCTGTGACAGCAAGTAGAAAATGTTTCATGCTCATAATGGCTGGATTATTAAAGTGTTAGTGATAAATAGGTTAGATAACTTCACGGGAATACTCCTTTTCGAGATCGGTCACTTCGTTGAGCCAGAGGGTTGCTGAGGCGTCAGAGGGCATGCGCCAGTCGCCGCGAGGCGAGAGGCAGACGCTGCCTACTTTGGGACCGTCGGGCATGCAGGAGCGCTTGAACTGCTGATTGAAGAAGCGGCGGTAGAAATTGCGCATCCATTTCAGTAGGGTTGCAGTATCGTATTGATTCCCGAAGGCTTCGCGCGCCATGAGGAATATCTTGCGGGGTGAGAAACCGTGGCGCAGAGTATGGAAGAGGAAGAAGTCATGCAGTTCGTAGGGTCCTACGAGATCTTCGGTGCGCTGGGCTATTGTGTCGGCATCATCGTCAGAGGGCACCAGTTCAGGCGAAATCGGAGTGTTGACGATGTCAATCAATATGCGCGTGGTCTCCTTATCTTCGCAGCGGTCGGCAAACCACTCCACGAGGTGGCGCACCAGAGTCTTCGGCACAGAGGCGTTTATGCCATACATCGACATATGGTCGCCGTTGTAGGTGCACCATCCGAGGGCGAGTTCCGAGAGGTCGCCGGTGCCGAGCACTATTCCGCCGGTCTTGTTGGCATAGTCCATGAGAATCTGGGTGCGTTCGCGGGCCTGTGAGTTCTCATAGGCTGCATCGTGGCATTGCGGGTCCTGGTCGATATCCTTGAAATGCTGGGCCACTGCCTCGCCGATGGGTATCTCCAGGCAGGTTATTCCGAGGCGCTCCATGAGTTGCCAGGCGTTGTTGCGGGTCTTGGATGTAGTGGCCAATCCGGGCATTGTAATACCGATAATACCTGTGCGTGGCAGCTTCATGCTGTCGAAAGTGCGGCATGCCAGCAGCAGGGCCAGGGTGGAATCGAGACCTCCCGACACACCGATCACCAGAGTCCTGCAATTTATGGCGCGCAATCTCTGACGCAGTCCATGACACTGAATCTCCACAATTTCGGTGCAATTCTGATTGCGGTGGGCCGGGTCGGCCGGAACGAATGGATGCGGGTCGATATGCCGCCCCTCGATACGGAAGCGGGCATCGCCAAACATTAGGTCCTGCTTATGCATGAAGGGGTGGGTAGCCTCGGTGTATCTGCCCGTAATGGCCGCTATCTCGGCAGTGGGGCGGAAAGTGTTGGAGCGCATGCGCTCGCGGCTGATGAGTTCGAGATCGACATCGCACTTCACCATTACCTCCGAGTCAGGGAAGGGGATTGACTCATTCAGTATTGCCCCATCTTCAGCTATGGCAGCATATCCGGGGAAGGCCAGATCGGTTGAGGATTCCCCCTTACCGGCCGAAGCGTAGGCGTAGATGCAATGGCAGCGGGCCGACTGCTGGGCTATAAGGTCGCGACGGTAGCGGTGTTTGCCGATTGTGGCGTTAGAGGCCGATAGATTGACGATAACGTCAGCCCCGGCCATGGCAGCGAATGACGATGGTGGTGCCGGAGTCCAAAGATCTTCGCAGATTTCGGCGCCTACGGTCATGTCGTGGGTCTTTACGAGCAGATGAGTCGAGATAGCGGTGGCGAAGGGGAGATTCAGTACGCTGTTGAAGGCATCTGTCTGCGAGACTGCCACCTCAGAGCCGGAGGCAAACCATCGTTGTTCGTAATACTCCGCATAGTTCGGGATATAAGTCTTAGGCACGATACCTATGACTGCTCCCCCCTCGATAAAGAGGGCGCAGTTGAAAAGAGCGTTGCCGATCTTAACCGGTGCGCCGACCACTATTGTAGGGTTAGCCCCCATGCACTCGGCAGCAATGTCGGTGATAGCGTTAAAGGCCCGCGCAATGAAGTGGGGTTGCAGGAAGAGGTCGCCGCAGGTGTAGCCGGTGATGCAGAGTTCGGGGAATACGATTAGTTCGCAATCGTCGTTCTGCCGGACGATGCGGATAATCTGCTGTTTATTATGTTCGATGTCAGCCACACGGATTTCAGGAATCGCGCAAGCGATGCGATGTAGTCCGCAGCCGGAGAATTCTTTATGGGTCATATGGAGAAGTTGTTTAAATTCGTCTTTGAAAAGACTGAGTGCATGTAGTGAAGGGGTAATCAACTTCAACAAAAGCTGCCCGTGAAGCGCAACCGTTGTCATGCAAATCAATTGCGAATCTAACAAAAAAAAATGACATCTCAAAACCGCCGAACTCCAAAGTGGCAAAGTAGAGAAGTTGCAGTCTAAGTTGCCTCAGCAATCCTCAGCAGTACTTCAGAATTCTCAGCAATCCGACATCGCGCAAAAGAGAAGCGAGGAATCCTCTCGCGGATACCTCGCTTCAAACAGGTTGTGACATTATAGTGTTGTCAGTCGGGAATACAGTTGAACACAGCCTTGTCGTTGGTCCAAGGGAACTGGATGAATTTCCAGCCCGTAGCGCGCGGTTTCTGTGCGTCGGGGGTGGGAGTGATATAGGGGCGAGGTCGATGGGAGAGGATAGGGAGTGCGATTCGGAGGCTTACGGGCCGGTAAAAAAGTTGGCCGGAAATCCTTTTGTGGGGATTTCCGGCCGGAGTATATATTTTTTGGTCAGACGAGACTGAAGATTGCTTACTTCAGGGCAGCCTGGACAGCGTCGTTGGGCACCATCTCCTCTTTGAAGACATAAGCGCCTGTCTTGGGAGACTTCTCCATTTTAATGACTTTGCTATAGGTGCGACCTTCACCTTTCTGAAGAGACGCGACGGTTTTCTTTGCCATAGTTCAGATGCTTATTTGATTTCTTTGTGGATGGTCATTTTTTTCAGGATGGGGTTGTATTTCTTCAACTCCAGACGTCCCGGGGTGTTCTTGCGGTTTTTAGTGGTGATGTAACGTGACATACCGGGCATGCCGCTTGCCTTGTGTTCGGTGCACTCGAGAATCACTTGCACTCGATTGCCTTTAGCTTTCTTTGCCATAGTTATATATGATTGCTTTATGCCGGAGGTGATGAGGTCGTTGGCTGGCGTGGGAGTCGGTCAGCGCGATGCAATCTCAATCGCAAAATCTATGCGACCGGATGCGTTGAGGCGTCAGACTTTTGCCAGCGGCTCAGGCGCTCCGTTTAGAGTGAAAGGATAGTAATGTTTTTGAAATCAAGGTTACCCTCAGCCTCAGCTTTCTTGAGAGCTGCATTCAGGCCGATTTTGTTGATGATACGCAGAGCGTGAGCTGACACGAGGAGCTCGATCCACATGTCCTGCTCAACCCAGTAGAATTTCTTCTTGTGCAGGTTTACCTCGAATTTGCGCTTTGTGCGGCGCTTGGAGTGAGAGACATTGTTACCCACCTGGGTCTTCTTGCCTGTAATCTGACAAACTTTTGACATGGCTGTTTAGTTTCTAATTGATTTTAAAACTCGTAGGGTGATTCCATGGCCGCCATCTCAGTTCTCATATCATCGCTAACTGCATCATTTTCAGCGATTTTAAAGGATGTGCCACAAAACCGTCTGCAAAGTTACGCAATATCTGCGAATTATGCAAATATTCGGCCTCCTTTTTATTTTGGAAACCGCTCAACGTGCGATTTTTGCGGTTAAGCGGGTCTATCGACGGTTGAACGGTTTTTTAACGGTTGAACGGAGTTTACGGTAGAACGGGTTGTTTACGCGTTAATCCATCCCATCCGCGGCGCAGTCGCGCAGCGACAAGCGAAAAAATCCGCGCCCTTAAATTCCTTTCCCATCTTACCGATTTAAGATATTCAGGCCCTTCCTTAACTTAACGGCGTTGGGCGAGGGCGCCCCTCCTCCCGGAGGGTCAGCGGGCGAGTGAGACGTTGACGCTCACGCCGTAGTTGGAGTTTGAGGTCGGATATGAGCTGTTGCTGACCAGGGGGGTGTTGACCTGATGGTCGAAGAAGGCATTGAGCGTGATGCGCTTGCTGAGCACATAGCTTGCCATGAAGTTAATTGAGAATGTGCTGGTGCCCTGAGTGGCCTGCGTGTAGGCAGTCTCAATCCGGCGGATGAGGCTCGAGTTGTTGGCGTAAGAGAAGTCAAGATTGAGCGAGAGGTCATTGTTGACATTTCCCTGGCGGCTTCCCATCTTGATAATCTTATTGAAGTTGGCAATCTTGAAGCCTGCCCCCACTGTGAGCTGCTTGCTGACAGTCTCCACTACCTGACCGGCCGATGAATTGAGATTCAGCGTGCGCGAATCCTTATATTCAGCGTTGACCTGGAGGTCGTTGTTAAAGGTCATGTTGACGCCGATCAGCGGAGCGAAGCGCTCGGTGATGGCCACACTCGATATGCTGTAAGGGGATGATGGAATCGGCGTGCCGTTCAACTCATCGTAGGTGAAACCATAGTCGCCATCCACACCCTGCCAGTTGAGGAAAGATGAGTAGCCACCTACCGAATATGTGCACTGATAGGCATGACTGATGGTGAAGGTCTTGAAGATATTCTTCATGTTGCCCATCTGGAGGAATCCATCGTAGGTGACCTTCCAGTTAGGCATCATCGAGGCCAGACCCGGGAACAGGTCGAGGGTAATCTTATTGACATCCATGCCGCTATAGGCCGCGATGAAGGCCGGAATAAGCACATCAGAGCTGGTGGTGCTGACACCCCCTATCTCAGGATTATACTGTGTGCCGGCCAGGGGATTACCCTCCATGAATCCGGTCGACGGATAATTCAGTCCTCGATACTGCGCCTCATAGCGTTGCGCCACCTGTGGGATATAATCGAGAAATTTAGTGAAAGCCTCGGAGGCATAGCCATTCTCTGCTTTTGAACCCTTGAGGGCGGTGAGAATGGCCACATGGGTGCGGGTGTAAGAGCCGGTGCGCGATGTGGGCATACCTTCATACATGAACTGCACCTGACGCGTACGCGAGTCAGTGAGATTGGAGGTGAGCGTCACCTTCAGCCCTCGTATAGGCTCAAGCTGGAGCTCGAAGTTGAACTCCTTGGCCTGATTCCATATTGCGGGCGACACCTGATTGTTGTCGGTGATAAGCCAGCCACGGTCAAGCGCACGCTGCACATACGACTCATCGAAGAATCCGAAGGCGAAATCCAGGCCGGGAGCCATCGGACCATAGGCCTGGCTCTGCCCGAAGATATCACCCACATTTGGCGAGAACTGGGGCAGATTGAGCGAATGGCTATCCTTGATTCTGACGCTGAGGCTGCGGGGCATCATCAGGAATCGCAGCGCATATTGCGCAAACTCGCTGCCGAAGCTGGGTTTCTTCTCCTTCTTGTCTTCAGTGACGATGACCTTCAGATTCATCTTCCCTTTCGAGAGAATCTCAATCTTGTTTTCATCTATCACGCGCGTCTTGAGGGTGACAGGTTTGCCATTTGAGGTGGCTCGGAATTTCACCTTCTTTGTCTTCAGATTATGCTCGACGATGGTGGTGGTGTCTTCGGCCAGGGTCACAGCACGCTCAAACTTTTTGGGCTGATCCTTCTTGACGCCGGCATTGCGCTGGCCATTGCGCGACTGCGTGTTGCCGCGCGATGATGAGGCGAAGCGCTTGTTGATCTGCTGCAGATATTTCGATTTGTTGAAGAGAGTCTCGAAGTTGATACGGGCATCGCCGTTCCACGACGACTGGTTCTGGATGGAGTTGCCGAGATACACATCATCTACGGTGGCACCCTTGTCCCACTGGTAAGTCGAGGTGTAGGTGACATTGGCGGTGAGATAGTCAAGGAAGGCTATCTTGCTGAACGGGGCCTTGTAGGAGCCGGTAAAGGTCTGATTGTAGTTCCAAGGTGTGCCCAATCCGCGCAATGATGAGAGCACCGTGTCTTTCCAGTCGCGGTACTTATCAGGGAAGAGGCGTTTGTTGACCGCACCCACAGCCTCCTCGATTCGTGCCGTAGTATTGGAATTGAATGAGAATGTGAGGCTCGGCAGCAGATTCCAACTGAGCGACAGCTGGCGGTTCCAGTAGAAATTCTTGCTCACCTGCACCGGAAGCTGGAAGTTGACATCCACCTCGCTGCGGGTCTGCTGCTCGTAGTAGTAGCGGGTCATCGAGGTGAGGAAAGTGAGGTTATTGAAGAGCCAGTTGATCTGCCACTCACGCAGGAATTTGGCATTCTTGCTCTTCCCCTTCACCCAGGAGAAGGGCTTGAGGGGTTTGATCATCGGTGAGTATGAATACTGGAATGAACCGCGATAGTCATTTGTGTATTCATATTCAGTAGTCGGGTCGAAATTCTTCTGGCGATTGAATGAGAAGGCAAGTGTGAAGTTGGCGGGGTCCCATGGCATGGGGGTCTTGCTCTGCACATTGAAGCGCAGGCTTGAGATTGAGAAGCTCTCCACCTCCTTGCGTGTCACGGCGTAACTCTTGATCGAGTCCTTCTCCTGCTTCGTAGTGGCTGCCTCGAGTGCATCCTTGAGCAGGATATCCTGGTCGAGCGGGTTATATTTGGGTACCGTGCGTTCGGCCGACTTGGCATAATAGACCGGGGCGGAGAGCTTGGCCTTCTCCGGCACGAGTTTGCCCACATCGCCCTGCACGGCCACATTATACTGCTGATAATCATCCAGGCGCCGCGACGACAATCCCTGGTCGACACCGCCGAAGCCCTCTGTCTCCTTATGGAATGAGAAGTTTACGTTGGCCACATCCGAGAGCGCAAGATTGGCGTTGACATTGGCAGCCCAGCCACCATCTTCATTAAAGTCGGTGACCTTCATCTCATTGACCCACACGATGCCATCCTTGGCAGATGCCGAGCGGTTGCGCACGCCGATGAGCATCACTCTCACATCAGAGAGCGATGGATTGCCGAGCACAGAGATGTTGTTGCGGTCGTTCTGCGGATCGCGGCGTGTGTAGAGTGTGGTGTAGCTGACTCCCTCGGTGCCGGCCGAACGGTCACGATTGCGCTCGGTCTTCAGACTGGTCAGGGCCTCGAATTCAAGGTCGAGACGGTTGGAGAGGGGCCACACGAGTGCGCGGTCGGCTGAATTGAAGTTGTTGTAGGTGCCGGGGGCAGTGATGTCGAGGGGCACCTCATACTCGTAGTAGTTGTTCTTCACATCCGAGCCAAGACGCACGAATATCGAGAGGTCGCCATCCTTGAGATTTGTGGGATCATCAATCAGGGCCTCGGCATGCACCCACATCTGCAGACGCCGGTAGATGCGCAGGTCGAGTTGGGTATTCTTGTAGATGCCGCGTGCGTCGCCGGGCTGCAGGCCGGTGAGTTTGAGCTGCAACGACTGCTCGTTGAGCTGGGTGGCCTGTGATTGGCCTGGATCCTGGATGCGGTCGACGCCGGGAGGAAGCACATAGTTGACAGGTGTGCGTCCGGCATTCTCCTCAATATTCACCACCGACATGTCGAGCTCACCCTCAGCCGGCGAATCATTGCGGCTGTTGAGATTGAACTGATAGTCGCGCCACTCGCCGCGCACGAGTTCGAGGGTGGCGAAGCGCAGATGTGTCACCTCCTTGAAGCCTGTCATGAAGATGCGCGCGAAGCGTATGGTAGAGAAATCATTGATGCCGCCCACTACTTTGTCGGGACTGCTCAAGGGTATCTTGAACTGATACCACACCGCCTCCTGCTCGCCGGCACGCGTGTTGACGCGGCTCACCTGCTTGTCGGTGATGTAGTTCTTGCCCACCTCAAGGTCTTCGGGGCGGATTGACACCTTATACTGATAGTAGCGCTCATATTCGTTGAGCGTGTTGTCCTGGTTGATATCCTCGACATCGGGCACAGTGCGCGATGACTGATACTGCGGATTATCGCTCTGGTCGGGCGAGAGGGAGTTGCCTTCGACGCCGTTGTAGTGTTTGTAGCGTTCGAGGATTGTGGCCTGCACAGCGTCATAATAATCCGAGCGATAGAAATGATAATTGTCGCCTGCCGGGTCATTGAAGGGGCTCCAGGGCACCTCCTGCATTGCCGCTATGCGGTCGGCCGAGATGCGCGAGCGCAATCCGTCGAGATAGGTCTGATATGACGGGAAGTTGAATTCATCATCGTTGGGCAGACCATCCAGACCCACATCCTGCTTCGGACGCGCATCGGTGGCGTTCTCAAAGGCATAGGTGAGTGAGTTCTGGCGGCTGACGCGTCCCCAGGCGGTCTCGGTCATGAACTGGTCGTCGCCATCGATGGGCACACCATTCTCATAACTCTTCATGCCATCCTTAAGAATATCCTCGGATATCTCGCCGAAGTTGAAGTAGAGGTCGCCACCCTCGCGGTTGGGGTTCTCTTCATCAAGGAAGGGGTCGAGAAGCCAGAACTGCAGATACTCTACATTCGAGTTCTCGAAGTTGGTGTTGTCCATCTTGCGCATTATGCCACCCCAGCGTTTCTCGGGATTGAGGAGATTGCCGTCGGCATCTATGTTGTCGGCATCAAGGTTGTAAGGGCCACGCTCCGTGGGATAGAAGGAGAGGTTGAGACACTGTATGAGGTTCTGCTCGCCATATACTACCTCGCGGTTGGGGAAAATCTCATTCACCTTCACCTCGCGCACATAGGGATTGGAGAGTTGCTTGAGATCATTCTTCAGATAGCCGGGAATCATCGATGAGTTCTTCTGCGTGAAGAGACGGTCGACGTAATACCACGACAGGAGAGCACGATTCTTGCCATAATCGACATTATTGCTCAGGCCCGCCTCGGGGAAGAGGGGGTCGGAGCCTCCGTCGTAGGGGGTCGAGGCAAGAAACCATGAATATGGGGAGCGGAGGTCGACACCGGTCTGTGTCGACTCAAAGTCGTCGATAAATGATGAGCCCTGGTTGGAGCCTGACTTCTGCTGATGAGGCACAAGTTGAGCGAATTCGGCGTTGAGCTTGATGCTCGAGGGGGCTACGGCATTGATTGTGGGCACCTTGTTGAGCAGATTGGTGAGCCACATGAAGTCTTTGTTGTATGCGAGATTGAGGCCCCACATCGTATTGTTGATGACCTCGTCGCCGATGTTGACCTTCTCGGTGAGAGCCTTCTCGGAGAAGTGCAGGAGTGTCGCGCCAAGAGTGAATTCTTTTGAGAAGCGATACTGGGCGTCGAGTCCGAGCAGGGTTTTGCGCTGCATGGAGAAGAGCGACTGGTTCTCAAGTGTGACACTGACATTTGTGCCGGAGTCGATGATGCTCTGGTTGGTGATGGTGACTATGCCCATGCTGTAGTCGACGGTATAGTCGGAATTCTCTGTCAGCGTGGCACCTCCGGCAGTGACCACTACCGAACCTCTGGGCACATTCATGGCATTGAGGCGGATCTGTGCACCGTTGGAGGCCTGGTATTCACCTATGAGCGAGTACTTGTCCTTGTCGGCAAATTGCTTTGCCACCACCAGAGTCGAGTCATAGAGTTCCTGAAACACGTAAGGGGCTGCCAGCGCCGCATTGCCGATCTTGCGCTCAAGGTGCTTGCCGAAAGGCTCGGCTACGGGGAAGATAATCTTGCCCGACTGCGACTGCACGGTGTAGCCCTCGACATAGTCGAATATGCCGTCGGAATTCGATTCCTGGTTAGAATCGAGCCGGTCGAGATTCATCACCTGCAGCAGGGGCTGGTTGGCGATATCACCTACGGGGAGGTAGGTGATTTCGGTGCCGGTGGTGTCGGAGAGATATTTGATGTTGAGCTTGAAGTTCTTCTGCTGCAGCTGGTAAGCACCGAGGTTATAGACGTTTTTCATCATCAGCTTCCACATCGGGAGCTTGGTGGAGATGGTGGTGCCGCGCAGCATCTTGAGATAGAGCGATTCGTCGGTGCGGGTGACGTCGGATGAGAATTCACCTACCTGATAGACCTTGCCATTATAGGTGTATTCGTAGGCCACAGCCAGCACCTCGTCGGAGTTCAGGGCCTGCTTGAGCGAAATGTAGCCGAGCTGCGAGTTGAGCGTATATTCGTTTGATTTAAGCAGACGGGCGCTCTCTACCTTCTCATAGTCGCGGCCGCCGGTGATGCCATAAGTCTGCAGTGGCTCAAGCACCTGGGTGACGCGGTTGATGTTGCGCGCGTCGGGATAATTGGTCTTGATGACTTCAAGCAGGTTATTGCTTGAGTTGGTGGGGATGGGCTGCGAAGTGTTGGGTATCCAGTAGTCGCTGGCCAGACGCGTATTCTCGCCAAGGTCCATGAAGCCCACGAAGTTGCGGCTCTCCTGATAGTTGGAGTTCTTGTTGGTGATCCACACCTCTATGCGTGTGATGCTTATGCCGCTCGACACGTGGGGGAGCTTCGATGCAAACTGGTCGTAGTTGTCATAGAAGTATTGGGCCAGGAAGAAGTGGCGGTTGGCATCATATTCATTGGCGCGCAAATTGAACTGGGTGGTCTGCACGCCGCCGGTGGTGTTGATGGTCTTTGACTCTGAGTTCTGCTGCGAGAGGAGCCCGGTGAGGGTGAGTTTGCCGAACTGCAGTTTTGTCTTCACGCCAAAGAGAGCCGTACCGCCGCGTATGAGCGATGACCCTGTGGTCATGCTGACATTGCCGGCCTCGATGCTCTTTATGATTTCATCCTCTTTCCCTTCGTAGGCGAGTTTGAGGTTTTTTGAGTCGAAGTCGAAGGTGGCATCGGTGTTGTAGGTCATGTTGAACTTCAGCTTATCGCCTACGGATGCTCCGATGGTGGCCTGTATCTTCTGGTCGAAGTCAAAATATGTCTTGCGGCGTGATTTGAGCGAGAGGGCCGGATTGTCGGTCTTGTTGCTTTTAATGCCCATCGAGAGCTGAATCGAGCCCTGTGTGGTGAGGCGCACACCGCCGGGGCCGAAGATTTTCTCAAGGGGCCCGAGCGAGAAGTTCATGTCGAGGATATTGAATGGCTGCTTCTCGGCCTCCTGCACCTTCACCGAGTTGCGCTCGCGGAAGTAGTCGTACATGCCGAGGCGGTTGACACGGTTGTTGTACTCCTCCACAGTCATCATCATGGGGGTCACGAGGTCGCGGTCGCCAAGGCGCGTATGCACCACATACATGCCTGACTCGGGGTCATATATGGCCTCGGTGCGTATATTGGAGGGGTCGGTGAGGTCGGCGGCATACTCCGCAGCTGCAAACGCGTCATATCCTCTGGGCTGGGTGGGGGCCACTGCGGCGGGGAGGACTATGGAATCGGGGATATGTGTATCGGGGAGGTAGCGCGGTTCCGGGGCCGGAGGGGGCGGGTCAAGCTGAGTCTGCCTGTACTGGGCGATGGATATGATTGAGCCCAGCAGCAATATCAGTATTGCTGCCGGACGTAGTCTGCGGATATAAGTATGGAATCGTCTCGCTGACGTCATTATGCTGGTTGAAGTTTACGAAAGGCTCTCAAAGCATCTTCAGAGCCTGCGACACTGCCTGCTCAGTGGTCAGTTCAGGATTCTGGCCAAAGAGTTTCTGAAGCACCTTCTGGCTCGGGGCCTGGGTGAAGCCGAGCATCACGAGAGCCGCCAGGGCATCTTTATAGGCATCATCGGCCAGAGGCGTATGAGTAGTAAACGCAGTGACGTCTACATTTATTTTATCTTTGAGGTCGAGGATGATGCGCTGGGCTGTCTTGGCGCCGATCCCTTTGACGGCTTTGAGCAGCTTGTCGTTGCCGGAGGCTATCGCCTCCGAGAGCTGGTCGGCATTGAGCGAGGAGAGGATGAGGCGCCCCGTGTTGGGCCCGACGCCGCTGACACCAATCAGCAGGCGGAATATCTCACGGGTGGGTTTGTCGAGAAAGCCATAGAGCACATGGGCATCCTCGCGGATTGATTCATGGATATACAGCCGGGCACGTTTCTGGCCGTGAAGCTTGGCCGAGTCAATCAGAGTTATATTGATTTCGTAGCCTATTCCCTGGCAATCTATTATGACGGCGGCCGGCTGCACTTCAGCAATCTCGCCTGCAATATATTCTATCATCTGACGTTAGTTATTAGGATATTTCGCGTGTACACCCGCGGCATCTCCACGAAGGTTACACCCTGACATAATTCTAACGGTCGCAGGGGTCTAAAATTGCAATCATATGACACAATCATATAATTCCACCCTGCTCGACAATGCTGTGGCCCAGCTGGCCAAGCTGCCGGGCATCGGACATAAGACGGCGCTGCGCCTGGCGCTGCATCTGCTGCGTCAGGAGCCGGAGGTGGCCTCGGCTCTCGGCGAGGCTATCATTGCCATGCGCCGCGACATTAAGTATTGCCGTGTATGCCATAATATCAGCGAGGATGATGTGTGCGGCATCTGCTCGAATCCGCGACGCGATCCGTCGCAAGTGTGTGTGGTCGAGAGCGTGAAGGATGTGCTCACCATCGAGTCGACTCATGAGTTTCATGGTCTCTACCATGTGCTTGGGGGCGTCATCTCCCCTCTTGATGGCATTTCACCCTCAGACCTCGAGATCGAGAGTCTGGTTGCCCGAGTCAGCGAGGGGCATATCCGCGAGGTGATTCTCGCGCTCAACCCCACCATTGAGGGTGACACCACAAACTTCTATATATTCCGTAAACTCTCTGACACCGGAGTCACCCTGTCGATACTGGCACGTGGCATCAGCATAGGCAATGAACTGGAATATACCGACGAACTCACCCTGGGACGCTCGATTCTGAACCGTGTGCCCTTCTCCAACACCATCTCCGCCCAATGAGCATCACATCCCCCTCAGCCTCCACAACAGGCCACGCCGACCCCACGGCCCGGCCGCACCCCTCACCCCGCAGCATCATACTCAGGGCCCTCGAGCCCTCTGACGCCGACCTGCTGTATGATGTGGAGAATGATGAGGCTGCATGGCCATCATCCGACAATATCGCCCCGTATTCACGCCATGCATTGCGCGAATACGCACTGACCCATGAGGCCGACCCGTTTGCAGCGGGCCAACTGCGGCTTGTGGCCCAGGTGGGCGACACGCAGCCCGGCGGCACATCAGCCGAACAAAATCATCACCGGGCCGTAGGATTGCTTGATTTCTATGATATCTCGGCCATTCATTCGCATGCCTGGATTGGCATATATGTGCTTCCCGACATGCGCGGTGAGGGCTACGGGCATGATATGCTGCTGAGGTCGCTCGATTATGCGCGCCGCCATCTTGGCCTGACCAGTGTGGGCGCACGGATTCTTGAGGGTAATGACCCATCGATGCGACTCTTCAGAAAGTGCGGATTCGAGTTGCGCGGCACTCTCCCCTGCTGGCGTTTCGCCGATGGCGAGATGCGCGATATGCACCTGCTGACGCGCCGACTGTAAGCCGATATCCTGACTCTTCTCTCATCAATTATATTGAAGTTGTTTAAACTTTTTACATAATCTAACCTACTGAATATATGGCAATGCCCGACTTCCAGCACAGCGATGATTGCTGCGCTAATACTGACATCCTGCAGATGCTGAAACGCAAGAAAGAGCCCGTGCGGGTGCTCTTCGTTTGCCTCGGCAACATCTGCCGCTCGCCGGCCGCTGAAGAGATTTTCCGCCGCATCATTGAAAGTCGCGGACTTGCCGGGCGCTTTGAGATTGATTCGGCCGGACTCTATGCCGGCCATGCCGGCGAACTCCCCGACCGCCGCATGCGTCTGCACGCTTTCCAGCGTGGCTATAACCTGACTCATCACTCGCGGCCGGTGAGAGAGCGCGATTTTGAGGACTTTGATCTGATTCTCTCGATGGATGATTCAAATTATTCGCGTCTGCGTGCTTTTGCGCCGACTCTTGAAGCTGAGGCAAAGATACGCCGCACCACCGATTTCTGCCGCCATCATCCTGGCATAGACCATGTGCCTGACCCCTATTACGACGGGGCTGAAGGATTCGAGCGTGTGCTCGACATCCTTGAGGATGCCTGCGCGGGACTTGCCGATAGCTTGACCCCCGACGCGGAATAACCACTCCCCCGCCGAGATATTTATCTTTTTGCATAAGTATCTCTCAAAAATTAGTTTATATTTGAAAATATTTTTGAGCTATGATTCTTTTTGGTCTTTTTTGGCGCTTTTCGCCGTCTTCGTCAGTCGCTTAGCTCGCTAAGCTCCTTCCTCAGCCGACGAAAATCACTCAAAAAATCCTCAAAAATAATGCATAGCTAATTTTTGAGAGATACTTATTCGCCGACCCTTATCCCAACCCACGGCGTTATAATATCAGACCGGCGCGATTGCCGGATATAATGCTGCCGCGTGGCGCGGCACCCGGGGCAGACGTAGCAACCTGCATCTCGTCTGCCCATGAACCTTTATTTGGCCTTGTAACTGATGGAAAAGAATAATTCACAACATATCAATATCAGCGGCGGCAGAGTGCTCCTCTCCTCGCCGCTATTGAAAGATCCTAATTTCAAACGCAGCGTGGTGCTCATTCTGCAGAAAGATGATTCTGACGGCCATATCGGCCTGGTAATCAATCATCCGCTCGACCTTACGCTTGAGGATATCTGCCATATGCCGGGTGAGGCTCACGACATGAAGGTATACTCCGGCGGTCCGGTCGACCTTCAGCGGGTGTTCTGGCTCCATACTCTCGGCGAGCTCCTGCCGGGTTCGATCGAGATTATGCCCGGATTATACGTCGGGGGTGATTATGAGACTCTGATCAATGCTTTCGCCGCCGGCAAACATCTTGATGGTAAAATCCGCTTCTATCTGGGATATAGCGGCTGGAGTGCCGGACAGCTCGAAAAAGAGATTGACGCCGGAGCCTGGGGAGTGGCTCCCCAGATTCTTGATCCGGCCATACTTATCGAGAAACGCAGCGATGAGATGTGGACCTTCATCGCCCGGCAGCTCGGCCCCGACTACCGCCATTGGGGAATGCTTCCCGCCGACCCGAGCCTTAACTGACGCCGTCGCCCGCACTCCCCCTCACCGAGGGGGAGATGAGAAGTATTTAAGATGATTTTGCCAATCTTTCAGAAATCTTAGCTAACTTTGCAGTCTGATATCTTTCTCTCTAAAATTAGCTATAAGGATTTTTTTGAGAGATAGTCATCTCTGCCTCTGGCATGCATCGAAGTTGTTTATATTTTTCATAAAAAGTCTAATCAGCTTCATCTGCTGCATTCTGACTCCAAGAGTGCTGCATATGCCACATTTCACAACCATCCGGAAAAATGATAGTATTGAAATTCGGAGGCACCTCTGTGGGCACCGCAGAGAGCCTGGCAAATGTTAAGAAAATCGTTGAAAATCTTGAAGATGAGGCTGTAGTGGTGGTCTCGGCCCTCGGTGGACTGACCGACCGGCTTATCGCCACTGCCCGCATGGCGGCCGATGGCAATGAGGAGTACCGCTCTGAATGGGATGCCATGGTGAAGCGTCATCACGACATAATCGAAGCGGTGGTCGGTGACGCGGCGCGCCGCGCTATGACCCTTGAGGCCGTAAATCCTATTCTTGATGAGTTGCGACGCCTTTATGATGGTGTAAATCTCATCGCTGACCTCCCTGCGAAGACCCTGGCTCAGATTGTGAGCACCGGCGAACGCATGTCGTCGGTCATTGTAGCAGCTATGCTCGGCGGAGCAAGCCACGTCAATTCGCTTGAGGTGGTAAAGACTGAAAAATGGTTTGACAAGAATATCGCTGCCACCGAGGTCACTACCCGACTTCTGCGCGAAGCTCTCTCCGCTCCGGGTCTAACCTTTCCGGTAGTGATGGGTGGGTTTATCTCCTCTGACGTCAGCACCGGCGAAATCACCAATCTCGGTCGCGGAGGCTCGGATTACACTGCCGCACTCGTCGCTGCGGCCATGGATGCCGATGTGCTCCAGATATGGACCGATGTCGATGGATTTCTCACCTCTGACCCCCGCATCGTGAAGAATGCACGGGTGATTGAGCGCATGTCGTTTGTAGAGTCGATGGATTTATGCACTTTCGGCGCGAAAGTAATCTATCCTCCGACAATATACCCGGTGTTCCACAAGAATATCCCGATCCGTATCCTCAACACGTTGCATCCCGAGGCTCCGGGCACTTTCATCTCCGATTCTCAGGGTAAGGGCGCAAATGGTGTAGCCGGACTCTCGGTGCTGCGCAATGAGGCGTTGGTGACTCTGCGCGGCCGTATGGCAAGCAATCCTGCCGATCTTTCTACCCGCTCTTTCAACGCGCTGGCCCGAAAGGGATTGTCGGTGCATCTCGTGGCAGGCACTGCGGGTATAAATGCGTTCTCTTTCGCGCTCGCGGCCGCTGATATCCCTTCGGCGGTAAGATTGCTTAAGGAGGAATTCGCACCGGAACTGGTGGACGGACAGATTGAGGTAATCGAGGTTATCGAGAATCTCGCCACGCTCGCGGCGGTGGGCGACAACATCAAGAAGATGCCGACTATCCCGGGGCTAATTCTCAATATTCTCGCCAACGAGGGTATCGAAGTCCTGGCATATTCCGACAAGGCCTCTGAGACTTCGCTCTCGTATGTGATTGCCGAGAAGGATGCCACTCCGGCATTGAAACTCTTGCACCGCGCTCTCTTTGAGATGCAATGAGGAATCGAACTGATGAACTGATTTAAACTTTTTACGAAAAGGTTAAACCCGATTTCTTCACATGACCTCAACATCTGAGAGGGCGCAACACCTTAAAACGAAATATTATGGAAATAAAAAACGCTAAATACGAAATCAGCAACGCCGATGTCAGGAAGTGTCCTGACACGGATGTGCCTGAGTACGCTTTCATCGGGCGCTCGAACGTAGGCAAGTCCTCGCTTATCAACATGCTCACACGCTCGCGTCTTGCCAAAACCTCGCAGACTCCAGGCAAGACGCTGCTTATCAATCATTTCAGCATCAATAATGGCAGCTGGTATCTCGTTGACCTCCCGGGCTACGGCTATGCGGCTCGCGGCAAGAGCCAGCGCGAACAGTTCCGGGCCATGATTGAGCAATATATACTGCATCGTCGGCAGATGGCGCTGCTCTTCGTGTTGATCGACATCCGCCACGAGCCCCAGAAGATTGATCTCGAATTCTTGACGTGGCTCGGCGAGAATGAAGTGCCTTTCGCAATTGTCTTCACCAAGGCTGATAAGTTGGGTGCTAACGCAGCTCAGAAGATGGTGGATGACTACTGCAAGACCCTGCGCAAGCAATGGGAGGAGCTCCCCCCGATATTCGTGACGTCAAGCGAAAAACCGCGCGGACGTGAGGATATCCTCGACTATATCTCATCTATCAACCGCCAGATTGAGGCCGACAAAAAGGCTCCCGGCGCTCCCGGCGTTCCCGGCGCCCCTGCCGATACCTCGGCCACCCAATCTACTCCCGACTCTCAATCATGATAACCCTAAATTAATACAACAATATGGAAACCATCGCATTCGCATCCGACCACGCCGGATACTCTCTCAAGAAAGCTCTTATAGAGTATGTGAACTCAAAGGGCTATAACGTGCTCGATTTCGGCACTGACTCCGAAGATTCGTGCGACTATCCTGATTTCGCGCATCCCGCAGCGAAGGCCGTAGAGGATGGCACCGCAGCTTTCGGCATCGCAATGTGCGGCACCGGCAACGGCATCCAGATGACTCTCAACAAGCATCAGGGCATTCGTGCGGCTCTCTGCTGGCGCCCCGAACTTGCGGCCCTGGCCAAGGAGCACAATAATGCCAATATCCTCGTTCTTCCGGCCCGATTTGTGAGCTATGACGAGGCTGTGGCAATAGTTGATGCCTACCTCAACGCCAAGTTCGAAGGTGGACGCCATCAGCGCCGCATCGACAAGATTGCTGTGAAATAATAACTTCACTTTCCCCTCGCCCCACGTTCACGCCCCGGTTCGACAATCAATCGGGAGTTAATGTGACGCGCCGTTGAAAAAACGGCTTACTCTCGCAAAATTCTTTTTTTAACGCATCTGAGCCCTGACAATGAAGTGATTGTCAGGGCTCAATAAATCAAGCTCCCCCTACTGACATATGCCCGAAATGACAATATCATTGCATGCCTGCCGATTCTTCGCCCACCATGGCGTGATGCCGCAGGAACTGCGCGCCGGCAATGAGTTTGAGGTTGACCTGCAGGTAACCTACATTCCGGTCAATCCCCTCTCCGATGATCTTGCAGGCACAATCTCATACGCTGATCTTTATGAGATAGTACGCATTGAGATGCAGCAGCCTCGCCAACTGCTCGAAACTGTAGCCGCCTCGATAGCCGGTCGCATCCGCCAGCTCTACCCTATGGTCACATCCGGAGCAGTTAGCATCACCAAGCTCACTCCGCCGATACGCTCCTTTACAGGCACCGCCACAGTCACTTATAAATTCTGAAGTCAAAGGTGATGAACGTTATTCCAATATGGCTGAATTCTTGTAGGCTGCCCGCTCTATCTCGTCGGAAGCCTCAACCTTCTTGCCGTAATTCAGCGTATAGCTCACCGTCAGATTGAGCGCCGGCGCCTTTGAGGCCGACCATTGCCAACCCCTCGAGGTATAGTACACAGAAGAATAATCAGTGTATGTTCTGCCGCTGTTGAACCAGTTGCTATACGCGAGGTTAACCTTCACCCTCCCCAACATGCATGATGCCTGCACCCCATAACTGCATCGTTCAGCTGTAGCCTCCCCCGCATGGGCCAGAAGATGCTTAGATGGAGATTCATAGAAGAGTGCCACCGAGGCACGTCCGAAGTTATACATCGCCTGGGCCATCCCGCGCAGCGAAGTGAGTCTGCGTGTCGCAAGACCTAATATTTTCTCCTGCGCAATCTCTCCCTGAGCATTCAGCACAAGCTTATTACCCATCAACCTCAGAGAGGCTACTACAGAGCCGGATATCAACTCCTCATCATAGTCTCCGGAGAAGCCCCGCACCATTCCGTCGCCTGTGGCATTGGGCCTGTAATCGAATTCATACATGTGGAAGTAGCGCTGATATTTCAGCAACGCTGTCAGACTCCAGCGGTTGTCGGGTATCAACGTATAGCTCGCCGACAACAAAGGTCCATAAATATTCTTTAAATCAGGATTCCCTACATGCCACATGCATTCATCTACCCGTATTTTCGCATCGTTGGCTATCGAGGGCGACGGATGGCTATTGGCCCAGAATGCATCGAAATTCACACTATTCATGCTATTGATCTGATACTGCGCCATTATACCCAAGCGCGGACTCCATTCGTGGACCTTATTCTGTCCATTGATACGTCCCAATACATACGAAGCTCCAAGTCGTGTATATAGGCTGACGCCGCACTCCCACTCCTTCATATATTCTGCAAAGAATAGATTCTCATTCGATATGAGTTTCTGTAAGCCGTTGTAGGAACCAGCATAACGGGTATTGTAAAAGTTTGCATAAGAGCTGAGCATCAGACGCAATGTATGATAACCACTGAAACTCTTGGTATAATATACGGTCAAGTCGGGGTTATATGATTTCTCGCGTGCATCAGTCGAGATAGTCCCATCATTCTGATAGGCATAAAGCGAGTTGCTATTGTTGCTTGAGTGAGAGAAGGCCCAGTTTACTGTCAGAGCCTGCTCTGCTGGAAATGTAAAATAATAATCTCCGGCAGCCGAGAGCGATATTGACTGTTGAGTCGCTTTGCGGGCGGTCTGCTCTCCGATTGAAGCTGTCTCGTAAAATCTCACAGTCGCAAGATCAGAAGCATACGGCTGGCCATCACGCAAAAAGCCAAGAGTGTGAGAAATATATGACTTCTCCTTATGCCAGGAAAGCCTTAATGTGACAACCTCTGAGTCGTTTTTGGAATGATGTTTATCAGTCTGCGACTCACGCGTCAATTCCTGATAGTATCTGTTATCTAACCTTATATCCCGAAATATCTCATGCGAATATGAGGCTGGATGTGTCTGCCACCTGCCATCGGCCGATGCGTACAAATCTACCGTGAGATTCCTGACATTGAATTTGTTATAGAGCATGCCGCCGACCATCTGATCAACAAACGCCTTACCTTGCGCAGTAAGTTTCGTATATCCACCCCATTCCCTGCGCTTCATAACAAAATTGACCACATGATCCTTTCCACCAAACCGTGGGTCCTGCGGATAATCCAGAACCTCTACCCGCACCACATCTTCCGGCCTGAGTCCGACCAAGTCCCCCTTTTCAGAGGGAATATAGTCGATAAACATCGATACCTCCGCCCCACTGACAGTCTTTATTGAATTGTCGTATACCGACACATTAAGCTGTGGAATCATCATATTTCTTAGCAGCGACTGCGCATCAACCGACACCTCCTTTATCTTCTTATCCGGCATATACTCAACGCCATTCTTTACAACACGCTGCGTGCGCCCCTCAACCACAAATTCGTCAAGATTTACCCAGTTCTCTTCTTCTACACTCACTTCATTATCCATCGTCACTTCAATACCACGTGAGTTCTCCTCCTCAGCATTCGCCTCATCATCCATCGGGAGCTCAATACTATTTGGAACAATCTGCGGACGCGAGCTGACACTATCCGCCACCAACACCTCCGCGCTCATATCAATCCCTGTCCACATCATCAGAAAAGCAACCGAGCATTTTAAACAACCCCCTATGTGACTATAATCTTTACTCTTCATAAAAACTAATGGAAAAAATAGCTAAGAATACATCAGACAATAAAAACGGGCCTTAATGTCGGAAACATCAAGGCCCGTGGAACTGCAGCCTCTATTGTTATTCAATTCAACAATTAAATATTTGTCTGATATTGAGTGAAATAAAAGGAATGTCACTAAATTATGATTAGAGAGAGTATTATAAAATTAATGCAATTTAAAAATTTGATACATCAATTCGTTGTTATTCTTAATTTAGTGACATTAAAATTAAGAGGTAATTGAACATTTTTGATAGGATTTCAGACACGCACAGTCTGCACACTTTGCGGTACCGCAATACCCATTAAGGATGACATCCTGTGGATCTATACTGCCCGATCCTCCATAAATTCTTAAAGAGGTCATGTCCGAGATTAGCTCATCGGTCGGGACTACATGATGTTTTTCTTTGTTCTTATCCATCACGTGTAATTTTTATAGTGAAACATACGACACAGTCAGACTATTTAAGAATCTTCTGCGTTCTAGATTTGCATGTATTTATGATTAAACGCTCCATATCTGCTGATGGAGACGAATAATTACAATAAATATGCCCATATTCCTTTAACATTGTTTCCCTTTTGGCTACACAGGGTCCCCAGCATATGGGTAAGAACCTACATTCTTCACATTGCTTTTGATGCCCATCAAACAAATGGGATGCATAAAAGAACTGGGCACTTTCAGGCCATTGAATGGTACCCTTCTCATCTATTATTCCTGGCATTACGGACGGAGGATAATTATCACATCTTCCTACTTTCCCATTGGGGAATACACAGTCATAATGAAAACGCTCTGCATAACAAAGCCCTATCGATGACAACGTACAATCCATTCCAGCCTCAATGGCCGAAGTAAAAAGTTGATTAGCCCCCTTAGATAATTCCCTAGTTTCTGTTTCCTGCCAAACCTTAAAGATTGAAAAAGTTATGTTTGATAATACCGATTTGTTCAATACACCCAATAAAGACTTGATAATACGACTTGGAAACAAATTTCCACTACAATAGTTAAATCGCAAATTTACATGGGTGTGCTTAGCAATCTGATTAATATTCACCAGAGTCCTATCATATGCAGAAATACTCCCCATATTCTTAACCGAATTGTGTATAGTCCGATCTCCATCTATTGTAATCTGGTAATTCACAATGCCAACGTCTCGCAGACTTTCAATGCGATTAGGTGTTAGGAGAGTCCCGTTGGTAGTGATAGAGGCTGAAATCTGCTTACCAAGATCATCTGCATATTTTTTAGCAAACTTTGAAATTTCGTATACCCTATCATATGCCATTAAAGGCTCGCCTCCAAACCAAGATATATGAAGATCTTTTATGTTGACATCGTTGAGCTTATTTTTAATAAGTCTGATGACTCTATCTTTAACATTCTCTGACATGAACAAAGCTTCATGCTCCTGCGTACAGTACCAACAGTCCAAGTTACACTGATATGTAGGAAGAATCATCAAAAAGTAATGATTCCTCATCCTTAATCCATCATACTTACGTTTCACAGTTTCCAACTCATCTGCGTCCTCCTCTACTACGAATCCTTTAGATTTGATATTTTTGATAAACGCAGGGAAGGCGTCTACATTATCATTTGGATATTCTATAATCGCCTTATAAGACTCTGCAAATCTATTGTCTACTTCGAAGAACGCTTCAGTCACACCATTGAAAAAAAGCGTACTCTTCTCCAATTGCAATATGTAATTACATTTACTAGGCTTCATTCCCATAATTTTAAACATTTTAGCATCCCTATAATAATACCTTCTATAATAGCATCTTCACTTCATCAATAATCAAACGACTATTTAGCAAAGATTAGAAAATATTTAATTACTATGTATGTGTTGCAAATTTAATAAAAATATTTTAGCCAACAACCACCAAACAGAAATTTAGTATTTTTTAACATTTATTAAACTAATCGTAATGTATTTACACAACTATCGAGACAGTTATATTTAAACAGACCTCTATATCTACAATTAATATTCCATACTCCAGTTATATATCTTAACTAAGGTTGCATATTTATAAATATATACGAAAACATAGATTGCAACAATGTTCTTCCATAAGATTCACTAATGAATCAATAGATTTGTGGTTATGCTGAGTCTCAAGGATCCTATGTTTCTACTTTCCTAAGTCTTGATAAGTCCAAACTTTGGCATTTCAAGACGTGTAGCGATATCCTAATTTAATGGTGGTTGATAGGACTGATTAAGAGATTTTAAATTGAATATTCAATGAAAGGCGACAATCACTAATTTACGTTAAAATTTTGTCAGACAACATTTTTTTCATATCTTTGTAAAAACGAAATGTGCTATGGCTGAATATATTGACCCCACATACGATGTCGGATTCAAGTTGATTTTCGGACGCGAGGATGTTTCGCCCGAACTCTTGATTGACTTCTTCAACTCCTGAAGTTGTTTAAACTTTTTTCAAGTGCAAGGTTAATTAAGATTTTGAGCAGGTTTCGGCTCTCGAAGAGGGAGCGATGCGGGCATCGCGACCGATGAAGAGGGTCGAAAGATGCCAAAATATTAATTAAGATTGCGCTTGAAGAAAAAATCTCTACATTTTATATTTTTCGTAAAAAGTTTAAACAACTTCTATTTGAAGATTATCCTGATTTGCGCGATATTGTATCATTAAAGTACCTCAACAATGAACGCCTTCACGAGCGTCACGACGGCAAAGGCATACGTTACGACCTGTTATGCCAGACCTCACGTGGCCATAGGTTCATCGTTGAGATGCAGAAGAATGAGCAACGACATTTCTATCATCGAGCAATATATTACGTGTCAAGGGCAATTTCAGAACAAGGATTCCATGGCAAAAATGAACTGGGTGTGGAATGGGATTATGAGCTGACACCAGTCATTGGTGTCTTCTTCTGCAATTTCAAACTCAATGAACTTGAGGAAAAACCGGTGACACATATCAGCCTCACAGATGATATGACAAAGCGAACTATCGACAATCTCACACGTTACGTATTTATCCAGCTCCCCTTCTTCAAAAATGTAGAGGAGGAGTGTGATACTGAATGTGATAAATGGATAAGTAGTTGCGAAGAATTAATGAACAAATAATTTTGCTTTATCTTCGAGTGA
>OFFB01000132.1_pt1 | contig 81570 bp, 73 predicted proteins | sample 1521281 | NCBI WGS metagenome assembly OFFB01 (sample SAMEA3504109, study PRJEB24116) | mouse gut metagenome | biome: mouse gut; feature: mouse-associated habitat; material: faeces | place: Denmark | collected 2011
AAATATAACGCGCTGCGTAGCTGCGCGACTATCTTCCATGAGAGGCGTGTCGCGCAGCTACGCAGCGCCATTCATCTAGGAGATTGCTGCAACCTGTGGTTGCGCATAGCTACGCCATGCTTACCACAGGCTACAGAGAGTCGCGACAGCTACGCCGTCGTTTGCCGCCATGCGGCAACCTTTCTATGTGGCGTTCTGCCATTTCGGCTTGCCAACCTTAAATTGATACTTATCTTATTATCATGTTCAACCTAATTGAATATGATATGATAACAAAGTACAAATCATTCCTTTCGCGCCAAGATTTGGCGGCGAATACCGTCCGCTCATACGTGTGGACGGTAAAACACTTCCTTGAAAAATACAAGGAAGTGAATCGAAAGAATCTCTTTGCTTACAAGGGATATCTGATGGAGCGATACAAGCCGCAGACGGTGAATCTTCGTCTGCAAGCCATCAACAAGTATCTTGAGTTTATCAAACAGGAGAAACTCAAAATGCGCTTTGTAAAAGTGCAACAAAAAAACTTCCTTGAAAATGTAATCAGCGACGCTGACTACAAGTTCTTGAAAACCAAGTTGAAAAAAGACGGGCATACATCATGGTACTTCGTGGTTTGGTTTCTCGCTGCCACCGGCGCACGCGTGAGCGAACTACTGCAGATCAAAGCAGAGCACGTCAGTCAAGGCTATCTCGACATCTATTCCAAAGGTGGAAAACTGCGCCGGCTCTACATCCCAAAGAATCTCAAGACCGAAGCAGCCAAATGGCTTCAGGAGCGAGAGATAGAGTCGGGCTATATATTTCTCAACCGTTTCGGCGAGAGAATAACGGCAAGAGGGATAGCGCAGCAGTTGAAACTCTTTGCTAAGAAATATGGCTTGAACACAGCCGTTGTATATCCTCATTCTTTCCGCCATCGCTATGCCAAGAATTTCCTTGAACGATACAACGACCTCGCTCTTCTCGCCGATCTTATGGGCCACGAGAGCATAGAGACAACCCGAATCTATCTCCGCCGAACAGCCACCGAGCAACAAGCCATCGTTGACAAAATCGTCAATTGGTAACAATCACTCCACCAACGTCTTTGCAGTCATCAAGATTGCAAAGACGCTTCTATCGAATCCAAAACCTGAAATAACTCCTCAATCTTCGCCACGATGCGTTTCTGTTCATTAAGAGGAGGCAAAGGGAAAATATAATTTCCGGCTTTTTCAATAGTGATGGTATCTACTGTTGTACCCTTTGAATTATTTTTCATTTGTTTTTGAACTAATGAACAAGAGAAAAGTATTGATAAATATTTTGAATATAAAGCAATACTTGGATGAATACACAGTACACTTGCGTCTTTATAATAAAATAAATCATTATGTTTTACGATGTAGGTAGCGCCTATTGTACCGACAGCTGTTAACATAATATCAGCTTCAGACGGTACTCCATATTTTTCTTTGAGTTCTTTGTAAAGTTCATGCGAAATAAACAATTCATTATTCACATACCCATCACGACTTAACTTTACAATTTCACGTGTTCGATAGAATGGAACTCCCGATTCGCTCCAGTCTGATTTCATTATGCGTTTAGCTGATTTGATAGATGTGACACTGGATAAATTGCCGAAAATCCATGTATTAGGAATTGGATAATAATGCGGTATATCAGTCAGTATCTTGGCCTTGGGATTTATGCGGCGGAGCATGTCGGCGGCGGGCTCGTCGGCAGGGTCCTGCGGCACAAGTTTGCCCTGCATTGCAAGCTCAAGAATCTTGGATTTTATTGTAGAAATACACTCAGTTAGAGTTAATGTATTTTTCTCTAACAATGTAATGCGCTCAAATAAATTTTCAACGGCTTTTATTATTCTTGTTTGTTCTTGAATCGGGGGGAGTGGGATGGGCACTTCCTCAATTTTAGCTACTGATAGCCCCGGCTGTGCAGTAGCCGTTGCATATTGATTTAGATTGAGAACTTCAAGAAAATATCGGCACAACAACGGTTCTGTATTAGAAAAATAATCAACAACTACAGCATGTTCAGTAGCATAGAACTTGCCACTTGCCATATTGATATTTCCGCATAACGCACCCTGTCTGCCAACTATTGGATAAAATCCTTCATGACTATATTTTGGCAAATATCCCCTTATACCATTACCACCATAACATGGATATGGAGACTCACTTGAATATTCTTTAAGTTCAGAGGCTTGTATATTTTTCCCAGCTTGCATTGAAAATATCTCGCCAAGTGTTGTCCATTCCCACGAATCTGGAATTTCAAACTTCTGATAAGGGGACGCAGAGGAAGATGGGGTGAGGTGTTTTATGCTCTATAAATCAAGCCCTTTGGGAGTTTGTTGTGACTCTCAAAGGGCTTTTATCTGGTGATTAAAATCTTATCAGAACGGGTAGCCGATGGCGAGGTGGAAGGCGAGGGATTTGCCGAAGCTACGCATGTTGTAGTAGCCGCTCTTGCCCGTGTCGTAGGGGGCGTGGATACCTATGCCGAGGTCGCCGCGGATAACGAGCATGCTGATGTCGAAGCGCAAGCCTACACCGGTGCCGAGGGCGAGGTCGCGCAGGAAAGTCTTGGCCTTGAGCGTGCCTCCGGGACGCATGGGGTCGTCTTTGAGCAACCATACATTGCCGGTGTCAACAAAGAGCGCGCCATGGAGCGGGCCCATAATGGGGAAGCGATATTCTACATTGGCCTCGAATTTAAATGTACCCGTGCGGTCGAAGTAGTCTTCAGGCTGTCCGGGAGGTGCCTTGTAGCTGCCCGGACCTATAGAGCGGACCGTAAAGGCGCGGATTGAGTTGGCGCCGCCTACATAGAACTGCTCTGAGTATGGCACCTGCGAGCTGTTGCCGTAGGCATGGGCCGCACCGGCCGCCACACGGCTTACCAACCAGTTGTCTCCGCCGAGACGATGACCCCACACCAGCTGAGCCTGCCCCTTGACAAACTGCGAGAACGGTGTGCCGAAGAGGTCTTTCTGACCCTTCTTGCCGCATGCACGGTAGATAGCCCAGAACACATTGCCGGCTTCCTGAACGGTGAATGTCCAGTTGAGTGTATTGTCGTTGCCGAAAGCGCGGTCGTAGGTGTAGGTATACGACATCTGCGGTATGAACTGACTCATGAAACTCTGCGCCACGGCAGGATTGGCCGCCATGATGGAGTCGAACTCATGAGTGGTGTGCATAAGGTTGGTATATGTGAGCTTGAAGAGAGTCAGAGTGTTCGACACGTGCCTGCGCAGACGCCAGTCGTAGCTTATCGAAGCGCCAAACTGAGCCATCTTGAAATAGTGCGGACGGTTGAGCAGGTCGGCATTGAGCTGCATACGCGTCCAGTTGAGGTTGAAGCGGCTGCGCGGTATCCAGCTCGGCGCAAGAAGGCGAGGGAAAGCAAGCGACCCTACGAGTCCCACCTCGTAAGAGTTGAACACATTGCCCTTGCGGCCGCTGCCCGTCTGCCATTCGTAGCTGCCGGTAAGCTTTACCGAGAGTTGCTCGCCGCCACCGAAAATATTCTTGTTTGTGACGCCGAAAGTAAGACCCGGGCCGATATAGCTGTTTGACTTCGACGAGGCATTCACCTCAAGTGAAGTCTCAAGGGGTGAGTCGAAAGTGGCATAGACATCCACATTGAGGCGACGGGCAGCCATATCTGAGGTATCGGGCATAGCCTCGATGTTGATGGTATTGAAAATACCAAGCCTCGAGAGATTCGCTTGGGTAAGATCCATGTTGCGCACCGAGAACCGACGCCCGGGCCGGAACGTGACATTCTCATCTATAAGCTTGCGGCGCAGGCGCGAAGGCATCATCTGTATAAGTGTGGAGCGTTTGAGCTCTACAGTGTCGGCGGTGCCACCGCCCTGACTGCGGTCTATGTGAACGGTGACCTTACCTGTGGTATACGGCGCCAGAGCAATCGGAGGGATATTTGAGGCAAGCATCATCTTGAGCTCTATCTCACCCGGATGTGCAATACTATCGGCAAGATATTCTATAAACTCGGGGCGGAAGAAATAGTAGCCCCTGTTGCGCAGCGAGTTGGTGATACGAGTGCGTGCTATCGAGAGCGAATCCGTAGAGTAGCGCGGATTATCCGCCATCAGATAAGTATCTTGCCGTGCGAGCGAGTCGATAAGAGCCCCCAGAGCCGTTGAATCGGGCAAGAGCTCTACATTGCGTATCGGATACCCCGGACCCGGATTTATCTCATATAGAATCTTGGCTTTCTTGCGGTTCTTGCCCTGCACGAGACTATATGTGGCGGTTCCGCGGAAGTAGCCGTTGTTGTCAAGTATCTGCTCTATCATGTGAGTGCGCACCTCGGGGCGGACGTCAGACACCAGCACCGGCTCTTCTACAAGTTTCTCATAGAGCCAGTGGCGCAGACCGCTCTCGGGGTTGGGCCAGTTGTTATACACCCACAATCCCAAGGGGAAAGGATAGCGCCAGCCGATAAGTTTCCAATAATTGTTGGGCGCGACATCGACAGCCGATTTTATCGACGAAGCCATTGCTGCCGGCACTTTCATGCTGTCAGACGGGGCTATTTTCACGGCCTTGACACCTGTATAGAGAATCTCGTCGGCCGGTATGCGGCGCGTCGTTGAGCACGAAGCCGCCACCAAGGCCATAAGGGCGGCCACGAAAGCTGTGAGATATGTCTTATTTCGTAGTATCATGACTTTCTTGGCTTTGTTGGTTTTCTTTCTGAATGCGGCGTTCTACCGCTTTGGGCGACAGGAACATATCTCCGAGCCGGCGCAATTTGCGGCGGTATACGAAGCCCACACCCGTCTGGGTGATCTCGCCTTCGAGTATGCTCTCGTAACCTGTATGGCGGAAGAGACGAAGATACATCGTGCGCTGGGCATTGAGGAAGTATTCGAATGATATGTCGTTGATCAGATTCTGCGAGAAGTTCTCGTCGGCATTGGCGTCGGTGGAATAATTGCCGCCGACAACAATCTTGAATCGGTCGTTGAAGAGCGACTTCGACACCTGATAAGAGTAACTCATCGTCTGCGAGGTGCTGCCGTTGACGGTACGGTCGTACTGGTCGATCCCGAACGATATATCCACTCCCTTGATATTGTTGGCCGCCCACGAGTTGATCTGCGACTCAAGGAATGAGAAGAGAGGGTTGCCGGCGAGCGAGGCGTCGCCCTTTGTGCCGGGGCCGGTGTAGACGTTGTAGAGCAGCATGTTCATGGCCTGATTGGCGCGTTGCTCCTTGCTCATGGTCTCGAGCTCGTTTGCCACGGTTATGTCATCGTTGGTAGAGAGGTCAAATGCCACATCCATCTGGTTGAGCGTACCTGTCACGGCGAGCGATATATCGAAGTTAACAAGGCGCGAATTCTGCCCGCTCTGGGTCACATTAGCCTTTACGATGTCGTTGGCATGAATGTTGAGCGTGGGGTTCATCATGTCGCCGTTGAAAGCCACATAGCTGCCGCGCACGAAGTTGAAGAGTTTCTCGCTCATGAAAGGCGGCGTATAGCGCACAAAACCTTTGTCGATATTGAGGCGGCCGGAGAGGCGACCGTTATCGAGCGGCGTCATGGCGTAAGTGAGCACACCGTTGCTCTCTATCTGCGCACGGTTCTTGCCGTCGGCCGAGAGATACACGTTTATGATATTGCCGTCCTGCAGTGTAAGGTTGGCGTCAAGCATCATTGCCATTCCGGAGCGCACGAGAGAATCGGCGGCGACAACGGCTGCGGTATCTGTGAAGTTGACGAATTTCACCATATCTTCATTCGAGCGGTTGGCGAGAGTAGTGGTGGCGTCGGGTATGACGTAGGTGATATTTGTGCCGGAGTTCACACTGAGGTCGGCATTGACAGTCATGAAACTCATCGAGCCGCGGGCGGTGGCGTCGAGGCTAATGTAGCCTTTGCCGAAAATGTCGGCACCCTTAGAAAGTTTCTTGCTGTCGACTATCATCATATTGTCGGCCTTGAGGGCAAGGTTAAACTTCATATTCTCAAGCGATGATATATCCACCGTGCCGTCAACGGTAAGAGGATTGGCGTTGCAGCCAGATATCTCAAATTTATCGAAGCTCACAAGGCCGTCAACCACATTTATCGGCGTGTTGCTGAATCGGTATTGCGTGCCTGTCATGGCAAGGCGCACGGCGGTCGAATCGAAGTCGAGCGAGCCATTGAAGACAGGTTTGTCCTGAGTGCCCGAAATCTTTATACTACCATTTAGCATACCCGAAAGCGAGGCCATATTAGGCGGCAAGAACGGATTGACCGTAGCAAGCGGGAAGCGTATCATCGAGAAGTCGAGGGCGAGGGGCGAAACGGCGGTGCTGTCGTTGAGCGCGCCCGAGAGAGTCATAGTCTTCACACCGTCCACGAGCACATCGGCGTTGGCATTGATTGTGCCCGAGGGTGTGGCGGCGATATCGAAGTTTGTCTTGAAATCGGCCACAGCCTGCTTGCCATAGAAGAAGTTGGTGATACCTGCGCTGCCCTGCCCCACAAGCAGTCCGTCGTGGCGGTTGAGGCGCATGTCGGCAGTCACATCACCCTTGATTGGCGGCGCGAAGGGGTTGACCGCAATCCAGTCGCTGAGATGGATATCGGTCAGTTTGATCACGAGGTCTTCCTGCTCAGCCGACTGATGTGTGGTGCTGTCGGGGTGCTCTGTATAGATGGCGAGGGCGCTGTTGCCGCCGGTCATGTGAAGGTCGGCGTCGATATGCCCTGTCGGGATGTTGTAGCTTATGAAATTGTCAGGGTTTGCCGTCCATGTCTGATAGCCGATAATGGGGCTGTAGGGGCGGATATGCATGATAAGGGTTGAGTCGGTGGCGTCGCTCTCGGCGGCAAGACCGAGCTCATAGCCCGTAGCACCCTTAAGATTCTGTTGCTTCACATTGATATGGGCGTATTTGCCCTTGATAATACTCGTGAGGTCCACCTTGTGCCATTCATCCATGTTGCCGGGCTTATTCTGCATGCCTGCGGTAAGGTGGAAGTGGCCCCGGTGTTCACCGCCGTCAATATATATCGAGTCGATGAGCATGCTGCCGGTGTCGAAACGTTTGATATTACCGTCCATCGTGAGAATCGAATCTTTATCTACACTGAGATTGAACGAACGCACCGACATCTTCGATGGTGCGAGAATATCGTTGACAAGGTTTGAGCTGCCGCCGTTTATGCTCAGGTCAAACGGAGGGAGGAGCATGCTCAGAGTATCAGTATCAAGCGTATAGATAGCGAGCTGCTTGGCAAGGAGCTCTGAGAAAGCGCCGAACGACGATGTGAGTCGTTCGATTGACGCCGGGGAGTTGAACACCGCCGTCATATCGCGGTTGTTGACCGCGAGGTTAGTGAGGCTGTCGCCGGCATTGAAGTGGGCTGTGATGTCACTCAGCGCTATGGTGCCGTCGGTGCGACGGAAGAAGAGGTCGTGGAGGTTCACATCTGCCTTCATGTCGTTTTTGCCCGGGCCGATCTCGGCATTGCCGTCGAGCGAAATCTCGAGAGAAGCCGGCTCGTTCATGAGTTTGAGGGCGTAGAGGTCGATATAAGAGCCGTCGAGCGTGCCTTGCCATTTATATACCTTGCCGTCGAGATTGCCGTTCGCCTTGAGTGTAAACTCAGCCGAGGGGTTGGCCGAGGCAAGGTCGATAGAGGCCTGCCCTTTTTCGAGCTGAGCCTTGGCTGTGATGTCGGTATATGCAACGCCCTGATATACTGCTTTCGTCACAGCAATATCGGCGTCGATCTTGGTTGAAAGTGCAAACGGGTCGTATCCGCGCCCGTTGACATGGGCTTTTGCAGTCACCTGCTCCACTCCGAGCAAAGGCATGAAAGCCTGCACGGGGAAAGAGGATGTTGTCACGTCGGCGGTATAGGTCTGCGCGTTGCCATTCCAGCGCGCGTCGAGACCTATGCGGCCTCCTTCGGTCACAGCTGCCAACCGCCCGGCGATAGTACCCGAACGCATATTTACCCGGCCGTTGAGACTCATCGGCGGTATGCGCAGCATGGCCGCTGTCTCTTTTGCAAGGAATTGGTTTTTGAATGTGTTTACATTAATGATGTTTCCTTTGAGCGATATTTCACCGCCAAGACGGTCGGGATTCATCATATTGTCGATATAGCCCGAGGCTTCCATCGCCACGCAACGGTTGAGCTTCAGCTTGGCCTCATCAATGGCGAGGTGTCCGGTCGTACCCGAAGCGTCGAGAGTGAGCAATATGTCTTCTGCTCCGGGAATAGCGGCGAAATAAGGCATGAAGGCAGGGAACATGTCGCTCATGTCCTTAGGAGCGAAAGCGCCGTTGAGCTTTATTCCGAGAGGCACAGACGGGTCGGAAGCGAAATCGCCCATGCCGAGCTTGCCTGAGAAATCTACTTCTGTGCCGCGGGGTGTAGAGAGATGTACCTGATTGAATGTCAGAGCCACGGAGTCGATATCGAGAGTACCGTCGACATCAAGAGTCACTCCGCAGCGTTCGCGGCCGTGGACTTTCACCGGCAGTTTCACTGTGGTGGCCTGATTGTAGAAATTATGCAGACTCAGATCTATGCTGTCGAGCTGAATATAGGCAAAGTCAAGTCCGGGAGCAGGCTCTACGCCGGCTGAGGCATAGAGTGCGTCGCCGCCATGGAAATCTATGCTGTCAATTTCGATAGTCCACGGTGCAGAGGTCACGCTGTCGTTGGTAGCGGCAACAGGGTAAGGCCCTGAAGCTGCGATAGAGGCGGAATCGGGAGCTATATAGCGTGCGCTGAGCCCGGTACCGCCGAATGTCTTTAGATTGATTTTTTGGTTATAAAGGTCAACCATGCCGTCGCGAAGCACCGATGATGAGATATGCGCTGTAAGCGTGTCGATGGTCGGCATCATGCGCATGGTATAGGAGAAATCATCAAGAGCGATCCGCCCCAGAACTATGCTCATACGAGTAGGAGGAGCCGGGGGTGTAGCAGGAGTCGTGTCAGGATTCATCAGCATAGTGAGCCGACCCCCCTTGATTATACCATCGTCAACCTTGATTGCCATATCGGCAAGACCTACAGTGGCCGGAGCGAGCGCGAGACTGTCGGCGGCTATGGTGAGATACATCGCCGAGTCGGGTGCGCCCATACGGTAGCGGGCGTCAGTGAGGGCTGCCGATGATATTCGCACCTTGCCGGCAAGCAAAGGCAGGATATTCACATCAAGATGTAGGCGTGAGGCCGCCATCATTGTGTCGCCATAACTTGTGAGACTCAAGCCCTCGGCTCCAATCTCAAGGGGGAAATCAAGGCGGAAAGAATCGAGATGAAGAGTTGCCTCCGGAGTGGAAAGTTTCTCAACAATTGCCTTGCGGGCATTATCTTGCGCCCAATCGGAATAGAGCAAGGCTATCACTCCGCACAACAACAAAACGACTGTCAGGATTGTAAATCCCAACAGACGTGCAATGCGTTTGATAATACTCCAAGCTTTCACTTTCAAATAAGGTTGTGATGAATATTAAAGCGCTTGTAGCGCAGTGTTAGATAGGTTATAAAGCTTCTATGCTTATAAACCATAAATTCCGCTTGCGAAATTTAACTTATAACGGCTCGGAGAGGGTAATTGTTCGCGGCTCTATCGATTTTTTAGCTGAGTGACTCTCACCCGTGTATTCTTGATTTTATGAGGGGCGACAGCTTCGGCTGTAGCTCGTGCTTTTGCAGCCGGCACAGCTACGTAGGCGCAATGGTCGCGGATGTCGATTCTTCCTACCTCGGCCGGGCTGAGGCCTCCTTTACTGATGAGAAAACCGGCAATATCGCCGCGCGATATCTTTTCTTTTTTGCCGGCATTGAAATATAATGTTGCCCGGGCATCAACCGGCTTGGGGCTCAAAGTATCAAGAGTGAGTGGCTGAGTAGTGATATAATCTGGACGGGTCTCTTTGGCCGATAAAATAAGATATACATCTCCGTCTGTACCACCGAGTCGCCCGGTACGGCCATTGCGGTGAGTCCACGCCTCGGCAGAACTCGGCAGGTGATAGTGTATCACAGCTTCCACGCCTTCTATGTCGAGGCCTCTTGCTGCAAGGTCGGTCGCCACCATGACAGGAGCTGTGCCATTCTCAAAGAGAATCAATGCACGCTCGCGCATGTCTTGGTCAAGACCGCCATGATAGAGGCAAGATGATATGCCTTGCTTCTGGAGATAGGCATACACACGGTCAGCAGCCTCGCGATGGTTGACGAAAACAATGCTTTTGCGGCCGCCGAGAGCACGGAGCAGTTCGCCGAGGCTGTCGAGTTTGTCGGCTGCCGGGCTGATAAGCTCGTAAGCCACGACATCGCTCCCGTCATCTTCATTGCCTTTACGGTAGTCGAAAGTATGCTCAACTTCGCCTACAAAATCAGGAATATCACCCGAAGTCGCAGAGGTGAGTATCGTTGTCGACACTCGCCTCATCGTGGCTATAATCCGCTTCATGTCGGTGGCGAAACCGAGCTCGAGAGCCTTGTCGTATTCGTCGATAACAAGTGTGTTTGTGCCTGCAAGGTCGAGCCGGCGGCGGTTGATATGGTCGAGAAGACGCCCGGGAGTACCTACAATGATATCAGGATTGCCCGCCAAAGTCTTGGCCTCGGCCTCGAAAGAATGGCCGCCATAGAGCGCCGCAGTCTTATACTCCGGCGCTGCTATGGGGCGTAGGGTTTCATAAATCTGAAGCACCAGCTCACGTGTGGGCGCTATAACGAGGGCTTTTACACCGATGTCGGTGCGCCTCATGCTCCGCAGCAAAGCTATGGCGAAAGCCAAAGTCTTGCCGCTGCCGGTAGGAGCTTGAAGAAGTACGGAGGCCGGAAGCTTTATCTCGGCCATCTGCTCCTGCATTGGCAGCAGAGAGGCGATACCCAATGAGCGGTGAACACGCTCGAGAATGATGTTCAGATCCATGATATCAGAGATTTTCGTTGATCAGCTGTTCAAATTTGTCGGCAGGAAGCAGGTCGCCTGTGCCGATTTTCTTGAAGCTCGTTCCGTCGGGTTTGAGGAAGAGCACGGCGGGGATACTCTCACCCATGTCGTAGGCTTGAAAGAGAGCGCCGAAGCGGTCTACGTCGACAGCGATAAATGTCACTTTGCCCTGATATTTCGCAGCGAGCTCCTCTACAACGGGAGTGAGCTGACGGCATGGGCCACACCATACGGCATTGAAGTCAACAACAGTAAGTTGCTCTACTTTCACTCCGGGGGCGAGAAGTGAGTCATTGTCAAGTTCAATGACTTTACCGTCTTTGGCCACGGGAGCATAGAGCGCTACGGCCGGCTGCTCTACGGCAGCTTCTTCGGTTTCAGTTGTCTGTGTAGATTGGTTGCCGCAAGAGGCGAGAGCCAAGGCTGCGACTGCCATGATAAAATATTTTTTCATAATCAAATATCGTAAGTAAATATAAATCAACCATGCCCGACATCGTCAGACATCGGCATGGTTGTCAGTATAACGTTGTTACGCTAATAGTTGTTCGCTTATGCGAGAGCGGCGTTGGTTTTGTGAACGGCAGCGGCGCTGGCGGCGAAGAGGGCTTTTTCTTCCTCATTGAGGTCGAATTCAACAATCTTCTCAATACCGTTGCGGCCGAGGATACAGGGAACACCGATGCAGAGGTCTTTCTCACCATACTCGCCTTCGAGAAGAGCCGAGCAGGGAAGAAGTTTCTTCTGGTCGCCGAGAACGGCAGCAACAACCTGAGCTGCTGCAGCACCGGGAGCATACCAAGCCGATGTGCCGAGGAGTTTGGTGAGGGTAGCACCACCTACCATTGTGTCAGCGGCAACCTTATCGAGCTGCTCTGCAGGCAGGATAGAGCTTGCGGGGATACCACGGTAAGCTGCGTAGCGCTTGAGAGGAATCATGGTAGTGTCGCCGTGACCGCCGATAACCATGCCTTCTACCTCATTGATGTTAGCATTGAGAGCGATGCTGAGGAAATATTTGAAGCGTGCGCTGTCGAGGGCACCACCCATACCGATGATACGGTTGCGGGGGAGCTTGGTAACGCGGTGGATGAGATAGGTCATGGTATCCATCGGGTTAGATACGCACACGATGATAGCGTTGGGCGAGTGGGCGAGGATATTCTCGGTAACCGAGCGTACGATACCTGCGTTGACACCGATAAGTTCTTCGCGGGTCATGCCGGGCTTGCGGGGAATACCTGAGGTAATCACCACAACGTCAGAGCCTTCAGTGCGGGCATAATCATTGGTAACGCCTACAAGACGGCTGTTCAGACCGAGGATATTGGCGGCCTGCATGATATCCATGGCTTTGCCTTCCGACACACCTTCTTTGATATCGAGAAGTACAACCTCGTCGGCAACTTCACTGGTTACCAATACGTTAGCACATGTAGCGCCCACATTACCGGCGCCTACGACTGTTACTTTAGACATAATTGTTCGTGTTTATATGATAGTAGTTATTATTGATTCACTTTCGGGCTTGGCGACACTCCGCCATCCGACACTGCAAAGATAATCATTTTATTTCCTAAAACCTTGCAAATCCATATAAAAATTTTCAATAATAAAATTTGGATATAATGCAATTGAAATCACATAAACTTTTCCGACAAATGTTTCTAAAATTCAAATATTTATACTGAACGCTACTTTTCACCCTTATAGATAAAAATAGCGCCCGAAGACTTGCCTCGGGCGCTGATATTTGCTTGGATAAGCTATGCTTATTCAGGACGTTTGGTCTTTTTGCCGTAGCCGTAAACAGCTGCGCTGCCAAGCTGCTCCTCGATACGGAGAAGCTGGTTGTATTTGGCCATACGGTCGCTGCGGCTTGCCGAACCGGTCTTGATCTGACCTGAGTTGGTGGCAACTGCGAGGTCGGCGATGGTGGCGTCTTCAGTTTCGCCCGAACGGTGCGAGATAACTGCGGTGTAGCCGTTGCGCTGAGCGAGCTCTACTGCACGGAGAGTCTCGGTGAGCGAACCGATCTGGTTAACCTTAACGAGGATCGAGTTGGCGCAGCCTTCTTCGATACCGCGCTCGAGGTATTTTACGTTGGTAACGAAGAGGTCGTCACCAACGAGCTGGCAGCGGTCGCCGATGAGGTCGGTGAGGATTTTCCAGCCTTCCCAGTCGTCTTCTGCCATACCGTCTTCGATAGAGTCGATAGGATAGTCGGTGATGAGTTTCTCGAGATATTTAGCCTGCTCTTCGCGGGTAAGTTTCTTACCGTTGGCTTCTTTGGGCTGGCCGTCTTTGAGTTTGGTATAGTCGTAGATACCGTTCTGATAGAACTCAGAAGAAGCGCAGTCGAGGCCGATGGTAACGTCTTTACCGGGCACGTAGCCTGCTTTTTCGATAGCCTTGATGATAACGTTGAGGGCGTCTTCGGTGCCGTCGAGTGCGGGAGCGAAACCACCTTCGTCGCCTACTGCAGTGCTGAGGCCGCGCTCATGGAGCACTTTCTTGAGGTTGTGGAATACCTCTGTACCCATGCGGATACCTTCGTGGAACGAGGTAGCACCGATAGGACGGATCATGAACTCTTGGAAGCAGATGGGAGCGTCAGAGTGTGCACCGCCGTTGATGATGTTCATCATCGGAACGGGGAGAACGTAAGTGTTGCAGCCACCTACATATTTGTAGAGGGGAAGGTCGAGGTAGTTGGCGGCAGCTTTGGCAACAGCGAGCGATACGCCGAGGATGGCGTTGGCGCCGAGGTTGCTCTTGGTGTCGGTACCGTCGAGGGCGAGCATTGTCTCGTCTACGGCAATCTGGTCAAGAGCGCTCATGCCTACGAGGGCTGCAGCGATGGGGCCGTTGACATTGGCGACAGCTTTCTGAACGCCTTTGCCCATGTAGCGGCTCTTGTCACCGTCACGAAGCTCGAGAGCCTCGTTTTCGCCTGTTGATGCACCAGAGGGTACAGAGGCACGTCCAAAAGCACCGCTCTCAAGCAGTACGTCTACTTCTACTGTGGGGTTGCCGCGAGAGTCAAGTACCTCACGACCCGTGATTTTTGCGATTTTCATAATCTTGTTTACTTAATAGCTTGCTATTTATGTGTTTTATTTCTGAGCGCAAATTTACGAAATTTTTCTTTAATCCTTGTTATTTGCAAGGGATATTTTTCTATTTTTTCACCACAACCGAACTCTCAGCCCCTTTCAAATGTTAGCAAACTATAATATTCACCAAGATATGAAAAAACTCGTCACATACATCCGCTCTATCTGCGACGGCGCACACGCCGCCGGCGCCAACATCATCGTCTCTCTTGCCATCGCATTGGCTCTTTGCGCCTTACCCTCTTGCGACCACAGCGAGCTTTGGGACGAGCTGCCTTATCAGATTACCAAATTTATAAATAATTATTACCCCGACAGCCAGCTCCAGTCGGTCAGCGACGCCGGCGGCTCCTACCATGTAAGGATTGAAAACGGCCCCGGCATGACATTCGACAGCGATGAGCAGTGGGTCGCAGTCGACGGCTACGGTATGCCATTGCCTCAGGTATTGCTCTTCGACCAGCTTCCTCCGGCCGTTTACAGTTATCTGCAGGAGACTGAACAGCTCAACAGCGTATTCAGCATATCGCGCGACAACGGCAAATACACAATCGTCCTCCTCGACACCACAATTTACTACGACACCGCCACCGACAAACTCACCGGGATAGAATAGAAAAACTGTCCTCCAACATAAAGCTCACTTTTCTTAACATATTGAGTGATATGCAAAAACAACACATCGCCTACATTTTAAACCAATCATTTCGACATCAAGAGCTTACCCATCTTTTTTACAGCCGACTCATGATTTAGCCTACATATAAAATGGGCAAACTGTGTATTCTTTGGATTATCCTCGTCTTCAATTCTAATCCTATGATTGACAAAATGTGATAACTTATGAGACTTTACATATCTGTCAAACATTTTTGAAAATAATTCACTGCGAAATTCTTGTGGTGAGATATTTTTATGACTTCTCCGTATATCTGTATCAGAATCACAATAAAAACAGAGAACGGCATCTTCATTTTCATTTAAGAATTTTGCCAATGTATCAGAAACAGTATTCAATACATCATAGCCGACAAAACCACTACCTGCGCACCTGACTAATGTCACGTCATAAAATATCAGTGTAAGAATTGCCGGATCAGATGAAAATAAAATAATAGATTCTATATCATAATACGAAAGAGCGACCATGATATGATCGCCCTCTGTATTCTTTATATCAAAAGATAAGTCCATTATACCTCAATAGTAAAGGTACATTGTTTCCTTTCTAACAGCTTTTTAATTTGCTGCTGTTTCTTTTCTCTCAGTGTCTCAAAGACTTGAATCATCTTTGGAGAGGGATTCTTAATTGTGATGTTTCGAGTCATTTTGGTTCTGTATTGTAGTTCAATGCAAATTTACTAAAATTCTCCTGATTACCAATTTATTGATATCCACAATTATTAAATATTTGCATTTATTAACACTCTTATCTCCTTTGCGATTTCGTCTGCTTGAAGAGATATTGCCCCTTGCCGTCGGTAGACTTGCCGTAGGCTACGGCGTGGCGAGGGCAGGCATGATAGCAACGAAGGCATAGAGCGCAATTCTTGCCCCAATGCGGAGTGCCGTCGGAATCGGCGCTGATATTTGCCATCGGGCATATCCGCGAGCAATGTCCGCAAGCGGTGCAGCCACCGGTAGCATGGAAAGGCTTGGGCGACATTGCAAAACGCACAAACCATGGATATACCACCGCCGATTTCACCCAAGGGAAAGAGCCGCGCACCGGCATATCTTCTCCGCCCTCCTCTATCGCCTTGGCAATAGCCTCCAGACGCTCGGCCGACGCCTCTACCTTTGCCTTGGCAACCTCCGGCGAATCTACATCGAAGCCTTTCATCAAGGTATAAGTATTAGGCATTATCACCGTATACGCCCCTGCGGCTGTGAGATTTCTTCGCTTCATCAGGCGGCGCCACTGGCTGTCGGTATAGCCCATATCATCGCCGCAGGTAGTGAGCATATAGTGCTTTGCCCCACATATATTTTTACCAAACCGTGCTTTGGCTATAAATCGCGCCACCACCGGAGGCATACCCCACGAATATGTAGGAAAAGCCCACACAATGCGCTCACCGGCGAGGTCGAATTCTGTAGCCTCGGGAGCAAGAAGCTCTGCCGGGCTGAGCTCGTGCACACTATCGCCGAGCAGCCCGGCAAGAGTGAGGGCGCAATGTCGGGTATTGCCCGTGCCGCTGAAATATATTATCATCTACGCTTATTGAATTTTGGAGCCGGCTGTTGTGGAGGAAGAGCTTTGATAGTTACCTGCGTAGCACCGAAGCCATATTCGCGGAAGGAAGCGTCCTGCACGTCGTGGCCCTTGAATCGGTGAGTGAGTTCTTTCATTATAGCCTGACGGAGCACCCCTTCGCCTTTGCCGTGGATAAAGACAATGCGCGTGCCGGGATGGCGCAGGTTGGCGTTCATTACCTCGGTGAAGCGGTCGATCTGGAAATTGAGGATATCAGCCGGCGACAGTCCTTCTGTTGTCTCGAACATCGACGAGGCATGGAGGTCAACCTCTATGATATCTCCCTTGCGCTTGGGCGAATTGAGATTGGCGGCCCGGTGCTCGGCGTTTGCCTGACGACGCATATCGCGTTCTTTCTGAGCCATACCTTTAGCTATGGCCTCGGCGTCGTATACCGGTTGGGCTGCGGCTCGGTCGGCTGTCGCGATGTCGTAGGCTATCACAGGACTGTCGAAATATGGGTTGGGGCGGAAACAATGCAGACGTGCAAATTTTGTAGTATCGATTTTAAGCTCCACGCGTCCCGGAGCCTTTGACTCGAAAGAGCGGTCGCGTTTGAAAGCCATATATTGCACCTCCACGCGGTCGAAACGCGCCAGATCAGCAGCCGTGAGTTCAAACAGAAATTCCTGAATGTTGGGCTCTACAAGTCCGTCGTAGCGTAGCGTCCAGTTTGCGTCGTCGGTGGCGCGGCTCATCACGCACACATAGACATAGTAATTGGAGTCATTTACAAGATAGGCGTCGAATGTAGTCTGCGAGAGGGTCTTGATATTCTCCGGCTCGAAACCTATCACAAGGTTCAGCACATCGCCTCCTTTGGTCTCAACCACAGGAAGTTTGGTCGGTGCCGGAGTCTCGGCTTTAGGCGCGGGAGTCTTGGGCACTGCAACGTTGTCGAACGCCGCAGCATGACTGATAACAACACATTCGCGGACAAGAACCGGAGTCTCAAACCCGTCATCATCCACATAAGCCATATCGCCATCTATTCTAACAACCTTACCACCCCCGACAGCATTGAGGTAGCGCACTGTATCGCCTATTTTCATCTTTTAAAAATATTTCATTACAAAATTACAATTTTTTTCTGACAAAATCCACTGACAATTTTATTTAACCAAATTATTTACCTGTTATAAAGACAAATATATCAAATATTTGTTATATCTTTGCATACTGATATACAACAAATTTCATAATTATGGCAAGACCCATAGCAGAAACCCCTATATTGACCGGAGAGGACGCTGTTCGCTTCGAACGCTTGCGTCTTGAAGTAGACAATCTTTCAAAAGATCAGCGTGCGGAAAACACACGTAAACTTAAAGAAGCTGTCGCCGAGGCCATGAAGAGAATTACTATCTGTATCTGATGAGACTTGTAAGACTGACGTCGGAATACGATCTTAAGCAATTTGACTGCGGCGACAATGACCTCAACGAATTTCTTATAGACAATGCGCTTGATTTTTCAGAAAAGCGCATTGCCAATACTTTTATTCTCGAAAAAGATAGAGAGGTTATTGCATACTTCTGCATTCTTAACGACAAAATCAGCCAGCAAGATGTCACAAACAGTCAGTGGAAGAAAATAAAAAAAGGATTTCCTGACAGAAAACATTTCAGTAGTTATCCGGCTATTAAAATTGGACGATTTGCAGTTTCTTCATCTTTCAAGGGTCAGAATTTAGGTTCCGGATTAATAGCAATGTTAAAAGACCTGCTTAACGGGAACCCCAATTACTCCGCTTTCCGATACCTTACCGTAGATGCGTATATGTCGGCAATTGGTTTCTATGAGAAGAACGGCTTTAAAATTCTATCGGAAAAATCAATTGGCGACCATACCCGCCTGATGTTTTTCGATATGATGGAACTTGAATAGCAAAAACCCCGATTCTTCGCGAGTCGGGGTTTTCAAATATAAAGTTAGTCTTATAACTTAGCGTTAATTTCAATAGTCTAACCAATTCCAGCTAAGTCGTGCTATGTCTTATTACTGTTTATATGACTCGCCGAATCGTCGAAGGTTTAAGCGGCTTCGTCGATTTTAACCTTGATTAACATTTTGAGACGTATCCGTCGCTAAAAATCAGTCTACCCTCCTCCACCATCTCTCTTATATGAGCCGACGCCGCCTTGGCCATAAGCGGCAACACGCGCCCGATATCAGCGACAGCATACCTGCCATCAGGCATAGCCTCCAGCACTTCGAATATCCATTTTTCAAATGCCTCGCTGTCAAACGCAGCCGTAGAACGATGACTGCGGCACACATCGCATTTGCCACAGGCATAGCCCGACGGCACTTCCTCGCCGAAATACCGCAACATAGTGGCCACACGGCAACTGTCGTCGCCGAACGCAAACTTTTTCATGGCCTCTATGCGCTCGGCTGTGCGCTCGCGACGCAGCTCGTAGATTTCTCGTCCGAGAACTACCTTAGAAGATTCAACCCTATTGGCGGTAAAATAGATATAAGGAGTCGAGGTCCGCGGCACATAATATATCACATGCTGACGGCGCAAGGCCGTCAACACCTTGTAGATATCATCGGGCTTACAGCCAAGAGCAATACCCATGCGCACCTCATCGATAAACACATAGTCGGCAAAAAGACCGGGATAGTTACGGAGCATGTAGTGCACCACATCTTCCTGCCGAGGCTCAAACTCGATATCATAGAGTTCATCGCGCTGCAGGCGTATCATCACCCGCGAGCGCGTCTCCAATTCATCAATGAAATTGAAATATCCGGCGCGGTCAAGAAAACCTATGGCACTCATCACCTGCCGGGGCTGCATGCGGTAGCGCACACACATCACCTCAGGATCGAACTCAAACAAAGCACCGAAGCCCTCTCCCATAGGCAATGCGAGGAAACGGCATATCTCATCGTAGACATGGCGAATGACGTCCTTGGCAGGAAAAGCCTCGGCAAGCCGTCGAGCCAACGAGGCCTTGTCGCGCCCGTCGGCAAGGAGCACGGCTACCGACGGCAGCCCGTCGCGTCCGGCACGTCCCGCCTCCTGATAATACTCCTCAAGGGTGGAGGGAACATCATAGTGCACCACAAGCCTCACATCAGGCTTGTCGATTCCCATGCCGAAAGCTGTTGTGGCCACGATGATACGCGTGGCTCCGCTCTGCCAGTCATCCTGCCGCCGGGCTTTGGTGTCGACGTCGAGTCCGGCATGGTAGGCGGCGGCAGATATGCCGGCATTGACAAGAGAGTCGGCAATCTCGACAGTACGTTTGCGCGACCGAACATACACTATACCCGACCCTTTCACAGACTCAAGCACCTGCAGGAGCTTGATAAACTTGCGGTCGGTATGGCGCACGAGAAAACTGATATTGTCGCGCGAGAAGCTTAGAGTAAAGAGCCTGTGGTCGCGCATTTCGAGTTGGGCCGCTATATCGGCTACAACCTCGGGCGTGGCCGAAGCGGTAAGGGCAAGCACCGGCACTCCCGGCTTGCGGTCACGCAACTGCCGCAGGCGCAAATATGACGGCCGGAAGTCATAGCCCCACTGAGATATGCAGTGGGCTTCATCTACAACGATAAGGCTCGTTTCCCATCGGGCCAACTGACCCAAGAACGACTCTCGCTCAAGGCGCTCGGGCGCTACATAGAGAAGCTTCACCCTACCCTGCCGGCAACGCTCATAGGCATAGTCGGACTGATGGCGCGTCATGCCGTTGTAAATACATGCCGCCGGAATATTGCGGCGCTTTAGATTGTCGACCTGATCTTTCATCAACGACACAAGCGGCGTCACTACTATTGTGATACCGGGCAGCATAAGCGCAGGCACCTGAAAACATATCGACTTGCCTCCGCCGGTAGGCAGAAGTCCTATCGTATCTCTTCCGGCAAGCACAGAGTCTACAATCTCGGCCTGCTTGGGCCTGAAAGAATCGTAGCCCCAATATTTTTTGAGTGTCTCTACTGCCGACAGTCCGCCATAGTCGGGAGCCACATATTCTTCGGGCTCGCTGAAGTCGTAGTAGCCGTAGGGAACGTCGTCATTCATACCCTTCGCTAAGGCGTATCTGCTTCACAAGCAATTGCAGCGGCGACGAGGCGTTCTGATGATTGTTTTCCTCTATCGTGTAGCAGATGTTAAAGGGTGCGCCGGCATGGATATGCTCGAAATACGACGCCATATTGAAAGCGATACCGTTGATCACGCGACCCGAGGTATCATCTACAAGCTCAAGTTTGATATGCTCCAGATTGCGCCCTACAAGTTTGCTCGTACCGAAGTCTTTCACACGGCGGGTGCAGAATGTAGGTTTGCGGTTGCCCGGACCGAACGGATTGAAAAGACGGAGAATCGACACAAATTCAGGCGTGATGTCGGCGAACGACAAGAATGCGTCGATGTCGATTTGAGGTGTCATCTGTTCGGGCAGGATATTTGCGGCTACATATTCCTCGAAGCGGCGTGTGAATTCGGGTATATTCTCCTCGCGTAGCGACAGACCGACGGCGTAGGTGTGACCGCCGAAATTCTCAAGCAAGTCGCGCGTGGATTCCACAGCCTTGTAGATATCAAAGCCTTGCACCGAGCGAGATGAGCCGGTGGCAAGACCGTTCGACAGAGTGAGCACCACCGAGGGCTTGTAGTAAAGCTCGGTGAGGCGCGACGCCACAATACCGATAATTCCCTTGTGCCAATCCTTGTTATAGATGACTATCGATTTCTTTGGCGAGTGCATTTCGCCGCGGGCGTCGAGGATGGCGTTGGCTTCTTCGGTAATGCGTTTGTCGAGTTCCTTGCGGTCCTTGTTATACTGGTCGATTTCAATGCTTCGGCGCGAAGCTTCTTTCGAGTCTCGCGCAACCAGCAGTTCCACGGCCTCACGTCCGCTCTGCATACGGCCTGAGGCATTGATTCGCGGCCCGATCTTGAACACTACATCATTGATGGTGATTTCCTTGCCGCCGAGCCCACACGTGCGGATTATGGCGCGTAGACCCATGTTGGGGTTGCTGTTGAGGCGTTTGAGCCCCATATAGGCAAGCACACGGTTCTCATCAATCATCGGCACGATGTCGGCGGCTATGCTCACGGCCACAAGGTCGAGCATACACTCAAGCTCGGCCGTTGCAATACCGTTGCTTATCGAGAAGGCCTGCATGAATTTATAGCCCACGCCGCAACCCGACAGATGGGGGCAGGGATAAGTAGAACCCTCAAGTTTGGGGTTGAGGATGGCCACAGCAGGCGGAAGCATATCGTCGGGCATGTGATGGTCGCAGATGATGAAGTCGATACCCCGCTCTTTGGCGTAGGCTATCTCATTGATGGCCTTGATACCGCAGTCGAGGATTATCACCAACGACACACCCTGCTCGGCAAGCATGTCGATACTCTGTATCGAAATACCATAGCCATCATCGTAGCGGGTGGGGATATAGAAATCGAGCTCGGAGTAATAATTCTGCAGATAGCGGTATACGAGAGCGACAGCCGTGGTGCCGTCGACATCATAGTCGCCGTACACCATTATTTTCTCCTTCGACCCCATGGCGCGGTTGAGGCGCTCTACCGCAATATCCATCTGCGGCATAAGGAAAGGGTCGTGGAGGTCGCGGAGTGATGGATGGAAAAACTTTTCCGCCTCATCAATAGTGGTTATGCCGCGCTGCACCAACAGGTCGGCCACGGGGGCACAGTTGGCAAAGCGGCGGGCAAGCTCGGCGCCGAGGCGCTGCTCTTCACTCGATAGCGACGGGTAATTCCATTTGCGTGTCATCTCTGATAATCTCCTTCCTTAATCACGCAAAATTACAAAAAAGACGCCGCTTTATCAAGCCCGCCACATCTAATTATAGTTAAAACGGCTCAGGCTATATGCATGAGGTCGCGGTAGATGTCGAGGGCGGCGCCGATTTGCTCCGGTGTAGCCGTCACATTGATACGAGGCTCGCCTACCGCGGCAAGCAAGGTGAAATTGATTTCATCGGGGCTTGCGTTTTTCTTGTCCTGTCGCATATCGGCTATCAATGCAGGATAGTCATCGCATGTTATCTGATGTGCGCCATAGTTCTCAAGTACGTAGGCCGCAAAGCGGTGCAGCTCGTCGGATGGGAAATCGAGCAACATGTGCGAAAGCACAAGTTCTACCACAAGTCCCCATGCCACGGCATAGCCGTGAGGTATAGGCGACTGCTGCTTATAAGAATAAGCCTCAAAAGCATGGCCTACGGTATGACCCAGATTAAGGGCCTTGCGTATGCCGGCTTCTGTGATATCTTTCTCTACAATGCGCGATTTCACCAATACGCTTTCCTCTATCAGTGGCAACAGGCGTGTGGCGTCAAGCATGGGATATACCGGACTCAAAGCAAGAAGTTTGCCAAGTACTTCCGGATTTTCGAGCAAGCCATGCTTGAGCATTTCGGCATAGCCCGAGAGTATCTGCTGCTCCGGCAGGGTATTGAAATATATTGTGGAGATAATGGCTGCCTCGGGCTCTGTGAATGTGCCTATCTGGTTTTTCAAGCCGTTGAAATTGATTCCGGTCTTGCCGCCTACCGAAGCGTCGACCGCTGCAAGAAGCGTAGTCGGGATATTTATGCACTTCATGCCGCGCTTGAATGTCGCTGCGGCGAAACCGCCCATATCACTCACTACGCCACCGCCAAGGTTGACAACCAAGGTGCTGCGCGTCGACTCCATATCCGACAGTTTCTTCCATAGCCCGGTGAGCTCTTCGAGATTTTTATTGGCGTCGCCCGATTTTACTGTGATTACCTGTGCCGCAGCAGCGACTTTAGATTCATTCACAAGCAAAGGCAACACAAATTGTGCCGTATTGGTATCTGCAACAATGACTGTCTGAGGATTGCCGGCCTCAGCAACGAGGCCATCCAAGGCCTCACCGACAAGGTTGGTAAAGATAAGTTTCTGTTTCATAATTTAAAGGTTAGCGGTTGGTGGTTTGTCGGATGTAGGCAGCAAGTCAGCAATCTTCCACCTACAAACCACAAACTACAAGCCATTTAAATATATAACAATTCAGAAATGATTTTGGCGCAGTCATACATCGAATTTACTTCAATATCTGCCCCGGCGGCAAGAAGTGAACCCTCGGCAAGCGGGCCTGTACGGACTCCTATGGTAAAAGCTCCGGAGCGTGAGGATGACTCCACTCCCAAGGGAGCGTTGTCGACTCCCACCGCCTGCCATGCACGGGCTCCGGCTTTACCCATTCCTATAATATATGGTTCGGGATCGGGTTTACCTCGTTTGACATCGTAGGCCGTCACTCGTTGATTGTCAGGAAACGCACCCTCAAACTCCCGGTCAAGACGGTCAAGGTTAGAGCGTTGGCCTGAGCCTGTGACGAGCACGCAACGCGCTCCTCCGGCAATCGTAGCCTTCGTTGCCTCCAATGCTCCGGGTATTGGAGCAGGCTCGCCGATTGATTTGAATATGACACATTTGCGCTCGTAGAGCGAGTGCTTTTCTTCGTCAGTTGCCGGGCGTCCGAATTGGCGTCTGATAAGTGTATCGATGGTGGAGGCGCCTGTGCGCCCCTCGTAGCTGTAAAATTCGTTGCGCTCTGCTTCAATACCATTTTCATCGCACACCTGTTTCCATGCTATGGTATGTGCCGGCATGGAGTCGAAAAGTATACCGTCCATGTCGAACATCACCACTACCGGGCGCTCAAGCGCATGCCCGGTGCGCCGGCGATAGTGCTCAAGTGCCTCTTCAATCTTTCTTTCCATCACCTTTAATTATTTTGGTGTTGTCTTTGGTGTTTTCATTTTCCGTGCCCGTTTTTTCGTCGGGTAATACAGGCAGGTTGGCGGGAATCAGACCCTCGCGCTGGAGCAGCAGTGAATCGGCATGACTGAGCCCGGGGTCGGGACCTTCAAGATCGCCCATACGCACAGGAGCTTTCACGTCGAGTCGGGCGAAACGAGAGTTCCGGACACCGCGACGGAATACGCTCTCTATCTGTTTCACCAGATTCACGCGTGCCGTATCCACGATATTGACACTCTCCACCGCCATGCCTTCTTTGAATTTGGCTCCGCCGAAGCGCACTTTGAAATCATCCGGATTACCCTTGATGTTGATACCGAATTTAAACGGCAGCGGCGACTTCAGCACCGATATATGATAGTTGAAATTCAAAGCAAGGTCATTCGACCCGACCACTCCAAGACGGTAGCGGTCGATATCAAATGTAAAGGGAAAGGTCTCCATCATATTGTCGCGCACGAGAAATTCCACACTTGCATGCTTGATGGTGTTGTCGGCGCGGTCGCGGAAGCGGAGCCATTTGCCTAGAGTCTTGTACGTCTCCGGATTGATAAAGGCAAGCGAGTCGCCGCTGAGTTTGATGGCAGCGTCGAGAGTGGGTAGCACCATATTCATCGTGCTGTCGATATCTACCGTGGCTGCGAGCTCGGCGTTGATGATACCGCTGAAATCACGCATAAGCGGCATGATGGAGTCTACCGCCGGCACAAGTTTGAGGAAGCGCTCAATCTTGAATTCCTTTAGCTGGAGACCAAAGCCAAATTTCATATCTTCTGCCTTGGGTGCGGAGTAAAGTGCCGACATCGACACGTCTCCGGCGTCTGACTTGGCCGACAGGTCATGAAGATTCACACCTCCACCGAATACGAGCAACTGTCCTTCAAGATCATGAAGCATCAGGTCGGAGTAGATCACATTCTTGCCGTTGACATTCACCCGCCCGTCGATATTTGTAGGTATCAGCAAGGGGCCTACGCTGTCGGCGTCCTGCGACACGAGAGCGTCGAGTTGATTGTCGAGGGCGTCATCACTCGCCGCATTAAGATCGATTGCGCGCTCTTCTCCAAGGCTGACCCGTCGGGCGTATGCAGCGCCGGCAAATGTGGCGGCCGAGAGCTGGTTGACGTCTATGGTATCGCTTGTAATGGCAAGATTGATTTTCAATGTATTATTTCCGCTTGTAGAAGTCAGCACCCTACGGATATTCGATACAAGGCCCGAAAGTGCGAGGTCGCTTCGGCCTGCACGATATTTGACCCGGCGAAGCTCTATCGAGTCACTGCTGAAAGCAAGGTCAAGACGGCTCACCATGTTGCGCAAGGGGAAGAGCGGCGTAAACAAGCGAGCATGATTGGTGGTAAGGGTGCCTTCCACCTGCCAGTTGAACATGAATTTGCGAAGACCTTTCGACACATCCCACTCGAGCACTTCATAGTCTTCATCGTTGAGTCTGCTATGCACGCGGCGTTTGCGTGGCGTTCCGGGCACATGGCGCCGCTTGGCTATGGCGAGCCGAAGCACTGAATCCGGCGACAATTCGGGGTGTCGGCGGCTTATGCTGTCGGAGATATGTTTGATTTCCGTATATGCCTTGACTACCGAGGGGCGGCGATACATCGACACATCAAGATGTGCTCCGCTGAGCATGAAGCGGGTGTCCAAAGTTCCGGCTGCCATTCGGCCGATGTCGAGACCGGCGGAAATAAGAGGCAGGCGTTTGCTGCCATGGAAACGTTTGAGCCCTACATGTCCGGCAAGGTCACGCAGACGCACTCCGGCGCTGTCGGTCACCGACTCGATGTTGAGCCGGCCGATTTTCAGGCCGCCTCCGATAGGCACTACAAGTGTAGTGTCTTTCACTGCTCCGGTATTCTCCACGCCTGCACCAAGCCCGAAATCGCCAACGGCTATGGTTATTCCGTCGATGAGCACTGTAGCGGTATCAGCCGATATGCCGGCTGCGAGTGTGGGAGCCGACACTCCCGTGCTGTCGGCAATCTGTGTCTGTGAGTTGAAACGCACCTTGAGGCTGTTGATTTCAGCCATCACTGCAGTATCATTGGAGAGATAATAAAGTTTATCGCCGCTGAGTCGGCCTGTGACATCAAGTGAATGGAAGTTTTCCTGATTCAACATTGACATGCGGCCTCGTGCCTGTAGCTCCATGTTGAGCCGTCCGTCGATAAATCCTCTTGCCAGATTGGCCACTATCGGGGGAAGGCGACGCAGTTGCATATCGCCCTTGACGGCGGCGTCAAATGTCGGGTCACTGATGAGATTATTGAGTCTTCCGCTGAGCTCGAGTGCTGTTGCCGGACCCGCTGCGTCGAAGCGGTTTACTGTTACAGCGGCGCTGTCGAGGTCGTTTCCTCTGAGAGCTATGTCGATGTCGAAACCGAGACGCCTAAAGTCGGCCTGCCCGTAGCGCATGCCGCAATCTTCCATTCTCACGTTGATATCGGCGTAGGGTATCGAGTCGAGTGCCGGTACGAAAGCTCGCGAAAGCTCGGCGGTCAGGCCGATCTTTCCGTCGGTGGTAAACTGCCGTGGCATGAGGCCGTAGGTCTTGCGGATGTCTACCGGCAAGACCGACATAGCTTCTTCTATTGCAATCGGCTCTATCTCCAAGCGACCCGAGCGCACTACCAATGTGGTGTCGTAGCAAAGTTCAGTTGAAATTTTGACTGTTGCAAAAGCTCCGCGAATAGTAAAATCTTCCATCGCAAGCATAACATCACTTTCCGGCTGCCACTTCACTTTGCCGTCAAGACCGAATTGAAGTTGCTCTGCCTGCAGAAACCGCCGAGGGTAAGGGCCGGCGATATGTCCGTCGATTTTCAAAGCATAGAGCGGCATTTCGTTACCGTCGAGCTCCACGTCGCGGAGCAGCATTACGGTGGCGTCGGTAGAATCCACTGCATTGAAATAACGTATCTCCCGTGGCTCGATAAAGGCGAAATGCGATATTGAGAAGGGCGGAATGACAGTCTTGCTGTCGTCTGCGACTGTATCTTCCTCAGCCTCATAGATATCGAAGTTGCCGCGGCCGCGGTGGTCAAGCACTATATTGAGGCCCGGCCGGAGGAGCTCTACATTGCGCACACCTATCTCGCCCCGCTTGAGCAAAGCTCCAAGATTGAGTGCGCCTCTGAAACTGTCGAGCGTGAAAAGTGTGTCTGAATATGCCGGCAAGGCAGCCCGTTCTTCGGCCGTAAGGCTGTTGAAAGCATGGCTGATAACCGTAAGACTGTCAACATCAAGACTGAGCACAGGAAATGCCGGGCGGAACGACAGCTCTACCCTGCCGAGCTTCACATCCGCGTCAAGGGCTTTGTTGGCGAAGTGCTCCACAAGCGGGGTCAGGTGCTCAGGCTTGAGCAGTCTCACGCTGCATATAAGTATGGCGGATACCGACAGGACAAGTGCCATTACCGTCCACAGCAATATCATCAGGGTATTGGTGATTATACGCTTCATATCGAGTCAGGTATAGAGGTGATATGAAGGCATGCCTGTTTGCGCTCGTGCTTCACATAGCAGCGGCCTTCACGCCGAAGGTCGTTGACTACTTCGGCAAGAAGGTTCTTGAGGTCTTCAAAGGTGCGGCGTGTGCCCGCAGCATTGTCACATATAAACTTGCTGTGACTGATATCGAAAGTGGTGGCATATTGATGAGCGCTCTCTTGGGTGGCATTGCGGTTTACGCGCCGCAGCTTGCTCACTGTCTGAGGCGTACGGAATACACTCGTCACTTTTATACGGTAGTCACCGCCCCCGCGTGCGTCGAGCGAATCGCGGAAGCGTCGACCGATTTCATACACCAAGTCGGCGGCATGACGGGTAAGATAAGGGTATGAATGGGTCAGCGAATCGACATATACATTGCTGTCGCTGCGTAGTTTCACTATACCTTTGCATTGTTTCCACAATGCTTGGCAGTCGATGGCCGGCTCCACACCTCCGGCCCGTGCGGCCTCGAGATGTAGATAATTGCTGTCGTTGAACACTCGGCCGAGCGTACCTCCGATACCTCTTATCCGCAGGCGCGTGCAGCCCCCGTCGGGTACTGTGTCGCCGGGACGGTCAAAAGGATTTGAGGCTTCCTCAGCCAAGAGAGCGGCAAGTTCGGGCGAAACGCTTTCGCTACCGCCACATGCCGCGAAGAAAAGACAACTTGTTATTATTATAAGGTATAGCAGTTTATGCATGATTCAGACAGCAGGCAGCGATGTGCCGTTGAGTTTGCGGTATAGGTCGAGAGCATATACGTCGGTCATGGCCGACACATGGTCGAGAACAGCTTGAAGTTTGCCGTAGAGCGTCGGGGCGTCGACATCGTACTGTTCGGGGAATTTGGCCAGCAAGAGCCGCGAATAGTTTAATTCGGGATGTGTCACAGCCTCAACAAGACGCTCGAGCAGGAATGTTATGATTCGGTTACCGGCAAGTTCGATATCGACGACCTCTGAAGAGCGGTAGATTTTCGACCATGACAATTCATTGCAGCGAGCATAGCCGGCGCGCTCGAGCGGGCGTATATGGCTGAGCAGTGAGCCCTCGAAACGACCTTCGAGTATTGCGTCCTCGTTGGCGATGAATGTCTCGGCGCATTGCTCTACAAGCGCGCCCACAACACAAGAGCGCAAGTATGCGATTTTCTCGTTTGGATCGGATACATAGCCCATGGCGCGGCGTATGTGCTCGCGCCGTTCGGGATCGAAAAATCCCAAGAAAGCGTCTACAACTTCGTTGGTAGAGAGAATCTTCAGCTTGTGGGCGTCTTCAATATCCATCACCTCATAGCAGATGTCGTCGGCAGCTTCCACGATATACACCAATGGGTGACGTGCGAAGCACAGAGGTTCGCCGGGAGCCGAGAGCCGCAGTATGCCGAGTTCGTCGGCTACGCGGACATAGTCGTCGCGCTCGCTTGCGAAGAAGCCGAATTTACCTTTTGTCGACAGAATCGACTCGAAGGGATACTTCACTATCGAGGCAAGGGTGGAATATGTCATTGCAAATCCGCCTTTGCGGCGCCCTTTGAACTGATGGGTGAGCACGCGCAAGGCATTTGCATTGCCCTCGAAGTTTGTGAGGTCGGCCCACTCGCGGTCGGTGAGTTTGTCGCGGAGCCCGCGGCCGGCACCCTCGCTGAAAAAGGTGCCTATGGCGCGCTCGCCGCTGTGGCCGAAAGGCGGATTTCCGAGGTCATGGGCAAGACAGGCAGCCGCCACGATATCTCCGAGATGATCGAATTGCTCGGTAGGCATACCTGTCGCTCCATAGCGCTGCCTCAGGGCTAAGGCAATATTATCGGCCATCGACTTGCCCACGCATGCAACCTCCATGCTGTGGGTAAGTCGGTTATGGACAAAAATGCTGCCCGGCAGGGGAAAGACCTGCGTCTTGTTCTGAAGCCTGCGGAAAGGCGACGAGAAGACAAGACGGTCGTAGTCGCGCCTGAAGTCGGTGCGGGTGGCATTCTTTTTGGGGTCGTGGTAGTCCTCAAGACCGAATCGTTTATCGTTGATGAGGACTTCCCACTTCATTCTGTCGTTCATCACCACTTGGCGCTGTTGCCGATGTAGTTGGCCGGAGTGATGGCATTGAGCTCTGCGCGCACATCCTCGCTTATGCCCTGCAGACCGGCGATAAAGTCTTTGATTGCTTTCTCGTCGATGTGGGTGTTGGTGCGGGTGAGAGCTTTGAGGGTCTCGTAGGGCTTGGGATAGCCTTCACGACGGAGGATAGTCTGGATTGCCTCTGCAACCACTGCCCAGTTGTCGTCGAGGTCGGCGCGGATGGCTTCTTCATTGACGATGAGCTTGCCAAGACCTTTTAGTGTCGACTCTATGGCTATGAGTGTGTGGGCGAAAGGCACGCCGAGGTTGCGGATTACGGTTGAGTCGGTAAGGTCGCGCTGCAGACGTGAGATCGGCAGTTTGGCCGACAGATGGCGGAAGATGGCGTTGGCGATACCGAGGTTGCCTTCGCTGTTCTCGAAGTCGATGGGGTTGACTTTATGCGGCATTGCCGACGAGCCTACCTCGCCTTCCTTGATACGCTGCTTGAAGAAGCCCATCGAGATATACTGCCAGATATCGCGGTCAAGGTCGATGATTATGGTGTTGATACGAGCGAAGTTGTCGCAGATCTGGGCTGTGTTGTCGTAGTTTGAGATCTGGGTGGTGAACTCTTCGCGTGTGAGGCCGAGACCTTCGAGGAATTTCTCGCCGAATCCTGCCCAATCGATACCGGGATATGCAACGGTATGTGCGTTGAAGTTGCCGGTAGCACCGCCGAATTTGGCATTTACCCATGTAGAGTCAAGTACCTCAAGCTGCTCTTCAAGTCGCGACACAAACACGGCGATTTCTTTGCCGAGCGAGGTCGGCGACGCCGGCTGGCCGTGGGTGCGGGCAAGCATGGGCACATCGCGCAGACCGTTTGCAAGCTCAAGAAGTTCGTTGTGCAGACGCTGCAGCGCGGGCACCATAACCTCTGCGATGGCATTGAGCATCATCAGAGGGAAAGCTGTGTTGTTGATATCCTGCGACGTGAGGCCGAAGTGGATGAATTCTTTATATTGGCCAAGACCGAGTTGATCGAAGCAAGCTTTGAGATAATATTCCACAGCCTTTACGTCGTGGTTGGTGGTTTTCTCTATCTCTTTGATTTTCTCAGCTTCTTCAGGTGTGAACACTTCCGGAGCGTAGATTTTGCGCAGTGCTTCCTGCATTTGCTCGTCTACAGCAGGGAGCTGCGGCAGACCGGCTTGCGAGAGGGCGATGAAATATTCAACCTCCATCAGCACACGGTAGCGGATAACTGCATATTCGGAGAAGTAAGCCGAGAGAGGTTCTGTCTTTGAATGATAACGGCCGTCGACTGGCGATACGGCGGTAAGCGGACTCAGTTGCATATAATAATGAATTGGGGGTTTCAGGGTAAATATGTGTCGATATGACGTTTTTTCTTTTCTTCAAGTATCTCGTCGATGGCGAGGAAAATACCGCTTTCCTCAACATCGCCGAACTCATCGTTGACAGCCGTGCCGAACATTCGCATTGTCGGCGACAGACCCATATAGGCATGTACCAACGGAGGTATCGTGTCGCCGTGAGCCCTTACGTGGGCGTTGAGAATGCGGAAGTCGCTTTTGAAGTCGCCGCCGTTAAAGATTGCCTCAAGCGCTGCGGGGTCGGTGGCTGTCTTGAGTGCTTGGATCGGGCGTACGAGCACGTCGGGATCGGGGAAATATTTATTGAGGAAATACAATATCATGTCGCGGCACTCTGCGGTATAGCTCGGATACATTGTCACTTTACCGAAGAGATAGCGTATATCCTTGTGTATCACTGTGAGAGAGCCAAGGCCGTCCCATAGATTGTCAAGCACATAGATTGCTTTCGCTCCCGCCCGCGAGCTCTGGTACTCGGGGCGGACAAAAGAGCGGCCGAGCTCTATGGTATAAGGCAGATAATCATCAAGGAAGCGCTGCGAGAAGTCGAACATGTGGCTCGTGGCTATCATGGGCACGCCGTTCTCGTCGAGTGTGATGTCGCGTCCACAGATATAGCGGTAGCCGCCGAGTATGAGCTTGCTCTCGGGGTCCCATACTATCAGCTGACGGCAAGGTTCGGGCATGGTGTCGTAGCGGTCGATGTCACATTCGAGGCCTGTACCGCCGCCCGCGGTACGGAAAGCAATCTCGCGGAGACGTCCGATTTCGCGCATGGTATTGGGGGCGTTGTGCGCCGTCACAACGTATATCTCGTTGTTACCTTTGTTGGTCGCACGCAAAAAGCGCTCTTTTGTGAGTTCCTGCTCTATCAATGCCGTTTCTACCGGCTCTATTATCGGTTTGTTCATTTCTGGTCTACGCTTTTGTTTTCATTCAGCTCATAAACGGTCTGCCTCAGAGTGGCTGCCGTCGCTGCCGCCTTCGCTCCACCGTCGAGACTTTGCCAGCAGATACTGCGGCCGCAGCTTATTGTAAATGTCTTGCCGCGCGAGCGGAATATCTCGCGTGGAAGCAATATCATCTCGAAATTAAATTTTATGCCCATCCGCAGACGGCGGCGCGCCCATTTATAGAATGAAGGAGAGTTGTGCCCGTCGAAATAAAGGGGCACGATGTCGCGCTTGCTTTCAATCGCCTTGTTTACGAACATCTTGTTCCAAGCAAGGTCGGCCACTACCCCGTCGTCGCCGAGGCGTGAGCACAAGCCGGCCGGATATATTATCACCGGATCATCGCCTGCGAGAGCGTCTTCAAGGCTGGTCAAGGTGTCGCGCGACTGGCGGCCATGTTTATTGACCGGCACAAAGCAATCGCTCAGCGGCTCTACGGCCATCAGCAAGTCGTTGACTACGAAATGCACCGGCCGGCCATAGTGGCGCGACAGCCATGAAATCATGCTCATGCCGTCGAGACCTCCCAAAGGATGGTTGGCTACGAAAATACATCGCGGATTCTCGGGAAGCAACTCTTCGTTTCGGATTTCGAGTTTTACGTCGAGGTCGCACAGCACACCATCGCAGAAGTCGGCACCGCGGAGCGGAAAATTACGCTCGAGCAGTCCGTTGAGCTCATCCTGACATATAAGCCGCTCAATCCACCGCACAAGGAAACGGGGCACAAAACGAGCCCGGCTGCCCAAGCGGGCAGACAGCACTTCCTGTATATTTATCTGTATAGGTTTATCGACCGACATAATTCAGACTGCAAAATTAGGAAATTTCGGCCTAATTATTACCCTTTATTTATAAAATTTGTAATTTTGTAGTGATGAAAAGTCCCCGGTAATATTAAAACTATAGCAAATGACAGATATATACGCCCCCGACGGTGAATTTCTCATGCCCTATATCAAGCGAGAATCGGCTGCTCTGCCCGAAAGCCCTGATGTGGCTGTGATGATTTCATCATCCGACATTTACCTTCCTGCCGACGCATGGCTCGACGAGGATTCAGAAATCGACAAATCTTCGAAATGGCACGGCCTTGAGGCTGAGTTTACCTCACGCGCCCACTCGGCAGGCAAAAAGGCATATATACTGCGTTGCGCCCCAATAATCGGCACAGGCATGACCGGGCAAATGCGCCGCCTCGCCGAAGAAATCTACCGTGGTGTCTTCTTCCATTTTCCCGGCAACGAAGCCCGCAAGAGCGTTGTCCATGCCTCCGATGTGGCCCGGGCTGCTGTTTTTCTTGCCAATTCCGGAGCAGAAGAAGGGGTATACAATCTGAGCGACGGCATAGACCCTACTCTCCACGACATCGCCGAGGCGCTCGCTTACCGCATGGACAACAAGCGAATAAGCAATCTTTCCACAAAGCCGCAGCAGTGGTTCGGCCGCATTGTCTACGGCCGTGAGCGCTATCGCCGCTACACCACCTCGGTGCTTGTAAGCGCCAACAAGCTGTCAGCCTTGGGCTTCACACCCGCTGACACCTGCAGCTACATGCGCTCTCACATCTACGACGATTCAAGTCTATGAACACAGTTGATAAATTTTTCGCCTCGCTCAAAGGCTTGCTCAAGATAGCATTGCTCTCACGCCCGTCCACTTCGCTGAAGGGGCGTGCCGAAGGCGAGCGTATAATAATCATGGCTAACGGCCCGTCGCTGGCACAGACAATAGCCGACCATGCCGACACGCTCAAAAGCACGCCCACCATGGCTGTTAACTTCGCCGCATTGGCACCGGAATTCACACAGTTGCGCCCGCGATATTATGTGCTTGCCGACCCTCATTTTTTCCGCACCGACATCGCCGATGAGAACCTGTCGAAGCTCCGCGGGCGTATCAATGGCGCTGATTGGCATATCACCCTGCTTGTGCCTGTAAAATACCGCAAGGCTGCCCGCAGGCTCTACGGCGGAGTGGAGATAGCGACATTCAACGCTGTCGGCATAGAAGGCTTCGCCCCACTCTGCCGCGCCGCTTTCAGGCTCGGACTCGCAATGCCTCGGCCGCGAAATGTGCTCATACCGTCGATTATGCTCGCCATAGCATTGGGCTACAAGGAAATAATAATCACCGGCGCCGACCACACATGGATGAAGACGCTATCCGTCACTGATGAAAATGAGGTAGTGTCGATACAGCCGCACTTCTACAACGACGGCGCAGAAGAGCAGCAGCGCATACGCCACGAATACCGCAACTACCGTCTCCATCAGATTGTGGAAAGCTTTGCTGTAGCGTTTAAAAGTTATCACGACATAGCAAACTTTGCAGCCGCCTCGGGTGTTAAGATTATCAATGCCACTCCCGGCAGCTTCATCGACGCCTTTGAGCGTGGTTCTTTAAACTTTACTACATAGCACCATAATGAAATATATCTGCTTCACATCATTAAGTATCTTCGCGACCCTCACCATCGTGCTGGGGCTGTCGCTTGTCGACATCCTCAACCTCCCTGACGACCTGCGCGGCATTTTCGGCATAATCGACATCATCGCCTTCGGACTGTTTTTCAAAAGCTACATACGCATCTACAAATACACTCACCGCGATTAGCGCTTGATAATAAACACTATAGTTTAATATCACAAAAGCGCGGCGGTGAAACAAGCCCATTGCAGAAGTTAGTATTTTTTTGCATTTTTTTGCATAAAAATTTCTTTTAAAACCGATTATAGCTTGTAGTTTTTTCAAATAATACTTAATTTTGTGGCGAATAAAAACCATTCTTTATCATTTACTATTCTTTCGCCACCATGAACCGCATGTACTTCGACAATTTAGACTTAAGCATCCTGACAGCCTTGAGCAACAATGCCCGCACTCCCTATCTTGAAATCGCAAGAGAAAACGGAGTATCGGGAGCGGCAGTGCACCAGCGCGTGCAGCGCCTTATGGCCAACAAAGTCATCAACGGCTCGCACTGCTGCATAGAGCCCACAGCCGTAGGATTCACAGTTGTAGCTTATTTGGGTATCAACGCCCTACCCGGCACAGATGTTGAAAAACTCGCCGACGAACTCAGCAAAATCGATGAGATCACCGAATGTCATATCGTTTCGGGCCGCTTCGACGTCATCGCCAAGCTCTATGCCCGTGACAACCTCGATATGCTCAACATAATCCGCGAGCGCACACGTCACCTCCAGATTGCCTCTACCGAGACCATGGTATCATTCCGCGAGGCCTTCACACGCCCCATTCCGATTTCCAACGACTGAAAATCAGCTGCCATTATACAAGTATCCGACCCCATAACTTTTTGCCGTGAAAAAAAATTCACGGCAAAAAGTGTTTTATATCGACATTTTATGTAAATTTGCACCATAATAATAAGAAACCTAATATTATCACATCAACCATGGATATTTCACATATCGAACACATCGGTATCGCCGTGCCCTCGCTCGACGAAGCCATTCCTTTCTATGAAAACATGCTCGGCTTCAAATGCTTCGCCATCGAAGAAGTAGCCGACCAGAAAGTACGCACCGCCTTCTTCAAAGTAGGCCAGACCAAGCTCGAGCTTCTCGAAGGCACCTCAGAAGACAGCGCCATCAGCAAATTCATCGCAGCCAACGGTGGCCGCGGCGGTATCCAGCACATTGCATTCGCTGTTGAAGACGGCGTAGCCAATGCTATCGCCGAGCTCGAAGGCAAAGGTTGCCGCATGATTGACAAAGCACCCCGCAAAGGTGCCGAAGGCCTCAACATCGCTTTCGTTCACCCCAAATCTACAGTGGGCACTCTTGTAGAACTCTGCGAGGATCCCAACAAGTAAGAATTATTTTTAACTTTCGATACCGGAAGTTGACAGATTATAACCACAGGCTACACAACTGCCGCAGCCGGTGCCTATCAATGACATCGGCCGCGGTGGTTTAGCGTTTTTTCAAAACTCAACTATGAGCAGCCAACTCGAAAAAGTAAAAGAACTCATCGAGCTTCGCGCCGAAGCGCGTCTCGGCGGTGGTGAGAAAGCCATCGAAAAACAGCATGAACGCGGCAAATATACAGCCCGCGAGCGTATCGCCCAGCTTCTGGACGAAGGCTCTTTTGAAGAGCTCGATATGTTTGTGCGTCACCGTTGCACAAACTTCGGTCAGGAAAAGAAATCATATCTCGGCGACGGCGTTGTGACCGGCTACGGCACAATCGACGGTCGCCTCGTTTATGTCTTCGCACAGGACTTCACCGTATTCGGCGGCAGTCTTTCGGAGACTATGGCACTTAAAATCTGCAAAGTGATGGATATGGCCATGAAGATGGGCGCTCCGGTAATCGGTCTCAACGACTCGGGCGGCGCACGTATTCAGGAAGGTATCAACGCTCTTGCCGGTTATGCCGAGATTTTCCAGCGCAACATCATGGCCTCGGGCGTAATTCCCCAGATTTCGGCCATCCTCGGTCCCTGCGCCGGCGGTGCTGTATACTCTCCCGCCCTCACAGACTTCACCATCATGGCCAAGGGAATCTCTTACATGTTCCTCACCGGCCCGAAGGTTGTGAAGACCGTTACCGGTGAAGACGTAAGCCAAGAAGACCTCGGCGGTGCCGAAGTACACTCAAAGAAGAGCGGTGTATGTCACTTCGCAGCCGAAGACGGCGAGGAAGCGCTCAAGATTATCCGCAAACTCTTCAGCTACATTCCTCAGAACAACCTCGAGGAGGCTCCCCTTGTTGAATGTAACGACCCCATCGACCGTCTCGAAGACAGCCTCAACGACATCATCCCCGATTCGCCCAACAAACCCTACGACATGTATGAGGTTATCGGCGCTATCGTCGACAACGGCGAATTCCTCGAAGTACAGGCCGACTATGCCAAGAACCTGATTGTAGGCTTCGCCCGCTTCAACGGCCAGTCGGTAGGTATCGTGGCCAACCAGCCCAAATTCCTCGCCGGCGTACTCGACAGCAACGCCTCGCGCAAGGGCGCACGCTTCGTCCGCTTCTGCGACGCCTTCAATATTCCTCTGGTAACACTCGTTGACGTTCCCGGCTTCCTTCCCGGTACAGGTCAGGAATACAACGGCGTGATTCTCCACGGCGCAAAACTGCTCTATGCCTACGGCGAGGCTACCGTGCCCAAAGTTACCGTGACACTGCGCAAGAGCTACGGCGGCAGCCACATCGTGATGAGCTGCAAGCAGCTGCGCGGCGACATGAACTACGCATGGCCTACAGCCGAAATCGCCGTTATGGGCGGTGCCGGCGCTGTAGAAGTACTCTACGCCAAAGAAGCCAAAGCAAGCGACAACCCCGCCAAGGTGCTTGCCGACCGCGAGGCCGAATACAACAAACTCTTCTGCAACCCCTACAATGCAGCCCGCTACGGCTATATCGATGATGTCATCGAACCGCGCAACACCCGTTTCCGCGTGATCCGCGCCCTCCAGCAGCTCGCTACCAAAAAGGTTACAAACCCCGCCAAGAAACACGGCAATATTCCTCTGTAATATATGAAACGCATATTCACGACAATAAGCGTAGCCTTGCTGGCTCTCGTTGCCACCATCGCCACCGACGCCCAGAGCCGCACGGCCCTGCGTATCAACGAGGTGATGGTAGACAACGAAAACAGCATCGTCGATGAGTACGGCAATCACGGAGCATGGGTGGAATTGTTCAACTCAAATTTCTCACCCCTTGAGATCTCAAGTGTTTACCTTACCAACGACAAGGCCAACCCGCGCAAATATCCCGTGCCCTTAGGCGACGTCAACACCGAGATTCCCGCACGTCAGCACGTGCTCTTCTTTGCCGACGGCGAGCCCAACAAAGGCACATTCCACACCAGCTTCACCTTCACTCCCGGTCAGGACAACTGGATCGGTATCTACGACGCCGACGGCCTCACGCTCATCGACGAAGTGCTTATCCCGGCCTCGCTCCTCCCCGGCCAGACATGGGCCCGCACCGAAGACGGTGCCGGCGAATGGGCTGTGCGCACAGGCGGCGACAACGACTATATCACCCCCTCGAGCGCAAACGTTATCAAGGACACCAACAAGAAAATCGAACTCTTCGCCGAGCAGGATGAAAATGGCTTCGCCATGACCCTGATGGCTATGGCTGTGGTGTTCAGCGCCCTTCTGCTTCTCTGCCTCGCTTTCTACGGCATAGGCAAGATCGGTGCGGCAGTATCGAAGATGAACAAAATGCGCGCCCACGGTGTAGACCGCCACGAGGCCGACGAGACTATCGCCAGCCACGACTCCGGCGAGGAAATCGCCGCCATCGCCATGGCTCTCTATCAGCACCTCAACGCCCACGACACCGAGAACACCATCCTCACCATCAACAAGGTGAAACGTGCATACTCGCCGTGGAGCTCAAAGATCTATGGCCTGCGCCAAGTGCCCGAGCATAAACACAATTGAAAGGCACCCCGCTTATCCAACCTTTTATATCACAAACAGCAATGAAAGAATACAAATATAAAATCAACGGTAACAATTACACCGTAGCCGTAGGCGACATCGACGACAACTTCGCCCAAGTGGAAGTCAACGGTGTGCCCTACAAGGTAGAGCTTGAGCAGAGCAAGAAAGTGAAATCAGTGGCAGTGAGCGCTCCCAAGGCGTCTCCCGCACCCCGCACATCGTCGGGCGAGAAGGTTATCGCCAGCAAACCCGCAGCAAGCGGCAAGGGCAGCGTTGTGGCTCCCCTCCCCGGCGTGGTAATCTCGGTAGCCGTGAAAGTAGGCGATACCGTGAGCGCAAGCGACACTGTAGTCATGCTCGAAGCCATGAAGATGGAAAACTCAATCCGCGCCGGTCGCGACGGACGTGTGGCTTCTGTCAACGTTAACCCCGGCGACTCTGTTCTCGAAGGCGCCGTGCTCATTACCCTCGAATAATCCCGATAACATCATTCCACTATGTCATTCGGAGATTTTCTATCAACAAATCTGGTGCAGTTCTGGGAACTCACCGGCTTTGCCAACGCCCAATTCGGCAACTTCGTAATGCTGCTCGTGGGTCTGTTCTTCATCTGGCTTGCCATCAAGAAGAACTTCGAGCCCATGCTGCTGGTGCCTATCGGCTTTGGTATCCTTATCGGTAATATCCCCTTCAACACAGAGGCCGGCCTCGAAATCGGTATCTATGAAGAAGGGTCTGTGCTCAATATCCTTTACAATGGCGTCGCCGCCGGCTGGTATCCTCCGCTGATTTTCCTCGGTATCGGTGCCATGACCGACTTCTCGGCGCTTATCGCCAATCCCAAGCTCATGCTCATCGGCGCTGCCGCCCAGTTCGGTATCTTCGGTGCTTACATGGTAGCCTTGGCACTTGGCTTCTCGCCCGACCAAGCCGGCGCCATCGCCATCATCGGCGGTGCCGACGGCCCCACGGCCATCTTCCTTTCATCGAAACTCGCACCCAACCTGATGGGCGCCATCGCAGTGTCGGCTTACTCTTACATGGCTCTCGTGCCTGTGATCCAGCCGCCGCTGATGCGCCTCTTCACCACCAAGAAAGAGCGTCTGATAAAGATGAAACCCGCCCGCGCCGTGTCGCAGAACGAGAAGATCATCTTCCCCATCGTGGGCATGCTTCTCACCTGCTTCGTAGTACCCTCGGGTATTCCACTGCTCGGTATGCTCTTCTTCGGCAACCTGCTGCGTGAATGTGGCGTGACAACCCGTCTCGCCAAGACAGCCTCAAACGCTCTCACCGACATCGTGACCATTCTCTTGGGCATGACTGTAGGTGCGTCTACACAGGCTTCTCAGTTCCTCACCCCGCAGACTATCTTCATCTTCCTGCTCGGTTTCATGGCCTTCATCATCGCTTCGTCGAGCGGTGTGATCTTCGTGAAAATCTTCAACCTCATCCTCCCGAAGGACAAGAAGATCAACCCCCTCATCGGCAACGCAGGTGTATCGGCAGTTCCTATGTCGGCACGTATCTCCAACAACCTTGGTCTGGAATACGATCCGTCGAACTACCTTCTCATGCACGCCATGGGTCCGAACGTGGCCGGTGTGATCGGCTCGGCTGTAGCCGCCGGTGTACTTCTGGGCTTCCTCGCATAATCACGCGACACTCTCTATACAAATGCCGTCTCACTCCGAGGCGGCATTTTTTGTACCAATGAGTATGGCGTTGCAGTCATGCGTATTATATGATATGATTTACAGATTATCCATTATGATATTGCTTGCCTTTGCCTCAGTGATGTGCAAGGGCGAAAGTGCCCGTATTTTCGATATCATCATCGGCGGGGAGGGGCAGCGGACGTGCCTGAGGCTGCCGCGCGGATGTGATTCCATCAAGGCGGCTCTTTATTGCCACCAAAACATGACAGAAGAGGTGCTATTCAGAAGCAATAGGTTCTGCCGTCAGATGGACAGCCTCGACGTGGCCATGATATTCGTGCAGTCGGGGTCGCAGAACTGGGACGTCAAGAGCGGCTGCCAAGCGCGCTTCGACAGCATAATGACCGCTCTCGCAGCAGGCAGCAAGCACCCCGAGCTGGCGCGCTGCCCGGTGATACCTTTCGGCCACTCGGCGCAGGCTACATTTCCATGGAATTTCGCGGCGTGGAATCCGGAGCGGACATTATGCCTGATATCATTCCACGGCGACGCACCGCGCACAAATCTCTGCGGCTACGGACGCGAGAATATCGAGTGGGGCCGCACACGCAATATCGACCGCATACCTGCGCTTATGATAATGGGCGAATATGAATGGTGGGAAGCGCGCCTGCGGCCGGCATTGGCATTTATGATGATGTATCCCGACAGCTTCATATCCTTTTTGTGCGACACAGGCAAAGGACACTTCGACATGAGCGAAGCGACCCAAGACTACATTGCCCGCTTCATAGCCAAGTCAATCGCGAATCCTCGGCCGACGAGGGGTGTGCGCCTTTCGCGCTGGTATGCCAACGGGCATGAGAGTGAGAATCCTTACGAGCAATTTCTATATCATGATGAGGAAATGGCCAGCCTTACAAGAGAACGGTATGCAGAGAGCAGGAATAAGAAAATGCAGTATCTGTCGGCGACAGTCAACGGTGATACAATCATCTACAACAGCAAATCGCATATCAAGCTCAACGCAAGAGTAAAAGGTAAAGAGTTTACCGTAAAGCCATTTTATACAGATTCCACTCATTGCGGAACAACCGCTGCCCACGGCGCAGCCAAACCGCGGGTGGTGCTTCTCTCCGGGCCGGCGATACAGACCGGTGAATATACTTTTGTCTACGACCCCGACTACTTCGGCAAAGACCCCAAACGAATGTGGAGCGGCATCACCGTGTGCCTTGAAGCCGATGGTGATGCCGCGTATAAGTCAGCTGTTCAGGAGCTGAATATCAGATTGGAATAATCAACGTTTCTTGAAAGCCGGGTCGCAAGTGAGGCCTACGCCGAGTTTCTTGAAAATCTTGCGGTCGACCTCGCCGAGCATTACAGTAGAGTGTACCTGACAGCCGTAGAGCTTTGGCAACTGCTCAAGAGCGAGGCGGCAGTCCTCTACTTCGGTACTGAGCACTGAGAGAGCCACAAGTACCTCGTCGGTATGCAGGCGCGGGTTGAGGCTGCGCAGATATTCGGTTTTTGTTTTCTGTATCGGCTCTATCATTGCCTGAGGTATGAGCTTGACGCTGTGGTCTATACCGGCCAGATATTTTGTCGCGTTAAGTATAAGGGCTGCGCTCGGGCCGAGAAGCTCGCTTGTCTCGGCTGTGATGATGGTGCCGTCGGCAAGTTCGATAGCCGAAGCGGGGCGTCCGGAACGCTCGGCACGTTCGCGTGCCGCACCGACGGGCTTGCGGAAGTTGATGTCGATTTTAGACTGTTTGAGCAAGAGAGCTATCTTGTTGACCTCAGCCTCGTTGCCATCACCCTGCGCCATATTGTTGAGGGCTGTGAAGTAGCGGCGGATAATCTCATCTTTCGACGCCCGGCAGCATACCTCGTCATCGTTGATACAGAAGCCTACCATATTCACGCCCATGTCGGTAGGCGATTTATAAGGATTCTCGCCGTAGATACCCTCGAAAAGGGCGTTGAGCACCGGGAATATCTCGATGTCGCGGTTGTAGTTGATGGCGGTCTTGCCGTATGCCTCAAGGTGGAAGGGATCGATCATGTTGACATCGTTGAGGTCGGCGGTTGCTGCCTCGTAGGCGATGTTGACCGGGTGTTTGAGCGGCAGACTCCACACGGGGAAAGTCTCGAACTTGGCATATCCGGCCTCAACCCCGCGCTTGTTCTCATTATAGAGCTGGCTCAGACACACTGCCATCTTGCCGCTGCCGGGGCCGGGAGCTGTGACGATGACAAGCGGACGTGTGGTGCGGATATAGTCGTTGCGTCCGAAGCCCTCGTCGGAGTCGATAAGGTCTACATTTGTAGGATATCCCTCGATGGTGTAATGAATATATGTGACAATGCCCATGCGCTCGAGTTTCTTGCGGAAAGCGTCGGCACTTGTCTGACCGTTATAGTGGGTAATCACCACGGAGCTGACGAGGAAGCCGCGGTCGCGGAAAGCCTCACGCAGACGCAGGACGTCGACGTCGTAGGTGATACCGAGGTCGCTGCGGACCTTGTTTTGCTCGATATCCTTGGCACTGATTACAATAACGATCTCAGCCTTGTCGGCCAACTGGGCAAGCATGCGCAATTTGCTGTCGGGCTGGAAGCCGGGCAGCACGCGGCTGGCATGAAAATCGTCGAATAACTTACCTCCCAACTCAAGGTAAAGCTTATTGCCGAACTGGGCAATACGCTCGCGGATATGCTCAGACTGGATTCTGAGATATTTCTCGTTGTCAAAACCGTATTTCATAACGGGACACAAAATTACAAAAAAACTCCAAGCGCCGCAAACATCGCGGCAAAAAAAATGGCCGATGCTCACGCACCGACCATCCGTCATTCATTTAAATTATTTTGCATTCACTATTTTTGTAAGTTCTTGTTTCATCAGAGGTTTGCCTTTCATCGACTGCTCTACCTTGACAGCACCGATGTTGGGCGCGAGCCACTCGGTGACATCGATTTTCTGGTTCTGTCCGCCGGCGTTGATACGGTTTACGAAGCTCACCTTGAGGCACTCGAAAGTACCGGCCGGAGTGGTCACGCTCTCGTTGCCGAGCACTTTGCCTTCCCAGAGGTTATACGACATCACATCTTGACCTACGGTTATACGCAGATTCTTGTTGGGCAGCTTTGTGCCTGCAGCCATGTCGGGGTTGACTGTAAGGCTTAACTCGCCTTTGGCCTTTACTGAGGAAATGAAATCATCCATCTCAGCAACGCTTACCGACTGACCTGAGGCCTGAATCTGCATTTTCACCATGTCGATGACATCTTGCTTGGCCTCATCCGCAGTGGTGAGAATAAACTGTGTCGATTTATCGGCCGAGTTGTATACAGTTGTGGTGGTATCTGTCTTCTCGCCGAACATTGATTCGGGCAGCGGAGTGACTTTCTGTGTGAGGACAGTGCTTATGCCATTGCTTTCGGTAACATCGAAAATTGTGGCTTTCACTGTCGTTACGGTAGAGTCTTTTTCCTGATAGAGCACCATGCTGTAGTCCATCGTCGTGCCTTTTTCAAGGCATATATATTGGGCCGACGCACTCATGCAGGCTACAGCACCGATAATAAGAGTAAATATTTTTTTCATATCTGTTGAGGTAATTTGATTATTCAGAAAGAGGCAGAGGCCAAGGGTTGGCGATATATTCGGGGTGAGCCACAGCCGAAATCGGCTTTGCAGGCACTCCGGCTACCGTAGTACCCTGAGGCACATCCTTAGTCACCACAGCACCGGCACCTATGCAGGCTCCGCTGCCGATTTTTATATCGTCGACTATACTCACACCGGGGCCTATATACACATTATTTCCAATCCGGGCGGCCTCGGGAGTATTGGAGCCTATGGTGGTGAACTGGCCGAGGTTGACATTGTTGCCGATGACAGCGCCGGGACTGATTACGAGTCCACAGCAATGCTGTATCGACATGCCGTAGCCTATGACAGTGCGCGGAGGGATAAAGAGCCCGTAGCCTTTCTTATATCTCCCTGCACGCCAGCGCGCAATCGGATAGAGCCACCCGCGGCGGTGCTGGGCAAGACGGAACCAAAAAGCAAAGCCGACGCTCACACGAGTCCAACCTGAGAGCCAAATCCGCAGGAGACTGTCGTGCCGGCCATTATGGCGGAAAGAGTCGCTCTTAATCAGCTCGGCGCAGTCGCGGTAACTGTGCGGGATGGGAATGAGCACCTCTTCTTCACCTATTTTATACTTGCGTAGTTCCATATAAAGTGCAAAGGTATAAAAATATTTTTAAAAGACGGCAGTAAAAAATAAAAAACTCGAAACATTTGCAAAAACCGAAAATAAGCAGTAACTTTGCAGCGCAAAATTTGCACAAGCCGCAATAGCTCAGTTGGTAGAGCATTTCATTCGTAACGAAAAGGTCGTGGGTTCGAGTCCCACTCGCGGCTCAAAACAAGCGGACTACTGCTTGCAGCAGCCATCCGCCAAGCTTTTTAGCATCCCGTGTGATGGGAAATTAAGGAGCACTTAATTTTTAGTAACACAAACAATTACAAAACTCCCAATGGAATTATTTAAACTTGCAGCCCAGCCCCGCACAGATTTGGGCAAAAAGGCAACAAAAGCCCTTCGTGAACAAGGTCTTATCCCCGTAGTACTCAACGGCGGCGCCATTATCGAACTTCCTTTCACCGGCACACTCAAACCCGGCGAGAAAATCGTAGAAATCGGCAATGGCAAAGGTCTTATCACCACCGACCTCGTTGTTACCAACGACGCAGTGCGCAAGCTGGTCTACACTCCCGATATCTTCGCTGTAGAGCTTGATATCAACGGCGACAAACGTATGGCCGTTCTCAAAGACCTCCAGTTCCACCCCGTTAAAGACACCATCCTCCACATGGACTTCCTTGAGGTCAACGACAGCAAGCCCATCGTTATGGAAGTGCCCGTGAAGCTCGAAGGCCACGCCGAAGGTGTAAAAGCCGGTGGTAAGCTCTCGCTCTCTATGAAGAAACTCAAAGTGCGTGCACTCTACACCGCCATCCCCGAGCGTCTGGTGATCAACGTAGACAACCTCGGACTTGGCAAATCGCTCGCCGTAGGCGACATCCACATCGAAGGTCTTGAGCTCGTAAACGCCAAGAACGCCGTTGTGTGCGCCGTACAGCTCACCCGTGCTGCCCGTGGTGCCGCTGCTGCAGCTGCCAAATAATAAACTTATCAGGCAAGCAGCATGAAGCACCTTATTGTTGGCTTGGGCAATATCGGCGACGAATATCGCGATACACGCCACAACATAGGATTTATGATATTGGACGCCTTAGCCGAGGCGTCCAATATTTCTTTTTCCACCGAGCGCTACGGCGACGTAGGCCGCGGCAGGATAAAGAACCAACAGGTTATATTGCTCAAACCGTCCACCTACATGAATCTCAGCGGCAATGCCGTGAGATATTGGAAGGAGCAGGAGGGCATAGAGCTTGAAAACATACTCATCATCGTTGACGACATAGCACTGCCTCTGGGAGCCATACGTATCAAAGGCCGCGGCACCGACGCCGGGCACAACGGCCTCAAGAACATTGCACAAATGCTCGGCACGGACGCTTATCCACGTCTGCGCTTCGGCATAGGAGGCGACTTCCCGCGCGGTTGCCAGATCGACTATGTGCTGGGCAAATTCCCGGCAGAAGACCGCAAGATCGTTGAAGAGCGCATACCAGTCGCCGTAGACGCAATCAAGGAAACCGTACTCGCCGGACTCGGCACGGCAATGTGCAAGTATAACAATAAATAACGCCGATGACCGTCAGCCTCATTATCTCCACCTACAATCGCCCGGACGCCCTGCGCCTGTGTCTTGACTCGATACTGCGCCAGACTACTCTGCCCGACGAGGTGATAATAGGCGACGACGGCTCTGCCGATGATACCCGGCAGGTAATAGAGGACTTCAGAAAGAAGTGCCCCGTACCGCTCAAGCATATATGGCACGAAGATGATGGCTTCCGCCTTGCCATGATGCGCAACAAGAGCGTAGCCGCAGCCTCGGGAGATTATATCGTGCAGATAGATGGCGACATCGTGCTCGAACGTCACTTTATCGCCGACCACAAGGCTGCCGCCACCGAGGGTTATTTCGTAAAAGGCTCGCGTGTGCGGCTCACCGATGAATTTTCCCGCCGGGCTTGCGCCGAAGGTGTGTTCAAGACTCCCTGCATTTTTTCAAGCGGCATACTCAAAGACCGAGAGAAATCTATACGCATGCCCTTGATAGGCCATATATTGTCGCGCCGATACAAGGTAGACAGCACCACCGGCATAGGCTGCAACATGGCTTTCTGGCGCAGCGATTTTATCGCCGTCAATGGCTACGATGAGCAATTCAAAGGTTGGGGAGTTGAAGACAACGACCTGTGTATCAGACTCGCAAAAAGCGGCATTCATAATTTCAAGCTCTTCCGCACCGGCCTATGCTACCATCTCTATCACAGAGAAGCCGGCGGCACATCAGAGCGCAATCTTGAATTATTGCGGCAATCGAAGGAGTCGGACGTGATCAGATGTGCCGATGGCGTCGATAAATATCACAACTAATAATTATGGCAATACGAGTAGACAAATGGCTATGGGCTGTGCGCGTGTTCAAGACCCGCACCATCGCTACTGACGCATGCAAGAAAGGGCGCGTGACCATCGGCGACAATGTGGCGCCGGTAAAACCGTCGCGAATGCTTGAGGTCGGCGATATAGTGCATGTGCGTAAATCTCCGGTGACATACTCTTTCCGTGTCAAGGCCTTGACCCAAAACCGATTGGGAGCCAAGCTCGTGCCTGACTATATGGAAAACATCACCCCCAAGGAGCAATACGACCTTCTTGAGGTAGTGAAGATATCGGGCTTCGTAGACCGCCGCAAGGGACTCGGACGCCCCACGAAGCGCGAGGGACGCGAACTCGCCAAATTCACTGATTCCATCGAAGACGACGGATGGGATTTTGACTTCGATTTCGATGATGATGAAGACGAAGACCTTACTGACCAAAACACAGACCAGCAATGAGATTTGACCAACTATCGCTAAGCGACGATATACTCGACGCCCTCGACGCGATGAACTTCGAGGAGTGCACCCCAATTCAGGAACAGAGCATTGACCTCATTCTTGAAGGCAACGACCTGATAGCCTGCGCACAGACCGGCACAGGCAAGACCGCGGCTTACCTCCTGCCGGTAATCGACCTGCTTGCCTACACCGAGGCCGACTCAAAGGTAAAATGCGTGATCATGGTGCCCACCCACGAGCTCGCACAGCAGATCGACCGCCAGATGGAAGGTTTCTCATACTATATACCTGTAAGCAGCCTCGCCATCCACGGCGGCAACGACGGCAAGGAGTTCGCCCGTCAGCAGCATGCCCTGCGTCAGGGTGCCGACATGGTGATAGCCACGCCCGGACGTCTGCTCGCACACATCAAGATGGGCTATGTAGACCTCTCGGCAGTGAAGTACTTTATCCTCGACGAGGCCGACCGCATGCTCGACATGGGCTTTTCCGACGATATCATGCGCATAGTGTCGCAGCTGCCACGCGAACGTCAGACGCTGATGTTCTCGGCCACTATGCCTAAAAAGATACAGCAGCTCGCGGCGACAATCCTCAACAATCCCAAAGAGGTGAAAATCGCCGTTTCAAAGCCGGCCGAGAAGATTGATCAGTCGGTATTTATCTGCCACGAGGGTCAGAAGCAAGGCTTGCTCAAACGCCTCTTCGAGCAGGGGCATGACAAGCGTGTAATCGTGTTTTCGTCGTCTAAGCAGAAAGTCAAGGAACTCACCCAGATATTGCGTCGCAGCAAATGGAAAGCTGCCGAAATGCACTCCGATCTCGACCAGAAAGCACGCGAGGAAGTGATACTTGCATTCCGCGCCGGTCGCCTCGAGATACTGATTGCCACCGATATTCTCGCCCGCGGTATCGACATCGACGATATCGCCATGGTAGTCAACTACGATGTACCTCACGAAGCCGAAGACTATGTGCACCGCATAGGCCGCACAGCACGCGCCGGCGCCGGTGGAAAGGCTGTGACATTCGTGAGCGAGCGCGACCAGCAGCGTTGGGCCGGTATCGAACGATTCCTTGGCTCCGAAGTGCGCCGTGAAGAGATTCCGGCTGAGTTCGGGGACGCTCCGGAATATCGAGGCGACCGCAGAGACCGTCGCAACAGCCCCGCCCGCAAACCATCCGGCGACAAGGGCCGAAATCCCAAGAAAAAATTCTATCGCCACAAAAAGGCAAAAAAATCAGACAAACCTCAGAGTTAGGGTTTGTGGTTGGTGGTTGGCGGGCTGCTTTTTAAGGTTTGTGGTTGGTGGGCGGTGGGCAGCGAATTACTTACTGCTATCCTCCAAAACTAATCCGCTGCCCACAAACCACCTACCCCCAACCACAACCCACCAACCACAACCCACTAACCACACCCCACAACCCCCACATGAAACATCTCATACCGCTCATAATCATCGGGCTGCTTGCCGCCTGCACCGGCAGCCACACCTCTGACGCTCCGGAGGCACGGGTTGTACCGCTCTACAGCTACTTGGCAACAAACAGTGTCCCTGACAGCGATAGCATAGAACTCGCGGCTTTCATGCGCACTGTGAGCGAGCAGCCGTTGTCGCCGGAACTCGTTGAGGCTTGGGCCTCGTCGCAGGTTGTGACGGTATTCACCCCCGATGTTGACTCTGTATACACCGACTCTGCATATATGGGCCGAATGATGGGCAAGATTTTGACCAACGCCAAAGCTGCAGGTCTCACGCTACCCGACCGACGCTATGCCACGATAGTCTACGGCCGGCCGGAGTCGATACTTTTCGTAGACAGTGTAATGCTCATTGCCCTCAACCATTACCTCGGCGCCGACTACCCCGGCTACAGCCATTGGCCCAAATATATGCGTCAGGTCAAGACTCCGGCGGCTTTACCCTACGACATTGCCGAGGCTCTCGTAGCCACTTCATATCCCTACTCCCTTGAGGGCGAGGAAGCAACGGCTTTATCGCGCATGATATACGAGGGTGCTCTCACCATAGCCAAGATGAAGCTCTCGGGCAATGACCCGGCCACTGCTTTGGGTTACTCTCCGGAAACAATGGATATTCTTGACTCGCAAGAGGCCGATATTTGGCGCCGTATGGTGCAAGCCCAACTGCTCTACGACACTTCAGAGGCCACCATCGACCGTCTTGTTGCCCCTGCTCCGGAGGCGGGTATCGTTGGAGCAGGCACACCCGGTCGCGTAGGCCGCTATATCGGCTATCGCATTGTAAGCGAATATCTTGGCAAATACCCCGACACCACCCTGCCCCAACTTCTCGATCCCGATTTCTACCGAGGCTCTACAGTCTTGACAAAATCGGCATATATGGCTCAGTAGCAAACAAATTGAATGTCTAAGACGTTTTTTCTGATAGAAAGGAACGTCAATTATGAAAAAGACATTGATCATCATCGCCATATTTATCGGCGTGCTTGTATGCGCCGTAGGATATGCCGATTCACAATACCGCACAGCCATAGGCCGCAAAGCACCTGCTCTGTGGCTACCACAGCAAGGCAACCGAGCCCCGGAAACCTCTCTTGCCCAACAGCAAGGCAAATATGTAGTGCTCAATTTCTGGAAATCAACCGACGCGCCGTCGCGTCAGGCAGCAAACGAATATACCGCATGGCAACGCTCTCACCCCGACAGCAAACTTGAGGTAATAAGCGTGAATCTCGACGAGAGCCCGGCGCTCTTCAACGAGATAATGCGTCGCGACAGCCTTATCCAATCCGACCAATACTATCTCGGAGGCGATACAGCACAAGCCGTTATCAACAGCTATGGCCTCAACCGAGGCCTCGGCTCAATGCTCATAGACCCCTCCGGAAAAATTATCGTCCACAATCCCACCTCCGCCCAACTGAGCCAATACGCGAGATAAGCGCCTATCACTCAGTTAATAATAGTTAAAACTTATTTACACCAAACTTATATTTAATAAAATAAGCTAAATTTGCAGGCAGAAATCCAGCTTACTGTCGCCTTAACCAAATCATGAATCGCAAATGAGGTTTTGCCTGTAGTTTATTGATTTCAACTATTTAAGCTGATATACTTTCAATATATCAGACAAGTTATTCTTACGCAAAAAATACCAAAATTTTCAATATAACCTTAACTAAAACACAACATGAGAAAAGCATTGCGCAAGATCTCGCTTGCCGTGGCAACCCTGCTATGCAGTACCATTGCAGCGAGCGCAGCCGAAGCTACCGTGCTCTATGACAAAGCAAGCGGCAGCTGGACCGACGCCGACCTCGGCGAAAACGAATGGGTGGTATCAGGTACACCCTCATCGACAACCGTCAGCGAGACCGGTATCACCCAAGTAGGCAGAAACACAGCTTTTGCCATAACCAAAAGTATCGCTTTCACCGAAAATTCAATCGTGACACTTACAGCCACTATCCATGGTGGCAATGCACCGGGTAGAAATACATCTTACGATTATATAAAAATCGGAGCTGTGACGCTACATCTTAACGGACAGGACAAAATAGCAACAGTTGAAATAAATGGCGTAGAAACATCTCTGACCGGTTATACACGAGACTCTGATTTCTCCTTGACTGTAACCATCGACCAAGCCTCCGGCAAAATATCCGGCTCGGTTTCCGGTGGAACAAAAGGCAATTTCGAAGGTACAGACAATACTGCACTGAGCGGTGTTGAAATCGGCCACTTCCGCGGTGGCAGCGAAGGCGGCTGGGACAACTCCATCATAACCAAATCAGTAAAAGTGACTGAAGAGGTGCAGGAGGTAAAGACCGCCGACTATACCATCAACTACAAACTTGGCGAGAATATCGTAAAGACCGAAACCGGCAATTCAGTGGTTGGCGTCAGCGTAGAAGCCAAAGCACCTTTCACCGTTGAAGATCAGAAGTATTACTTCGCCGAAGGTGCTCAGACAAGTCTGACCCTCGCAGAAGACGCTTCGGCTAACGTGCTCGACGTTGCCGTGCGCAAGGCTTACGAATACAACTACACCATCAAGAACAACGTCAACTCAGAGACCATCACCGGCGTTTGCGTAGAGGGCGAAGAGGCAACTGTGCCTTTCAAGCAATATCTTCTCGTTGACGGCACACTCTATGAAAAAGCGGCCATCAACAACCAGTATAACCTCACAATCGCTCCGACAGCCGACAACTACGAGGAAACGATTCAATACAGCGCCACCGACATCACAGGCGTTGTATACTTCTCTGAGGCCGAGGAAATCGAGGGAATGACCGCCACAGGCTCAAGCAACGCAAATATCCGCTGTTCTAACTCGCTCGGTGGCTACTCCGACGCAGCCGTGACCGCGACCACACTGCCGGCCGGCAAATATAAGGTAACTGTTCAGGTATGGGGTAACGCAGGCGCCACAATCACTGTGAAAGCCGGCGACGACTTCAGCTTCGGAACAGAGACAGCAGGCTACCGCCTCGCCGCAACTTCCAATGAATTTACCATCAACAAAGAAACTGCTGTAACTATCGAAGGCACAGAGTCATCTAAGCCTCTCGACTGGATCTACATCCAGAAGACAGGCGATGTAGAGGCCGTAGAGCCCACAGTAATCTACGAACGCACAAGCGAAAGCTGGGTGGAAACCGACCTTGGCGAAAACGAATGGGTAATTTCGGGCACCCCGACATCTACAGCAGTAGATGAGAACGGTATTACTCAGTCGGGCCAGAATCAAGCATTTGCAGTAGCCAAAGACCTCGAGTTCACTGAATACTCAATCATAACTCTTTCGGCAACAATCCACGGTGGCAACGCTCCCGGCCGCAACACATCATACGACTACATAAAGATCGGCGGCGTCACACTCAAACTTTTCGGTCAAGATAAAAAAGCCACTATAGCCATAGGTGATGACGAGACAGCCCTGAGCGGATATACCCGCGACGCTGACTACACCTTGACAGTGACAATCGATCAGGCTACAGGCAAAGTAAGCGGCTCTGTATCAGGCGGAACAAGCGGAACTTTCGAAGGCCGAAGCAACGAGGCTGTAACCGGTGTTGAAATCGGTCACTTCCGTGGTGGCAGCGAAGGCTCTTGGGCTAATACTATTGTAACAAAATCCATCAAGGTGACTGAAGAACTTCAGGATGTGACAATCGTAGACTACACCATCAACTATAAACTCGGCGAGAATATCGTAAAGAGCGACAACGGCCAATCGATAGTCGGTGCCGACGTTGAAGCCAAAGCTCCTTTCACCGAAGAAGGTCAGAAATACTACTTCGCAGAGGGGGCAGAGACATCTATGACACTCGGAGAAGACGCTTCGGAAAATGTGCTCAACGTTGCCGTGCGCAAGGCTTACGAATACAACTACACCATCAAGAACAACGTCAACGACCAAGTCATCACCGGTGTATGCGTTGAAGAAGAGCAGGTGAAAGTACCTTTCAGACAGTATATTCTTGCAGACGGCACACTCTATGAAAAAGCCGCCATCAACAATGAATACAACCTCACCATCGCACCGACAGCCGACAACTACGAAGAGGCCCTCGAATACAGCGCAAGCGAAATCACCGGCGTTGTGTACTTCTCTGAGGCTGAGGAAATCGATGGCATGACAGCCACCGGCTCAAGCAACGCCGATATCCGCTGCTCCAACGCTTTGGGCGGCTACTCGGAAGAAGCCGTTACCGCCACAACACTGCCCGCAGGTAAATATAAGGTATCTGTTCAAGTATGGGGTAACGCAGGCGCCACAATCACCGTGAAAGCCGGCAGCGCTCTGGATTTTGCCACCGAGACTACCGGTTCGCGTGCCTCTGCCACTTCTGAAGAGTTCACCGTTTATGGCGACACTCCCGTGACCATCGAGGGCACAGAGTCATCGAAACCTCTCGACTGGATCTACATCCAGAAGACCGGCGACATCGAGCTCGCCGACGCCCCCAAACTCTATATCAACAACGAGGAAGTCACCGAAAATGTAATCAAAGACGTATTGAGCACCGAAGTGACTTTCGATACACCTGCCGAGGGCGACTACATCTGGTATAAACTCACAGCCAAGACCGAAGAGGCTACAGCCGCAGAGGGCTTCGAGAAACTCGAGGGCAACTCGCTCACTCTCACAGCCGACCACACTCGTCTTGACTTCTACCTTGGCGACGAAAACGGCTATCGTAAATCAGAGATGGCAAGCTACACCATCGAAGGAGTAGTTACCGGTCTCTCCAACATCGCCGCTGAAGAAGCTACAGCTGACAAGTGGTATAATCTGCAGGGCATCGAAATCGCAGAGCCCACCCAAGCAGGCGTCTACATCCACAACGGCAAGAAAGTAGTGGTGAAGTAAATCTTTAAAATCACTAAGGCCATCAAGGTCTTCAAAGTCCTTAATGGCCCTAAACTCTCTTTGGCAAGCCCGGAGCAAAACAAGCCTCGGGCTTGATATTTTTTATCGCGTGGGCAATATCGGAGCTTCATCCGCGTTTTATAAGCAGAATAAAAACTCTATGAATATGAAACGGATACTGCTAAGTTTGGTTATCGCGATTGCCGCTCTCGGAGCGTCGGCGCAGTCGTATTGGGGCGTACGTGCCGCTTGGGATTACACTATGCCTACAAAGTGGAAGAGCGACGTTTTTGAAGAGAAGATGTTTGCAGCCGGCAGCGGTATCTATGCCGGAGCGGTATTCAACTATCCCATCGTTGCCGGACTTTACATCGAGCCGGGTGCCGGTTTGTATTACAATACAGGCCGCTTTGATGATTTCACCATCATTGCCGACGAGGGCGCGAATATTTTCGATCCCAAAATCAAGAAGTTCGGCGTGCGTATACCTGTCCGCTTAGGCTATTATTTCGATATATTCCCTTCAGGAGGCGGGGTATCGGTATTTACCGGCCCACAGGTCGACCTCGGTATCAGCGGCCGCGTAAGCGACAGAGAGGGCAGCGACATGGAGTTTCCCCACAATCTTTACAGCGATTTCTACAGCTATCGCCGTTTCGGCCTGTCATGGACTGTGGGCGCCGACATATACATCGGCTCATGGGTAGTTGATATATGCGGCTCCATCGGTCTCACCGACCTGCACAAAGGCATGGGCTCAATCCGCGAAAACCGTATAAGCGTAGGATTAGGATATAACTTTTGATAAATCAAAAATCCTCTTTCAAGAACTTTTTTACAGCCGACTCCGTGACATCCCTCTCCGAACCGGTAAAAATTGGAAACACCGCAATATCCTCATCAAAGCTTACATCACATTGAGCACCTGCTCTTTGATTTGCTCGAGGAGGTCTTTCATCTTCACGACAATGGCTTGCATGCCGGCGTGGTTGCTCTTGGAGCCGAGGGTATTGATCTCGCGGCCCATCTCCTGTGAGATGAATCCGAGTTTCTTGCCTTGGCCGGGTGTTGGCGCTTCCATTGTTTCGATGAAATATGAGAGGTGCTTGGCCAAGCGCTGCTTCTCCTCGTTGACATCGAGCTTCTCGATATAGAAAATCATCTCCTGCTCAAGGCGACCTTTATCTACCTCTACGGCCGGAATCTTTGCGAGGGCGTCTTCAAGACGCTGGCGTATCTTGGGCACGCGCTCCTGCTCGAAAGGCTCGATCTGAGCCAAGAGGTCTTTGATGGCGTCGATACGCAGACGGAAGAATTTCTCAAGTTCAAGACCCTCGGCACGACGGTGAGCCATAAGCGCCTTTACAGCCTCGCCTACAGCACTGTAGAGCACTTCAAGATCAGCCTCAGCCACCTCCGGAGTGGAAGTGTGCATAGCCTCCGGCATAGTCATGACAATGCGGAGCAAGTCGGCCGGCAGGTCGATACCGAGAGCCGAGGCCGCCTTTTCAATCTGCGCCTTATACTTGCGCATCACGTCGATGTTGAGCTCTGCCGGAGCTGCAGTGTCGGCCTCAGGAAGCGTCTCGCATGTCACCAGCAGGTCGGCTTTGCCTCGCTCTATAGCACGTCCTACAATGGCGCGCGCTTCAAGCTCGCCCTCACGGAATAGAAAAGGAAGACGTACGTTGAGATCTAACTGTTTGCTGTTGAGCGATTTTATCTCTACATTTATTTTGTGGGTTCTGGTGGAGGCACTCGCCTTGCCAAACCCGGTCATCGACATGAGCATGATATATACAAATTTATGATAGTGCAAAATTACAAAATATTGCCGTGAAACTATGTTTTTTAACGTAAAAAATAGTAACTTTGCCGTAAAAGAAGCACTTCATGGCAACAATACTCAATATAGAAACATCGGGGTCGCCGTGTTCGGCAGCCCTCACATCAGAAGGCATGATAGTGGCGCACCGCGAGGATTTCGAGGGGCGCAACCATGCCACAATGTTAAGCGGATTTGTAAAACATTGCCTTGACTATGCACGTGAGCACGAGATGAAACTCGATGCCGTGGCTGTGAGCATGGGGCCGGGCAGCTATACCGGTCTGCGCATAGGTCTGAGCGAGGCCAAAGGTCTGGCCTACGCGCTCGATATCCCTCTTATCGGGGTAGATACCCTCAAGTTGCTCGCAACGAGAGTGATGTTCTCTACCGATGAAATTGACCCCGACACAATATTCGTGCCTATGGTCGACGCCCGCCGCATGGAGGTATACACCGCCGCCTACGACTTCGCGCTCAACGAGTTGCTCCGTCCGCAGGCACTTATCCTCGACCAAGACTCTTACGGCGATCTGCGTGCCTCGGGTCGTCCCATACTATATTTCGGCAGCGGTGCGGCAAAAGCTCAGGAAATTTTCGCCGCCACTCCGGGGGCGCAATATGTGCCTGATGTAGAGGCTCTCGCGGTAGACATGATAGCCCTTGCCGAGCGCTCGTATGCCATGCGCGATTTCATCGACACCGCATATTCGACGCCCGCATATCTAAAGGAATTCCAAGCCACAACGCCCAAGCACAAGGTAATATGACCGACTATAGCGACGACATACGCGCTGCCGTGGCTGTGCTGCGAAAAGGCGGAATCATACTCTACCCTACCGACACGGTCTGGGGCATAGGGTGCGACGCCACCAATTCAGAGGCAGTGCGGAAGGTGTTTGAAATCAAACGGCGCGAAGACGCCAAAGCCCTCATAACCCTTGTAGGGTCGGAGGCGCAACTTGAGCGGACAGTAAGCGGTATACCCGACGTTGCATACCAGCTTATCGAATTCAGCGACAAGCCCCTGACAATAGTTTACGACGGCATTGCGCCCTACTCGGGCATAGCTCCCGAGCTCTTGGCGCCCGACGGCAGCATAGGCGTGCGCCTTACCGGCGAAGACTTCAGCCGCCGGCTCTGCCTCGCTTTCGGCAAGCCTATCGTATCAACCTCCGCCAATATAAGCGGAGAGCCTGCTGCGGCAACTTTCGCTGAAATCTCACAGGAAATACTCGACGCCGCCGACTATGTGTGTACTTCGCGTCGCACCGACTGCACACCGGCAAAACCGTCTACTGTAATGCGCCTGAGCGAAGACGGCTCTTTCAAGGTTATCAGACCATAGGGCTACATCCATGCAGCAGATCACCAAACATCGGATACGCTATGCCTTGGCCGACTTTCTGACGGCCAACATCGGTTTCTGCATATTCGATATAATACGTTATTATACCATTCCCGACGCATTGCGAGGCTTCCATCTGTCGGGATTTCTGCTGCATACGCCGGTGCTTTTAGAGCAGTTGCTCGTGCCGGTGGTTGTAGTGCTGCTATATGCCCTCTTCGGCTGCTACAACCGCGCCAATACGCTCTATAAATCGCGCCTCGACGAGACTTTTACAACTTTGATTGTATCGGTGTTGGTAATGCTCGGTGTGTTTTTCACCGCTCTTATCAACGACACCATACCGGAGCGTATCACCAACTACGAGTTGATGGCCACGCTGTTGCTGTCGCTGTTTATACCCACTTACATCGCACGCATGATATTGCTCACAGCCAATGCAAGGCGAGTGCAGCGCGGCGACTATGTGATGGACACGGTGGTGATAGGCGCAGGCAAAGACCATGAGGCGCGTCTGCGCAAGATAATGCGCTCGGCAAACCGCTCGGGCATGAAGCTGATAGCAGCCATAGATATCGACGGCAACGCCGAGAGCGACTCCATACTCGGGCTGCCCATATATCGCGGCGACGATGTCGTGGAGCTGTGCCGACGGCTGAAAGCTCAGGCTGTAGTGATTTTGCCCGGAGCCAAGGGGCTTGCACAGATTACCGAAGTTATAGAAAGACTGTATCTGCTCGACAAACCACTTTTTGTGACCCCTGACCTGCATGGCATGTTCGGCCTGCGCCCCAAGATATCGCAGGTTTCGGCAGAGCCTGTTGTGGATATCACCAACGCGCGGATATCACAGGCAGCCATCAACTTCAAGCGCGCAGGCGACATCGTGGTATCGGCATTGTCGCTAATTGTGCTCAGCCCCGTGCTCGCAGCCATTGCCATTGCAGTGAAAAGCGATTCGAAAGGCCCGGTGCTCTACCGGCAGGAACGTATAGGACTTCACAAGAAGCCTTTCATGATCAACAAATTCCGCACCATGCGCACCGACGCCGAAAACGCCGGGCCGGCACTCTCCCGCGAGAACGACCCCCGCATAACCCGGCTCGGGCATTTTCTGCGCAAATACCGTCTTGACGAACTTCCTCAGTTCTGGAACGTGCTGATCGGCGACATGTCGCTCGTAGGGCCACGCCCCGAGCGCGAATACTACATCCGCCAAATCATTGAGCGCCACCCGGCCTACAGCCTCATACATCAGGTGCGCCCCGGCATAACATCGTGGGGCATGGTGAAATACGGCTACGCCTCGACAATCGACCAAATGCTCGAACGCCTTGAATACGACCTCCTATATATAGAGAACGTGAGCCTCGGCGTCGACCTCAAAATATTATTTTACACTATCAGCACAGTTGTAACCGGCAAAGGCCTCTGAAGCCGCCACCACAAGCAACAATATTATGGTAGAAAAAATCACCCCCTTGCGCCACCTGCATGAGATGTTTCTCAGCTTCGTGACATGGCGCGAACGACATATCAAAGAACGCAACTTTGTGCTCATACTGGCATTTTTTGTCGGTATCTTCTGCGGAGTGGCCGCTCTTGTGCTTAAATTTCTCATACATACCATCTCAGCAGTCTTGACCTCGCAGGTCAACCCCGAGGCCGGCAACTACCTCTATATCCTCCTGCCAGCTGTCGGCGTGGTGCTTACGGCCCTATATGTGAGATATGTTGTCCGCGATGATATAAGCCACGGTGTCACGCGTGTGCTCTATTCGATTTCGCAAAACAAGAGCCGCCTCAAAAGGCATAACATTTACACATCGGTCCTTGCCAGTTCTGTCACAATTGGCTTCGGCGGATCTGTCGGAGCCGAGGGCCCGATAGTGTATACCGGAGCTGCGATAGGGTCGAATTTAGGACGTGTATTCCGCATGTCGCCCCGAATATTGATGATACTCGTAGGCTGCGGTGCCGCGGCAGGTATCGCCGGAATTTTCAAGGCTCCGATTGCCGGCTTGCTCTTTACCCTTGAGGTGCTTATGCTCGACCTTACGGCGGTGTCGGTAATGCCGCTGCTGATAGCCTCTATCACCAGCACCACCCTCGCCTACGTATATACCGGCTACGAATTCGAGTTTTTCTTCGCCCAGACCGAAGACTTCTATACCTCGCGCATACCCTACGTGATAATGCTCGGCGTAGTATGCGGCTTCATGTCGCTATACTTCACGAGGGCGATGAACATGATGGAGAATTTTTTCCGCCGCTTTAAAAACCGCTGGTACAAGACCATCATAGGCTGCGCCATACTTTCGGCCTTAGTGTTCTTCTTCCCGCCGCTCTACGGCGAGGGTTACGGCTCTATCACAGGCCTGCTTGCAGGAGATACATCTTCCATTGTCGACGGCTCGATTTTCTACAACGACCGCTATCAATTCTGGTTTCTGGCTTTGTTTATCGGCCTTGTGGTGATGTTCAAGGCCTTTGCCACCTCGGCTACCAACGGTGCCGGCGGCGTTGGCGGCACATTCGCACCCTCGCTCTATGTAGGCTGCCTCACAGGCTTCCTCTACGCCTTCATACTCAACCACTTCGGATGGATAGAGCTTTCTACCAAAAACTTCGCCCTCATAGGCATGGCAGGCGTGATGAGCGGCGTAATGCACGCCCCATTGATGGCAATCTTCCTCACTGCCGAGCTCACCGGCGGCTACGACCTTTTCCTGCCCTTGCTCATTGTGAGCACAATCTCATACGGCACAATCAAGATATTCGAGCCATACTCGATATATACCATGCGTCTTGCCAAGCGCGGCGAATTGCTCACCCATCGCAAAGACCAAGCCGTGCTCACGCTGCTTAAAGTCAACAATGTAATCGAGACCGACTTCCTGCCCGTATACCCCGACATGACGCTCAAAGACATGGTGGATGTGATATCGAAGAGCAAGCGAAACCTTTTCCCGGTAATCAACGACAAGCGCGAGCTCGTAGGCATAGTACTGCTCGATGAAATAAGGAACATCATGTTCCGCCCCGACCTCTACCGTCGCATGCGCGTAAGCACATTCATGTCAATGCCACCGGCCAAAATCGAAATCAACGACAGCATGGACAAGGTGATGAAGACCTTCGACGACACCGGCGCATGGAACCTGCCCGTAGTCGAAGGCAACACCTACGTAGGCTTCGTATCGAAGAGCAAAATCTTCAACTCCTACCGCCGCGTCCTCCGCCACTATTGCGACGACTGATCAAGGTGCTCGTAGAACGAGGAGCAGGAGGCGAGGAATACGTCGGGGGCGGCGATGATTTCGCGATGTGATATCAGGTCGGCCAAGTTGATGTCGCCTATCACATAGCATGATTCTTCCGATATATATTGCTCGTGTATCTTACTGAATGGCAGCAGCGAGGGTATATCGGTCGACGAATAGCGCACGTAGATTTTCAGGCTAATGTCTGTGGTATATTCAGGCCGGTCAAGATAGTGCATTTTCTTGTACTCGTAGCGGTAATCGTGGCGGCGGGCCATGATGTCGCTCAATATTGAAGAGGCTGTCGGGAGTGCTCCGGCGCCTTTTCCGAACATAAACTGGCGGTCGTAGCACTCGCCGCGGATAACAACGCCGTTGTACTCATCATCGACACTGTAGATATACTTGCCGGGGCGCACAAACTCGGGCATTACAAACATGGTGAAGCGGCCTCCACCGACTTTGGCCACCTGCGCAACGAGCTTTATCTTCACTCCTTTCTCACGGGCATACTGAATGTCGGAATCATGGATGGCCGATATGCCGTAGGTGAAAATATCGTCGGGGCTGACATATACACCGAGAGCATGGACGGTGATTATGACCAGTTTGAAAAGAGAGTCGTAGCCCTCGATATCAAATGTAGGGTCGCTCTCGGCGAAGCCAAGTGCCTGAGCCTTGGCAAGAGCGGAGGCATAGCTTTCGCCATGGTCGAAGACACGCGAGAGGATATAATTTGACGATCCATTGAGTATGCCTTTCACCTCAAGGAGCAGGTCGTTGTCGTAGTACTCTTCGAGATTGCGGATAACCGGGATAGAGCCGCACGATGAGGCGTCGTAGAGCAATGCGGTGTCGTAGCGGCGTTGAAGTTCTATCAGCTCAGGCAGATGGCGCGCTATCATGGCCTTGTTGCCTGACACTACGGGTATGCCCTTGCCAAGGGCTTCGCTTACAATCTTATATGAAGCCTCGGCATTGTCGATTACTTCTACGATGAGGTCGATGTCGGTGGCGTCGAGGATATCTGCCGGCTTGTCGGTCAGCAATCCGTCAGGAAGCTCTATCAGGCGTGGTTTGCTGATATCGCGCACGCATATCCGCCTTATCTCGGCATGAGCGTTGGGCGCTTTTTCGATTACTTTATATATACCTTGGCCTACGACTCCGAAGCCGAAGAGACCTATTCGAATCTTATTCATTGATAAAGGGCGTTAAAATTTGGTTTAATTGCTGATGTTCAACTAAAAAGCCATCGTGGCCGAACGGGCTTTCAATCTCGTGCCAGCGGGCCTGCGGCAGGCGGTCGGCAAGCGAGCGCATTTCAGCAGGAGTGAAAATGATATCTGTGGAAATGCCCACTACTATGGCAGGTATATCGATTGAAGCCAATGCCTTGTCTACGCCTCCGCGCCCACGGCCTATATCGTGGGTGTCGAAAGCGTCGAGAATCGCCACGTATGAATAGGCATTGTAGCGGCGCACAAGTTTCTCGCCTTGATAGCGTTGATATGTGCACGGACGGCGGAGCGCAAATGCGTCGATATCATCAGCGTCGCGTTGGGTGAGATTGTAGCCCTCCGGGCCGCGGTAGGAAAGCAAACCGATGGCTCTTGCCGCCGCAAGCCCTGCCTGCGCCGCGTCGGCGCGGGGCTCTCCGTAGGTAGGGTCGCTTTTTATGGCCATACGTTGGGTCTCATCTATGGCTATAGTCCACGGAGAGGCTTTGGCGTCGGTGGCTATCAATATGAGTTTATCGAAGCGCTGCGGCTCTGCTGCCGCCCATTCAAGAGCCTGAAAGCCGCCTACCGAACTGCCGACAAGAGCATATATCTGCCCGATACCCAATATCTCAGCCAGCAGGCGATGAGCAGCTACCATGTCGGCGATGGTAAAGCGCGGAAAGGTGTCATAATAAGGCTCTCCCATAGCCGGATTGACATGCAGCGGCCCTGTGGTGCCATAATGCGACCCGAGGATATTGGCGCAGACCACATACCATTTGTCCGGGTCGAGAAAAGCTCCCGGCTCAACAGTATGAGGCCACCAGTCAGCCACATCGCTGTTGGCAGTCAAGGCGTGGCAAACCCACACTACATTGTCGCGCGCCTCATTGAGGGTGCCGTAGCTGTGATAGGCTATCGTCAATTCGGGTAAGACCTCGCCCGATTCAAGGACAAAGGGTCTGTGGCTTCGGATAATAACAGAATCTGTAGACATTTCTATAGACATAAAAAAACCGGCTCAACCAAGGAGCCGGCTTATGATGAGTAAATACGTGGACTATCTCACACCCGGCTCTGTCGGCTGCACATGCACATCATCATACCCATCATGGCCTCGCCCGAAGCAGGCGCGGTAAACTGACGGAAATATGTGGCATGTATGGTCATAATCAAAGCCGGTAATATTGTTTTCGGCTGCAAAGTTAAACACAAAATTTGATTCCGCAAACTTTTTGCCAAAATAATCTATAGCTGATATCAATTTTACAAATTATGCGTATCTTTGCAAAAAATCTCTGCTATGAAAAAATTGATTTCTACAATACTCCTGTCGGCTGCCGCTATATGCGCGATGGCCGAAGACGCCTCGCAATGGGCTCAGTTTGACCGCTATGCAGCTTCCAACGACAGCATTATCGCAGCCGCGGCATATCCGCGGGTAGTGCTGATGGGCAACTCGATAACCGATGTGTGGGCGGAGCGCAATCCTCATCTGTTCAAGGAAAATCCTGACATTGTGAGCCGCGGCATTTCGGGACAGACTTCCTACCAAATGCTGCTGCGCTTCAGTGAGGATGTGATAGCGCTTCATCCTAAAATAGTGGTTATCAGCGCCGGCACCAACGACATAGCCGAAAATGCCGGTCCTTACAGCGAAGAGCGCACCATGGCAAACATCAAGGCTATGGCCGACCTCGCCCGCGCCAACGGAATCACCCCTGTGATAGCTTGCGCACTTCCTGCCGAGGGCTTCAAATGGCGCCCGCAGATCACCGACGCCATGGAGAAAATAATGAGCCTCAACAGCCGCATAAAAGAGTATGCGGTGGCAAACAAGATATACTATGTAGACTACTTCACCCCGCTTGTCAACAGCGACCATACGGCCATGAGCCCGGCGTTCGCCATCGACAGTCCGGGCGTGCACCCCAATGCCGACGGCTACGATATAATGGAGCTCGTGCTGCTCAAAGTACTCAAACAACTCTGATAAACTTCTCAACAATAAGTTTGTTGTATAGTTATAAATGAGTATCTTTGCAATCACATAGACCAATTTAAGTTTCGCAAGTTGCTTTTGCTACTTGAAAACTTAAGGTTTAAAGCGCTTTCAGCGCAGTTTATGCAGTTTAATCAGTTCATTGCATACCTGAACTCCTTAAACTTATTAAACTCAAAATAAACAGGTTCCGCAAGCGAAACTTAATTAGACTAACATATTCAACCATGTCTAAAATCGAGACCGATCCACGAGTGCTCGAACTTCTGTCGCAAAATTTCGGCACGGTAAGTTCGGCCAGCACAGAAATCATAAATCTTGAGGCAATCCTCAACCTGCCCAAAGGGACAGAGCATTTCGTAGCCGACCTCCATGGAGAGAGCGAGGCTTTCCGCCATATATTGAAAAACGCTTCCGGCAATATCAAGCGTAAAGTAAAGGAAATCTTCGGCACATCGCTCCGCGAGCAGGAGATACGCGAGCTCTGCACTCTCATATATTACCCTGAGCAGAAACTCGAATATATCAAGGCGTCGGAAACCAACCTTGATGATTTCTACAATATCACCCTCCATCAGCTCGTGCGCGTGCTGCAGACGGTGTCGGTGAAATACACCCGTTCAAAGGTGCGCAAGACCTTGCCTAAGGAATATGCCTATATAATCGAGGAACTGCTGCATGAGTCGCCATCAGACGATGACAAGACGGCTTATTTCAACCGCATTATCGAGACCATAATTTCAACCGGGCAGGCCGACTCTTTCATTGTGGCGATGTCAAATGTGATACAACGTCTGAGCATTGACCAACTGCATATCCTCGGAGATATCTTCGACCGCGGGCCGGGAGCACATCTTATCATGGATACCTTGTGCAACTATGGCAACTTCGATATACAGTGGGGCAACCACGACGCCTTGTGGATGGGAGCGGCAGCGGGCAACAACTGCTGTATCGCCAATGTGCTGCGCCTCTCGCTGCGATATGGCAACATGGCAACCCTCGAAGACGGCTATGGCATAAACCTGCTGCCTCTTGCCACATTTGCCATGGAGACCTACGGTGACGATCCCTGCAAGAATTTCGGCCCCCATCTCGACGCCGGAGACAATACCCACAACGAGAAAACCCAGCGCCTCATAGCCCAGATGCACAAGGCTATAAGCATAATACAGTTCAAACTCGAGGCTCAGCTTGCCGACCGCCGCCCCGAATGGGGTATGCAAGACCGTAAACTGTTCGAGCATATCGACTTCGACCGCAAGCTCTTCGTACTCGACGGCAAGGAGTATGAAATGAAAGACTGCAATTTCCCGACCGTTGACCCGGAGAATCCCTACGCTCTCACCCGCGAGGAAGCAGAACTCGTTGATAAACTAAACCACTCTTTCGCCGTGAGCGACAAGCTCAAGAAGCACATCGGCTGCCTTTTCCAGCACGGCTGCATGTATGGGGTGTATAACTCCAACCTGCTCTTCCATGCCTCTATGCCGCTCAATGCCGACGGCTCGCTAAAAGAAGTAGACCTCGGCGGAACCAAATACAAAGGACGCGAGCTCATGCACCGTGTGGGTATGCTCATGCGCGCGGCTTTCAACGACGATACCCCTGCCGATGAGCGCGAATTTGCCCGCGACTATTATTGGTATCTGTGGTGCGGCCCCGACTCTCCCCTCTTCGATAAATCGCGCATGGCTACATTCGAGCGTTATTTCATCGTAGACCCCGAGACCCATAAGGAAGAGAAAGGATATTACTATAAGCTCCGCAACCGCGAGGAAGTGTGCGACATGATACTCGACGAGTTCGGTGTCACAGGCGAACACCGTCATATCATCAACGGGCATGTACCGGTGCGTATCAATCAGGGAGAGACTCCTATACGCGCCAACGGCAAGCTCATGGTAATCGACGGCGGTTTCGCAAAGGCATATCACAATCAGACCGGTATTGCGGGCTATACCTTGGTATTCCACAGCCGTGGTCTTCAGCTTGTGCAGCATGAGCCTTTCACTTCAGCTGAAGAGGCAATCAAGAACTGCACCGACATCGTAAGCACCACGCAATTGGTAGAACTCAGCCAGCACCGCATGCGCGTCCGCGACACCGACAAAGGCCGTGAGCTTCTCAGCCAGATACGAGAGCTTACCGAGCTGCTTTACGCCTACCGTCACGGCATTATAAAAGAGAACGACAAAAAATAAGCATTTGTCTATGGCTCAGATATTATATCCCATCGGTATTCAGTCTTTCTCCAAAATAAGGGAAAGAGGCTTGTTATATGTTGACAAGACAGAATTTATCTATCGCTTGGTTACTGATTCGCAATATGTATTTCTGAGCCGACCGAGGAGGTTTGGCAAATCGCTGTTGATTTCTACCATAGAAGAGTATTTCAAGGGCCGCCGCGGTCTCTTCGAGGGGCTCGCCATCAGCAGGCATGACTGCGAATGGACTGAGCACCCCGTGCTTCATCTCGACCTGTCGGGATGTCCGTCAGAGAGCCCTACCGGCTTGTATGAGATTTTAGATGACTTGCTTACCCGCTGGGAAACGCAATATGCTATCCCCACAGATAAATCCATTTCGGTAGGCTTGCGCTTTAAAGAAGTCATTCTTCAGGCTCACCGGCAAAGCGGCAAACGTGTGGTGATTCTTGTCGATGAGTACGACAAGCCTCTTCTACAGACTGTTGACAAACCTGACCTGCAGGAAAAATACCGCGACACACTGAAGTCTTTCTACAGCAATCTCAAGAGTCAGGACGCGCACATACGTTTTGCCATGCTCACCGGCGTGACCAAGTTCGGACACCTGAGTATTTTCAGCGACCTCAATAATCTAAGGGACATTTCTTTAGACAGTGCCTACAGCGGTATCTGCGGAATATCGGAGGACGAGCTGCACCAATACCTCCACCAAGGAGTCACCGAATTTGCCGAGGCCACAGGCGACACTGTCGATAACATCTATGCCAAACTGAAGGTCAACTACGACGGCTACCACTTCGCACCGTTCAAGAGCGAGGAGGTATATAATCCGTTCAGTGTGCTCAGCTGTCTGAGCGCAAAATGGTTCCGCGACTATTGGTTCAGCACCGGCACTCCCGATTTCCTCATCAAAATGCTGCGCGCCGGCGACCTGTCGCTGCAGAATCTTGCGAGCTATTCTACCGGAATTGAGGAGCTGACAGACGTGTCGTTTGAATTCGGACGCCCTATTCCAATCCTCTACCAAAGCGGTTACCTGACAATCAAGGGCTACGACAGCCGATTCAATATGGTGACGCTCGGATACCCCAACGACGAGGTCAAAAGGAGCTTCTACAACCTCCTCCTGCCCATCTACGCCAACATACAGAAAGGAAAGACAGAGTTCTTGATAAGCAAATTTGTTCTTGATGTAGAGGCCGGCCGCGCCGAGGAATTCATGCAGCGGCTGCAGAGCCTCTTCTCGGGCTTCCCCTACGACAGCTTCGACCTAAAGGCTCTCGAACGGCACTATCAGGATATCGTCTTCATAATCATGACACTGATGGGCTTCTACACCCACGTCGAATACAAGACAGCCTCCGGGCGTATCGACTTGGTGATAGAGACCGCTGACTACATCTACGTGCTCGAGTTCAAGATAGACCGCACCGCCCGCGAGGCCCTCGACCAGATCAACACGAAAGACTACCTTCTGCCCTTCAAAGCCGACGGACGCCAACTCATCAAGATAGGCGTGAACTTCTCTTCTAAGCTCCGCTCTATCGAAGATTGGCTAATTGAATAATCAGCCCAAGAATTGCTCTGCAGAGCGGAGGTCGCTTACATGGTCGACATCAAAAGCTTTGCTCATCACAAACGGCACAACCTTGATATCGTTGCCTACAGCGAGTATACGCTGGAAGTCGCTCGTTGAAGCCGGATATTGGTCTCGCTGAGCAATATCCATAATCTTATCGGTAATACCATAAATACCGGCCGAAACTATTGGTGTGCCTTCAAACGGCTCGCCGCCATAACGATAGTCTATTACCTCAGACTCATCGTCAGCCAATCGTGCATAGAGGGGGCTTTCGTCGTCAACATATCTTGTAAGCGCCATCAAAGCCATACCCTCCGGCATAGTCTCCACAGCCTTTATGTAATCTTTGAATTCATCGAGCGGGAAAATTGCGTCGACAGTAAGGGCGATGAATTTCCCTTTGATATCGCAGGCCGCCTCGCTCAGACTATAGAACGAATTATCCGACACAATCGGGCGGAAGCTCACAGGCAAGCCCTCAGTATCGCGCAAGTATGCCAGATGTTCGTTGAGATCATCCATGGCCGGGTTTGTAACAACATGCACTCTCTCCGCCCCGCAAGATACAAGAAGTCTTATGAGACGTTCGATCATGGGTTGCCACAAGATACGGATCATCGGTTTCGATTCCTTAACACCCTCTTTTGATAAACGTGAGCCCTGTCCGGCTGCCAATATTGCGTATTCCATAGTTATAGCGTTATAAATTCAGCGCAAAGGTAGCAAAAATCTTTTTAACAGCGTTAAAACTGTATAATTATAGTCAGTAATTAGATAAATTTTCGTAATTTCGCCGAGCATTTGACACCAATCATTATATGTCGCTGATAAAAATAGCGGGGATAATGCGCGCGGGCGCCTTTTCACCCAACCATATAGGCAATGACGCCGCTATATTTAATTTTGTTGCCGAGCAACTGCGCAAACGTGGCTGTGAGGTCAACGTATACAGCGAGGAGCAATTCATCGCGGGTGCTGTTGACGAGCATGTGATACTCAACATGTGCCGGGAAATGCGCTCTATCGAGCTCCTGCAAAAACGCGAAGACGCCGGCGACCTTGTAATCAACTCCGGCTACGGTATCGAAAACTGCATACGCGAGCGCATGACCCGCATATTGCTCGGCTCAGGCATACCCTACCCCGAAAGCATAATAGTCAATACCGACGAGGCTGTGCTCGACCGTCTACACCGCATGAAAATTGACCGCTGCTGGATAAAACGCGGCGAATCACATTCGCTACACCACGAAGATGTCTGCTACGCCCGCCATGCCGAAGAAGCTCAGGAGCTGCTGCAGGAATTCTTCTTGCGCGGTATCAAGAGAGCCGTCATCAACCGACATCTCGACGGCGAACTTGTGAAATTCTATGGAGTGGCCGGCACTCAATTCTTCTACACTTTCTATCCCTTCCGGCAGCAGCAGCACGGCAAGCAGCCCGAGCTCGACCGCCCGCAGGCCGATCCTGAAAAAATGCGCCAGATGTGCGAGAAAGCGGCAGAAGAACTCGACATCAAAATATACGGTGGCGACTGCATTATGAGCGAAGACGGCACTCTGAGCCTTATCGACATCAACGATTGGCCCAGTTTCGCCCCCTGCCGCCAGCTTGCCGCACCGGCTATCGCGCGCTATGTGATGGCTGCGATAAAAGAACACAACAGCTAAGCCATGGCAAATCCCTATCGCAAATCAACCAAATTACCCGAGGGCAGCACACGCCGTTTCCCAATCGTACCGCGGCTTATCGCCACATCGTTTGGCGCAGGATTCCTTCCTGTCGCGCCGGGCACATGGGGCTCGCTGATGGCAATAATACTGTGGCTGCCCCTCTATCTATGGGCGTCGACAAGCATGACCCTATGGATTACCCTTGCTACAACCATAGCGCTTACAGTCGCCGGAACATGGGCAAGCAATGAAGCTGAGAAATATTGGGGCAAAGATCCCGTGGTTGCATGCGTTGACGAGACCGTTGGCCAATGGATCACCCTCTTGCCGGTAACTCCATTCTGCCCTTGGTGGGAGATTGTGCTCGCCTTGGCTCTATTCCGCTTTTTCGATATTTTCAAACCTCTTGGAATCCGCCGTACCGAAAAACTGCCGGGCGGTTGGGGAATGATGGCCGACGACATCGTCGCAGGCATATACGGAGGTATCATAATATTTGTAATCAATGAAATCTATTTCTATGTCTGATATCGACCACGAAGAGCCGTCGTCGCTGTCGCGCATGGGCAATAAGCTGCTCAAGAGCGACTCGCTTGTCTACACCTATCTGCGGTCGATAGTATCTTCGCAATGCGCAGGTTGGACCGACATGCTCATCGGCTTCATGCTCTTCGCTTGGCTCGACCTCAATCCATTCATTTCCACAATGATAGGTGCATTGTGCGGCGGTGTGGTAAACTGCATTATCAACTACCGCTTCACCTTCCATGCCGAGGGAGTGGACTGGCGCTCGGTGATTGTCAAATATGCTTTGGTATGGATCGGCTCAATGCTGCTCAACGCATACGGCACACAGGCAATTTACTATATTATCAGCGATTGGACATGGCTTGAGAATCTAGGCTTCAAACCCGACGGTTACTATGCCGCTGCGCGTATCTTCACATCGCTTGTGGTGTCGTGGTTCTGGAATTTTGTTATGCAGCGCTATTTTGTATACCGCAATATCTGGCTTGACCGCCATATCGTGAAGTACATGGACGCCGCAGGTATTAAAAAGGCAGAAAAATAATGGCAACAATGGATATTAAACAAACGGCCAAAACGGTCCGCAATGGTCTTCAGCAAGGCATTTATGCGGTTATCAATCCTTTCGTGCGCCTGCTCATACGCATGGGTGTGACGCCCAATATGGTTACTACCATCGGTATGCTCGGCAACCTCGCCGCATCGGCCCTTATGGTATGGTGTGCAATAGAAGTGAGCCAGCACAACATGACGCCCGACTATGGCACAGTCACCCTTGCCGGAGCTCTTATCATCGGGTTCTCTCTCTTCGACATGCTCGACGGACAAGTCGCCCGCCTCGGCAACATGGCCTCAATCTACGGCGCCATGTACGACTCGGTGCTCGACCGCTATTGCGAGCTCTTCACCTTAGGAGGCATAGCGGCGTTCCTGCTCGCATGCGGCAATATATGGGGAGCCATAATCACTTTCCTCGCCCTTGTAGGCAGTATCATGGTAAGCTATGTGCGCGCCCGTGCCGAAGGCCTCGACATAGAGTGCAAGATAGGCTTCATGCAGCGCCCCGAGCGCGTGGTTGTCACAGCGGTTGCAGTAATAGCCACAGGTATCACCGGCATGAACCTCGACCCGGCCTCGACATTCGACCCCAATCTCATCCTCACCGTAGCCATGGCTATCATAGCCGTATTCGCCAACATGACAGCCTTTGCCCGCCTCACCCACAGCCGCAAAGAGCTGATAAAATCAGGCCGTAAATGAAACTTACCATGCCCGCCGCCCGCGAATCGGCATGGTGTGCCGGAGCCTTGATCCTGTGGCTTGCCGTCACGGCACTGTGCATAGGCTTCCGCCCCGAGCACGTGGTGATGGCTCTGCTGATTTTCGCATTGTTTTTCTTCAACGCCTCTTCCCGCCGACTTGTCATAGCGCTGGTGCCATTTTTCATCTTCGGCATATCATACGACTGGATGAACATCGTGCCCAACTACAAGGTAAATCCTGTAGATGTAGCCGGGCTTTATGAAAGCGAGAAAGGTCTATTCGGCATAGCCACAGCAGCAGGTACGCTCACGCCCAACGAATTCTTCGCCATACACCACTGCGCGCTGATGGACTTCTTCGCCGGCATATTCTATCTTTGCTGGGTACCCCTGCCGATAGTTTTCGGACTATATCTCTACTTCACACGCCGCAGCCGTTGGTATCTGCATTTCGCCTTGGTATTCCTTTTGGTCAACCTGCTCGGATTCGCCATCTACTATATCCATCCGGCCGCTCCGCCATGGTATGTGGCTCTCCACGGCTTCGAAGCCATAGAAGGCACACCGGGCGATGTAGCCGGCCTCGGACGGTTCGATGAAATGACAGGGCTCGGAATATTCAACGGCCTCTATGCCCGCAACAGCAATGTATTCGCCGCCGTGCCATCGCTCCACAGCGCATATACCCTTATCGCATTTATCTACGCCCTGATGAGCCGCGCGCCCAAAGGATGGGTGATAACTCTCGGTATTGTGACGCTCGGTATATGGTTTACGGCTGTATATTCATCTCATCACTATATAATCGATGTCATGCTCGGCATAGCTACCGCATTGGCCGGAACAGCCCTGTTCGAGTGGCTGCTCATGCGCATAAAGCCTTTCGCCGGTTTTATTGCACGCTACGCCGCATATATCGAAATACCACGCTAAATCATGTCTGAAAATCAAGATTTTTCACAATACGAGATTCGTCCCGACGTACTCAACTACGACGATATCCGTCAGCTCGTGCCCAAGCTCGACGGCCATGAGAAACTTGTCAATTGGCTGTTGCACTTTCTATCGGTCGACAAGGTAAATGCCGTACATCGCCGCAACTGCGACACCCCCGGTCCGGAATTTGTGCGACGAATGCTCATCGATGACTTCAAGATCAAACTGCGCGTTGATAATGAGGATATTCTCGCTCGCTTCACCGAAGGCCCGTTTATCACCGTGAGCAACCATCCTCTTGGTGCTCTCGACGGTATTGCGCTCATCTATCTCATTACCCGCTACCGGCCCGAGTATAAAGTGATGGTCAACATGATTCTCAACAAAATCAGCGCCATGCGCCCCAATTTCATCGCCGTAGACGCTTGGGCAAGCGACGACCCGGCCAAACGTGCCGTATCGGTCAACGGTATCCGACAGGCCATCAAGCAGCTGCGCGACGGACATCCGGTAGGCTTCTTCCCCGCCGGAGCGATGAGCAAATCTACCCTGCGCGACGGCCTGCAGGACCGTCCTTGGCAGCCGTCGATACTTCAGATTATCGCACGCGCCAAAGTGCCGGTGATACCTATCTACTTCCACGACCGCAACAGTTGGTGGTGCGATTTCCTCGGGCATGCCTGCTGGCCTGCACGCTCGCTGCGCCTGCCGGCGGAAGTTTTCCGTAAACTCGGCAAGACAATGCACATATCCATCGGCGAACCGATAAGCCCTGAAACACAGGCCACTTTCGCCACACCGGAAGAACTCGGACAATATCTGCGTGAACAAACTTATAACCTTAAGAAACTCAAATAATGGCTGAGAATAACGATACAAGCTATCAGGCTTCGCTAAAATCGCTCGATACCGAAGAGCATATCGACCTCTGGTTTTACCGTCCCATAGGCTACGCATGGGCTTGCCTCGCTCGTCGCCTCGGCATAACGCCCAACGCTATCACTATTGCGTCGATTTTCTTAGGAATTGGCGCCGGCATTGCATTCTATTATACCAATATCTGGATTAATGTACTCGGTATATTTTTGCTCATGTGGGCCAACAGTTTCGACAGCGCCGACGGACAGCTCGCCCGCATGACAAAGCAATATTCGCGCATAGGCCGCATTCTCGACGGTCTGTCGGGTGATATATGGTTTGCCACAATATATGTCAGTATCTGTCTGCGCGAAAACGCCACATCGCCGTTCTTTGCCGAACATCCGTGGCTGATATGGCTTATAGCTGTCACCGCCGGCATATTCCATGCCAAGCAGGCCGCAACCGCCGACTACTACCGCCAGTTCCACCTCTACTTCCTCAAGGGAGCCGAGGGCAGCGAACTCGACAGCAGCAGCGTGCTGCGCAAAAAGTATGAGGAAATGCCTTGGCGCGGCAACTTCTGGGCAAAACTCGTGCTGTTCTTCTATACAAATTATACAGCTAATCAGGAAGCCCTCTCGCCTTGCATGCAGAAACTCCGCGAACAGCTTCGCGAATCGTTCGGCACAGGTGTGGCAAGCGAATCGTTCCGCGCCGCATTCCGCAAAGGCAGTCTGCCGCTGATGAAATATACCAACATCCTCTCGTTCAACTGGCGCTCCATAGCCTTGTTCGTGTCAGTGTTGATAGGTCGTCCTTGGCTATATTTCATGTTTGAGCTTGTGATTCTCAACGCTATCCTCATCTATATGATATCGCGCCACGAGTCACTATGCCGCAAGCTCACAAGAGCCCTTAAAGCAGGAAAATACTCATAATTTAAGTTTCGCAAGCGAAACTCGTTTATTTTGAGTTTAAAAAGTTTAATGTGTTTAGATATACCTCGGTAAAAGTAAACCATTTAAACTTTATAAACTGCGCTGAAAGCGCTCTAAACCTCAAGTATTTCAAGTTGCAAGGCAACTTGAAATACTTGAATTCATAATAACATAGCAAATCAGGGCTTCACCCGACAGCGGATGAAGCCCTGATCCTAATGCAAAAACCATTTATAATTCTTCTTTTACTTTTGCCGTCCACTTTTCGATACGGCTGTCGGTGAGGTCGGGGTGATTTACCTCGTCGAGGAGAAGGCCGCGCATTGTGGCTCCGTCGGCAGCGTCTGAGTGCTCAAATGAATACTCTGTTGCCGGATATTCGCCTATAAAGTTTGCTCCGGTGTCGCGCAGGCGGTCGTAGAGTATACCTACCGCATTGCAGAATGTTTCGCTCATGCTTTCGTCGCCACAGCCGAAAATAGCGATTTTCTTGCCTTTGAGGTCAAGCACCTGCATGCCGGCAAGGAAGTCATACCAATCATCCTCGAGTTCGCCGTTGCCCCAAGTAGACGAACCGATTACGAGCAGGTCGTAATCACCTACCTTGTCGGGAGCAGTGTCGGCGACATCGTGAATGTCGGCGTCGGCCACGCCAAGAGCTTTGCCTATACGTCGGGCCACATCTGCTGTTGTGCCGGTAGCAGAACCGTAAAATATACCTGTTTTCATGTCGTTTTAGTGTTTATATATTTAAGTTTCGCAAGCGAAACTTGTTTACTTTGAGCTTAAAAGGTTTAACAAGTTTAGGTAGACTTTTTTTTAAACTACATAAACTGCGCTGAAAGCGCTTTAAACTTGAATTTAATATATAAACACTGAACTGACGTTATTGTTCGCCATCGTCTTCGGCTGAATAGCGTGGAGGAAGCGGCTTTTTCGATTTAGCCCCGAGTTGCTCAAGTTTTTGCGCTCGGGCAATCAGATTGCCGGGGCCGGCTGTAAGTTTGGAAAAGGCAGTGTTCCAAGCGTCGCGTGCAGTCGACAAGGACTTGTCGAGCCTATCCATATCATCAAGAAAGCCGCGCAGCTTATCAAGCATTTTACCGGCCTCGTCGGCTATGGCAAGTGCATTGCGGTTCTGTTTGTCATGCCGCCACATCTGCTCGATTAGTTTGACAATCGACATCAGATGGGTGGGAGAGATGATAAGCACATGACTGTCGTATGCTGTCTGCCACAGTTTGGCGTCGAGATTCATGGCAGCAAGAAAGGCGCCCTCATGAGGAATAAACATGAGCACGTAGTCAAAGCGCCCGTCGCCTACTATATCCTGATATGATTTATTGCGCAATTCGGCTATATGCTTTTTCACTGAAGTGATATGGGCACGGGCATACTGCTCGCGGCCGGCCTCTGTGTCGGCATTAAGCATGTTGATATAGTCTTGTATCGACACTTTTGAGTCGATTATAATTTTGCGCCCCTCGGTATAATTTATCACCACATCGGGTCGCAGGCGGTTACCGTCGGCTCCCATAACGGTTTCCTGCACCGTATACTCATAGCCTCTTCTGAAGCCGGCTTGCTCTAGTATATTGTCGAGTATCATCTCGCCCCAGTCGCCTTGAAGCTTAGAGTTGCCTTTGAGAGCGTCGGTAAGCCGGCGTGTCTCGCGCGATACGGTGTTGTTGAGATCCACGAGGTCGCGTATACGCTCGCCGAGAGAGAAACGCTCCCGAGCCTCATTACTGTAATATTCCGATATCGAGCGCTTGAAGTTCTCAATATCAGCCTTCACCGGAGCAAGCACTTCGGCCAGTCCGTTGACGTTCTGGCGGCGCAAGGTCTCGGAGTTGAGTGCAAGTACCTTGCCGGCAAGTTGCGAGAACCGGTTCTCGAAGTCGGCGTTGATTTTGGCGAGGTCTTGCTTCTGACGCTCGAAAGCCTTGTCGGCTGCTGCAATGCGCTCGTTGAGGCGGGCATTTTCAATCCTCGCCGCCGAAAGCCGCGACCAAAGCACACCGGCACACGCCACAGCGGCAACAAGCCCTGCGGCGAGAATGATTATCACCGATGTCACCGTATTACCCCGTCGACAGGATTTAGACGGCGCAGCAATGTTGCGCCGGGAGTAAATTCCATCACAATCTCCGGAGGCAGAAGCATACGCTTGCCGGTAGAGAGGTCTTGGCGTATCTCCTCATCGTGCTTCACGGTAGTGAATGTGCCGAATGTGGGCACAGCTACAGAATCAAGTTCTGAACCACACTGCTGAAGCACAACCGACAGCCCTTCTACAAGGGCGTCGACATCTTCGGCAGACCGACCTGTGCGTTCTGCCAGTATCTTGCGTAATTGTTTGTAATCCATAATATTTGGAGAGATTTTAAAAATACAATACTGCACCGGCCACCAGTTTTGAATTATCATCGGCCGAACCCTCGGGGTCATGGCCGTAGAAATACTGCTCATAGTTGACCTTGAAATCGAAATGCAGTTTCTGATAGCTCAACGAAGTTGTCGCTCCGACTGTCAGGCGGCGACGTGCGGCAATATCCTGCGGAAGGACACCATCGACATACTGGCCGCTCGATCCGGCTGTAACGCCCTCGAAGCGAGACTGGACAGAAACCCTGTTGGCCCAACGCCATTTTACCGGCCATCCGTAGTCGGCAAAGATACTGAAAGCCTGCGAGTTTTTCATCGGGCCGCAATAATGGCGGTAGATATACTCACCCTCTACATAGAGCTCGCCGCAGCGCCATTGAAGTGCGGCGTCGAGCTGATTGATACGGCAACCGGCACCTTTTCCGCCCGGCACGCGCGACATAAATGCAATCTCGGGTGTAAGATAGTCAAATTTATAATTTGCTTTCACTGCATACGTAAAAGCGCTGTTCCACCGGGTATGGTCGGCCATGTCGGTGGAGTTGAAGACTCCGGCCTCGATATAAAGAGGAGTCTTTGACACCTGATAACCGGCCTTTACGCCTACCGAACGGAGGTTGCCATAGAGCGCCACAAGCCCGACATCGGCAAAATAATATAGATGAGGAACACGGGATGACTCTACGCTGAAAGGCACACGCATTTGTCCGAGATATACTTGCAGACCGGTAGCAGGAGTGGCGCGCATAAAAACGTCGAGAAGCTTGATTTTTCCGCGGTCGCAGAAATCAACCTGCATGAAATAATCTACACGCGGCAACACGAAGCCGCCGGCACTCAGACGCGCATTGCGGATTATGAAGCGCCCGTCGCCGGTTGTTGTAGACTGCTGATAGAAAGCGCGGAGAGTGCCGTGGAAAGTAGGAATATACTTCCACACATCGGCATGCGAGGCTGAGTCTGCCTCGGTGGCCGACACCCCGAAAGCGCAGAGCAGAGAAAGCCCTGCCACGAGAGATTTAGTAATCGTAGACAAGTTCAAAATCATCGATATATAAGGTTGAGCCGTTACCACCGGTAAAGAAATCACCATATTTGCTTGCCGAAGCGGTCACAAGTATATATTTGGGGCGGCGGTTTGTTGCCTTGTAATTGATTTCAAATTCAAAGGGAATGTATGAGGGTATGGTCTGGGCACATTCCATTTTGCCGTATGCCACTACCTCCGGGCCATTCTCATCAAAAAGTTGACGGTCGGACGGCGCCGTACGGATTTCAAACGGCTCATCTGAGTCGATGAGAGCCACCCAGATGATACAGGTGTCGGGCTGGCCGATAAGTTGTTTATAGTCGGCTGAAGAATGGCTTATGTTGGTATCTGTATATTTGTATTGTCCGCGCAGTTTTACAGGACGGTCAGTAAACTCGCGGCCGAAACTGAGCACACCGTTCGTTCCGACAGTCTTCACGTATGAGCCTGCAAAGATGTTGCCGGCAGCAATCTTGCCAAGCGCACCAATACCGACAAAACGGGTCTCGAGCCTTGCAGCCCAACCGGAACCCGACGGTGTATCATCGGTGGGAGTTGTGTTGGAGTCACCGAGTGTGGTCGCTCCCTTATTGCCGGTACCCCAGAATGGTGTGCCGTCTTCGGCCCACGGGCACCACACTTTACCGTCGAGCCACCAGTTGTCGAAGTCGCTGTTTGGCAACTGCGCTGCAGTCCCGGTAGTGAAGTCAATGATTTCACCGGTAAATTCACCTGAGGTGACACGAGCCTGATATGAGGTCTGAGGCGACAGGTGAGCTACGCGGGCTACAAAATTGCCGCCAGTGACAGTGATATCGGTTTGAGCTACATCGGTCCATTCATCGGTGCCGGCAAGGCGATATTGAGCACCGAATTCTTTGCCGGCCTCGCCCATGCCGTTGATCCATGCCACGCATGTCCAAGCGTCGACACTCACAGTGCGCACAGTCACATCTACCGGTTCAACATAGAGAGTCCATGTCTCGGTGCGTCCGAAAGAGGTCACTTCAATCTCTACCGGCTTGGAGGCGTCAACCACACCGCCGTCGCTAAGGTCAGGGGTCATGGTGGAGCCTATCGCGCCGAGTTTTGCCTTCTCTACCGTAATAGCCTTGAGATTCTGAGTCTCGGGCACATTGAGCACAATGCGTCGGCCGGGCACATCAATGGTGGTGGCACCGATCTGGCCTACGACATCGAAATAGCGTTCTATATCCTGAACGCCGATAATTTTCCATCGGTAATCCTGATACAGGCGCAATATCACCGACACAGGGCTCGACAGATCGATAGTGCCGGCGAACGGCTCGCCGACGATCTCCGCGCCGGGAGTGAGTGTCCAGCCGGTAATCTTTACATCTGTAATATCAACCTGCTCGGGAAAAGTGATGGTGGCGGTGCAAGCCACGGTATCGATTACAGTACCCTTATCCTGACCCTTTGCGTCGAGAGATACGAAGTTGGCCTGAATACGGGGATAGGGAATATCGTTTTTAATGCAGCCGCCGGCTATGAGGGCGACAAGGGCAACCAATGCTATACAATACTTTTTCATATCACAACCATCAGGCCAAAGTTAATATTGAATATATTGAAGCGGAAGTTTGCTCCGGAGGTCACGCGCGAGCCTTCGTCGACGCCGTCGGTAGTCTGGTCTTCCTTGCGCCAATTGATACCGAACACGCCAAACGACACATTGAACGACATGAAGTCTTGCAGGAACACGCACACACCGGGGCTGAAATTGAGTGAGCCTTGAGTGATGATCGTTCGGGTATCGCGCGGCACGCTGTTATAAAGGCGTTTGAATCGCGACGAGCCGCTGCCGAAAGTGAGATCGACCTCATTGAAAATACCGAATCGGCCGCTACGGTCGAGGCCGACGTATGAGCGGTGAAAAGCGGATACAGAGAAACTCTGCTGATAGTAGCTGATATCGCGGAGAGTGAAGCTGAGGTCTGAATCGAAGTCGAGGGCGAGGTTACCGAGGTCGGCTATGCCGCGCGTATAATCGAAGCGCAGGCCCACCGACTGGTTGCTCTTATAGAAATATGAGATATAAGGCTTCACAGAATACATCTTGCCGCTGAAATCGACATCCTTGAGTATTGAAAGCACACTCACATCCTCGGTGTTGAGCTCGCCATAGCTTGCCGTGATACCGAAGCCCCATTTGCCTTTGGGGATAAAGATATAGTTGAACAAACCGCGGTCGAAACGGCCATAGTTCTTTTCAGGCAACACTATAGGCACTGTATCGCCGTCGATCACCACATGCTCTATGCTGTCGCGGCTGTGGTCTACGAGTTTCTTGCGCTGAATAGTCTGTGCTCCGGCAGGCGCGATAACCGCCGATGCAACGAGGAGCATTAGTATACGGAATATACGGTACATAGCGGTTAGATATAAAACATCACGCCAAAGGTGATTGAAAATAGATTAATCTTGAAATTAGCCTGCTGTGTGTGGCGGTTGGCGATATAGATCTGGTCGGTGACAGAGCGGGTGTGGTTGTAGTTGAAACCGAGCACACCGACGTTTACCTCAATCGCCGAGTAATTGTTGAGGAAAACCGACAGACCCGGCGCAACGCCGACATTAAACTGGAAATTGCGCTCGTAAGTGCCCGTGAGGTCATTACCGGCTCCGTTGCATAGTTTCGACTGTCCGCCGCCCATCTGCAGCTGCACCTCGGTGAAAAGGCCGAAACGTGTGCTGCGGCCAAGGCTTATATAGTTGCGGAAGAGAGCTGTGCCGAGATATGAGTGGCTTATGCTGTAGAGATTGCTCATGTCGTAATCGGTCTCGCTGTCAAGCACGATATCGGCAGTGTTAAGACGCGTGCGCTGACGGCTGTAGGAGAAGCGTCCGCCGGCGGTGAGATTGTCCTTGAAGCAGAACATCACAGTGGGGCTCACCTTGAATGTATACGAATCGCCATTGATTTTCTCAAAAATGAGAAACTGGTAATTGTCTTGATCAGATTGAGAATAACTCACGCTGACACCGGCCACCCATGCCCCCTTGGGCACAAATGACACCTGCTCGAGATTGCGCTTGAATGCCTCTTGAGCCGACACTCGGGCCGACAGTCCCAAAAGGATAAAAGCTACAGAAAGCAACAGCAGTCGTTTTACTTTTTCCATATTAAATATCTTACGGCAATCTCACCGTGTAAGATTTATTAACTTAAGTTTCGCAAGCTAAGACTTGTGGTCCGTTGTCGGTGGTTGTAAGGTGGCGATGATTAAGGCTGACCCGCAGCCCACTGCCAACAAACCTCAAACTTGCATATATTTAGTCAAAATTTGCTAATTCGGCGTAAAATTACAAAAAAATTTCCAAATAAGGGCAATCACCACCACTACATAAACTTCATTTGCCAATAAAAGGTATTTTAAGCGAGAGAAGTCGTATCCGTCGGAGAATTTATCAAGTATATATACAATAAATATTGACCTCCGGCGTTAGTATAGTGTAAATCACCCAAATTCTCATGCCTATGAAGAAAAATTCTACTCTTGAAACACCCCTCTCGGGCTCGGTAAAAGTATCCATGCCCATGAAAGCGCGCCAGCCGCGGCCGCTTACAATCATTAAACTCAAGCAGCTCGCCCGCTGCGCTTTCTCAGCCGGCAGCGCACTGCCTATCATTGTGATGAACTGATATCCGAGCGTGACCCTTGCGGGTCGCGCTCTATATGTTCTATGGCAGGAATATATATCCACGTCCCGTTTTGCACTGTAAAGTGTGCATATTGTGATTTCTACTCTGTGGCACGCCCCGACAAGGCGCAGGCCTTCGTGGAAGCGGTGGCGCGTGAGTATGCCGCAAGGCTTGATGAGCTCGGCGGCGAAACGGTAATGACCTTATATATCGGCGGAGGTACCCCCTCGCTGCTGTCGCCCGAGTTGTTCGCTCGCCTCATATCGCCTTTCGACCTCTCCGCTGTCGAGGAATTTACAATCGAGGTAAATCCCGACGATGTAGACAGCCAGCGTATCGAGGCATGGCTTGCCGCGGGCGTCAACCGCGTAAGTATAGGCATACAGTCGCTTGACGATAAGGAGCTTGCCGCCGTAGGACGCCGCCACAACGCCGCCCAAGCCGTCGAGGCTATAGCGCTGCTGCAATCCAAGGGGATAACAAACATCAGCGGCGACCTTATCTACGGCCTGCCGGAGCAGACTATTGAATCTTTTGCCGATAGCCTGCGGCGCCTTATCGACACCGGCATAACCCATCTTTCGGCCTATTGCCTGAGCTACGAGGAAGGAACGCGTCTTTGGCGGAAACTTCAGCAAGGACTTGTAACGCCGGCCGACGACGAGCTTATCGAAGCTATGTATTCTGCCCTCTGCCACACGGCAAAATCCTCGGGCTTCGAGCACTACGAGATTTCAAACTTCGCATTGCCGGGCTACCGCTCGCGCCACAACTCGGCATATTGGCGCGACGTGCCATATCTCGGCCTCGGGCCCGGCGCACATTCGCTTGACAGCCAAGGCATACGCCGCTATGTCCCTGCCGACATAAGAGCTTATATCGCCAATCCTGAGGAAGCGGCCACAATCGACCCCGAAGACAGCACCGACCGCGCCAACGACCGCATAATGACCTCGCTGCGCACAGCCGAAGGCCTCGCACTGGCCGACTTCACCGACGCCCAACAGCGACAGATTTCAGCCGCAGCCGCACCGCATATAGCCGCCGGCCGCCTCGTCACCACTCCCGACGGCTACACCATACCGGAAGAATCATTCCTCCTCTCCGACGCCATCATCCGCGATTTGCTTTTATAATCCAATTTTCGCAGGAGACCCGTAGCTATCTATCCATAGATACCTTGTAGGGACGTGCCGTGGCACTAACCTTTACCCACAAATTCCCCTTTATGGTGTTCGTCCATGAGGTATTGATAG
>OFFB01000139.1_pt1 | contig 80019 bp, 71 predicted proteins | sample 1521281 | NCBI WGS metagenome assembly OFFB01 (sample SAMEA3504109, study PRJEB24116) | mouse gut metagenome | biome: mouse gut; feature: mouse-associated habitat; material: faeces | place: Denmark | collected 2011
AATTGAATATCAATAATTTCAAAGCACTCTTATGATTTTTTAGTGGACACTAATGATTCCACCTTGCGAGTTGAATATAATAAGGATGCAACATAACGAGCTTGGAACTGGCTAAACGGCTCATGGAGTTTTAGATTGCATACTCAGTCAGCATTGCCTCAGCGATGAAAAGAAGCAAGTCAACATAGATGGACTAACGAAAGGTAGCAAGTGGATGCAATGCTTACCCCGGCAACATCTGACCTCATGCCCTATATGGGCCAACTTAAGTTAGAACCCAAGCGCAAAATAGCCGAAAGGAACGAGGGAGCGGAAGTGCTATGTTGGCAGTAGGATTCTGAGATAAATCCGAAAAATAACTCAAATCACAATTTATGATATGAGGGATATAAGGGGTCTGTGGGCGATACGGTGCATATCAAGTTTTATCTGAATGAATAATTTACAAGAGTACATCCTCAAAGTGCTGCATGAGATGATGAGCGCTCGCAAAGAGCGAGGTCAATATCCGGATTATGTAGAAATGATGGAGCTGAAGAGTCGAATTATGAATGATGTAAGGAGCATGTTAGCCGACATGTGCCATACAAAAATCATCAGCTATAATAAAACCCTTAACAGTGTGGCGTTCAAGATAAAAGAAAATCTCGAATAAGGAGCAGTAGCCCTTACTCGAGATTTATATGATTCTGCCAAATATTTTTTTGCTAAGCAAATTTAGCATTTGCTTATTATGCTTAGCAATTAAAGCATTTGTTTGTTTTGCTTATACCTTTAGATTTATTTCCTCGATTGCGGCTTACGGGTGATGGGATGTTTGGAGATTAGGCATCTGGTCGTAGCTTTAGGTTTGTCGGGGGTTATCTTGGCGTTCCATAGAGATTCCTTTGTGCAGCCAATCTGTTCTGCTGAAAATCTTTCGAAGATAGCAGAAATAGAGCCGAAGAAGTATTCGACTTGTCCATCTATCGGTTTAAAGAATTGCACTTTGATTACCTTCTGTTCCATTGCTATATTTAGCGGATTATTTATTCCTCGGCTCAATAGAATAGCTGTTAGGCCACTATTGAGCCGAGGAATAAGAGGTTGAAGTTTTTTAGAGGTTGAACTGTTCATTTAAGAACTCTGCCATAGCCAGATTCTGGGGCATTATAGAGGGCATATCCATCGTGGTCGCTTTATAGAGTTCGGTCGCTCCGTTATAGATATCCCATACGCTGATGCGATGATTCTCATGGTAGCGCAGCATCATAGCTTCAGTCAGCTGGCATATCTGGGCTTGATTGAGGGGATATGTCCGGTTCTCACGAAGCGCTTTGATATTAGTGTCGCTTTTGATGCGGAGGGCAGTTAGCAGCCCGATAAGTCGGAACATCTGGTCAGCTGATACTTCGAGTTCCTGCATCTTTGTAATTTTCTCACGCTCGGTAACGATGATATGTCGAGCATCGAAGAGCCATGATTTTACAGCATCAAGAATCTGAGGTATCTCGATTTTATCCTCTTTAGCTCGTCGACCATTCCCTTTATCGCTATATGTAGCGATATATTGGTTGGCGCCCAGCATACACTGATTGTGGCATACTTTGACCATATTGCCGAATCCTACCTGTATTCCTTTCTGATGAAAAGCTACGGCAAGATTGGTAGTATGGGCGTCATCATCGAAGTCCGTGAGTCGGATGTTTGCGAACACCCTGCGCAGGAGGTGTGCTTCCACTGCGCGTTCGCCATAGCGAGCCTCTATTTCGGGGATAATGACCACTCCGGGAGTCTGACGCTCCTTATTCTGAGCCGCGAAGAGGTCATATAGTTCCACGTCATAGTTAGCTTCGCGACATAGATTGATTATCTCATTGATGAGCATGAAGTGATAGATGCCTCGAAGAGGTTTGCCGTAGACATCTTTTTCCAGCTGCGTTCGCTCGAGTTGGTCGAGCGTCAGCGTTTGAACCTTGGCAGTATCAAACGACAGAAACTTGTTTTCAAGAGTAGTTTCCATAATAGTGTTATTTTAGATGGTGTCAAATAATGATTTCATTGGAATTTTTACTATCTCGTCATAGCAGGCTTTGAATGCTATGCGTGGAGAAATCCTTAAGTCATGCGCCAATGCGCGTATTTCGGCGGTCTTCTGACGAATTTCTGCAAGTTTATACAGTTGCCCGATTGCAACTTGCATCAGTGTTAGAAGTGAGAATAGCGAGGAGAAGTCAATTTGCGGATTGATTATCTCCTTTACTCGCTTTTCAATTTCATCGAAGCCTCTGCCACGGGTATAGGTTTTATCTCCGTTTGTGTCCAGAATCTCTCTTTCCAAGATTTCGAGGTTATCTGAGTAAGCGTCCTTCTGAATGAAAGCAGCATTTAGCGGTGAGTTGAGATAGCCGTATTTAGTTACGAATTTAGAATAGAGTTCCTTGAGCTCTTTGTAGTACTGTACCAAATCTTCATCTTCGCCATATTCGTCTACCCAAATCCATTCTGAATATTTCCAGCTCAATTGAGTATAGAGCTTATATCTTGCCTCATCTTCGGGAGACAAAATGAGTGGAGCAAAGAACCAGTCTCCGGTATTGATGCCTTGGATGAAGATTCCAACACGGTCCTTATGAATCATAAATCGACCGTCAGTAGTATTTATTTCAAGGCTGTCCAGACGTTCTTTTCTTCCGATAATCAGTCCGTTTGGACGCTTTTCTTGTCCGCTTGGCAATTGGGGGGTATTCTTTGCAATCTTAGGGTTTTCCAGCTGCTCGCATATAGCAACACGTTTGCCGGCTCTCACAAGCTTCGGCAAGTAAGTGTCGAGTGCATGGTGAGGAAATACGGTAAGCTCCATTGATTTCGCTTTGTCGTAACTGCGTCGTGTAAGAGTGACGCCGAGAATCTCGCTTACTGCCACTGCATCATCGCAGAAAGTCTCATAGAAATCGCCTACGCGGAAAAGCAGGATTGCATCCGGATGCTTCTTTTTCATTTCTTCATATTGGGTTATGAGAGGTGCTTGTGTTGTTGCCATGTATTTCATCTTCATTCTCTTTGTGCCGTGGGGCGGTTATTATATTATTTCATCCAAATGCTTATAAACCACTTCAAGCGAGCTTTTAAGCATTTTCGCCTGACGCTCCACTTCGCCGGGTGGCAAAGTTTCCGGAGCGGTTATTTGTCGCTTATAAGCGTCTAAGAAGTTGGCGGCGATGTTGCGTAATGCCTTTACTCGGTTTTCAAATAGATTCGGCGTGTATTCGTTCATTTTCGCGTTTGTTTTATTCGGTTGATACATATTTGTTGAGGGCTGCCGCCATGCCGTTAACGTAGGCTAATAGCTCAGTGGGGCGCATTGCCGGAGTCCTAAAGCTGCCGTGGGTTGATTCCGCCCAACATTTGGGGTATATGTCGTGACATGTGCAGACCTCGATTTCGGCGGCGGTCAGACGTGCCGTTACTTCTTTTATCTTGTTGATGATTTGTTCACGTTTCATAGCTTCTAATTGTTTGGATGATACTTTTGATTTCTGAGGAGAGAGATGCCGTGAGGCAGTTATTCGGTTATTATTAGTTCTGCCAGTTCAGCAGCTTTTATGCTATCCAAATATGAGAAAGCATCGCAGTAGTATATTGCCGTTGACAACTCTTCTACGGCTTCGGATGCTTCCATATATGCTGCTTCGACATCGTCTCTCAGTGACTCGATTTTATTGCCAAAAATAGCTCTGGCGAGGTTGTAAGATTCGTTCATTTTCGCGAGGTGTTATATAGGTTTATATACAGGGATGTTTCTTTGACGCATGATTGCTCTATTGCGTTGGTCGTTCATTGATTTATTGAGATACGCTGATAGTGCACTGCGCAGCGTCTTGGGGCGTTCGAGGATAAACATCAGTACTTCATCGCTCCAGCCGGTATCAGTCGGATTGTCGATGAGCTCATCAAGAGCATTTATCATGCGGATTGCATAATCTTGTGCCGGAGTAAGTGTCAGCTGTGTCATGGCGTTTCAGCGTTGGATTAATTTTTTGAAATAATCGCTCTTGTCATTTGCGACGTATTGGCGAATAGCTTTGTAATTCTCGTATGTCTCTTCTGACCCTGTTTCTTCAACATACTCCTGATACATTTCTTCAGAGAGCATATATCTGACCATATCGTCAAATGTCATGCTCTTCAGTTCTTCGGTAGGCTTGAGGTATTCGATTGTAGCTTCAAATTCGCAGCATATTGCGAAAAGGTCGCCGCTTTTAAATCCGTCTATATTTTTGTTAAAGTTCATATGCGTTATATGTGTTTGTTTTAAAATCACATTGCAAATTTAATGGATTATTTTGAAATAGCAAAATTTTACACAAGAAAAATTTCTGTAAAATCAAGGATTTTGCGCTAACTGTTTATTAATCATAGAGAAAATTTTTAATATTTTATTGCCAAAAATAGTGATTGTAATAAAAATGCTATTATCTTTGTGGCGACATCGTTGAATAGCGCGATGGTATATAATCTAAACTATGAATATCAAGGAACGAGTTCAGAGTAGGCTGAAACCGAAAGTGAAGCAGTTCGGGTTCACCAGAAAAGTGTTTAAGAGTGTCGCAGCCAAGATAGCCGGCAAACTTGACGATATAGATGAGAATGCTTCAGAGGACGATATTAATGCCAAGGTAGATGAAGCTATCGAGGATTCCCTGCCGTACCTCGCCCTTATCCAGTCGCAAGCAAATGAATTGCATAGCGAATGGAAGAAAGGTCTCCAAAAGGATGGTGATGAAGATGAGGATGACGAAGCATCAAATGATGACGACGATTCATCGGTTCATCGCAACCGTCCGGTTAAATCATCTCGGGCATCGAAAAAAGATGAAGAGCCTGCATGGTTCAAAAAATTCCGTGAAGAGCAGGAAGCAAAATTTGAAGCTTTGAAAGGTGAAAAGATTGCTGATACCCGCCGCTCTAAAATGGAAAAACTGTTGAAAGATACAGGCTCATTCGGGAAAGCTGCCATGAGAAGTTTTGCTAAAGCAAAATTTGATAATGACGATGATTTCGAAGATTTCTATTCAGGTGTCGAAGATGATTTAAAAGCTTACAATCAAGAGCGAGCTGATGCTGGATTGTCTAAAGCGGGCAATCCTCCCGGAGGCAAGACTGATGGTAAGCAAGAGAGTAAAATGGAGGAGGTTACAGATGCTGAAATTGACGCGATTGTAGCTAACCTCTAAATCATTCATCATTTAATCAAGAGAAATTATGGCAAATGCCAATCTTGCAAATGAAATCGAAGAGTTTTCGTCCGGGCTTGATTCTATCTTGATTCGTAGAAAGGGAGGGCGTATCATAGGTGGTGCTGTTCTCGACCTTTCCGACTGGGCTGAGAATGTGGTTAAAGGTGGCCACATTATCATCAAGAAAGAGACAGATGGAGTCACAGAGTATAAGCCTAATCCCGTAGAAGATGGGAATTTCGCCGCTTTGCCCGATGGTTACGAGTATGCTGGATGCCTTGTGCGTACAGTCGTTAAGAAGAATCCCTGTGCATCAATTCAGTATGATGGGGAAATCAACGACAAAGCACTGCCGTATTCTATCGAGCCAATTAAGGCAGCTCTTAAAGCGGCTCTTCCGTCACTCTATTTCATGCACGACTAATCTCATCCTAAAGACATGATTGCATCGCAATTCGCAGACCTTTCGGAACGTATCTTTCCAAAGCTGCAAAATATCGTAGAAAAGGAGCGTGGCTCAGTAAATGGAGGGAAACAGCGCACATATCTCCACAAGACCATGCTTCGCAAAGTATACTCAGCTGACCAGAAGTGGACTTCCGCATCGGTGGATACTACTTATGTAAAAGCTGACATCGTATCTCTTAATTCTCCTCTTCCTATCAAGCGAAGAGATTCAATTGCCGTAGCGTCCGGCACGCTTCCTAAACATGGCATGAAAAAGGAGATGGAGGAGAGCGACATCAACACTATCAATATCATGAAGGCTAATGGCACTGAATGGACTCAGATTGCGACTAAACTCGCAAATGCTCCTGTTGCATGTGCAGTTGGTCTTGATGAATCCAATGAGGCATGCTTCCTTTCCGGTCTTTCAGAAGGCGTGGTAGCGGTCGAAGATAAGAATAATGTAGGTACGGCTCTGCGTATCAACTTCGGCTATCTGAAGAAAAACGGATTCGGAGTCGCTACAAAGGATGAGCTGACACTTGATGATATCGAGAAGGTGATTGACTATGCTTCACAGCAGGGTGATACAATCACTAAAATCATGATGTCGGATATCAAGTATCGCAAGCTCCGACAGACCAAAGGCGCTAAAGAATTGGTCGCTAACTATAATGGTCAGGTCTTTAATGATAGCACCTCACTCCCGGTGCCTACCGCTTCGCGATTTGATGAAGCTTTTGCTGACCAGTATGGAGGCGTCAAGATTGAGCGTGTCAATCGCACTGTTTACTCTGAGAAAAACGGCAAGAGAGTTCCGTATAAACCTTGGAGTGAGAATCGCGTGATTTATCTGACCACTGATATGGTTGGAAGCCTTGTATGGGGCAATCTCGCAGAGAAAACAGCTCCTGTAAGTGGTGTGGTTTATTCCACTGTTGATGAGATGAAGCTCATCTCGACTTTCCGCACAACTGACCCCTTGACAGAGACCACTGCCGGGCAGATGCTCGCATTGACAGTCATCGAGAATGTAGATAGTATCTACTATCAGGATACCACTATTGAAGATGATGCGGCAATGCGTGCTGATGAAAATGCAGAAGTCGCGACTGTTGCTGCGGCGCCTGCTGCGGCATCTCGAGCTGCTGCGAAAAAGACGACAACTGTAACTGAGTAACCAATGGCAAAGACAATCGCTAAAGCACTTATAGATGAAATAGGCTATCCGATAGATAAAGGATTGGTAGAAAATAAACTTATCGCACGAGGACTCGATAGCGATGAACCCTACACATCTGAGGTGTCTATTAGCAATGGATTCAAAGGTGCTTTAGCTGATTGTCTGATATCGCTGGCTACTACTGCGCCTACGTCATTTTCAGAATCAGATATATCTGTGAGCCGAGCTGATCCAAATTTGCTTATCAAACGAGCAAATTCATACTATCGTGCGATAGGCGAAGATGAACAGCTGTATGGTGAGGCATCCGTATGCTTCGGTGGTTGGTAATGATAATCCTTTCTGAGTCACCATATGTCAGTTATTGATTTCACACCGCATGAGCTGAGCTATCTCATTTCTGTATCTGACGGATATGAGGATGAGAATGGCGATTGGCATGAGGGCTCGGATGAATGGAGTGCTCCGATGAAGTGTCATGCAGTCCCGGCAGGGCAGGCCAACGTCATTACATATGATGATGGCAGCACGGCTACTTATTCATTCACCGTCGGTCGGCTCGCGCCGGATTGCCGTGAGTTTAAGGTCGGCGAGCGTGTGAGGCTCAATGCCGACGGCATGGTGCGTGAGTTTCAAGTCAAGGGGTTTCACCGCTGGCAGTTACAGAGCAAGATTTGGGTATAGAGTGCACATCTTCGGCAGCCGAATTGACGGCATATCTCAACAATGCCGCGCGGATTCTTGAAGAGGAAATCTTCAGGTCGCTTGCCTATTTGGGTGAGCAGTGTGTGAGGATGGTGCGCGATCGCGATGGCCTCGCCAGCTGGTTTGACCAGACGGACAATCTCCGCTCTTCGATAGGATATGCCATATTCGGCGAGGGCCGCAAGGTTATCCAGTCGGCTTTTGAGCCTGTCATGAATGGTGCGCTCGGTACACAGGCCGGCCAGCAGATGATTGACAGGCTTGCTTCGAAGTTCTCAGAGACCTACGCCCTTGTAGTGGTGGCCGGAATGGATTATGCTGATTATGTCGAGGCGCGTGACAACAAGGATGTGCTCGCATCGACCGAGCTTTGGGCGAAATCCAAGATTGATGAATATCTGCGTATGGCAAAGAACCGCGCACAGACCCGCATAGCTGCACTATGAAGACAGAACATGAGATAAAGACCGACATTTGGCGTCTGCTCAAATCATCGGCGTTGGCCAAGACAATAAGCGGCACCGTCTCCAAGACCGGACGACATGCAGGGTCAAGGTTGGAGGATGTGGTGGTGTCGGTGTTGTCGTCGGTCATGATTGGTCAATCGCAGGAAGTCTACGTCAATGTCAATATCTACGTGTCGGATGTGATGCGTGGCGAGGCCTACGAGGAGAATAGCCTGCGGCTTGCCGAGTTGAGCCGACTGGCATATGAAGTGCTCAATGCAGGGAATGTCGATGGATTCAGAATCACGCTGGCTGAGCAGAAGACGTATGATGTGGCCGGACTCAATGAGCATATGATAAACAATAAGGTATTGTATCAATACTGTAACGAATAATCATCTCTAAAAACAAATAGATAGAACTATGGAATTAGCATGGGGTAAAAACAAGCATTGGCTCCTGCCTCTCGTCAACGGCAAGCCGGATAAGACAAAGGCTATCGCGCTCTATACTCCGGTTGACGGCACTCTTCAGCTCACCCCGACAAAGGGTGATAAGCAGGAGGCTCTCATCGAGGGTGGCGAGACCGAGGCCGTGAAGTACAAGAAAAACAAGCACCAGGTAGTCTTCGAAGTCCGACAGGGTAACGAGGATGGCACTCCGCGCAAGAAACCTATCGAGGATAACGATGGTGTCATCGAGGGCGAGTATCAGTATCTCTGCCAGCCCGAGAATGCCAAGGTCGAGGGTATCCGCGTCGACCGTTGCATCGTGTCGTGCGAGGACTCTCTGAATATGTCGGACGGTGGTCGCTGGAAGTATACCATCGATGCTCTCAAACCCTCCGAGGGCAACACCGTGAAGTGGGAGGTTATCACCGACCCGACCGCAGATGCAGCGAAGACCGAATGATTGACAGTTGTCAAACTTGACACATAAAAATGCTTTCAGAAACTGAATTGAATGAAACTCTCGCGGACGCGGTCATGGCTCGGCCGCGAGAGTTTTTTATTGGACAGCGGCGATATTGTCTGTGGCCACTGACGCTTGGCAAATCGCTGATGTTGCAGCGCCATCTCGATGCACTCGATATTGACTACGGCATGCTTTCGCGCAATGCCTCGCTCGAAGTGATGCGCATCGTAGCCAATAAGCGCTCTGAAGTGTGCTACATCATAGCCATAGCCTCATTCAATGCCTTTTCGGAACTTTGCAATTCGCAGACGCTCAAGTGTAGGGCGACTCTGTTTGAACATGAGCTGGATGCCGATGAGCTTGCGAAGATATTGCTGGTAATGCTTCGCGAACCCAAAGTGGAGTCTTTGCTTGAAGCCGCAGGTATTGTCAAAGACCAGCAGGAGCAGGCGCGGATTGCCCGGCATAAGAATCGCGATGGGCATACGCTTTCGTTCGGCGGCAAGAGCATCTTCGGGCAACTGATTGATGCGGCGTGCCAGCGCTATGGCTGGACGAAGGAGTATGTGGTCTGGGGCATCGACCTCACAAGCCTTAAGCTCATGTTAGCCGATTCGGTCAATACAGTCTATCTGAGCGACGACGATATAAAAGCACTCGGATTGCGTGGCGGCAGGCGTGAGGTCTACGGCATGACCGAGGAGGATATTGCCAAGCTCAAGGCGATGGACTGGACATAAGCCGCTTCTGCCGGCGCACATATCTTTTCAATACTCCTTTTCACCTCTGCGGCCACCCCGGTAATCTCGCGGCTCTCACGCGCAATCTCGGCGATAAATCATCTAATTCCAAATACTCCATTATATGGCAGGACTGAACTTTGCATTCACAGGCGACAATTCCAACTTCATGCGGGCCCTCAACGAAGTCACGGCTGGCGTGCAAAGCGCCACGCGGCAGATTGAAGCGGAAGGGGGTAATATCGAATCTATCTTTAACAAGATAAAATATGGGGCTGCTACTCTTGGAATTGCAACCGGACTAAAAGAACTTGTAAGCCAGGTCGCATCTACAAGAGGAGAGTTTCAGCAGCTGGAAATAGCATTTGAAACAATGCTTGGCAGTGCGGCAGAATCTGAGGCTCTCATGAGTCAGTTGAAAAAGACTGCTGCTATCACGCCATTTGAGATGGACGATGTTACGAATGGTGCTAAATCATTGCTGGCATACGGAATTGAAGCGGATAAGGTAAATGATACACTTATTCGCCTTGGTGATATTGCAGCTGGCTTATCTATACCATTAAATGACTTGACTTATCTGTATGGCACGACTATGGTGCAAGGGCGTATGTTCACTCAGGATTTGCGTCAGTTCCAAGGTCGTGGCATCCCGATTGCCGATGAATTGGCAAAAGTGCTGGGCATTGCTAAAGATAAAATCGGAGATGCTGTAACAGCAGGTAAAGTTGGAGCTAAGGAATTCGAGCAAGCTATCATAAATATGACCGCTGAAGGAAGTAAATTTGGCGGACTTATGGAGAAGCAATCAGCTTCAATTATCGGGCAATGGTCGAATATCGAGGATGCAATATCTCAGATGTTCAATGAGATTGGTGAGAAATCCCAAGGTGTTATTGAAGCTGGATTAGCAGGCGTGTCGGCATTGGTCGAAAATTGGCAGCAGGTAGTTTTTATCCTCGGAGATGTTGCGGCAGCATACGGAGCACAGAAAGCCTATCTTATGCTCGATTCAGCTTTTGATACAGCAAAAGTCAATTATAGTTATGATGCTGAAATCGCTCAGTTACAAGCATTGCTTCCTCCTAAAGAAGAAGCCGTTCAGACTACGCTTCAAGAAGCAGTTGCTAGCGGAAAGTTGACGGAGGCCAAGGCAGCTCAGATACTCGCAATGCGCGAGGAAGCTGAAATGTATCTTGAATCTCTTGCACTTAAAGCTGAAGATGCGAAACAAGCCGAAATAACAGCCCAAGCCAATCTTACCACCGCGCTTCAGGAACAAAGTATTGCAGAAGAGTTTGTGGCAGCTGCTAAAGAAAAATGGGAGGCGGCTTATGATTCAGCAGATGCAATAGCTGAAGAATTAGCTGCGGAAGAGTTGGAAACTGCGCAGGCTCTCGCTTCAGAAGCTGCTGATACAGTGTCGGCGGCGTCTAAAGAAGCAAAAGCTGCATCGTCGGCACATGTTACGGCTCAACAGACTTTAGAATCAGCATCAACTACTGTAAACACTGCCCAGACTACCGGAAATACAGCAGCTACCGGAGTATTGACAATCGCTAAAGAGAAATTAGCATTGGCAATAGCTAAGGTTAATATGATGTTAAAAGCTAATCAGTTCGCCCTTGTTTTGGGTGCAGTAATCGCTTTGGGTTATGCTATCTATGAGCTGGCTACATATCAGACTCACCTTGAAAAGTCGATGGAATCAGCAAATAAAGCAATCGAGAAAGAGAATGCATCTATGAGTAAAGAGCAATCTGAACTTGATGAGCTAAAAAAGAAGCTGGAATCCGCGAAAAAAGGTACTGATGAATGGAAAAATACAAAGGACCAGATTGTATCACAATTCGGAAAGTATCATTCCGGACTTGATGCAGAAATTGAGAAAACTGGAGATTTAACATTAAGTTATCAGAAATTAACTACGGCTATACGTCTTTCAGCAGCTGCGCGGGCGGTTGATGCATTTCGCAAAGATACGGATTTACAGAAAGACATAGAGAAAACCTTAGGTAAGCTTTCAGATAAATTAGATAACGTTAAAAAAGTTGATAATCAAGGTCGACTTATCATTGATGATAGAGGAAATTCTACAAAAACAAAGGTTGCTGGGAATTTAAAAAGAGAGATTCAACAAAAAGCTTATGAGTATGTAACTGGCAAAGATGTTGAGTTTACTGAGAAAGAGAAAGCCTATTTAAATCAAATAGGATTCTTTAGCAGTGATGCCACATTCAGTTCTGTTTACTCAGCTGGATTTGGTAGAAAATTGCGTGAAAAACATATTGAAAATAAGGAAGCTGAAGGGAAAATTTATGAAAAATTTGGCACCACTGAAGCAGAAGTATTTTCACTACCCAGTTCTTCAAATAAAGATAATTCTCAAAATCTTCAAAAGGCTTATAAAGATGCTGAAAAGGAATATAACGATGCTAAAGCACTCGTAAAGAAGATGGAGGAGAATCGCAGCTCTTATACTCAGAAACAGTATGAAGATGCAAAATCGAGTCTAAAAGATGCTAAAAAGACATTTGAAGACTTAGGAGGAGTTACGAAATCCAAGAAATCCACCGGCTCGACCCCTGCGCAGATAGAATCGAAGCAGGAGTCAGCACATCAGAAGTTGCTCGACCTCATGAAGCAGCAAGCCGAGGAGCGCCTTAAGCTCCAGCAGCAGTATGTGTATGAGGAGTGGCAGAACCGCATCGACCTCATGGATGAGGGGGAGGCAAAGGTCTTAGCCCAGCAGCAGCTCAACGATGCCAAGGAACTTGCCTCGCTTGAAGAGCAGAAGCAGTCGGCGGTCAAGGCTGAAATCGCGCGTCAGAAGGCTCTGTTTGACGCCCGGCAGGATGAACTTGCGGCTGACAACAAGAAGTATGCCAAACAGGTATTCGACCCCCAGACAGATGTCAAGCAAGATGAAATAAAGTCCATAACAGAGCGCTACGACTCTCTGCAGGCACAACTGCTCCAGAAGCAGGAAAAGGCGCAGCAAGACCGACTTTCGGCTGCCAAGGAATCATTCAATGCCTACTTTAAGGAATATGGCAGTTATGAGCAGCAGCGCCTTGCAATCGAGGAGGAGTATAATCAGAAGATTTCAGAGGCCTCCGATACCGGTGAGCGCCTTATGCTCAATGCGCAGAAGGATGCGGCGCTGGCTCAGCTGGATTATGACCAATGGCTCAATTCGGGCGATGTGGCTCTTGCTTTCGGCGACATATCCAATCTGTCGAAGCAGACGGTGTCGCGTCTGATAGCCGACATGGAGAAGTATCGCAGCAAGATTGTCGAGACGTTTGACCCAGAGAAGATTCAAAAGTATGAGGAAGCCCTGGCCAATCTCCATGCCGCTGATGTCGAGAACTCATTCGGTGCTTTCAGCAGCATGGTGCCGGAATATTTCACAAAGCGCCTCTCGCTGCAAAAGCAAATCAATGAGCAGACGCAGATTGGGCTTGAACTGACCCGGAAGCAGAACGACCTCACGCAACGCACCGACATTCAGCGCACCGTAGTGAGTGCTCTTGCCAAGTCCAAGGGCTATAACCTCTCTAAAGAGGATATGGCAGATTCCTCCAAGATGCAGACTCTGGCAACCAAGATGGGCACTGCGGCATCCAATGGCGACAAGCTTGCTGCAGCACTTCAGAAGGCTCTTGAAAATCTTCTCGAACTCAATGGTGAGGCGGCTGAGCTGGAGAAGGTCTCCAAATCATGGAATGGCAATTTGTCTACCTTGAAGGAGACTCTTGCCGATCTTGAAGGTGAAGAGAAATTCAAGGCTATATGCGAGGCCGTCGGCACGGCCGCTGATATGGTAGGCGACCTTGCATCGAGCGGTGCTGAACTTGCTGACGCTCTCGGAGCCGAGGGCTTGGGCGAGGCAATGGAATATGTGGGTGAGGCCATGAACAGTGTGGGCAACATCGCATCGGGCTTCGCGCAGGGTGGACTCATCGGAGGCATCGCTGCGGCAGCCGGAGAGGTGATGAACTGGGCTACAAAGCTCATAATGGCAGGTGATGAGAGACACCAGAAGAATATCGAGGCTTTGCAGGAAAGGATTGACGACCTCGCGGACTCCTACGACAAACTTGGCGAGGCAGCTGATAATGCTTACTCTGCAAGTGCCGCCAATATAATAGAGCAGCAGAATCAGAATCTTATGCAGCAAAAACAACTCATCCGGCAGCAGCGGCAGGAAGAGGAGGCGAAGAAGAAGACCGATGAGGATAAGCTGAAAGAATATGATGAGGCGCTCGCTGAGATTGATGAGCAGATAAAGGCCAATAAGGAATCTGCCAAAGAGGCTCTCATCGGCTCAGATATAAAGTCGGCTATCAGCGATTTTGCTGATGCCTATGCCTCGGCATGGGAGGACGGCACAGATGCGGCGCAGAAGTCGGTGGCAACTGTGAAAGCTCTCATAACATCAGCTCTCACGGAATCGCTCAAACAGAAACTGAAATCATCCACCACGGCTTTCTATGACCAGCTCGCCGCGGCTATGGCTGACGGTATTCTCACAGAGGATGAGATGAAGGCCCTTGATAAACTGAAGGTGGAGATGGATAAGATTGCAGCAGCCGAGGAGAGCCGTTACAAGACCATCCTTGACCGCTACAAGGACCTTGATGAGCTGCGTGAGGAGCTTACCGACATCAGCTTTGATTCGGTGCGTGATAACTTCAAGTCGTTGCTCTCCGATATGGAATCATCGACCGCTGACTTTACAGAATCCTTCACCGACATGCTGCGCAACGCACTTATCGATGGTCTCATGGATTCGAAGTATGAGGCATTGCTCAAAGATTGGTATGCCGCCTTCGCTACTGCCATGGAGGATATGACTCTGAGCGATGAAGAGCGTGAGGAGCTGCGTCAGCAATATGATGCGATTGTCAGCCAAGGCATAGCTGACAGGAATGCAATAAATGAGATTGTAGGTGGCGGCGCATATTCGCAGTCGGCCACTGCCGGAGGATGGGGCACAATGGGGCAGGATACAGCCGAGGAACTCAACGGTCGCTTCACGGCTCTGACTGAACTGAGTGTCATAGGCAATGAGCATTTAGCGGAGTCCAATCGCATAGCGCTCGACATACTCGCCACACTTCGCAGTCTACAAGGCTTCTCGGTGGCGGCTACTACTGACCCGACCCTGCTCTCAATCAAGGACATGATGTTTCTTTCTACTGGCTATCTCGAAGATATATCACGCTACACACGCTATCTGATACAGATACAGGCCGGTATAGCCGAACTTAACACATTAATCAATCAAAGGTTATGAACGATTCTTTACAACGCATACGCCGCACGGCCATGGAGATGGGAGCTTGCCGTCTGGCCGGGCAGATGGATAGTCCGCGCGATGCCGTGCGTCTGCTCTTCACGGCGCAGGGGCGCGAGTTCTGCATGAAGCATCAGTGGCCCTCGCGTGCTGAGTTCGCTTCAATGGCTCGGGAGCTGGAGAATGAGCCGGGCATATTCATCGAGTCCGGACGTGCAATGACAGGCACGATTGATGTATTGGCCTCGGGAGCTTCTGATGTGACAGTACTTGCAAGCGGGGCTGACAGATTGCGGCATGTCGTGGCGTGCAATGGGGCGAGAGTGCGCCTTGATGTGCGCAATCATGCAGTCGTGACGGCGTGCGCCTTCTCGGGGGCGCATATCGACATCACCAATGATGGCACCGGTAGTGTAACCCTTGAAATGTCTGACAGAAATGGCTGAATCACCCTCACTGATAATCAACGGCAAGGATGCGAGAAAAGAGTGGGGGATAGTGACTACCTCCAATACCCTCGGCGCCCTGCTGGCACCACCCTCGATGAAGAGCATGCCCACATTTGAGGTGCGTCTGGAGCATGGTGTGCGATATGACACATCGTCGCCAAGGATGGATGCGCGGCAGCTCAATCTGGAGCTCCAGCTCACTGCGCCCGATGTGGCCACATTCTATGCACGGCTCTCATCATTTGTGCGCACGCTGGTGAATAATCCGAAGTTTGAGCTATACACCGACGACCGCCCCGATGTGGTGTATAACCTGATTTATCAGAGCTGCCAGACCTTCACTCAATTTTGTCGTGGCATAGCCACTCTGAGTTTGAAATGCGTCGAACCAGACCCATCCCAAAGGGCACCCATATCAACTACATCCTCTGACACTTAACCTCGCTTATAATGACTTCTCTGAAGATATACAGTCCATTCTCGCAGACTCCTCTTGTGAGTGTCATCCCCAATGAGAAATGTCTGCGCAAGTTCTTACTGATGAGTGAGGACTCTCTCACGCTTTACTTCATATCGCAGTCGGCATTCGATATTCCGGTAGGCAGTTATGTGGAGTATGAGGGTAAGAGATTCATTCTGACTCAGCGGCAGCCCGGCAAGTGGAACGCCTCGACCGGAGTATGGGAATATACTGTGCGCTTCGACCTCTATTATCGGGCATGGGGCATGAAGATGCTGCGTTATGTAATTCCCGGCGCCACCACGCCTGCCGAGACCTCATTCACGCTTACATCTAATCTTGCCACACATGGCAGCATGCTTCTGCGTGCAATCGCCGGTATCGGTTATGATGGATTCCGTGTGGAGTGCGACGACACGATAGATGCTTCGGAGGCTAAACTCGTTCAGTACAACAATATCTCAATCCTTGCAGGCATCGAGGCTGTAGCTAAGGCGTGGGATTGCGAATGGTGGGTGGATGTCAGCGATAAATCGATTCACTTCGGCAAGCTTGTCAATAATCTTCGCTATGCCGTGGATTTTGAGGCAGGTGTCAACGTCAGCACTTTCAGCACTCAGACATCACAGTCGGAGGTGCCTAACAGATTATATGTATTCGGGTCAACTCGCAATCTTCCGTCCGGCTATCGTCAGACGGATGCGGCAGACACGCTGCCCGGAGTCGTTGCCTCGCGCCTCATGCTGCCCGAGGGCACGCCGTATCTTCAGACCGATCCGGAGCTGCCCGAGGATGCGGTTGTCGAGGGTGTGGCGGTGTTTGATGACGTATATCCCAAGACTGACCTTACGGTGTCGGTCGAGCCGGAATCGTATGAATCGGAAGTCCCGAATAATGACGGCACAGTCACACGCCAGCGATATTTCCGCATACGTTACGACTACACTGCATTCAGATTCTACACCTCTTATATATTGCCAGATGAGGAATTGCATGTCATATTCACCTCCGGCCTGCTCAATGGCATGGATTTCGGCGTGCGCTTCAACCCTCTCGGGGTGGCTGAAAAGATGTCGGATGATACTGTCAACCCCGACTCGCAGATGTTTGAGATTGTGGCGAATGAGGATTACGGGCGCACTCTCCCCGACGATATTCTGAAGCCTCAGAAGGGCGACACGTTCATCCTTTATGGATGGGATGCCACAAAGGTTGCTGAGCTCGGGCTTATTCAGGCCGCCGAGAGTCTGCTGAAGGAGGAGGGATTGAAGGCCTTGGCTGAATATCGGGAGGATACATCATCTGTCAGCTGCCCGATGGCGTGGGATTGGATGAAAAGCCGTATCTCTGCCAATTCTCAACCCAAGCCGGGCGATAAGGTTAATGTGCACGATATCCTCATGTTCGGCAAGCAGGGTAGGGCTTCGCGCATCATCGGGTATCAGTATCCGATAGATGCGCCTTATACGGCATATACCTACACCTGCGGTGAAAATGTGACTCTGTCGCGCCTTAACTCCATGCAGCGCCAGATTGACGGCATCGCCAAGAGTGGTGAGAAGATGAATGTCGCCAATGCACTCGATTTCCTGAGCAAGCGCCATGCCGACCGCACCCCCTATCGGCTCAGCTCTGACACTGGCTTCGAGGTGGGTAATTTCTCTTCGAATACCTCGGGGGGATTCTTCGGGGTCGATGCCTCCGACGGCCGCAGCTATGCCGAGGTCGACCGACTCTATGTGCGTCTGCGTGCATATTTCGAGAGTCTGACCGTGATTGAGGCCGAGACTCTTGCCGGACGTCAGTATATCACCCCGGGCAGCGCGGTGAAGTGCGTGAAGGTCGAGGATAAGGGGAACTGCTACAGATGCTGGTATCTCTCGGAGCAGGATGGCGAGAAGCGCCATACCAAAATCGTGGCCGGTGACCAAGTCATATCCGAGGATTTCAACATCGGGGAGGGCACGTCCTCGCAGTCGGGCAATCGCCGATGGTGGCGTCTGGTCACCTCGGTCAGCAATGATGCCATGACCGACCCGGCCACCGGAAACCATTACGGCTATATCGAGGTAAGCAAGACGGATTGTGAGAACGGTAGCGATGTGCCGCAGGAGGGCGATACGCTCTGCCAGTTCGGTTCGCGTGCCACTGAGAGCGATGGCAAGACCATGCGCACCGACCGTCAGAATGTAATACTGATAGACACTGTGGGCTCTGATGCTCCGTCAATCATCTTCTATCAAGGTGTCGACAGTTATTCGCTCGATAACCGCGACATCATCCACATGGGCTTCGATAAGTCCACCGGACGCCCTTTCCTGCGCAACTACGGCGATTTCTATTCGGGCGACCGTGAGCGCACTACCTACATCAATTATGATGCCGGAAAGAAAGCGATGGATGCCAAGCTCGTATTGTCGCTTACTTCTCCCGTCACGGATGCCGATGGCAATCAGTCTACGCTGGGCGATGTGCTGACGAGTGTCCTCGCGCAGTATTCGGCTGATGCCGTGGCATGGCATGATGATTTCCACAGCGGCGATGTGTGGATGCGCACCTCCAAGGATAATGGCGCCACATGGACAGATGCCATTCGCATTGTCGGCCAGCAGGGTGCTCCGGGCAATCCGGGCAAGGATGGCAGCTATGTGGTCTATCAGTGGGCCGTGGGGAATGATGCCGATAATGCCCCTGCGGCTGGTTGGACAGATACGCCTCCGGCTGACGTGAAGCCCGGCCAATATGTATGGATGCGCTCGGGCACTGTCACACCTCCTGGTACATCTCCTGCGGCCTACACCAATGCCATACGCCTCACTGGCGACCGTGGTGCTGATGGTGATTCTGTCTATTTGCTTGACCTTGGCAATGAGATGGCTGGTGTGGTGTGTGATGCTGATGGTGTGGTCGTGGCAGGTCAGTTGCCTGTCAGCTCTGATGTGACTGTATTCAAGGGACAGAGCATCGATAGCGGCTGGACTTTCAAGGCCACGGCTTCGGGCTGCACTGCTTCTGTAAGCGGCTCCAAAGTGAGCGTGACGGCAATAAGCGCCGACTCGGCTACTGTCACTGTCACGGCCACAAAGACCGGATGCCCTGCGCTCACGACCTCGATGACGCTCTATAAAGTGCGTCCCGGCAAGCAGGGCGCAACTGGCGCTGCTGCGGTGGTCTATCAGCTCGAACCCTCGGCATCCTCCATCAACCGCAAGACGGATGGCTCAATCTCGCCTTCCGGCAAACTGACTGTAAAAGTTTATGAGATTACCGGAAGCCAACCGCGCAAGGAGGCCGTAGGTTCGGCGCGCATCATCAAGTATCAGCGCACCGGCAAGGATTCCGTACCGCAGACCTATCCATCAGCGGGCATCGACATTACGGCTGAGACCACGGCCATAATCCTCGAACTGTATGACACCGACGGCAAGACTCTGCTCGACCGCGAGCGTGTCCCGGTAGTGGCCGATGGCGCTGACCTCGTGAATCTCAAAAATGAAGTCGATACATTCGATTATGTGAAGGCGGCCATGCGGGATGGTGCCACGGTAGCCAACGGCGGTCTGCTCCTCTCATCACTCATTCAGCTCGGCTTATGGGCTAAGGATGCGCAGGGGAATCCGACGACTCTCAGCTCCGTATGGGCCGGCATGAACGGTGTGTACGGCAGCGGGCGGACGATTGCGAGCTGGTGGGGCGGCGAGATGGCTGACCTTTTTGACGGGGCTGACAAACTGCTTTCTCCTGCACCGAAGAATGCGGCCAAGGCGCTTGTGCGCATGGATGGCAGCGCTTACTTCTCGGGTGGAAATGTGGGCTTCAAGGCTGATGGCGGCGGCTGGCTCGGTTCGCAGAACGGTATCACTTGGGATGCGACGGGGACGCTGACGCTTAATTCGGGTATCTCGATAGGATCGGGAGGCTCGGAGGGGCTTGACACGCTCGGCAGTCTTGTGGAGGCGCTCAACTCGCTTTCGAATCTGATTTATCCGGTGGATGAATCGGGCAACCGTATCACGTGGAAGCGTGCCACGGCGGCCAATGCGAAGGCAATCTGTGTCGTTCCCGGTCTATACTCGCAGGAGTTCGTGAGTGCGCGCGGCGCGGATGATTCGGCGGCGGGGTCGGGCTCGGGCGGCGGCTTCGGGCTGCTCCAGGATTGGGCGAAGTATTCGGCTGAGACGGGGGGCGCTTACGGTCTGTCGGCCACGCTGGGCTGGGGGCTTAAGGAGGAGCTTGAGGCGCTTTCGGGGCGCTTGTCGGGCGTGACGTCTGATTTGGCTTCGGGTCTGGCCAATAAGGCTGACTCGGGGCATACTCATTCGTTTGCCTCGCTGACTGCCAAGCCTACGACTCTGGCGGGGTATGGGATTACTGATGCTTCGATTAGTAAGGATGGGGTTATCTCGCTGGGGGCTAACTCTATCAAGCCGCTGACTCAGCATCAGAGTCTGGCGGATTATCTGACCAAGACGGCGGCTGCTGATACTTATCTTACTAAGACTTCGGCGGCGTCTACCTATCAGCCAAAAGGCGATTATGTGACCATCGGCGGGGAGCAGACCATCACGGGGATAAAGACTTTCTCGGGTGGCTTCCGGTTGCAGACTGATACATCGTGGTCGAATGTGGACCGCTACATTCCTTTTACCGGAGCAGGTGATTTTGCTGAGGTTTTCCGGCTCTATAATGCGGATGAGCATAAGGGGCTGACTTATAACCCGAGTTCTGGAATCCTTAAATCCGGAGCATTCCGCGCCACACTTGCACGTTCTGCGTGGGCCACGGGATTGAGAATAACTCTTTCCGACATGGTGGCCAACGATGTTGCGCAGATTCGATTTGGCAAGGCTGAATCTTCCTACAATGAGGGCTATATCGGATATAAACACATCGCGGATGGCTCGCCAAATAATTTTGTCACTATCGGCTTATTCAGTCGTGACCATGCGCTGACCATCCTCGGCTCCGGCAATGTGGGAATCGGTACTACTGCTCCGGCGGCGAAGCTGGATGTGAGCGGTGTGGCGCGTGTGACTTCTTTGCAGATTGGCACGGCTTCGGCGCATGTTACACTGACGTTTGAGAATGGTGGGCTTAAGATTGACAAGGGGGTCTACTCTACGGATTACGTGAGCGCGAGGGGGCAGGACGACACGGCGACCGGTGGCAGCGGTGGCGGCTTTCCGCTGCTGACGAAGTGGGAGAGCTACAAGGCTGAGATGGCTGACGGCTATGGGTTGTCGGCGGGGCTGGGTGCGGCGCTGAGGCAGTCGGTTGCGGATGTGGATGCGGCGCTGGCGGCGTTCCGCACGGATGCGGCGGCGACTTATCTGACGCAGACGGCAGCGGCTAACACTTATCAGCCTAAGGGCAGCTATCTGACTACTACTTCGGCGGCTGACACGTACCTCGCTAAGACTGACGCATCGTCTACTTATCTGAGCAAGACGGACGCCAAGAACACTTATCTGAGCAAGACGGATGCGGCGTCTACTTATCTGAAACTTTCGGGCGGCACGCTGACCGGTGTGGTGCAGATGAATGTGGATATGGCGTCGATGCTTCGGCTCAACAATACGCAAGCCACGCAGAGCAGCAAATACGCCGCGGTGCGATTCCAAATCAAAGGGGTGGATAAATGCGGCGTGGCCGGAGGTGATGATGGCTATCTTTACCGCGTCAATTCTGATTTCAGCTCTGTATATAAGATTTGGGATGAGAATAATGACGGCTCGGGGAGCGGGCTTGATGCTGATTTGCTTGATGGGTTGCACGCCTCATCGTTTGCGCGTGGTGGCCAATCGCAAATCACCATACCTGCCGGAGCTGCCAAGTGGGTGAGGGTGGCCACGGCTACAAGCTATGTGTCGGGGGCTATCATCACGCTTGTCAACAACTATCATAATTGCACTACCGGAGGTGTGACCATCGCCGTGCATGGCGGCTACCGCACCAAGGCGCATGTGAGCATCTCGCAGATTGGTGGCTATCCGACCTTGTGCCAGAGGGCGCGCGTGGTATATCCTACGGCTTCGAACGACCCCTTCTATGTGGAGGTCTATGTGGGCGCTTTGGCCGGGTCGAATCCGCTGAATATCCTTGTATCGAATGCGCTGGCCTATACGCCTGCGGCCTCGTATGTGGCCGGAGCGGTGCCATCGGGGTATGATACGAAGGAGATTCCGCTTGTGGATGGCATGGCAGCGACTTCGCTTGTGGCCACGAATGCGAGCGGTCTGTATCTGATTGGCGGCGCTAACGGTGGCAAGTATTACGGTACTTTCCTGCGCAATGACGGCGCTAATATCTATTGGATGCTCAGCGACCCGATTGACACGGCCACGGCTACCGGCTACAACTCGCTGCGTCCGCTGACCATCAACAACGCTACGGGCAACATCCACTTCGGCAACAGTACGCTTAAGGTGGTGCATCCTACGGCGGAGCAGGAGGGGCGCGTGGGTATCAATGAGTCTAATCCGCGCTTCCGGCTGCATGTGGGGGGCGAGATGATGGCCACCACGGTGCGCATCGGCACATACTCTGACCATGTGATTCTGAGCTATGAGAACGGTGCGCTTAAGGTGAGCAAGGGTGTGTATTCGCTGGAGTATGTGAGCGCGCGTGGGCAGGATGATTCGGCAACGTCCGGCGGCAGCGGCGGCACGGCATTCGGGCTCTTGCAGGAGTGGTCGGCCTACGCTGACGCCACGGCGAAGAGCACGGCATTGTCGGCTTATCTGGGCAATGACTTGCGGTCGCAGCTGAGTGCGCTTTCGGGGTCGCTGACGGCTTATCAGTCTACGGTGGCTGATACGTTCCTCACCAAGACGGATGCGGCGGCCAAGTATCAGCCCGCGGGGAGCTATCTGCTTGTGGCCGGAACCAACGGCACGGCAACCGGAGTGTCGGCGCTGCTCAATAAGTTAGGCACGGGCGCATCGGCGCCGCAGGATGCTGACTATTACATCTGCCAATACGCCGGAGGAGGCACGACCACGACCACGTACCACCGCCGACCGATGAGCGCCCTATGGACGTGGATTAACTCGAAGAAGATAGCCACGGCGGCCAAGGCTGACAATGCGACATCAGCCACAACCGCTGCCTCGGCCACAACGGCAGGAACGGCCAACACGGCCACCTACGCGCTGCGCGTGCAGAACGCCACGCCTATCACCGCGATGGGCATGAGCTACTATGCAGGGCAGCCCAAGCTGGTGAGCGCCGGAGGCACGGCGGTGAAGGGCACGAGTGACGTGCAATCGGTGTGGGCCATACCGGAGGAGGGTTATGCTACCGACACCTACGCCAATGTGATGAACTTCCGCTTGAATTGGGATAGCCGCATCTGGTGCGACATCGCCGCATCGCCTAACGCTGAGGGTCTGTGGTACCGCATGGTGTCGGGGGGCAAGTCGAAGGCGTGGCACCGTCTGGCATTCACTGACGGCAATGTGGAGTCAGCCACGAAGTTGCAGACGGCGCGGAAGCTTTGGGGGAATGACTTCAACGGCACGGCAGAGGTTAACGGAAATATGACCTTTGCGGTCGGCACCTCTAACCGTCAGCTCCAAATCACAAAGGAGGGGAGCTTCATTTTCCGTGCCGCTACCGGTGGCTGGGCGTGGGGATTGTCGACCAACAACAGTCAGAACGCGCGCATCGGCTATGTGGTCGGCGCATTCGGCACGGCAGACAAGCTCACCTTCAACTTCATGGGCGGCGACTACAATACGCCTCACTTTGTGGTGCTGGCTGACGGCAAGGTGGGCATCGGCACGAAGACGCCGACACATGCGCTGGAGGTGGCCGGCGACATTGCCACGACCACGCGCGTGATTACGCCGCGCATCGACATCGGCAGCGGCACGGCGAGCGGCGCCATGGTGTGGGACTCCGACAACTCGGCGCTATTCGCCGGATGCGACATGCGCATATCGGGCAAGCTCTTCGGCATGAGCCGCATCGAGGCGACCCAGATATGGATGGTCAACAAGGATACGGCGTGGGACGGCTCCGGCATGTATATCACCGGAGGCTCTACGGGCGGCATGGCGGTGAACATCTACAACTCCGACAAGGCCTATGAGGGGCTGGCGGTGCAGATTAACCATGACGGCAAAATCGGCCTCGGGGTGAGCTCGGCCAACATCGACGCCACGCTGCATGTGAAGGGAACGGTGCACATCACCGACTACGCGACCTTCGACAAAAGCATCCTCATCGGCGGCAAGAACGGCGCCACATGGGGCTGGGACACCAGCGTAAAAGCGCTCTTCACCAACTACGGCATCTACGCCTACAGCTTCATCGCCTCGCGTATGGCCATAAGCGACTCCGATGCGCGGATGAAGCGTGTGGCGGGTCCGGTACGGCTGACGGTGCATGATGTGGCCAAGGCTCCGGCGGTGGAGTTCAGCTGGAGGGACACGGGCAAAATGGCGGTCGGTTCGCTGGCTCAGTACTGGCAGAGGGTGCTGCCGCTGACGGTGTATGACAACGGTCGGAATCTGGCGCTCAACTACGGCGCTGCGGCCCTGCTTTCGGCCATCGTGGTGGCGCGCAAGGTCGAGCGCCATGAGGAGCGCATCAAGCGCCTCGAGCGCTGCAAACGTGAGCTCGAGCGCGAGCTGGCAGCGGTCAAGAACGAATTACAGAACAATCAATAATCAAAAACTTAAAACACAGAAAAAAATCATGGAGACAAAGAAGAATCTCACAACCGAAGAGGCAGTGGTAATCTATCGCGCGCTGGGCGCCGCGAAGTTGGGCAAGATGGCCGATGGCGCCAAGTTCAAGGTGATCCGCATCCTGCGCGTGCTCAAGCCTCTGGCGGCTGCCTACGACGACTTCCTCAAGGATGCGTCCGAGCGTCTGCGCCCCGCTGGCGCCGAGGCCATAGCGATGAAGCAGGAGCGCGGTGAGGCGCTGACCGACGCGGAGCGTGCGGCGGCTGAGAAGTATTCGCGCGATGTGGAGGCATGCGTGTCGACCGAGCTGAAGCGTGGCAATGAGCTCAGCTTCGAGGGGCTGACCGAGGAGGAGCTGACCGGACTCGCGGCTGCCAACGATGGCTGGACGGCAGGGCAGCTGATGATGCTGGCTGATGCGCTGGGTGCCGAGTCGGCACCGGATACCGCCGAGGAGGGCGCCGCACGATGAAGGCGCCCATCCAGCTGCATGTGCTGGCGAAGCTATTGGGTGAGGCGCGCGCTGACGCCTTCACACTTTGCTCATCGCCCAACATCAACCCCTATTCGCTTATCAAGCCTACCTATGTGGAGGCTGCCGACTTCGTGCATGTGGGTAAAGGACCGGAGAATCTTGCCGGGGATTCGTGGCCGGACCTCGATGTGAAGGTCAAGACGGGGCATGGAATCGGCGTGGGGGCTTATACGTGGAAGCAGTGCCGATTTGGATACTATGCGCCGTATTGCGGAACCTTTGATAATTTTATCGACATGTGTGATGTGCCGTGGGTGCATGTGGGCTGCGAGAAGGCAGACACGGCCAAGAATGGCGGCGTGGCCTCATGGGCGCATCTCACGATGTTTGACGGCTACCTGCATGACGCCGTGCCTATCAATCCGGTGCAGAGTGCGATAGTCGCGCCGGAACGGGCTATATCGGTGAACCTCGGGTTTACCGAATACACTGACCCTATCAAGCTGAAAGACCCGAGCGCCACACAGTACCCCGGCAACCCCGGCGGCGCCGTGTCTCCTGCCGCAATCCTTGGAATGAGTGACGAGAAGTGTGTGCGCTATGTTGGTGCTGCGCTCTACAAGAAGAACGGCGAGAAATGGGAGATGAAGGCCAACAAGGCTCACACAAGCCCGATGACCGCCGACAAGGCCAACGTGGGTGTGGGTCTGCAATTACTTGCGAGTCCGGAGGTGCCCGCCACCTACCGCATCATACCGTGGATAATCGAGATGGACCAGACGACCACCACGCAGATAAAGATGCCCTTCTACTATGACGGTGACGGCAAGGCCGTGGCCAACGCCGGAGCGAGGATATTCAGCTTCAAGGTGCATGAGACGTATGTGCCGGAGATAGAGAAGAGCATTTCGCGATATTGGCCGGACATATACATTCAGAGCGCGAGCATCGACACCACCAGCGGCAAGGTGTCGGTGACGGTGAGAATAAAGGCCCGCTCTATTGTGGGGACGCCAGATATACGCGTGTCGAATATCCGCGTAAATCTGACGATTACGGGCACGAGTCTGGGAGACCTCACCGAGAGCCCGCTGCCTAAGATCGAGAAGACGATCACTACACTGACATATAAGACAGTCGGGATATCGGAGGTGGAAGATGTGGTGCTCACCGGGACGCTTGACGTGGGCAACCTTAAGAGTTACAAGCGTGCGATGCTGACCGCTTATGCAGATGCCACGGTGGTAAGCACGGGCACAACCACAGAATCGCCCCTACAGAGCAGCGAAGTGGACCACGACCTCACCAGCAACACCTCAAACAACGCCGGAGAGGGTGGCACACCCCTGCTGCCCGGCTCCGGATGGGGCCCGATAATCTGGCCATCGACATAACCGAATTAACCAAAGAGAAAGACAGAAAAGAATGGACTGGCAGACAATAATCATGCAACTGTGCGGGCTGCTGGCAGGCGGCGGAATCGGCTGGCTGACGAAGAGCGGACGCGTGAAATCGCGCTCAGACGCCTACAAGGTGATGGCCGAGGGGTATGAGTACCGCATCGCCGCCCTGCATGAGACGGTGGAGAAGCTCAACGACGCCGAGAAGGGGCACGCCGTGCGCATCGGCGAGCTCAACAAGGTGATTGACGACCGCACCGACCGCAACCGTGAGCTATCCGACCGACTCTACCGCTCGGAAACGGAGATTAACCGCGTGCAGGACCTTCTGAACGAGGCCAACGCGCGCATCATCCGGCTCACCGAAGAGCGTGACGAGGAGAGCCGACAGAAGGAGTATTACCGGATGTGGCGCTGCGAGCGAAGCGACTGCGGCGACCCGCGCGGACGCATGCCGCCGAACGCGTCACTTGCGACGCTGGTGTATACCGGACCGCCGCGCCGCAGTGAGATTGCATCCGGCTTACAGATTGAATTACTTAAAACAGAAGAGACGAAATGATAGTACTTATCGACAACGGCCACGGCGTCAACACGCCCGGCAAACGCTCGCCCGAGGGTGGAGCGCTCAGAGAATACAAATATGCACGCGAAATCGCGGCAGAGGTGGTGAAACGACTAAAGGCGCGCGGATATGACGCACGCCAGATTGTGCCCGAGGATGCCGATGTGGCGCTGGGTCAGCGCGCGGCCCGCGTGAACGCCGTGTGCGACATCTACGGCGCCTCCAACGTCTGCCTCGTGTCGATCCACTGCAACGCCGCCGGAAGCGGTGCGCAATGGATGAACGCGCGCGGCTGGGAGGCGTGGACCTCGCCCGGCCAGACGGCAGGTGACCGACTCGCCGAATGCCTCTACGCCGCCGCACGGCGCGACCTTCCGGCAGGGACGCCGATACGCACCGACACCACCGACGGCGACAGCGACAAAGAGTCGGCCTTCACCATCCTGCAACGCACGCGCTGCGCCGCCGTGCTGACCGAGAACCTATTCCAGGATAACCGCGAGGATGTAGCCTACCTGCTATCCCCGGCAGGGCGCGACCGCATCGCGCAGCTGCATGTAGACGGTATCATTGATTATATTTGTCGCTATGGGAGATAAGAGATTTATGAGAGCCGGACGCGCGCACATGGGGCTGCGTCTGGGCTATGCGCTGCTTATGGCCGGAGTGCTGACGATCATCCTCGGCATGGCGCTGACGGGGTGCCGCGCGGCGAAGTCGGCGACTACAACGATGGCGCCCACCGTGACGCTGCATGACACCGTGAGCCAACGGCACGTGACAGTGACGCGGCTCGACACCGTGTGGCTCACGCTTCCGGCACAGACGGCAGAGCGGACACTCGACCTACGTACTTCCGGACTTCCGGGCTTCCGTACTTCCGCACTTGCCTTCCGTGATACAGTATCGCACCTCGAGACCGACTACGCCGTAAGCGATGCGCGCATCAGCGCCGACGGCATACTGACCCACACGCTCGCCAACAAGGCCCGCCCAGCTCCGGCGCTCGCCCCGCTGACGGTCGACACGATCTACACCGACCGCGTGAAGGAGGTGGGCGTACCGACACCCTACCCCGTGGAAGTCGAGGCGCCGCTGACGTGGTGGCAGCGCACACGGCTGCGGCTCTTCCCGTGGCTCGCCGCCGTGGCGATTGCGGCGGTCGGCGTGGCCGTCTGGCGGGTGTGGAAGTGGTGGCGTGGGTGATGAGAAAACCCTATATTTTGAAAATTTAGTGAATGATTTCGTTAATTCGGGAATAATGATTAATTTTGCAGTATAATGAATTCTTAGAATAAAGCTTTGTCTAAGAAATTTCATATGCGTTATAATACGGTATGCTTCTGGTTGTCCAGCGGCATACTTTTTTTATTTCTTACCGTATAGAACCCAATCAAGAACACGGCGATTAGCTTCATCGACTTTCTTCTGATTGCGTTTTATATAGATATTGGTAGTGGTATTTTCTCCTGCATGACCTAAGGCTTGAGCTATAATAGCATCAGGAATATCAAGGTCTGCTGCTATGGTAGCCCAAGTATGTCTTGCCCAGTAGGTAGTCAATTCCGGCCATTCGGAAGATATGATTTTCTTCCCACCTTTCCCGTCTCGTTGCACATCTCCGATACGCTGTAACGCATTATTAATCTGATGTCGGAAGTTTTTATGGTTTGACCATCTATCTGCAATGACAAGCAAGCCATTTACTCCTTTATATTTATCAATTATCTCCATTGCTTCCGGTTCCACCTTAATAGAATATATGCGGCCCGTTTTAGCTCGGCGGTACTCGATTCGACCTCTTTTTATTTGTTTTAGTCGATGCAAATCTACAGTATTGATACCAATCAGCATGAACATCAGCTTAAACAAGTCACGGTATATAGTTGCATACTCCTCAACCGGATAGTTGAAAATTCTGCGCAGCTCATCTACTGTAAGCGACCGCTTACGAGTTTCTTCCGCATGGATTTTGAATCTGCGGAAAGGATACCATGAGGTATAGTCGTTATCGATTGCAAAGTTGAATACGGCTCTGATATTGCGAAGATGAATATTCCTTGCATTACGAGCAGGAGAGGTTCGCATCATATAATTATCGAATCGATGCAGCCAATCGTTGGTAATTTCATTAAAGTCGACCATCTCCTTATTTGTATAGGATAGGATTTTCTTTAATGTTAAAGAATAGATATCTTTAGTGCTGCCTTGTTTGGTCTCGATGAATTTGCGGAAGCCTTTTATGAAGTCGACTCTATTCTCAGAATATTCTTCCGGGCGAATGATAGAAAATATCTTATCCTTTAGTTTAGATGCAGACAGTCTTTTTATTCCACCTCTTTCTGAAATATCCAGCAGTTGAACATCTACCTCCCCTTTAATTCTGGCGATTCTCGCATTCAATGCTTTCGACATGGGATGGGTATTTAAAACCATCGCAGATGTCTTATCCCATTGATTCGGATGCAAGGATATTCCTATGCATACATGTGTTGCAGTTTGGCCATTTCTTATGACCAATTTGAGTGGAGCGAGATTATTTGCTCCATTTCGTCTGGAGTCTAAATATATACTTGAAGTTGCCATGTGAATGTATATGTGCTCACGATTTGCTCACGATTTGCTCACGGTTTTTTGTGTTAAAATGTGATTTTTTGTGATAAAATGTGGCTTTGAGCCGATGATTTTTAGAGCTTTTGAGGGGTATGGGTGCACGAAAATCAGCCCATCTCCAAGGTAACTCCTTGAAAATGAGTTGATTATCTTCTGTCGGGGTGAAAGGATTCGAACCTTCGACCCCCTGCTCCCAAAGCAGGTGCGCTAACCGGACTGCGCTACGCCCCGATTATGAGGCAAAGTTAGTGCTTTTTTTTGGTATGTGCAAGAATTTTAAGAATTATTAGCTGTGGGAGGGGTTTTGACGTAGTTTTGCGCTGTGGTGTTAACCTCATTTGGATTTTTTGCGTTATATTTGCAGATGACTTTGTGTAGCCGGACTTGAGTGCCCCTCATCTCTGCCTGCTGATTGTGCCTTCACTGGGCGCCCCAAGGTGGGTGTCGACGGGGGTAGCGGCGATGCGGTGGGGGAGATGGCAACTTTTGTGACCGGCTACTTAACATCTATACCTCTATTGAAGATAAGTATGAAGAAATTTACCATTTTGTTGATTGCAGTTGTCGTGGCTCTTGTGGCTGCCGGTACTGTGGAGGCTAAGAAGAAGTCGAATAAAGAGGGCACCGCCAAGATTGAATTTCTTGAGAAGGTGTATGACTTCGGTGTGATTCAGGAGAAGGGTGGCCAGGTAAGCCATGAGTTTGAGTTTATCAACAAGGGCGATGGCAACCTGGTGATTCTGAAGGCTACGGCCGAATGCGGCTGCACCCGCCCCAGCTTCACTGAGAAACCGGTGGCTCCAGGCAAGACAGGCAAACTGAAGGTCACCTACAATCCGCTCGGTCGGCCGGGTGGTTTCGAGAAGATTGTGACCGTCACCACCAATGGCAATCCCCGCAAGGTGCGCCTTAAGATACGCGGCACTGTAAGCCAGTAAATCCAGAATCTCTCAAATAACTGCTGAGAGAAAGAGAAGTATGAGAAAGATGTGCAGAAAATATCAGGGTATCGCGGTGATGACGCTGCTGCTTGCCTGCGGCATTGCCGGAGGCAAGACGCGTCTGATCGACCCTACCTACGACTTTGGTGTGGTGCGCGAGCTTGACGGCAGCGTCACCGGTCATGCGCATGTGGTCAATGACGGGCCCGACACGACTTATGTGCGTGACGTGCGTCCGAGTTGTGGCTGCACGGGTGCGCAATATTTCCAGGACCCTATCGCTCCGGGCGACACCACCGAGATCAGCTTCACTTATAATCCCGTGGGGCGCCCCGGCACGATAAGCAAGACTGTAAAGATATATATCGGCGACAGTGATGAGCGCCATATTGTCAAACTTACGGGTCGAGTTGTGGGGAGCCGCGAGACATTGCGCTGGAAGTATCCGGTGGATTGCGGCTGGATGGCATTGTCGGATTCAGTGGTGGACCTCGGGCAAATCCGTGAAAACTCGGGGCGCCACGCATTTCTGCGCATCGTCAATCTCACGACCGACACGATTGCTCCGAAGTTCAGCAACACTAGCAAGGCGCTGAGCATAGATGTCACTCCCGAGCGCCTGCTCCCCGGCGACCTCGGTACGCTCGGCATATATCTCAACACCAAGTTTACCGATACGCTCGGCAATGTCGACTATCGGGTGCCGATCTGGGCCGATGGCGACACTGTGCGCACAGAAGTCAGCATCCGCGCGCGCATCGTCAGTGAGACAGACTCGCTGGCCCTGCTGCAGAATAATCTGCAGGCAAGATTCTGAGGCGTCGCGGGGCATCGCACCTCCATCATAAAAATCGCCTGCCTATCAAAAAAATAGGCGCCCTTCGGGCGACCGCCTCCCTCTCTCTCCCCCTAATTCTCTGACCACGATAAATCTAAACCTACCATAGAACAACGAATCATGCAACACCCTGAAAATGACAAAGCCTATAAAGGGCTCGCCGTCAACAGCGGCGTGAGTAGCCAACCGACAGTCAATCCATATCGTCAGTTGCGTCGTCGCCGCCAGTTGTCGGTCAATGATTATGTAGAGGGTATACTCAAAGGGGACGTCAGTGTGCTCGGGCGCGCTGTGACGCTTGTGGAGTCAACGGCCGAGGCTCATCAGTCGGTGGCCCAGGAGGTAATCGAGAAATGCCTGCCGCATTCGGGCCACAGCCGCCGCATCGGCATCACGGGTGTGCCCGGAGCAGGCAAATCGACTTCGATCGACGTCTTCGGTCTGCATGTGCTGCGTCAGGGTCACAAGCTGGCGGTGCTGGCCATCGACCCCAGTTCGGAGCGTACGCATGGTTCGATTCTTGGTGACAAGACACGCATGGAGAAACTCTCCGTGCAGCCCGATGCCTTCATCCGCCCTTCACCCTCGGCAGGATCGCTTGGTGGCGTGGCGCGCAAGACCCGCGAGACGATAGTGCTCTGTGAAGCCGCAGGCTACGACCGCATCTTTGTCGAGACCGTCGGGGTGGGGCAGAGTGAGACCGCCGTGCATTCGATGGTGGACTTCTTCCTACTCATCCAGCTTGCCGGCACGGGCGACGAACTTCAAGGCATCAAGCGCGGCATCATGGAGATGGCCGACGGCATCGCCATCAACAAATGCGATGGCGACAATGTCGACCGTGCCAAGCTCGCTGCCGCACAGTTCCGCAATGCCCTGCACCTCTTTCCCCCCACACCCTCGAAGTGGCGCCCGGAGGTGGTGACCTACAGCGGATACTACGAATACGACATCGACAAGGTCTGGGATATGATTGACCGGTACTTTGAATATGTGGAGCGCACAGGCTACTTTGAGCGCAAGCGCCAGGAGCAGGAGAAATACTGGATGATCGAGACCATCAACGAACAGCTGCGTTCGAAGTTCTACAACACCCCCGAGGTGGCAGCCCTTCTTGAGCAGAAAGAGCTGAGGGTGCTCAACAACGAGCAATCCTCATTCACCGCTGCCAAAGATGTGCTCGACTTCTACTTCGAGCGCCTAAGAGCCGAGGCCGGCCGATGTGATTGAAGTCACTTAGGCTTACCGGCTCAGCAAACATAAACTACAACAGATGAACAGATTGATATCTACCATAGAGCGCCGTGCGCAGGAGGCACCCGAACATGAGGCCTACCGTTTTTGCTGGCGCAAGGATGGCGAATGGCTTTCGACCACGCGCCGTGATTTTGTGACACAGACCCATGTGGCTGCAAGAGCCCTCTTGCGCCTCGGACTGCTTGAGAAGGACACGATAGCGATCTGCTCACCCAACACCCCCCAGATACTTATCACCGAGTTAGGTGCATTCCGCAACCGCCTCTCAGTGATACCCCTCTACAGCTCAAGCTCGCAGCAGCAGTTTGACTTCATCATGGCCGACGGCGGCGCCAAAGTAGTGTTTGTGGGCGACAAACATCAGTATCCGCTTGCCTACAACTACTGGAAGACGCATCCGCAGCTGCAGCGCATCGTGATATTCAAAAACGATGGCATTGAGCTTCAGCCCGACGACACGGTGTCGATCAACTGGGACGACTTCGTGCGCCTCGGCATGCAGAGCGAGGCCGATGACCTCAAAGCCGATGCCGAGATCGAGGCCCGCACCGCGCGTGCACTCCCCGACGATATGGCCACCCTTATCTACACCTCCGGCACCACCGGCGAGCCCAAGGGTGTGTGCATCACCCACGCCAACTACGACGCAGCCATGGAGACCCACCTGCGCCTGCTCACCGCTATACGCGACACCGACATCAGCATGGCCTTCCTCCCCATGAGCCATATCCTCGAGAAGGCCTGGTGCTTCTTCTGCCTCTACCGCGGCATACCGATTGCCGTCAACTACGACCCGCGCGTAATCCAGGACACCATCAAGGAGGTCGAACCAAATCTGATGTGCTGTGTGCCCAGATTCTGGGAGAAAGTATATGCCGGAGTCAAAGAGAAGATTGCCGGTATGGGGCGCCTGCAGCGCATGATGGTGGCCCGGGCGCTGAAAGTCGGCAAGCGGCGCAACATAGACTATGTGCGCCTCGGAGCCCGACCCCCGAAAATGCTCGAAGCCGAATACCGCTTCTGGGACCGCCGTATCTTCTCGCGCCTCAAAAGCACCATCGGCATACCCGACCCCAACTTCTTCCCCACAGCCGGCGCCCCCCTTTCCGACCGCATCTGCGAATTCATGCGCTCAGTCGGAATCGACGTCATAATCGGCTACGGACTCTCCGAGACAACCGCCACAGTGAGCTGCTTCCGCCCCACAGGCTATCAGATAGGCACTGTCGGCGAACCCCTGCCCGGCATATCCGTAAGAATCTCTGACGAGGGCGAGATACTCGTCAAGGGACCCACTGTCACCCCCGGCTACTACAACAATCCAGAGGCCAACGCCCAGGCATTCACCGAAGATGGCTACTTCCGCACCGGCGATGCCGGCTATCTCACGCCCGAAGGCTCGATTGTGCTCACCGAGCGTGTCAAAGACCTCTTCAAGACCTCCAACGGCAAATACATCGCCCCACAGATGCTCGAGAGCCGTCTGGCCGAGAATAAGTTTATCGACGAGACAGCCGTCATCGGCGACCAGCGCAAATATGTCACCGCCCTCGTGGTGCCCAACTTCTCGCAGCTCCGCGCATGGTGCCGCACAAAAGGGATTGACACCGACGACACCGAGCGTATGCTCCGCGACCCCCGCGTCAATGCCATGATGATGGAGCAGGTCAACTCCGTGCAATCCGATATCGCCGAATACGAGAAGATAAAGAAGATCTATCTGTTGCCGCATCACTTCGCCATCATGCACGGCGAGGTCACCAACACCATGAAGGTGCGACGTCCGGTAGTGGCACGCCGCTATGCCCGCGAGATAGAGTCAATGTATGAATAATCCTCAGCACGAGCATCTTTTTCAGAGAGATACTTGCATATCAATCAAGCAGCAAGCAGCCATGTCATCAGCATCCACAGATATACAGAGACATACGATAGCCTCCGACGCCACATTGCGCGAGGCATTCAGTCGCCTCAACGCCCTTTCGGGCGAGAATATGACCCTCTTCGTGGTCGGCCCCGGAGGTGAGCTGGAGGGTTCGCTCACTGATGGCGACCTTCGGCGCGCCGTCATAGCCTCGGCCGATCTCGGGCACCCCGTGGGCCAGATATGCCACAAGCCCTGTCTCAGCCTGCGCGACGATGAGGAGCGTTACGCCCGCGTGCGCGAAGCCCGCAAGCGCGGTGTGGAGCTGCTTCCGGTCGTGGATGCCGCCGGACACATCGTCGAACTTCTCGACCTGCGCAAACTGCGCACATCGCTGCCGCTCGATGCCGTGCTCATGGCCGGCGGCAAGGGTGAGCGCCTGCGCCCGCTGACACTCGATTGCCCTAAACCACTCCTTAAAGTGGGGGGCAAACCCATCATCGACTACAACATCGACGAACTGCATTCCAACGGCATACGCAACATTCATGTCACTGTCAACTACCTCAAAGAGCAGCTCCAGGCCCACTTCGCCGATCCGGAATGTGGGGTGACATGCGTGGAAGAACCCCGCCGCCTCGGCACGATGGGAAGCCTCGCCCTTGTCGACGGATTGCAGGCCGACAATCTGATTGTCATGAACTCCGACCTACTCACCACGCTCGACTTTGAGGAGATGTTTATCCAGCATGCCTCTTCGGGGGCGATGCTCACGGTGGCGGCAATACCATACACGGTGTCGGTGCCCTTCGCCATCATGCGCCACGAAGGGCACCGGGTGACCGGCCTGACCGAGAAACCCACCTACAACTATTTCGCCAACGCCGGCGTTTATATGATGCGGCGCGAGGTGGTCAGCATGATACCGCGCGGCGAATATCTCGATGCCCCCGACCTTATCGAGCAGCTCATAGCGCGCGGCGACAAAGTGGAGTATTATCCTATCGACGGCATATGGGTCGACATAGGCTCGCCTGATGATTACCGCTATGCCAATGAGCTGATGGGTAGCGCGCTGCGGCGCAAATAGTGTCATGGCGCACTCCTGAATCCGGGGGTATGTATATTCCCCCGGTGCGGCCTCAAAATCAAGAAAAAACAGAAATTACGATGGCAGACTCAAACTTCATAGACTACGTGAAAATCCTTTGCCGCTCAGGCAAGGGTGGGGCGGGAAGCCGCCACTATCATAGAGCTAAATATGTACCCAAAGGTGGACCCGACGGCGGCGACGGCGGTCGTGGCGGCCACATCATCCTGCGCGGCAACCGCAATATGTGGACACTGCTCCACCTGCGCTATCAGCGTCACATCTTCGCCACCGACGGCCAGTCGGGTGGCGCCGGGCGCTCATTCGGCAAAGATGGCGAAGACCGCATCATCGAAGTGCCTATCGGCACAACCGTCTTCGATGCCGAGACCGGCGAATTCCTCTGCGAAGTCACCCGCGATGGCGAAGAAATCAAGCTGCTGCGCGGCGGCAAAGGTGGACTCGGCAACTGCCACTTCGCCACCTCCACCAACCGCGCCCCCCGCTATGCCCAGCCCGGCCAGCCCGCTATCGAAAAGGCAGTCGTGCTCGAGCTTAAACTGCTCGGCGACGTCGGACTTGTGGGCTTCCCCAATGCAGGAAAGTCAACCCTTCTCTCAGCGCTGAGCGCCGCCAAACCCAAAATCGCCGACTACCCCTTCACCACCATGGAGCCCCAGCTCGGCATCGTGAGCTATCGCGGCGACAAATCATTTGTCATGGCCGACATACCCGGTATTATCGAGGGGGCCAGCGAGGGTAAAGGGTTAGGCCTCAGATTCTTGCGGCATATCGAACGCAACGCCGTGCTACTCTTCATGGTACCCGCCGACAGCGACGACATCAAGCGCGACTACGAGATACTGCTCAAAGAGGTGCGCGAATTCAATCCTGAGCTCGCCGACAAGAGCCGGGTGCTCGCTATATCGAAATGCGACATGCTCGACGACGAACTGCGCGAGGAGATAGCCAAGGAATTGCCCGAGGGTGTCCCCACAGTGTTCATATCGGCCGTAAGTGGTCAGGGACTCACCGAGCTCAAGGACCTCCTTTGGCGTGAGATAAACTCAGAAGAGAATCTTGCCACCACCATCACCCATCGTCCGCTCGACCGCCGCCACCGTGTGGAAGAGGAGGATGAATTCATCTTCGCCCAGGACGACACCGAAGAGGATGAAGACTGGATGCCCCAGACCGACGAGGAATGGAACGACGAATTCTGGGATGAGGAGGATAGTGTCAACGGCTGATGAATCCTAACCAAAACCCACAGACCGACATCATGTCAGCACCGCTGAAAATCAATCTTACAGAAATCATACGACAAAGGCTTGGCAACCGCTCGAAGTGGTTGCCCCCTTTTTTATTCCGTCCGCTCGAGCATCTGATACGCCAGGACCGCCTCAACCAGCTTCTTGAGGCCGCATGGCCCGAGGAGGGGAGTGGCTTCTCAGCCCGCATATTGGCCGAACTCGGCATCACTGTCAAGGTCGAAGGGCTTTCGCAGCTGCCGCAGGGGGAGGCATTTGAATTTGTGAGCAATCATCCGCTCGGCGGCCTCGACGGCATAGCTCTTGTGGGGGTGCTCGGAGCGCACTACGGCGATGAGAATATAAGGGTGCTCGTCAACGACATGCTCATGAATGTAGCCCCGCTCAAAGATGTGTTCCTGCCCGTCAACAAATATGGCTCGCAGGGGCGCGACTCTGCCCGGCAGATAGCCGCCGCATTCGAAGCGGGTAAACAGATTCTGATGTTTCCCGCCGGATTGGTCTCGCGCCTGCATCCCGATGGGGTGGTGCGCGACCTGGAATGGCAGAAATCATGTGTGGTCAAGGCTCTGGAATATGGACGGCGGGTGGTGCCTGTGCACTTTATGGGACTCAATACCCCCCGTTTCTACCGCCTTGCCCGCTTGCGCAAGCGCCTCGGCATAAAAGTCAATCTCGAGCAGGCCATGCTCCCCGCTGAACTCTGCCGGGCGCAAGGTGCGCGCTACGAGATACGCTTTGGCGCCCCCGTCGATGTGGGCGCCATGCGGGCGCTGGGCGAATCACCTGCCGCAATCGCCGCTGCATTGCGCGCTACGGTCTATGAGCTGTAGCCCCCCGCTGCACCTCCTCCGGAGCGCTCAATAGACCCGCGCAGCCAACCTTGCCCATCAAAAGCTTCGTCACCTTTGCCGGGGTGAAAGCTCTATTTTTTAGGGCAGTATATCTAAAGTATTGGATTTTTTGAGTAATTTTGCAGAATGTGACACGCCAGATGAAATCCCGACATGAGAAACCCACGGATGATTCTGACGCCAATCATGCTGAACCTAAGTGGTTGTTAAGAATCATGATTCTTTTTCAAATCAACTACTTGCCTAATCATTAACCCCATAAAGATCAAGCATACCCTGCACAGAGAATGGACAAAAACACCGTCTACGGCCTTATCCTGATGGCCCTGATCTTCCTGGGATTCATGTGGCTTTCGCCCAAGAACGAGACCACCGCTGATTCCACCGCGGAGAGCACCGAGCAGACCTCGGAAGCCGCATCCGCCACTACCCCCGATGCGTTGAGCGCCAACGAGATGGAATGGCTCAAACGCAACGTAGCCGCCAATGGCGAAGCAAGTGTGGATGCCGAGGGCACCCGCATCTATACTCATAAGGATGCTGCGCTCGACCTCACTCTCGCCGGCGACAGCATCTATGGCAGTGTCATCGCCGACGGCGTGAGCTACCCCCTCGCTGATGTGCTCGCCGCCAAAGCCGATATCCCCGTGGCCACCCAGCGCAAGGCCATCGAGATTGTAAGAAGCACATCAACCTCGATGGGCCGATTCGGCAAATTCTCAAAATTCCTCAGCGGCACCGACAGCACCGTCACTCTTGAGAACGATGTCATCGCCCTGCAGCTGAGCAGTAAATCGGGCTCAATCACCCGCGCCGAACTCAAGAAATACGACACCGAATACTCGGCCGACGAGTCGAAGCAGGTGAAGAATAAAGTCGTGATATTCGAGGGCGCGTCAAATGCCTTCAACTTCACACTCCCTCTCGCCCAGACTGTCGAGAGCCGCGACCTCTACTTCACCCCGAAGCAGGTCAATGACTCGACTGTGCTCATGAGCCTCGAGGTGGCTCCCGGCGCATACTGGGGCATACGCTACACTCTCCCCAAGGGCGACAGCTATGTGGTGAAGGTAGATATCGAACAGAAAAACATGACCCAGGTCGTGGAGAGCAACAACCGCATCCTCGGCTTCGACTGGACCCAGCAGATAAAGCGCCAGGAGAAGGGACGCATGTTTGAGGAGCGCAACTCAGGCATATACTATAAATTTGCCGGAGGCTCCGTAGAGACCCTCTCTGAAAACAAGAACGACTCTGAAGAGCGTCAGGCAAAGGTGAAGTGGATCGGATTCAAGAATCAGTTCTTCTCATCGGTGATGATAGCCGACAAAAACTTCAACAGTGTCGACTTCGAATCGCGTGTGCTCAAGAACAGCGACTATCTCAAGGATGTCAGCGCCAGCGCCACAGTCAACGACTACAGCTGGGCCGAGGAGCATCCCGCCGGTTTCGAACTCTATATCGGTCCGAACCTCTATCCGCTGCTGCGTCACCTCGACAAGGAACTCCAGCCCGAAGATGACCTCAGCCTCACGCGCCTCGTGCCCCTCGGATGGACCCTCTTCCGCTGGATCAACATCGGCATAGTGATTCCTGTCTTCACCTTCCTTGGCAAATATATCTCCAACTATGGCATCATCATCCTGCTGCTGACAATCTTCATCAAGCTCATCCTCTTCCCCCTCACCTACAAGAGCCTTGTCAGCAGCGCCAAGATGCGTGTGCTCGCCCCCGACATTCAGAAAATCAACGAGAAATATCCCGGCACAGCGAATGCCGTGGTGCGTCAGCAGAAGACGATGGCCCTCTACAGCAAAGCCGGTGCCAACCCGATGTCGGGATGTGTGCCCATGCTGTTGCAGATGCCGATACTCTTCGCGATGTTCACCTTCTTCCCCTCGGCAATCGAACTTCGCGGCCAGAGCTTCCTCTGGGCCCACGACCTTTCGGCTCCTGATGCCATCATCTCATGGAGCGGCAATATACCGCTCGTGACCCAGTACTTCGGCAATCATATCTCACTCTTCTGTCTGTTGATGACAGTCACCAACATCCTCTACACCCATCTCACCATGCAGAGCCAGGGCAACAACGGTATGCCCGGCATGAAGTGGATGATGTATCTGATGCCGGTGTTCTTCCTCGTATTCTTCAACAACTACGCCGCAGGCCTGAGCTACTACTACTTCCTCTCGCTCCTTATCACCATAGCCCAGACCTATGCCTTCCGCTACTTCATCACCGAAGAGAAGGTGCGTGCCACAATGGCCAAGAATGCCGCCAACCCCAAGAAGAAGAGCAGCTGGATGGCCAAGCTCGAAGAGATGCAGCGTCAGCAGCAGCAGATGCTCAAGGAGCAAGAGAAGCAGCGCAAAGGCAAGCGCTGATTAATCAAGACATATGCGCGATCTCCGGACTATACGGATTTTTCTCTCCGTGCTGTTTCTGGCAGCTTCGGTGGCCACACTGTTTATTGGCAGCGGCGTCACCCCTATGGCTGCGATAGCAGGACGGATGCAGATAATCCCTTCGGCGCTCGCCACGACGATTGGCGCCACAGGCTTCTGGCTTGTGGCGACCTTCGTATTCGGACGTATCTATTGCTCAAGCGTATGCCCGCTGGGCGCGCTGCAGGATTCGGCCGACTGGCTGCGTCGCCGCATCCTGCGCTCGCGCCGGGCCGGAGGGAGCCTCAACCCCCGTCGGCGCAGACAGATCACTCCCTATTCATGGCAACCGCAGGCCGGACGCTGGCGCACGCTGGTGTTGCTGGCTTATGTGGTCTGCCTCCTGCTCGGCCTCCTCTCCATAGCCACAATCCTTGAACCCTGGAATCTACTGCGCAGTGCCGCCCGCCTCACAAATCGTGAGGCCGACGCACCATGGTTGATGTTGGCCGCAGATGCCGGACTCGGTGCCCTGCTGGCTCTGCTGGCAGTGGTTGCCATCTGGGTCGGAGCACTGCTCAAGGGACGCCCCTTCTGCACCGAAGTGTGCCCGATCGGCACGACTCTCGGGTATCTGTCGACACGCACCCTCTATCATATCGAGATCGACCCCGACCGTTGCACCAACTGCATGCGTTGCGAGGCCGTCTGCAAGGTGCAGGGGATAAGTGTCAAGGATCGCATTGTCGACAACTCACGCTGTGTGAGATGCTTCGACTGCCTCAAGGTGTGTGCCGACGACGCCATCCGCTTCCAGAGCACCCGCAACCGCCGGGTGACGCCGCTGATGGACAAGACCTGAGCGCCGGTTACCCGCAAATCCTGACCTGCCTCCCCATTCTCCTCATCCCTCTGACCCTCACCGGACGCAGTTGGCGCTCCTCTGCTTCACCCTGCAGTTGCCGCCAGCTATGTTAAATTACCCCCCATGCCTCAATCAGATGAAACAATATCAAGACCTTCTGCGACATATCCTCTCTCACGGACATAAGAAATCTGACCGCACCGGCACCGGCACCATCTCAACCTTCGGCTATCAGATGCGCTTCGACCTCTCCGAGGGCTTCCCGTTGCTCACCACCAAGAGAGTGCATCTGAAGAGCATCATCCATGAACTGCTATGGTTTCTGGCCGGCGACACCAATGTGAAATACCTTCAGGACAACGGTGTGCGCATCTGGAACGAATGGGCCGATCCCGACGGCAACCTCGGCCATATCTACGGCTATCAATGGCGCAGCTGGCCCACTCCCGACGGCGGTTTTATCGACCAGATAAGCCAAGTAGTCGACACTATACGCCACAACCCCGACTCGCGCCGCATAATCGTCAGCGCATGGAATGTGGCCGACCTCGACAATATGAATCTGCCCCCCTGCCACGCCCTATTCCAATTCTATGTGGCCGACGGCAAACTCTCGCTGCAACTTTACCAGCGCAGCGCCGACAGTTTTCTCGGGGTACCCTTCAATATCGCATCCTACGCACTTCTCTGCATGATGATGGCCCAGGTGTGCGGACTGCAGCCCGGCGAATTCATCCACACCTTCGGCGACGTACACATCTACCTCAACCATCTCGACCAGGTCAACGAGCAGCTCAGCCGCACCCCGCGTCAGCTGCCGCGTATGCACCTCAATCCGGAAGTCAAAGATATCTTCAGCTTCCGCTACGAAGATTTCCGCCTCGAAGGCTACGACCCCTATCCCGCCATAAAGGGCACAGTCTCAGTGTAAAAGCCCAAATATAAATCCCCCTCACTCCTCACTCCTCACTCCTAACTCCTCACTCCTAACTCCTCACTCCTAACTACCCACTCCAAACACCCAACTCCCAATGATAATAATAATCGCCGCCGTAGCAGCCGACCGAGGCATAGGTCGTGCAGGCGACTTACTATGGCACATCTCGGCCGACCTCAAGCACTTCAAGACCCTCACCACAGGCTCAGCCGTGGTGATGGGGCGACGCACGTGGGAGTCCCTCCCGCGTCGCCCGCTTCCCGGACGTCTTAACATCGTGGTGAGCCGCAACCCCGGCTATCAAGCCGATGGGGCAGTGGTGACAGACACACTAGCCAGCGCCGCTCAAGCGGCAGCCGCCAAAGGCTACGAAGATATCTACATCATTGGAGGGGGCCAGATTTACACTCAGGCCATGCCCCTGGCCGACCGCCTTGAACTTACCGAGATAGATGCCACCGCCCCAGACTGCGACACCTACTTCCCCGCCATAGACCGCGCCGAGTGGGAACTCACATCATCGCACATGGGCGACGACGCCGGGCTCTCTTACCGCTTCAACACCTATCAGCGCAAATCCTGAACATGCGTGTAGTCATTGTCAATAAATCTGACACCACCGGAGGAGCCGCCGTAGTGTCATTCCGCCTTATGGAGGCATTGCGCAGCGCCGGAGTCGATGCAAGAATGCTTGTGGCAGAGAAACTCTCTGACTCGCAATATGTGGCTCCCGCCGCCGGACGATTGCGACTAAAAGCCTCATTCATAGCCGACAGGTTGCGGATTGCCATGGCCAACGGCTTCGACCGCCAGACCCTCTTCAAACTCGATGCCGCCGCCTATGGTATAGACATCATCAATCACCCGTGGGTAAAGAGCGCTGATGCCATTCTGATTAACTGGATCAACCAGGGGCTCCTCTCACTGGCCGACATCCGTAGGCTCGGACAGAGCGGCAAAAAGATAGTCTGGACGATGCACGACATGTGGAATCTCACCGGACTCTGTCATCATGCCGGCTCCTGCCGCCGCTACACCACCCCCGGACTATGCGGCCAATGCCCACTGCTTGGCAGCCAGGCCGGGCCGCATGATTTCTCAGAGGTTGTGGCCCGGCGCAAAGAGCGACTCTATGACGAAGTGCCGATTGACTTTGTGGCCGTCAGCAGTTGGCTGCGCCGGAAGAGTGAGGAATCCACGCTGCTCCATGGGCGCAGCGTCACAGTGATTCCGAATGCCTTTCAACTCCCTCCCCGTGAGAGCCTGAAGCGTGTGGCCTCAGATGGAGCGGTGCGTCTTATTTTCGGCGCCGCGCGTCTGGACGACACCGTCAAGGGATTCCCCATACTCATAGAGGCCATGAAAGCGCTGAAATCAACCTATCCCGAACTCGCCTCACGCACGCGGTTGTTGCTCTACGGTGCCATACGCGACGCCTCGCTCATAGAGCGCATCCCCATAGAGGTCGAATATGTAGGCGTGCAACATGGAATGGAGAATATCAGCCGGCTCTATCTGCGCTCTGACATAGTGCTCTCTACCTCGCACTTCGAAACCTTGCCGGGCACCCTTGTCGAGGGGCAGGCATATGGCTGCGTGCCCGTCAGTTTCGCCCGCGGCGGCCAACCCGACATCATCGATGACGGCACCACCGGATATCTTGCCGAATGGAGCGATGATCAGTCGCAAGCCGGCGCCAATATCGCCGCATCGATAGCGCAGGCCGTGGGCCTAATTGAACTCGAAGGTGAGGCCATGCGCGAGCGGATGTATGAGTCTGTAAGCCGCAAGTTTAGCGCCGCAGCTGTGGCCGGAGCCTACATCGCTCTGCTGCAGCGACCGCGTTGAGCCACAACATTCCCGTCGATGCCCGAGTCACCCATATAATATTTCAAATATCCGAATAAAAGTCAAAAATGGTTTAAAAGGTAGGGTCAGGATGCGAATAGCCGAGTTGAATCGCTGAAAATTCAAAAATAAATTGTAACTTTGCAGATGCATAAACCATGAGCTGACATAATCCCCGGCTGCATATCTATGTGTCTTCGGGGAGAGTGCCGCAAACTCACCGCAGACATTATGAATGAATGGCTACTAAATAATCTCCTTGCATTCGGGTTGGCATTTGCGCTGACCGGGATGCTGATACCGCAGATTCTGGTCATTGCATTCAGGAAGAATCTCTTTGATGGTCACGACCCGCGCAAGGTGCATAAAGGAGATGTGCCGCGTCTTGGCGGCATAGCCTTCGTGCCGGCCATAATCTTCTCGGTGCTTGCAGTGGTGGGTTTCGGGTTGAATGTCTACAACGCCACAATGAGTGAGGCCCTGGCCAACACTATCGTGCCGCTGCTCTTCTTTATCTGCTCGCTGATGCTGCTCTTCCTTGTGGGTATAGCCGACGATATGATAGGGGTGAGGTATGGCGCCAAATTCATGTTTCAGATACTGGCATCGGTGCTGATAATCGGCTCAGGAGTCTGGATGTCAGACTTCTACGGACTGTTAGGCCTGCGTGATGTCCCGGCTTGGATTGGCTGGCCGATGACAATACTGGCTGTGGTGTATGTGGTCAACGCCATCAATCTCATAGATGGTATAGATGGTCTGGCGGCCGGATTGGCGGCGCTGGCCCTATGTTTCTATGGCAGTGTATTCTACTTTGGCGGAGCCTACATTTATTCATTGGTGGCATGGAGCGGATTCGGCTCATTGCTGACATTTCTGTACTACAACGTATTCGGAAGCGCCAGCCGGCGCAAGAAGATATTCATGGGCGACACCGGTTCGCTCACAATCGGCATGCTGCTGGCCTTCATGGCCCTGTTGCTGATATCTGACCCGATGGACCTCGAACGCTCTACCGAGATCAGCCCGATGGTGATAGCTGTCTCTCCGCTGCTCGTGCCATTGCTCGATGTGGTGAGAGTCTTTTTCCGCAGGCTGCGCAAGCGCAAGAATCCCTTCATGCCCGACCGCAGTCATATTCACCATAAGTTGCTGGCCCTTGGCATGACCCCGGCGGCCGCCCTGACAGTGATATTGAGCTTCGCCCTGTTGCTTCTGGCTCTGAATGTGTGGCTATCGAGACTGATAAATGTCAATATTCTGATACTCACTGATATCGCGATATGGACAGTCGGCAATATGGCCTTGACCAAAGCCATACGGCGTCGCGAGCGTCAGGAGGGGACATCTCTCTACTGAATCACGCATACCGAACGAAACGATTTACCCCTGTCAACCCCACCCGGCGCGGCGGCAGGAGCATAAATGACCCAAAGTAATAAAACGCAGGAAACTGCGTTATAAATTAACCAAGTAACCTCATGTCTCCGGCCCATTCAGGCGCGGAGCCGAAATTTGCTGAATAAACGAATCATGAAGAAGAATAAACTCTCCCTGATCGCAGGCCTGATGATGGCGGTTTTGATGACACTGGGTGGCTGCAAAACCCCCTCGGGCGTCACATACTTCCAGGATTTCGACACAGCGATGATGGTCGAGAATCATGCCCGCCAGTCGATACGAGTGCGTCCGGACGATAAATTGCAGATTGTAGTCAATTCAAAGGATCCCCAGCTGGCCAGCATATTCAATCTTCCGATTGTGGCAACCCGCATGGGGCAGAATGCCCAGAACTATGGCGGTGTCAACAGCGGTTACTCCTCACCCTCCACATCCGAAGGACTCAGCTTCTATACAGTCAACGCTCAAGGCGATATCGACTTCCCGGTGCTTGGCGCGCTTCACATCGAGGGGATGACCCGTGGCGAAGTGGCCGGATTCATCAAGGGTGAGCTGATGGCCCGCAATCTGATCAAGGACCCTACGGTGACTGTAGAGTTTGTCAACACCGGCGTCAGTGTGCTGGGCGAGGTCAAGACCCCCGGACGCTTCCTGATGAACCGCGATGAGGTGACGATTCTCGATGCAATATCCATGGCAGGCGACCTCACAATCCAGGGACAGCGTGATAATGTGAAGGTGCTCCGCAAGGAGGATGGCAAGACACAGGTCTATGTCGTGGACCTCACCGATGGCAAGAGCCTCCTCTCAAGCCCGGCCTACTATCTGCAGCAGGACGACGTGATATATGTCGAACCCAACGACTACCGCAAACGCGAGACCACAGTCAACGGTAACACCGCCCTGTCGGCAAGTTTCTGGATGTCGGTCGTGTCGGTGCTGACTTCGGTGGCTGTGCTTATTGTCAACATCACCCGTTGATAAGCCTCGCGGCCGGAGCGCGGACTTCCTGATGAAGCCTTGCCGGTCGTCCACCCCCTCCGCAGCAGAGAACCAGCCTATTGGCGCACACCTGCTGCCGAATCAAAAATACTTTATAACAAAGACTGAAAAGAAATTACAAGATAGATGGAAAAGAATGCTCAGACAGCAGTCATTCAGGATGATTCGATGGCTTTCTCGCTGAAAGACTTCATATTCTCCTGCCTTGCCCAATGGAAGTGGTTTGTGTTGTCGGTGATTTTCTTTGTGGCCGTGGGCTTCTTCTACGTGATGAGGCAGCAGCCCGTATATTCCCGCACGATGTCGGTCCTGATTCAGGACAACAACAACACCGGCGGCCTCAATGTGGCCAGCGCCTTCAAGGAGTTCGGCATGGGCACAGCCGGAGCCAACGTCTACAACGAGCTTATCTCGCTGCAGTCGCCGGCTGTGATGTATGAGGTGGTCAAGCGTCTTGACCTCAACATCAATGTCACCCGCATGGGATTCCCCCGTGTGACCACACTCTATGGCAAGAACTCGCCGATGGAGGTTGTATACCCCGATCTTAACGACGCCACCAACTGCAAGCTTGAGATGATTCTTCAGCCCGACGACAGCTATGTGCTCACCAAATTCCTCACCGTGCTCCCCGACGGTACCAAAATCAAGGATGACTATGAGGTGAAGGGTAAGCTCGGCTTTGCCGAGGTTAAGACCCCGGTGGGCAAATTCATCTTCCGTCCGAACGGTGCTTACACCAACAATCGTGAAGAGGAGGTGCGCATCGTCATCAACGTCGGTTCGATTCCTGCCGCAGTAGAGAAATATGTCACCAAGCTCAAGGGTGACCTCGCCAATGCCGACGCCCAGGTAATCGACCTCACCATAGATGATGTCAATGTAGAGCGCGCCACCAACATCCTCAACACCGTCGTGGAGGTCTACAACGAATTCTGGGTGCGCGACAAGAACCGTATGGCTGTGGCCACTTCGGTGTTTATCAACGACCGTCTCGCCACACTGGTCAATGAGCTCCGCGATGTCGACACCGATATCGCCGACTACCAGTCAGAGCACATGATGCCAGATCTGGAGCAGACGGCCAAGATGTATATCGACCAGAGTACTCAGGTGAGCCAGGAACTCCTGGAGATGAACAATCAGCTCGCCATGGCCAAATACATACGCGACTATATCGCCAATCCCTCGAATGCCAATTCTGTAGTGCCCGTCAACACAGGCATGGGAAGCCAGGCACTTGAGAAGCTGATTGCCGACTACAATACCCTAATGCTCACCCGCAATAATCTCCTCTCAAATTCAAGTGAGGAGAACCCGATTGTGGCCGACTACAACACCCAGCTCAAGGGGATGCGCGAGTCGCTCATCAAGTCGGTCAATGCGCAGGTAGGAGCCCTGCAGACTAATCTCAAAGGACTCGAGGCCGCTGAGGGCAACAATAAATCGCAGCTCGCCGCCACACCTAACCAGGCCAAATACCTCGGCAGTGTGAAGCGCGACCAGGCCATCAAGGAGGCCCTCTACCTCTTCCTGCTCCAGAAGCGTGAGGAGAATGACATATCGCAGGCCTTCAACGCCTACAACACCCGCATCATCACTCCACCCTACGGCCAGCGTGCACCGATTGCCCCGCGCAAGTTTGTGACACTCTTCATCTGCGCCGTGCTCGGCCTGATGCTTCCGGCAGTGGTGCTCTACTTCATCGTCGTATGCGACACCAAGGTGCGCGGACGCCGCGACATGGAGAATCTGCCGATACCCTTCGCCGGCGAAATCCCGCAGATCGGCAGTCGCCGACGCATCCGCCGACTCTTCCAGAGCCGCAAGAAGCGCCAGCAGGAGATCGACACTCCGAAGCCTATCGTGCAGGAGGGGAAACGCGACGTGCCCAACGAGGCATTCCGCGTGGTGCGAAGCAATATCGACCTCATGATGGAGAAGGATGGCAAGCATCCGGTGCTGATGGTGACATCATTCAATCCCGGCAGCGGAAAGTCGTTTGTAGCCTACAACCTCGGAGCCTCCTTCTCGCTCAAGCGCAAGCGTGTGCTGCTTATCGACGGTGACCTGCGCCATGGCTCCCTCTCAACCTATGTGGGCTCGCCGAGCCGAGGTCTGGCAGCTTATCTGACAGGCAAGGTCGACGATGTGAGCCGCATCGCCTACCCCGTAGAGGGATTCAACGACTTCGACATTATCCCCATCGGCAAGCGTCCGCCAAACCCCGCCGAGCTGCTTGAGGGTGACCGCTTCGGAGAGCTGCTCGACGCAGTGCGCGACAAGTACGACGTCATCATGGTCGACTGTCCGCCGGTGAATGTGGTGGTCGACACCCAGCTGCTCAACCGTTATGCCGATGCCACTCTCTTTGTGGTGCGCGCCGGACTTCTCGACCGCAAGGCGATACCCGACCTCACCACTCTCTACAACGAGAAGAAGCTGCGCCGCATGAGCATCCTGCTCAACGGCACGGAGGCAGCCCACAGCTCATACTACACTTACGGCAACTATCAGTCGCTTGAAGAATAAAAAGTCATCAAAACTTTTTACGAAAAAGATAAGACATATATAAGTAAGCCAGACCTCCGCGTGCCCCCCTTATGAGCCGGGCACCGGAGGTCTTGGCGCTAAATTCGGCAGTCTGCGCGAGGAAGTTGCACATCGCGCAGCTGCATTAACCTTTACAACTCTTTTATTTTATGGGATTTTGGCCATTTAAGAAAAAAGTCGACACACTCCTCAAGGGTGGACTGATGCAGGGATTCACCGACTGGCACTCCCACATCCTGCCCGGCGTCGACGACGGGATACCCGATATGGAGAAATCGCTCGAAGTGCTGCAGGCCTACGAGAACATGGGTGTCAAGCGAGTGTGGCTGACACCCCACATCATGGAGGATTACCCCAACGAGACCGCGGCCCTGCGCCAGCGCTTCGATGAACTCAAGAGCCAGTGGCACGGCAATGTCGAGCTACGCCTCGCAGCCGAGAATATGCTCGACTCACTCTTCGAAGAGCGTCTCAGAGCACGCGACTTCCTGCCTATCGGCGACGAAGGGCAGCACCTGCTTGTGGAGACCTCCTACTTCAACCCGCCGATGAACTTCGACGACATGATCGACGAGATACAGAGCGCCGGATACTATCCGCTCCTTGCTCATCCTGAGCGCTACCGCTACATGAACGAAGCCGACTACAAGGACCTTCGCCGTCGCGGAGTGCTCTTTCAGATCAATATGATGTCGACAGTAGGCATGTATGGCGAGACTGCCCGGCGCAAAGCCGAATGGTTGCTCCAGAACGGCATGGCCGAGGCCACCGGCAGCGACCTTCACCGCCTGGCCGCCACCACACGCCATCTTGGCGAGGCACCGAAAAATCGCGAAACTCTCGAGGCCCTTCTCGCAGTGGGCGCCGCCCCGAAAATCAGCTGAGAAAAAGGGCGTGAAATAGCCTGTGGAAAATCGCATGAAACAGAGGGTGAAGAAAGATTAAGCAACTTCACTGCGCAAGATAGCGATTCTTAACATCAGATAGCGTGAAATTACGAAAAATTTAGTAATTTTGCAGTGTCACCCCCTAACCACAGGTGTCAAAAGATTGTTATACCTATAAACACTAAATATTTATCATGGTAGATTACAAAGAACTTGGCCTGGTCAACACCAAAGAGATGTTTGCCAAGGCTGTGCACGGAGGCTATGCCATTCCGGCGTTCAACTTCAACAACATGGAGCAGCTTCAGGCCATCATAAAGGCAGCTGCCGACACAAAATCTCCCGTAATTCTTCAGGTATCAAAGGGCGCACGCAACTACGCCAACCCCATCCTGCTCCGCTACATGGCCCAGGGTGCCGTTGACTATGCCAAGTCACTTGGCTGGGAGCATCCCCAGATCGTGCTTCACCTTGACCACGGCGATTCTTTCGAGCTCTGCAAAGACTGCATCGACCATGGCTTCTCATCTGTGATGATCGACGGCTCACATCTTCCCTACGAGGAGAATGTGGCTCTGACAAAGAAAGTGGTAGACTACGCCCACAAATATGACGTGACTGTAGAGGGTGAGCTCGGTGTGCTCGCCGGCGTAGAGGATGAGGTAAGCTCAGACCACCACACATACACTGACCCCGAGGAGGTAATCGACTTCGTGACCCGCACCGGCTGCGATAGCCTCGCTATCTCAATCGGCACATCTCACGGCGCCTACAAGTTCACTCCCGAGCAGTGCACACGCGACCCGAAGACCGGCCGCCTCGTGCCCCCGCCCCTGGCATTCGACGTGCTTGAAGGTGTAGAGGCCAAGCTGCCCGACTTCCCCATCGTGCTCCACGGCTCATCTTCTGTGCCCCAGGAGTATGTAGACATCATCAACGCCAACGGTGGCAAACTTCCCGATGCAATCGGCATCCCCGAAGAGGAGCTCCGCAAGGCTGCCAAGATGGATGTCTGCAAGATCAACATCGACTCTGACAGCCGTCTGGCTATGACAGCAGCTGTGCGCAAGGTCTTCAACGAGAAGCCCGCAGAGTTCGACCCCCGCAAATATCTCGGCCCGGCTCGCGACGAGATGGAGAAGCTCTACAAGCACAAAATCATCAACGTGCTTGGCTCAGAGGGTAAGGCTGAGTAATCAGCTTTCGCTAACGGATGCGGGTCTGTAAGCTGACCCGTGGAGCGGGAACTTGAAATCATCCGGCATATTATGCCCCGTCAGGGTATATGAGGCCGGGTAGTAAGCGACCGCATAAGAATTTACAGCACATAATTTGTACGTATATATACACACTTGAGTCGCCGCGAGGCGGCTCAAGTTGTATATACGCTTCACCTGAAGAAATCAAGGCGATGAAATTTCAAAACCTACATCAATGGCGCCTCACCCTGCGCCCGATTCTGTCGGCGGCTCTGCCGGTGGTGGCCCTGGCTATCATTATTTTTGCCTCAGCCTGCTCGCGCAGCAACAACATGGGTAAGCTGCATGCCATGTGGCAGGTCATGAGCATCGAGTACCCCGATGGCACGGTGACCGATGACTTCTCACCGCGCCTGTATTATAATTTCGACCAGAATGTGGTGCAGCTATGCACCTCCGACGACCAGACCCAGTCGCAGGGTTGGTATGCCGGCAATGTCAGCGGCGAGGATCCCGACTATATCTTCAGCTTCCCATACAACGAGACCGAATGGAACATGCTCAAGATCCAGCCCTGGGGCATTGATGAGAATCCGGCCCCGGTGCACATCCTCGAACTCGATGGCAAGACACTCCGCATGAAGCTCGGCGAGAATATCATCACCTGCAGAAAATTCTGAAAAATATACTTATCTTATGAAAACCACAGTTGGAGAGATAGCACGTCTGGCCGGAGTCGAGGTGACTCCCGGCGCGGCGCAGATGGAGGTGACCGAACTGCTCACCGATTCGCGCTCTCTGATAGATCCGAAAGGCACTATTTTCTTTGCCATCCCCACTGCCACAAATGCCGGCACACGCTATATGCGCGACCTTTACGACCGTGGCGTCAGACTCTTTGTGTCGCCCGAGATTCCGGCTGATATGGCCGATGCCGCCGATGCCGTGGTGCTTCTCTCGGCTGATCCGGTAGGGCTGCTCCAGCAGGTGGCCATGCGGCGCGGCGCCATGGGTGGCGAGGTTGTGGGCATAGTCGGGTCAAAAGGTAAGACTACCCTCAAGGAATGGCTCTTTCAGCTGATGGAGCCCCTGCGTGAGGTGTCGCGCAGTCCGCGCAGCTATAACTCGCAGATAGGGGTGGCACTCTCGATGTGGAGCATTACCCCGGAGACCCGTCTGGCCCTGATTGAGGCCGGAGTGTCGTGCAGCGGCGAGATGCAGCGCCTGGCCCGCTGCATAGCTCCCGACACCGTGATAGTGTGCGACATCGATGAGATGGAACATGCCTCAGGGTTCCCCTCATTTGAGTCGAAGGTAGCCGAGAAGGTCAGCCTTGCGGCCCATGAGGGTGTGAAGAGAATTATCTATTGCGTTGACGACAAGGATGTGGCTGATGCAGTGTCGCATCTCCCCGAAGGGGTAGAGCGAGTGGGCTGGACCCTGCGGGGTGCTCAGCCGGCGCGCCTCAAGATTGAATCGGTAGAGGCCGACGCAGAATCATCGCTGCTGAAGCGTATCCGCTACGTCTGGCAAGGCGCCGCAGACACCTTTGGCGACGAACTGTGTGTCGAGGCCCACGATGACTTCGACCTGCGCAACGCCTGCCGCGCGCTCGCCTTCATGCTGGCCGAAGGCTACGACACTGCCACAATAGCGCGCCGCTTCTCGGCTGTGCATCCGATTGCCACGCGCCTCAGCGTCAGCGACGGAGGCAACGGCTGCAGCATCGTCTATGACTCATATACATCCGACTTGTCATCGACCATACCGGCCGTAGACTTCATGATGCGCCGCCGCGTGCCCGGTCAGGAGACAGCAGTCATACTGAGCGACATGCGACATGAATCGCATGCCGACGACTCCGACTATGAGCGTCTGGCACGCATGTTGCGCCACCGTGGCGTTGACCGCGTGATAGGGGTCGGTCCGAAACTCCTGGCGCATGCCGGTGCCTTCGGCCCTGAGGCCATCATCTTCGCCACGACAGCCGAACTCATAGCCTGGCTGCGAGCCAATCCGCTGCGCGACTCTGTGATACTGCTCAAGGGTGCGCCCGAATATGAATTTGAAAGTGTGAAGAAGCTCCTCGAGATCCGCACCCACGAGACTGTACTTGAGGTCAATCTCGACGCCATGCTCCGCAACTACCGCTACTTCAAGAGCCATCTGCCCGCCTCATGCGGCATGATAGCCATGGTGAAGGCCTCCGGATATGGCGCAGGGAGCTACGAGATAGCCAAGACGCTGCAGGATGCAGGTGCCGCCTATCTGGCAGTGGCCGTGCTCGATGAGGGGCTTGATTTGCGCCGTCGCGGCATAACGATGCCCATCATGGTGATGAATCCCAGGGTGGCCGACTACCGCGAGATGTTCAGCAATCATCTCGAGCCTGAAATCTACGCCCCCTCGATGCTTGAGGATGTGATAGCGCAGGCCCGGCGGTATGGTGTCACTGACTATCCGATCCATATCAAGCTCGACACCGGCATGCACCGCATGGGCTTCCTTGGCGAAGAGCTCGATGCCTTGATGGAGCGCATCGCCGGACAGGATAATGTCAGAATATCGAGTGTATTCTCACATCTTGCCACTGCCGATGAGCCCTCGATGAACGACTACACAGAGATGCAGCTCGAATGCTTCGACCGCTGGTCAAGCCGCATGCTTGAGCTTTCCGCCTATCCCTTCAAGCGTCATGTGCTCAATTCTGCGGGGATACTGCGTTATCCTCAATATCATTACGACATGGCGCGCCTCGGCATAGGCCTTTACGGGGTCAACACCCTCCCTGCTGAGATGGAGAAGCCGCTGAGTGTGGTCTCGACGCTGAAGACTGTCATAAGCTGCATCCGCGAGTGGCCGGCCGGCACTACGGTAGGTTATGCCCGTCGCGGCAAACTCGACCGGCCGGCGCGTGTGGCCACGATACCTATCGGCTATGCCGACGGCATGAACCGCCACTTCGGACGTGGGGCCGTGCGGGTGGTGGTGAATGGAAAAGAGGCACCCACGCTTGGCAATATCTGCATGGATGCCTGTATGATAGATGTCACTGGTATTGACTGCCACGAGGGGGACAGTGTGGAGATATTCGGCAATGCTGCTCCGGTAGAGCGACTCTCAGAGTGTCTCGACACAATCCCCTATGAGATTCTGACCTCGGTGTCGCCGCGTGTGAAGCGCGTATATTACCGCGAGTGAGGAGGCAAAGGGGTGCCGGGCAGCCGCCACGCGCGGCTCTGACGCCTCAGAGCGTGTTCTGCGAGAGAGTCTCCAGACAGCGCTGCACATCCTCTTCGGTCTTGCGCAGCTTAGTCTTGCAGTGATTCATCAGTGCAAGGGCGCGTGAGGTGTATTCGGCCAGATGGTCGATGTCGCAGTCGGGGCTCTGCATCTTGCCCACAATCTCTTCGAGGGCCGTTACGGCCTGGGTATAGGTCATGTTGTCGATATCCATAATCTTGTGATTTTTAATATGCCGGTTCCGCTGCATGGTGATAGAAGCCTGCGGCGGAACCACCTTTTTTATCTAAATCAGCCGGTTGTTTTATCTAAAGTATCCGGTGTTGTTTAAGAAGTTGTTTAAACTTTTTACGAAAAAACATAAAATGAGGTACATTTTTTTCTTCAAGCGCAATCTTAATTAATATTTTGGCATCTTTCGACCCTCTTCATCGGTCGCGATGCCCGCATCGCTCCCTCTTCGAGAGCCGAAACCTGCTCAAAATCTTAATTAACCTTGCACTTGAAAAAAGTTTAAACAACTTCTAATCTAAATCAGTCGGTCAGATTAAAGAGTCTGTGAATTGATTGTGCCGTCGGGCAGAGTGGTCTCGATCAAGGTACCGGGCCTGACATCAGCCGCCGAGCGGATGGCCTTGCCGTCGACCCGGGTGATGGAGTAGCCGCGCCGGAGTGTAGCCACCGGGCTTAGCACATCGATCAGGCGCTCGATTGATTCGAGACGGTTGTGGGAGAGGCGCATCAGATTGGCCACAGCCGCAGCCATCGTGTCGGGCACTGCATCGAGTTGCGCCCTGCGGCGGCTTATCAGCGCGCTGCTGCCGGAGCTTATGCGCGCCCCCAGTTCGGCCAACCGATGGTCGGCTGCCGAGATGCCGGCCGAAGCCAGCCGCCCCACTGAGTTTTGGAGCATCTCAAGCCGATGCTTCTCGACACCGATGCGTTGCGGAGCGATCATCGGCAGCATTGCAGCCGCATGTGCTATGCGGCGTTGCTCGGCCGAAAGCACTGTCTGGGTGCGCTCAATGATGCGGCGAGCCAGATCTTCGGCATAATTCTCGGCCCCCTGCAGACGGTCAATCAGGAATGCCGCCACAGCCGTAGGTGTCTTGCAGCGTGTGTTGGCTATATAGTCGAGCACCGTGTTGTCGCGTTCATGACCAATCCCGACTATCACCGGGATGGGGCATAGCGCCACACGCCGTGCCAATTCAAGATTGTCGAATCCATTGAGGTCGGAGGTGGCGCCGCCGCCGCGTATGATAATCACGCAATCCCAGAAGTCGGGAGCCATCTCGATACTGTCGAGAGCCTTGATTACGGTAGGTGCGGTGCGGTCGCCCTGCATGGCGGCCTGATACAACAGCGGGTAGAACGCGAAACCGGAATGGGTAATCTGGTTGATGAAATCGCCGTATCCCGCCGCACCTGCGGCCGAGATGATGGCTATCTTCTGAGGGGCGGCAGGGAGTGGAATCCGCTTGTTGGCCTCCAGGATACCCTCCTGCTGCAGGCGTTGCAGAATCTCGCGGCGCAGCCGCTCGAGATCGCCGAGAGTATACGACGGGTCGATGCCCGATATGTTGGCCGACAGGCCATAGGCCGGCGAGTGCGAGGCCGACACACGCAGCATCAGTTTCATCCCCGTAGCGATATCGCGCCCGGTGGCGGCGATGAATTCATTGCGTATGCGGGTCAGCACATTACCCCAGATTGTGGCCTGTATCTTAGCCACGGTGCGTCCGCCGGCATCCTTCTCAATGAGCTGGCCATAGGCATGCGGACCATGCATCCGGAAGTCGCTCAATTCGGCTATTACCCACACATTGGTAAGCTCCGGATTGAGATTGATATGTCGGGAGATGGCCTGGGTGAAGGCCGTCAGTGTGATAGGGTTCATAAGTCATCGCGCATTGTGCCTATCTCGCGCAGTCCGCCGGTGACGGGGTTGAAGATAGCGTAAGAGGGCTCCTTCTTATCGGTGAATAGCGATGGCGACAGACCGAAGACCACGCCGAACTGCGCGAACTCCGTCTCCTTATTGTATAGCGTCTTACCATCGAAGCTGATAGTCACCTGCGCCTCGCCCGGGATGCAGTATCTCACCGCATCTTTAGGCAACTGTTTCTCCTGCCCCTTGTCGTCGGTGGGGAGAGCCCCTTCGTCGGTGATGTTGATGCGTATCGTGACCGGGGCTCCGGCATAGTCATTCGGCGCGCAGAATCCCTTGAAGTCAGAGAAACGGAAGAGAATCTCTGTGGTATCCTCCTCAGGCACGAAGGTATAAGTGTGACTCACAGTCTCCTTATAGCTTGAGCCGGTGAAGGCGGCCGTCATGGCGTTCTCCTGGTCGGCCAGAGAGTTGAGCATCAGTTCGAGCTGGCGGCCGTCGGTGGGCATGTTGTCGGCGGTGCCGCGGGTGAGCGATATGTGGGCATCGCGCACCTCCATGATGTTTTCGGCCAGCATCTCAGCCTGTTTGGCCGTAGACTGCGATGCGATGAAGTCCTCATCCACATATTTCAGATACTCCTTGCCGTTGAGTCGGCGCACCCCCTGGTTGTCAGGCGCAGCGACATCCGCAGACTCCGGCATATCGACCTCCTTGTTGATAGAGAGGAGCATACCGTCGGGAGCGACCGATATGAAAGTTGTGGCTCCCGGCTTGAGCTGCATCAGATACTTCGTGTCCTGCTCTACCGCACCATATGGGCGCACGGAGATACCGGTCAGAGTCCAGCTCTCGCCCGACTCGGCTATGATATGGTCGTTGGCCAGATATTTCTTCGCATATTTGGCATACGGGCCTGCGATTTGAGTCTCTTTCTCGGCAGTGACGGTGATCTCGAGCGCCGTCACGGGTAGGGCGTATACGAGGCCATACTCATTATGTTTGTCGGCGGTGAGCACCTTTGTCTGCTGGGCGTGGGCTGCTGTCAGCGATGCGGCCAGCAGCAATAGGGTTGTGAATTTCTTCATAAGCTGGAGTGAAGTGTGGAGTGAAATACCTGAAGGCGAAGTGGGGTAGATACTCAAAGAAGTGGGGTAGATACTCAAAGCGGATTCGGAATCTCGCCACGGTTGAGGATGATGCGTATGGCGCGTCCGACATAGTTGGCTATGTCGGAGGCCGTCATTCCGGCCTCGCCGATCTCCTGTGCGGCCAGGTCGCCGGCCAATCCGTGGATGTATACCCCCATCGTGGCTGCATGTTCGGGACGGTAGCCCTGAGCCAGGAAAGCCGTGATGACGCCGGTGAGCACATCGCCTGCGCCGGCGGTGGCCATGCCGGGATTGCCGGTAGAGTTGAAATAGACCTTTCCGGTGGGGCGCACAGTGGCTGTGAAGTGCCCTTTGAGCACGATGATTACGTTATAATGCTTGGCCATCTCGATAGCCTTGCGCAGGCGCTCTTCGGCGGTGTGGTGTTCGCCGAAGAGGCGGTCGAACTCGCCGATGTGAGGCGTGAGGATAGTGTTTTGCGGAAGCATTGTCAGCAGAGCCGGGCGCTTGGAGATGCAGTTGAGGGCATCGGCATCGAGCAGCAGCGGAGTCTGGCAATTCTTCAGCAGCGACTCGAGAGCATCGATGGTCTTGTCGCGGGTGCCGATGCCCGGGCCCACGGCCACAGCCTGATGTGCATGATGAATGGCCATGTCGGTGATGAAATGCTCATTGCGGTCAGGCTCAAACATCGCCTCCGGCACAGCAGTCTGCACCACCTCCATGCCCCTCCAGGCCGAATGCACTGTGGCCAGTCCGGCCCCTGAGCGCAGAGTGGCGCGTGCGCACATCACGCTTGCCCCCATCATTCCGGTCGAGCCGGCGAAGATGATGGCCGAGCCATAGTCGCGTTTCCCTGTGAAGGGGCGTCGCGGGCGCAGCAGCGGCCGCACGCTCTTGGCCTCGACGAGCATGAAATCTGACGATATCGACTTTATCTTCTCCTGGTCATACTCAAGGTCGAGCAATTTCCACTCGCCGATGATGTCGGCGTTATCCTCCAGGAAGAACGACAGACGCGGAATCTGGAACGTAAGCGTCAGATTGGCGTGCACCATGTCGCGCTGCAGCGAATTGGCATTCCATTCCCCCCGCAGGCCTGACGGGATATCGAGCGATATGATATAGGCCCCCGACTCATTGCAGTATCTGGCCAGCATGGCGAATCCACCCGTGAGCGGGTCGGTGAGTCCGGCGCCGAAGAGAGCGTCGACCACCACATCATTCTCACTCAGATAGGGCGGATGAAACTCACGGCTCACCTCGGTGAAGTCAATCTCATCGATGGTGATGAGCTTCTTGCGCTCCTCATCGCAATCATGCGACAGTCGCGGACCGGTGTTGAAGAGGAAGATTTCAAGATTGCGGTAGCCGCGTTCGAAGAGCAGGCGTGCCGCAGCCAAAGCCACACCCCCGTTATTGCCCGGGCCGGCGATGACCACGATGCGCTGCCCCGGCAGAAAACGCGACATGATTTCGTAGCATACCGCATTAGCTGTGCGTTCAAGCAACTCTATTGAGTCTATGTTCTGAGCCTCGCAGGTGGCGTTCTCTATCTCCTGTAGGGCTGCGGATGAGAATATCTTCATTGTCAGAATTATGTGCTTCTTGGCGTCGGCGCCGTTGCCCACACCCTGAAATCAGGCCAAGTCGCCTGACGTCGGTCTTATATCTACACCACTATTCCAGCCACTTTTCGCCATGCATGGCATTTTGGAGGCCTTGGGCGGTGTAAAATGCAAAATTACAAATAATTCACTAAATTCCGTACTCAAATCATGCGGAGCCGGTTGGGAATTAACCTGCATTAAGATTGTGGGCGAATTTCGCTCACAATCTTAATGCAATATGGGAAGTATTGTCGAAGTCATCGTCAGCATTCTGCCGGCGATGTCGGTCAGGGAGCTGTGCGGTCGATATCGCAGCGCACCACTGTTACATAGTCTTTGGCAAGCCAGGCATCATCGGTGTCAGGATTGTCGGGCTCATCATTGATGAAGCGTCCGGTCATCCAGTAATAGGGGTGTCCGTGAGGGTCGATGTATTCGCGGTATTCGTCGCTCCAGTGGCCGCGGCACCCCACGGTGTTGCGGATACCCTGCAGATTGTCCCCCTTCGGGGCATTGACATTCAGGCAGACGCCGTCGGGGAGTCCGTTGCGCAGCACATCTTCGATGATGGTGCGCATATAGGGCTGCATCGGCGCGAAGTCGGCGTCAGGGGCATGGTCGCAGAGAGAGAACCCGATGGAGGGTATGCCGAAGAGGCACCCCTCAAAAGCGGCGCCCATCGTGCCGGAATAGAGCACGTTGGTCGAAGCATTTGAGCCGTGGTTGATGCCTGTGCAGATCAGGTCGGGGCGGCGCTCATGGAGTATGGTGTGCATGGCAATCTTCATGCAGTCAACCGGAGTGCCGTTGACATGATACCACTCCACCCCCGGTTCGGTCTCGGCATAATCGCTTACGGGGGTGATGCGCAGCGGGTCATTGACCGTGATAGCCATAGACTTGCCCGACTGCGGACCCTCGGGGCAAACGGCCACCACATCACCATACTCCTGGAGCAGACGGGTGAGGCAATGCACACCGCGGGCCTGATAGCCATCATCGTTGCTGACCAGAATCAGCGGTCGGCGTGCAGATTTATTATCTTGTGTGGTATTTTTCATATGTTGTGGATTCAAAAATTAGAGAATATATTTAGAACTGATTTAAACTTTTTTCAAGGTCAAGCTTTATTAAGATTTTGAGCAGGTTTCGGCTCTCGAAGAGGGAGCGATGCGGGCATCGCGACCGATGAAGAGGGTCGAAAGATGCCAAAATATTAATGAAGATTGGCCTTGAAGAAAATATTTTAAATACATTTTTAGTTTTCGTAAAAAGTTTAAATCAGTTCTTATCAAGAAGTCGATTCTGCGACTTCAAGGCGAGGACTCTGAGGAATCAGTGGAGCGGGCTCATTTCTTGCGTCGGCGCAGAAAGTGGTCGGCCACAATCCAGCGGTCGGCTCCCGGCAGGGTGCTCAGTCGGTCGGTGGCAGGGTAGTCGGTATATTTGCGGCGCATCTCGCGGAAGTCGCGGTGGGCGCGCAGTATCGCCTTGGCATCGCCCCAGTCACCCTTTACGACAAACATCCCGAAGGCCAGCGTGTCGGCCAGGCGTCGCAGCAGCAATACTTTGCGACCGCGCTTGCGTGGCAGATTCTTATGCAGCAGCAAGAGATTGTTGCGGAAATTCAGGTAGGTCTTTTTCGGGTTCCCCTTCGGGAGCGATGCGCCTCCCATATGAAAGACCATCGAATCCATCAGCGCGCATACACGATAGCCGGCGCCGATGATGCGGCAGCACAGGTCAATCTCCTCCATATGTGCGAAGAAGTCCTTATCGAGGCCGCCTACGCGGCGGTAAACCTCGGTGCGCACCATCAGTGCGGCCCCCGAGGCCCATGCGATGTCAGCCGCCGGACCATCGTATTGCCCCTCGTCGCGCTCCACACTCTCAAACACTCGGCCGCGGCAATAGGGATAACCCAGTCTGTCGAGGTATCCGCCGGCCGCACCGGCATATTCAAAGCAGTCGCGATGATAATAGCTTCTGATCTTAGGCTGCAGAGCCCCCACATCAGGATTAGCCTCCATAAACTCCAGCATCGGCTGCCACCATCCTTCGGTGACCTCCACATCACTGTTGAGCAATATCGTATAGGGGTAATCGGTGAGCGCGATAGCCCGGTTGTAGCCTTCGGCAAAACCGAGATTCTCGTCAAAGCATAGCAGCTTCACCTCCGGGAAATTCTCCTTGACCATCGCCACCGAGCCATCGGTTGAGCCATTGTCGGCCACGATCAGGTCAGAGACCTCGCTGATACAATAACGCGCCGCCGCCGGCAGTAGTTCGCGCAGCAGAGACTCACCATTCCAGTTAAGAATTATAATAGCTAACTTCTTTTTCATCATAAGAGATATTGAAGTCGGGTTAGACTTTGAACTGATTTAAAAACATTTTAAAATACAATTTTAATTTTCGTAAAAAAGTTTAAATCAGTTCAATGTTACGTAAAAGTCTAAACGACATGCTCCCCCTTGGTGGCGAGCCTGTAATACATCGCAAATATAATAATAAAAAGCGAAAGGGTCAAGATTATACCCTACGCCGCCCCGTGAGGAAGAGCCCGGACTGTAGGTGCCACGTGCGCGGTCGGAGACGTGGGGAGGTACATAGCCCGTTTGCCATTCTTCAGGCAAATATCTCGCGCAATATCTCGAGTGAGGTGAAATCGGACGGCATCGGCAGATGCAGCGAGTAGTAGCGCAGCAGAATGCCGAGAATATGCCGGCGCTCATCGACATTGAACTTGAAGAGGTGCAGATTGCGGAAGTTCATGCGCAGCAGCAGTTGTATGCGGCAGGCATCGGCCGGCATAAGGAAGTCGCGGTGCAGCGGCACCATATCGGTGAATATTCCCCCGCGCAAATCGAAATAGCGGTCCGGGCGGAAGGTGGACATATCGGGCTCTATACCGGCAAATCTCAGCAACCGCAGCAGAAACACCAGATGATAATTGGCCATGCCACGCTGCAGCGCATCCAGCGCGCCGATAGCATGCAGCAGGTAATTCCACATCGGCAGGTCAGACTCAGAGGTGCGCAGCAGTCGGTTGAGAAACTCTGATATAAAGGTGGTCATCGCCCCCTTCACAGGGTCGAAATATAGATTGCGCCATGGCATCGGCGCGGCGATGTCGCCCAGAAACTGCAGCTCGCGTCCAGCCCGGAAATTGATTTCAGTCTCCACCACCGCCAGCGGAGCCATGCGCGCGCGGCGCAGGCGCGCAGCCCGCGAGGTGCCGGTAGGGCAGAGACAGCTTATGCGTCCCCGCTCGGCGGTGAAGAGGGTCACTATATTGTTGCGGTCGTTGTGCCGGATGGTCTGAAGCACAATCCCATGGAGTTTCTCAAGCATCTGCAGGAAGTATTGAAAATGACGCAAACCAAAGATTGCGCTGTGGCGTTATATCACTGAAGCCGGATGGCACCGGGCTTTGCAGCCACGCTATCCAGGTTCAAAATTACTAATGAAACCCGAAATTAGAAAATCTTTAATATAAAAACTACTATGGCAGACACACAGAAAAGCTTGAAAGGCACCAAGACAGCTGAATATCTCGCGCAGGCATATGTGGCCGAATCGATGGCCGTCACCCGCTATACCTACTATGCCCAGCAGGCACAGAAGGATCAGTACTACCAGTATGCCAACCTAATCAACGAGACAGCCGACAATGAGCTTCATCACGGCAAGATCTTCCTGAAATATCTCATCGACGGCGGCGTGGCCAATGGTCCGGTGAGTATTGACAGCGGTGTGCTGACCGACACAGTCACCAATCTCAAGATTGCAGCAGCCGAAGAGCAGGCCGAGGGTGTGGAACTCTACACCAAGGCAGCCGAAGTGGCCAAGTCAGAGGGCTTTGATGAGATCGCCGGCCGATTCGCCGCCATCGCCACAGTCGAGGCCCACCACGAAGCACGCTTCAACAAGATGCGCGAGCGCATCGAGAACGGCACTGTCTGGAAACGCGATAAGCCTGTGAAGTGGCAATGCCTCGTGTGCGGCTACATCTACGAAGGCACCACACCTCCTGACAAGTGCCCCGCATGCTTCCATCCCTATCAGCACTTTATGGTAGAACCCGAAAACCTTTAAATACAGCACATCAGCACGCCATCAGCTGCCATGAGCACCGGATGGCCCACCCCGCTTTTAAGGCAGAATGCCTCAGAAGCCGGCTGACAGAAAAAAGGCCTGCCTCTTTTCACAAGGAGGCAGACCAAAACCTTAATCTTAATTTAATACTATGAAAAACACGGTGTAAAGATAGCTATAATTCTATAAATGGCAAAACGTTTTTACACAATTTACACTCAAAGACTGATAATTCACCGTATTTAACTGCCTAAAACCCCGCTGCACACCCCATTTCGCAGCGGGGTTTTTAGTTGGCCCCCGTCCCACTGCCCAACGCCCTTAAGTTAAGGAATGGCCTGAATATCTCATAATCGGCAAGATGGGAAAGGAATTTAAGGGCGCGGATTTTTTCGCTTGTCGCTGCGCGACTGCGCCGCGGATGGAAAGGATTAACGCGGATTTCAATTAGTGTAATGCGCTGGGTTGCACGCAGATGGAGACGGATGCGGGCAGCTGCCAGATTTTCATGGCAAATATAGCCATTATTCGCGAGTCAGCCAAAGGCGCAAGTTACTCAAAAGAAATATCACCGGGAGAGGTCTTAAGGATAAGGCCCTTCCCGGTGAATATCGATATGCAATTCCAATTCTTACGTATGGTGTCAAAAGAGGATTCTACGCATGGGCGCTAATTCATTGAAGTTAACCTTTGCTTCTGAGCGCACGAAGCGTGGTGAGGAAATCTTTAATGCCGAAATAGGCCGCCAGAGAGCCGTATAGCAGATACATGCTTCCCACCGCATCAGCCTCAAGCGAGATACTCCTGAACATTATGGACGCACCCATTATAATATAGAGCAATCCGAGCACTGAGCAGACTCCCGCGATGATGATTGAGATAATCTGAAACAGTTTGAAGTATCGCGGACGCAGCGGCAGCATCTGATTATAGTCGAGCGACTGTCTCCCCTCACGATAAAGAGCACAATCGACACCATAGATTTCATCAGCTATCTCAGCGCAATGCTCTATTGTAGGTGTGGCTCTGACGGATGTGAGTGCCTTGCGCAGTTTGATAGCCCTTGAGATAGACCCGAAGGTGAAGAAAGCAAACACAATCAATGCAATCCAATCATTCACACCGGCAGAGAATACGGCATGCGCTATGACCGCTGTAGTGACGAGAAAGTAGATAGAGAGAATAGTCTCGATACGCGTAGCGGTGCGCAGGCGTTTGATAAAGGCTGCCAGATTGCCGGTGCAGACATCCTCCAGCACCGGCGCCACATCGATAGCGCGTTCGTAGTGGAGAGTATCGGGCATAAGCCGATTAAGCAACCACGACAATCCCCATACCACAGCCAGCGCCACGATAAAGGAGTTCTCAGCAATATAGGCATTGTTGAAAAGCCCAAGTATTGGATAAATGATTATCCAAATCACAAAATAAAAGCTCGTCTTCATTCCGTTCGTGCCTCTTAGTTGCCAGCGTTTCCTGAGTTAGTAGAATTGTCAGTAATACTCATTGAGTCAGTGGTAGGCCCCTTGACATGGGGATGGCAAGGTTGGAAGAAGGCAGGTGTTGTTAAAGTCGTATTCATTGCGATATGCCGGTTTATTAGTTTGATAAACTAAAAGAAGCGTGAACTTCTTTACGATGTTACCATACTGAGGCTCTGGACTGCCATCTACGAGTAACAAGTAAAAAGCTCACGCTTGAAGCATATATGGCAGTCCGTAGGACTTTGATATACACCCGAGCGTGAGCGTCATTGCCTGTCATCTGCGTAGATTGAAAATTGTCCAGATTTCCAGTATCAGATAACTGAGAGTTTGACGCTCATTAAATATGTCTGCAATGGGCAGTCGTGCCCATATGCATGCGCAAATTTAATAAATTTTCGTCAAACTGCAATAGCAATTGGAATTCTGTTGTCTTACGCAACTTTATTTTTCAATTTTTCCTACGGGCTACCTCGATGACAGGGCGTATCAAGGAGAAAGCTATAAAGTATTGATTCATACCGAATGCAAGGGGCGGTTGGGGTTGTGGAATTATTCGACATCAGAGGTGGTGCGGGGAGTGATGATGAGCTTGCGGCGTGTGTTGTCGATCTCAATTTTGCCGAGACGTCCGAGCACAGTTTGTCCGAGTAGCAGGGGGGCTTTCTGATTGCGAACCACTGATGCACGTACATTGTCGAGCTTCAGGCCTCCGAAGTCAATCTTGCGGAGGTTGATGACGGTGCCCTCCGAGATGTCGCCGTTGGCATCGAAGAAATTCTGTGAGCCCACGACATCGCTGTGCTTCAGATAACCGTTCTTCATCATGAAATTGGCTTCGACCATCGATAAAGACACAGTGCTTGCGCCGGTGTCGAAGATGAATTTCAGCGGAAGGTCGTTGATTGTGCAACTTACTTCAGTCACCCCTCCGGTGGGGATGAAGGGTATCTCAATGTCGTCGGATAGCGAAATTGCTTCGGAGTCAGGAACCGCGTCGCGGGTGCGCGTTACAACCGAGACCTTCTCTTCATACGGACGTATCATCTCCTCAAACTCGGGCATTGCACGCACTGGGGCAAGATCATCGTCGTGACGGACATGAGCGATGCGTCGGTATCCCTTTTCAAGAGCTGTCTGCAAATATGACATCGCTTTTTCGGGGTCGCCAAGTAGGCAGGTAAAGCACGCGGCATCGTAATAATTGCCGGGATCTTCCACATCGGTTGCGATTACTTTTTCCAAATATTCCACGGCCTCATCACGCCGGCCAAGGGCAAGCAGAGCATACATGGCACATGAATATTCTTCGGGCACCATTTCCAACTCCAAAACTTTGGCATATGCCTCTTCGGCTTTCTCATTCTCCCCTTTTCTCAAAAGCACATCGCCTTTGCCTGTATAGGAATACGCGTATGTGGGATTAAGAGTGATAGCCATTTCATAGTCAGCGAGAGCCTCATCATTTTTCTCCGCGTTATCTTCAAACCATCCCCTGCGATAATAGCCATAGAAGAAATCGGGGTTGAGGTCAATGACGCGCGACCACTCGGCAATCGCACCCTCCAAATCGCCCGACTCACCAAATATGTCGGCGCGTCTTATCAGCAAGGGGGTATCATCGGGATCAATCTCAAGCCCACGCTCAACGATAGATAGGGCAGTGGCGTAGTCACCCATCTGGGCATAGTTGTCGGAGATTACTCCGAATATTTCCCGGCGTTGTTCGATTTCCAAGGCTTCCTCCAATATGGCATTCGACTCTTCGTAGCGTCTTTTGCTATTAAGAATCTGACCGGCATAATATTTGTACTCACCCGTATAGGGATGCCTCATCGCAAGGGCTCTTAGTTTGGCTGTCACGAGATTAGTCTGATCTGCCGGGAAATCATAGAGCAATCTGTAGGCCTTGTTGTCGCTATTTATTTCCAAAGCCTTGCAAATATCATCGATAGCCTTCAGATATTCGCCCATTGCCAGATACGTTTCGGCTCTGAATGAATAACCTGATGAGTAGTCGCCAGCATTAAGGGCCACGATTTTATCATAATGGGCCAGCGCACCTGCATAGTCTTTGCGGTAGAACGCGTTACGTCCCAATCCCATGTCGCCCATCACACCGCCGGGTTCAAGCGCCAGCAGCCGGGTGTAATCAGCATCGCTCTCATCATATCTATTCTGCTCAAAATAGAGTTGGCCTCTTTTCTCATAAGCGTCGGTATCATCGGGGTTCAATTTGATGGCCTGGGCCAAATCTGCATATGCACTGATAGTATCCTTTCCGATAGTGTGCAACTGACTGCGAAGCCGATGCAGCAGCGCCCGGGATGACTTATCCCTCTTAGGCACATACTTGATGGCCGACTCAACAGCATCGCGTGCATCTCCATAAGCGGAGGTATCGAAAAGCAACGATGCCATGGCCATATATGCATACCCATCTTTGGGATGATCCGCCAATTCTTTGGCGAAGAATTCTATGGCGAGTTGATTGTTGCCCCTTTCTACCTCTTCAAGGGCTCGCGAATAGTTATAGGAGAGGGACTTTGATTTTGCAGTGGCGTTGGCGCCGCCGAGGCAGATAGCCCCCATCAGGGTGACGGATGTCAACAGTCGTGAGATTTTCATGTCATTCAAATAATTGTGCTGACAAAATTTTATTGTCACCTATTTATACCACTGAACTCAAAAGGTAAATGATAAAAATTCAAATCATCCAACTATGATTGCAAAGAGCCTGCATGATCACAGTGTCGCCATGCTGGATTCTGTCGGACTTGTCGGACCATGCTATCGTAAAAATGGCGCAACCCAAAGAGAAAATGGGTTGCGCCATGCAATATAGTCTGTGCAACAATAAATCAATGTTGAGCCTCGACAATCTTGCGGATGGAGGCCGCTTTAGAGGGACTGATGTTATGCCCTACAATGTCAAGCATCGCATTGAGTTGCGGCGTAGTCAGACCGATGTGGCGACATATGCCGATGTGGCCGGCAGCCATGGGTTCGACACCACCGAGAGCTGTAAGCATGGATACGGTGGCCAGCTCACGATCTGTAGACGACAGCACACCACGCCCAAATATATCGGCGAAAAGATGCTCCTTCAAGAAGCGGTTGATGCCGGGAGCAAACTCCTCGTACCATGCGGCAGGAGCATCTACGGGTATGCCGGAAAGCTCACTCAGCGTAGCGGCTCCCTGACCGAACTTATCGATTTCGCTGACTACGGCAGCGCTTTCACCCTCATTGTCAGTTATGCCGGCGGCAGTGCGCTCATCAAGCACACTCTTAAATACGCCAAGTGCCGTCAGACTCCTTGGGAATCCGCAATAGGCATACACCTGGATGAGTATCTCCTTGATTTCATTCACGCTCAATCCGGCCTCCAGCCCCTCGATGAGAGAGTGAGAGAGTGCCTCCTGATTTCCGACAGCCGCATACGATGCGATAGCCACTATGGCGCGTTGGCGCGGAGACAGGAGTGTGGCTTCGGCTGTATTGGCACTAGCCGAGAGATAATCAGCCTCGGCCACCGGCTGCAGCCAGGTCACTGTATTTGACTGCGGGTTGCATTCGATGGCGATATGCGCAAACCAGCTATCCGGAGCCGCTCCATGCCAGTGCTCCACATCGGGAGCTATCTCCACGATGTCGCCTGGAAGAAGGCGACGAGCGGGTTGCCCCTTCTCCTGATAATATCCTGCGCCTGCGGTGGCTATGAGTATCTGGCCGCCGCTATGCCTATGCCAATTGTTGCGGCAGCCGGGCTCGAAGGTCACATTATACATGGGCACATTCAGCTCCGCCACGTGGCTCATAGGATAGAGCCATGCTGTGCCGCTGAAGTTGGGGTTTCCCGTCATAGCCTCCCCGGCGGGATAGGGTTGAGTGAAGTTTTCTACAGTCATAGCCATGCAGATTATGGGTAGTGATAGCAATAGGGATAAGATAAAACGTTTCATAACTGCGTTTCGAATTTACATTCCGGCACTCATGATCCAGGATTTGATTTCCTCGTCGGACACATCATTCATCAGCAGCCCGTCGGCAAATTTGAGCGATGGATATGCCTGGCGCAGTTCCTTCTCGCTATTTGAGATGGTGCTTCCGCCGGAGGTCATGAAGGGCACAATTGTTTTGCCCTGCAGATTATTAGATTCTATAAAGGTGTTGATGATTGTGGGGTGTGTGTTCCACCAGTTGGGGTAGCCGATGAACACTACAGAGTACTCTGACATATCTGTGACAGAATCTTTAAGTGCGGGGCGCGACTGAGGATTGTGCATCTCCACGTAGCAGCGCGAAAGCGAGTCGCGCCAGTCGAGGTCGGCGGCCGAGTATGGCTCGGCGGGAGCAATCTGATGAGTGGCGGCTCCGGTAAGGGCAGCAATGCGTTGTGCCGCTCTCTCGGTGGTACCTGTAGCAGAGAAGTAACACACAATTGCTTTAGCATTCTCTGGAAGCACCTGCTGATTATCAGCAGGCTTCTTATTCGCGCATGATTGCAGCGAACTGCCGGCAGCTGCCAGAGCCACCGCAGAATATAGTAGTCTTTTCATTGGAAGTAAAAATTAATCTGATGCAAATTTATAAATTGTCAATCGGTATGACTTTATAAATATTGCGGATATTACTACCAATTTTACGTAACCTACTATGTCATCTTCCCATCATCATTGCCCTCCTTGCGCCCAACGCCGTTAAGTTAAGGGGATACAAGTTTGGCTGAGTTGGCATGGAAGATGTGTAAGGAAATTGAATCCGCGTTAATCCTTCCCATCCGCGGCGCAGGCGCGCAGCGACAAGCGAAGAGATCCGCGCCCTTAAATTCCTTCCCCATCTTACCGATTATGAGATATTCAGGCCCTTCTTAACTTAAGGCGTTGGGCGGGTGCGTGCTCTGAATTGCGTGGGGCTCTCGCCTGTAGTCCGCTTGAACATACGCGTGAAATGCTGCGGATATTGGAATCCCAGTCCATAGGCAATCTCACTTATATCCTCTTCGGTGGCCGACAGACGCTGTTTCGCTATCTCGGCAATATGGAGGGTTATCAGTTCCTTCGGCGTCTTGCCGGTCTCCTTTTTCACCATATCGCCGAAATATCCAGGGGTCAGATTCACCTTATCGGCAAAGTATCCCACCGATGGATATTCCGATACAGCGCCCGATGCGAAATACTTGTGGAGTTCGGTCTCGAAAATGCGCAGAAGCTCGGAGTTGGCCTTGCGGCGTGTGGCGAACTGTCGCTCGTAGAATCTGGTGAGATACTCGAGAAGCACCATGATATGGCTTGAAATAATGGCCGCCGTGTGGCGGTCGGCCGGCAGCTCGGCTTCGACCTTGATTTTTTCAAGAGATTCCAGAAAGAGCCCCCGCTCTTCGGGCGAGAGGTGCAACGCCTCACGCTGAGAATAGTCAAAGAATGAGTAATCCTTGATTTTTGAAGCCAGGGGTGTCTTATAGATAAGGTCAGGGTGAAACATCAGTCCGAGCACATCAGGAGCCAGCACTTCCTCATCCATATCTACTGTCACCAGCTGACCGGGTGCGAAACTCACCACCGTGCCAGCCTGATAGTCATATGGCTGACGGCCGTACCATAATGTGCAGTTCACGCCATTCTTCAGAAAGATGGCATACATTCCATAATCTATCGAGAGATGGTTAACCACTTTCGAAGCATTCTTAAGATCAATCACCGTAGCCAGCGGATGTCGCGTCTCAAGGCCGTAGAGGTTATTGTAAACCTCAATCGAGTCAAGCTTCACTACAGGCAACTCTTTCGTCATATTAGTGTTGGGCATGTCAAGTTTCTGTTTCATATTGCAAATATACCAAATTTTATTGGTACATTTGCAATGTAATAGAGCATAACCACATATGGCATATAAAAATCTAATATTCGATTTCGACGGCACGCTGATGGACACCTCCGAGGTGATACTCAGCACTATAAAGGCTACCATCTCAGATATGCACCTGCCAGCCCGCACAGATGCCGAGTGCCGCGCCATCATAGGCATACGCACCGACGAAGCCGGGGGATACCTCTATCCCGACCTCGAGGTATCCAATCTTGAGTTCGCACGCCACTTCCGCTCCAACTACGAGCGTCTGAAGAGTGATGCCCGCGAGAAGACCTTCCCCGGCGTACTCTCCACGCTCGCCGAATTGCGCGCCGCAGGTCATCGCCTCGCCATAGCATCCAGCCGGCGGGAGTCATCGCTGAGGGATTATCTGCAGGGACTCGGCGTAGAGGATTGGTTTGAGATGGTGGTAGGAGCCGATAGCGTCACAAAGGGCAAGCCTGACCCCGAACCCGTGCTCAGGGTACTCGATTCACTTGGATGGAATCCTCGGGAGACCATGGTCATCGGAGACGCCGATGTCGATATACTTATGGGAAGTCGTGCCGGATGCAAGACTTGCGCCGTGACCTATGGCAATGGCTCACTGCAGTCGCTTGAAGCAGTAAATCCGGATTATATGATTGACCAGATTACCACTTTATCTGAGATTCTGGCCGAAGAGAGTGAGACATAGAGATTTCCCGAGTGTTTAAATTTTACAATGAACTGATTTAAACTTTTTACGAAAACAAAAAATGTATTTTAAAATGTTTTCTTCAAGGCCAATCTTCATTAATATTTTGGCATCTTTCGACCCTCTTCATCGGTCGCGATGCCCGCATCGCTCCCTCTTCGAGAGCCGAAACCTGCTCAAAATCTTAATAAAGCTTGACCTTGAAAAAAGTTTAAATCAGTTCAATAAAGTAAAATAATCACACGCAATATGAATGACAGATTCAGAAACTCACTCGAAAGAAATATGCGCCGGCAGGAATTGATTCGCAGGATAAGCAATCAGCCGACTAACCGACGCCTTAAAAATGCCGCCATCACACTGCTGCTACTTGGAGCCTTGATGTTGATGTGCACGATGATCTGGCTGACCGATTTGTCACTTACAGCGATATACTGGATCAGAGGTTGCACAGGAGTGCTCGCAATCATAGCCGTCATCATCAGCGCGGTATATCTCTACCGCGTCAATACCGAGGCTGAGCGCCAGAGAGAATCAATTCGAAAGTGAGCGCTACTTTATCACGGCTTCATAGCATTTAATGTTTGATTTTTCGCAAATATTTCCCAATTTTAGCACTTATTAATATATATTATTGCGCATCGTTAAAATAATTGTTTTTTTGCAAATTGAATTTTTAACATAAGTCATTGCCTCATTGTCTTGGCAGTTGTCTAAAGTCTCACATAATGAACAACAATTCCTGCAAATGGGAGGCAATTGTGGCATATATTGATCATTTATAACTTTAACAACGATGTGTATGAAGAAGTCACAATCAGGGATTTTGCGTATGATGGAGCGTGGCGTGCTTGCGGCAGTATTATTGGCCGCTGCACCGGCAGCTACTGCGTGGGCCTATATGTTGAACGGTGCGATTAGGAATAATGGCGGCATGGGTATATCGTCAGCTAATGTAATCCTGCAGAATACGGAGGTCGATAGCCTCACCTACTCTGCAATTACCGATGCCGCGGGTGCCTACGCTTTTGAGAATATTGAAGAGGGTAACTATCTGTTCTCAATCTCTGCTCCAGGATATAAGGCTGCACGCTTCACAACCACAATCGACAAAGATATTACCGGACTCGCCCTACCTCTGGCCGATGATCCGGAGGCAAAATCAACAGATCTTGACGAGGTAGAGGTCGTAGCCGAAGCTCTGAAGAGCTATGCCGACCACGATGATATGTTTCTCACAAAGTTCAACCGCTCTTATGGACTCAACGCCCTCGATGCCATATCCTCGCTGCCCAAATTCATACCGGCCATCAACAGCGACGATCTGAAAGATATCAATGGCAATCAAGTCAATATCCTTATCGATGGACGCCGCGCAAGCTATGACCAACTTAAAAACCTTGATTCCAATGCGATTGCCAAAGTATCCTACTATCAGGATGCTCCGGCTAAGTATGCCGGACTATACGGCGGAGCAGTGGTGAATGTCATACTCCGCAAGCCGAAAGAATTGAAGATCGGTGCCAATATCGATGCCAATACATCGGTCGTGGCACCCTATACTTCAGATAAAATCGGCTTCACAATGCGCACCCCCTCATCTTTCCTTAACGCCACATATAACTTTTCATATTTGAATCTTAAGGATGTCACATCTGTCGATGAGTATCGTTACCCTGATCTTGTCAACTCTTTCACCTCCGACAAAGACCCGGTACGCAACCACCGGCATACCGCCGACATATCCTATCAGTGGGACACCGGCGGACATCTGCTCTATGCCGACTTCAATTACAAAGGGAGTCATACCAACCGCGGGACACTGCATGAACTGCTGACTGAGAAATCGGCCGACGGCAGCATCAACGGTACGCGCCTCACCGACAGCCATAAGACCTCCGATAGCTTCGCTCTCGACCTGTACTATTCATATAAGTTCGCCAACGGAATGGAAATTATGGCCGACCTGGTAGGCTCTATCAATAGCTCGACCAACGACATCGACCAGGCGCAGTCAACTGCCGCCGGCTCGGCCTATGATGACTTCTCCTACCTCACCTCCATCTATGGGAAGCTACACTCGGTGATTGCCGATGTGGCTTTCTCAACTCCGCTCTGGGGAGGCAGCGCCTCGGCATCGCTATATCACAGCTACCGTCATCTCGACCAGACATATCTCAACGACCTCTTCGCCTCAGAAGCCTCAATAAACATCAGCGAGATGAACACCACAGGCGCCACCATCGACTACTCCAGACAGTTTGGCCGACTGGGGATGATGGCCAGAATGGGGGTTTGGAACGACTATCAGAAAGATGCCGATGGAAAGACCCACAACTCCCCCTACTTCCTGCCTCGTATCTCTCTGAATTACAGATTATCGAATCTGGTCAACCTGCGTATGATGGCATGGGGACAGGCCTCTACCCCTGCACTGGCAGCCCAGAATGTCAACCGCTATTTTATCGACACTCGCTATTACAGGGAGAATATTCCATACATGTCCACCACCCAGAAATACTGCGTAGACCTCTCGGCCGACATCACTCTGCCAAATGCCAACCTGATGCTGATGCCTCTGCTGGCATATTCGTGGACTCATCACCCATATGTGGCACACGTCTACCGCGAGGGTGATATCTTCATCCAGCGCCCCACGCAGATACCCTGTATCAACACACTGCAGTATAACCTCACTGCCATCTGGATGCCTCACCCCACCCTGCAGCTGCGTCCGATGCTGAAGGGTGAATACAATGCCTATGCCACTCCGCTGCAGCGCCACCGATTCAATTATGTGCAGGGGATGCTCTTCATCCAATACCTGCCGGGACCGGTGCAGATCTCAGCCTCAGTCACAACACCCAAGAAAACTGTCAGCGGCGAGACCGAGTCTTATAATGGCTGGGCCTTCGAATTAGGAGCATACTGGAACATAACGTCCTCTTTCTATGCCGGAGCCTCGATCAGCTGCACACCCTCGGCCTCATGGCAATCGCTGAGTGTGCCCGGATTCACCAACTATATCTCTTCTAAAGAGCGATACAACGCCTATTGGACCTGCATCAGCATCGGCTACCGCCTCTCGACCGGACGCCTCAACCGCTCGGCACAGCGCCAGAAAATGCTGATGAACTCTGAGAGCCAATCGGGTATCTGAGGACCAACTATGGCAACAGAGTGGTATCAGCGTGGCATAGAAGTTGTTTAAACTTTTACGAAAAGCATAAAATGAAGGGATCTTTTCGCATGCAAGCGGAAAAATATTTGCATTTGTTAGGATATTTTTGTGAATCTTAAATAATTTGAGTATATTTGCATTATGGCATGCTCGATTGTCATGCTTTAATGTAAATTTACTCATAGATGATGATGCGTTTCACAATCTTGTTCGTGGCTCTGTCAGCCGTTGCCACCATGTCGGGAAGGAAGATATATGGTGAGGTGCGTGCTGACAATGATTCCACCGTAGTGGCCGGCGCCACATGCCGGTTGCTCACAGGCTCTCAATTCATAGATGGGGCCACTACCGCCGAAAACGGCACCTTTGAAATCTCTACAAATGTAAAGTCTAATCTTACGCTCGACATATCGATGCCCGGATTCGATTCAACCGAAATTGTGATTGAATCTGACAAGGATGTGAATGTGGGCACTGTGTATCTCTCTGAAGGCACCATGCTTGATGAGGTGCAGGTCACCGCCAATGCGATGATTGATGTCAAGGGGCGCACCGTGATTTTCCCGGCAGGCTCAGATGTCAAGGCCTCCTCTTCTGCCATAAGTCTTTTCCAGAAACTGCCGCTTGCGGGCTTGGAAGCCAATCCGATCAACAGGTCATTGTCGGTAGATGGAGGCACCCCGGTGATACTCATCAACGGTGTCCCCTCTTCGATTGATGATCTGAATGCCCTGCAGCCCAAAGATATCGCCAAGATTGAGTACTCCCGAATCACCCCGGCCCGATATGCCGACCGTGGCAACCATGGCTTCCTGAATATCACGCTCAAGGTGCGCAACGACGGCGGACAGGTATATATCTGGGGACGCAGCGCGGTGGCCACAGCTTTTGTCGATGCCAATGCGCGGGCCTCCTACCATCAGGGACCCTCGCAGTTCACCCTCTCATATAATCCCTCGTGGCGAAATTATCAGAAGGTTTATGACTATACTACCGAAAGCTATATAGGCGATGATTTCCGGGTTGACATGGAGAAGCGCGACCGCAATCCCTTCTACTATCATTCTCATAACCTGAGTCTGAAATATGACTATAGCCCGAATACCTCCACCCTATTCTCGGCTACCGTGCGCATGACACCCAACTTCAGCAAACGACGTCTGATTGCCGAGATATCCGATTCATACCTCGGCGATAATCACAACAATATGCTCTCGACCAACGACCAGCTATCACCCTCACTCGACCTATTCTTCAAAAAGGATTTTAACGAAAAGAATGCCCTCGAAGTGCAGGTCGTAGGCACCTACAGCTATGCCCACTATGATCGCGACAGTGAGTATATCTACGCCGATGACTCAATGTCAGACTACGTAGTGGATGTCGATAGCCGCCGCCTATCGTTGATCAGCGAAATCAGCTACATCCATCAGTTCAGCGACCGCACCTCGCTGGCCGCCGGATACCAGAATACCGTGTCGCGCAGCACCAACAAGTATCTGACCACCGACTACCGCCCCGTGCTGACCGAAAACAACAACTACGTCTACGCCCGCCTCGGCCAGCAGATAGGAGGCATATATCTATCACTCGCCACCGGAGCGAAACTCTACTGGATAAGAAATGACTTCAATCGTCGCCACTTCATCCGCAACATCACCACTGCCCAGTTCTCATGGAATATTTCCCAACGGTGGAATCTGGCCGCAGTCTTTCAGTACGCGCCAAGCATCCCCTCGCTCTCATCCCTCACCGATTATCCGCAGCAGCAGACACCCTACCTTATCTCCAACGGCAACCCCGACCTGAAAGTGACGCAGAACTTCACATATCAGATAATGCCCTCATATCAATACCGCAAGTTCAGCACCTCGCTGCTATTGACCTACTATAACGCAGATGATTTCGTGATGCAGGACACGCGGTATATCGGCAACAAAATGTTCCTGTCGCAATCGGTCAATGCCAGACGGTCATGGCTTGCAGCCGCCATGCTCAATCTGAAACTCAACGACATTTATGGATTTGGAGCCAACCTCAGCCTGAATGTAGAGCACTATGAGACGATGGGTGATGCATGGGCCTACCACCTCACATCGTTTGATGCCAACTTCACCATATGGTGGAACAAAGGCCCCTTCACAATCTCATACTGGCGCAAAATACCGGGCAAATATCTGAGCGGAAATTATGTAGGGAAAGAGGAGAATGGCGATGCACTGACATTTGAGTACAAACCCAATCAGCACTGGACACTCGGAGCAAGCTGGATGTATATGTTCGACCGCAAGGGCACACGTTACCCGGCATGGGGTTACTCAGCCGTAAATCCATACTATCGCGACCGATATATCGAGAACAATTCCAACATGGTGGTGCTGACAGTGAGCTACACTACCGATTTCGGTTCAATCTTCCGTTCCTCGCGCCGCACTCTCAACAATGCCGACAACGGCTCGGCGATACTCAAACTGTAGGCGATGCTGATGTAAATACCACCTCTACCTTTCCCACCGGAAGGATAAATAATGAAGCTGACCGCGGGATGCAGACCCATCACTCTGCATTCCGCGGTCAGGCTATTCAATCCCCGTACGCTCACCCAATATTTGCAGCTATAAGTATCTCTCAAAAATTAGTTTATATTTGAATATATTTTTGGAGCTATGATTCTTTTTGGTCTTTTTTGGCGCTTTTCGCCGTCTTCGTCAGTCGCTTAGCTCGCTAAGCTCCTTCCTCAGCCGACGAAAATCACTCAAAAAATCCTCAAAAATAATGCATAGCTAATTTTTGAGAGATACTTATACACGGAAAATTATACTTTCACCCTCCCAAAAGCGTTTGTATAATGGAGTAGTTAAACGACTTCAATCTCTCAAATAAGAATATCTCAAAAAGAGGGCATTTTTTAGAGAGATGCTTATCTGTCACGGCATGACATGTCCATGCTTGCGCAACTCGGAACATAAACTATATCTAACCCTATATGAAGTATCAAAAACTAAGAATGCTTGTCAGATTCCTGACTTGCTTTCTGATTCTGGCGGCAGTGGCTGTGCAGCGCAACGAGTCACTGCTTGGCCACGATGTAGCCGCTCCGGCCCCTTCGACGGCCGATAGTGTGCAGCCTGTAAGGGTGGAGAATGGTGTCACGATCATCAATACCACCACTATCGCGTCTGACATCAAAGGCTATGGGGGGCCGGTGCCGCTCGAGATACGTATCTCCGACGGTCGCATTGCCTCGATCACTGCGTTACGCAACGCCGAGTCTCCGGCCTTCTTCTCTAAAGTAGATGAGCAACTTATCCCCAAGTGGATAGGCGTCAAGGTAAGCGATGTGCAGGCCAATCAAGTCGACGCAGTGACTGGGGCCACACTGTCATCCAACGCTGTCAACGCCACCATCCGCAAGGCCATAGCCTATGCCGACGAGAATGCAGCCACTGCAGAAGTTACAAAATCGCGCTTTGCCGAAGACTTCTCAGTCAAGAAAATTGCGGTGCTGATAGTAATTCTCTGCGCCGCTATACTGCCACTCTTCATCAAGAACCAAAGATACCGGTATATTCAGCTCGGAGCCAACGTATTGGTACTGGGAGTGTGGAGCGGTACATTCCTTTCATATGAGGTGTTTGTGAATTATATCGCCAATGGCATGAATGTGTGGCATTCGCTTGCATGGCTGCTGATGCTTGTCGTGGCCTTTATCTATCCCTACTTCGGCCGGCGCAGCCATTATTGCACATGGGTATGTCCGCTCGGTTCGCTCCAGGAGTTGGCCGGACGTTGCATACGCTACAAGATACCCATCTCCGCGCGGGTGGTCAAGATACTGACCCGTTTCCAGGAGTGGCTGTGGTTTGCCCTGATGCTCGTCATGATTGCCGGCATATGGTTTGAGTGGATGAATTATGAGCTCTTCACAGCCTTCATTGTCGAGCAGGCGGCTCCGGGTGTGCTTATCGCGGCCATTGTGCTTGTGCTCCTCTCTGTGGTGGTGATGCGCCCATATTGCAGATTCATCTGCCCCACCGGATGTCTCTTCCAGATAACACAAAATCCTGAAAAATAATACAGATATGAAAACCTCACATTTGATCAATATCCTTCTCGCGGTGGCTCTCGTTGTGCTTTCGATACGCCTTGTACGCGATAATCCCCAGCCCACAGCATCCACCGATGCCGATGGCGCCACTTCAGCCACAGTGCAATCAAAAGATGCCGAAGAGGCAGTAAAGCAGAATATCCTCACACGCACGAGCATACGTGCATATACCGACAAAGATGTCGACGAAAAGAGTGTCGAGCAACTTCTGCGCGCAGCTATGGCGGCCCCCACAGCGGGCAACAAGCAACCTTGGCGCTTCGTCGTGATAAGAGATAACGCGACACTGAAGAAGATTTCAGAGAATTTCAAATCTATGGCTATGGCCGAGCATGCGCCGGTGGCTATTGTGGTATGCGGCGATACGGAGGCCACGTTCCCCGGTGAGGGGGTGGGCTACTGGATTCAGGATGCCTCTGCCGCTACTGAGAATCTCCTTCTCATGGCGCATTCTATGGGACTCGGCGCAGTGTGGTGCGGAATCTATCCGATGTCTGACCGTGTGAAGATACTCTCGGAGATGCTTTCGCTGCCAGCCAACATCATTCCGCTCAACGTCATCCCAATCGGATACCCGGCTGAGGATCCTGCCCCGAAAGATAAATGGACTCCGGCCTCTGTGCATTATGAGAAATGGTAAGAAGCCGGTAAAGATAAGTACGTAGCCGACCAAGGTAAGTATCCATCGGCCAATAAATTGCCACCCCGGATAGCCGTGACTGCATATCACTCACGGTTATCCGGGGTGGATGTATAATGATGCATAGCTAATTTTTTTGAGAGATACTTATCTCTGTAGCTTATTGCAATGGGAAATGGCTGCTGACAAGCGTGGTGTCGGATGTGACGAGCAGGCACTCAGCGTCAGCCGTCTTCTCAATCATGGCAAGGGCTGCCGCAGCAGGCATGGCCATACATGATGTGGCAAGCGCGTCAGCCACCATACATGTCGGAGCTATGACGGTGGCACTGCGCACCTCGGAGTGAACCGGATACCCGGTCTTGGCTGAAATCGTATGCCCCGATGTGCGGCCATCAGAATATGTGCGGTAATTGCGGTAGTTGCCTGATGTGGCCACCGCGCAGTCAGATAGAGCAATCCGTTGCAGCGAAGTGTGTAGCCCCAGCGAGTCGCCGGCCATGGGGGCATCTATCTGAATCTGCCATTTTTCTCCACGACTGTTCTCTCCCGCCACAGAGATCTCGCCACCCACCTCCACCATGTAGTCAGTCGCGCCATTGTCGCGCAGATATCCCGCAATCACATCCACGCCATATCCTTTGGCTATGGCGCTGAAGTTGAATTCGGTTGAGGGTGATTTCTTGATTATCCGCCCATTCACTATCCGGCATTCCTGAATACCTACACTTTGCAGGGCTATCTTTACCGCCGAGTCATCCGGCACGCTATCAGTAGTCCCTGTCGTGCCGAACCCCCACAGATTGATTAGCGGACCTAATGTGGGGTCAAACGCACCATCGCTGATCTCATTGATATGCTGCGACATTTTGAAGATAGCCATAAGATGCACATCTGCCTCTACATCGGTTTCATTGCAGTTCAATCTTGCCACCAGAGACCGAGAATCAAATGGCGATATGGAGTGTTCGATAGCCTTGAATATCGAATCCACTCCCCTCTCAATATTTAGGCGTCTGGTCTCAATATCCCCTTTATCCTCAGCAAGTGCATACTTGATATGAAACTCCGTATGCCACGCTGCACCGCTGAACTCTTCGTACACCTTTGCCGCTCGGTTCGAATCCGTGCCGCCTCCACAACCTGAAAGCAACAATACTGCTGCGAGTGCCGTTACCATCGGCATCGCAGCTCCAAGCCTGTTTATTCCAGAACATCTGATTATCCTGCCCTTCATCTTCTAATGAACTGATTTAAACTTTTTTCAAGGTCAAGCTTTATTAAGATTTTGAGCAGGTT
>OFFB01000140.1_pt1 | contig 79867 bp, 60 predicted proteins | sample 1521281 | NCBI WGS metagenome assembly OFFB01 (sample SAMEA3504109, study PRJEB24116) | mouse gut metagenome | biome: mouse gut; feature: mouse-associated habitat; material: faeces | place: Denmark | collected 2011
ATCATTCTTTGAAAAAGAATCACTTATGATGTTTAATTCTTCGCAACTACTTATTTAAGTTTCGCAAGTTGAACTTGCGAAACTTAAATAAACTGATTTTTGAGAGTTAGTTATTATGGGTGTTAAGGGGGATTGATTGGGTCAATAGTCGCGGAGTAGACGGTCGGTATAGCCGAAGTGCAGAGAGATTGATGAGATGCAGTCGTTCCATGATTTTGAGGAGCCGATTTTTTTCACCTTCTTGAGGTCGGCCACGCTTACGCGGGGAGAGTTCTTCGAGGCTACGATGCTGATGCGGTGCTTGCTTCGGTTGTTGTCGCCATGGTTGTAGTTTGAGTCATCCCAGATGGTGAGCACGCTGCATACGAGTGCATCCTTACCGTTATATCCGAGTGCGATAGATGTAATCTTGTCGTTAAGGCTATACCAGTTCATGGTGGGGATATTCCAGGTGTAATCGTATTGCGGCAGACCGTGGGTCACGTTTGAGCCGCCGAAATGGTCATTGTCGAAGAGTCCGACGAAAGCCATATCTGTCGATGTAATCGCCTCGAAGCCGGTGGCTCTTGTTGCAGGGGTAGGAGATAGTGCGCATATATCCTCATAAGGACGGTTGTCGGCGATATCCTCGTTGTCATAGTAGCAGATTGTCTCGTCATCCATGATCAGCATCTGAGCCGATGGGTCAGCGTCAATCCTGTCCATCAGAGCCTTGTATTCAGGATTTTCATAGACGTAGTCCCCATCGTCATCAATCGAGGCCTCAGTAGAGTAGACCTTCCCTTTGTATCTTGCTCTGAGCGAGAAAGATTCAAGTGTAGTGTCAGCCTCTGACGATGCTGGCAACTGGATGATTTCAACATATCCGACAAGGATGAATTGCCGTGATATTTCAGGGTCATAAGATGCAATATGAAGAAGTATTTTGCGCTCTTTATCCGTATTATTGTCATTAAAAGATGCAGTTATGAATGTTTCTTCATTCCTCTCGACCTCTTCTATGTGATAGAAAGAATCAACCTGACTTTGAGAATCAGAATCTGCATCTACCCAATCATTCTTTTCTTCATCCCATACAGAAACGCCACTGCAGATTGAAGACCCACATGCCAATTTTATAGGTTTGGTAATGTCAAAATTCTCCACCCCCTTAAGATGTAATTCTATTGTCTGCGCATCAGAATTTACAGAGATTACTTCCGGCATATCTTTTTTAAAACTATCAGTGAAGCGGAGAGCATGTAATTGGCCGGTAATTCCATTCGGACCAATATCATCATTATTTGAGCATCCGCCGATGATTAGCAGTATGCAAGCCACAAGAGCATAAGCCCACTCCTGTTTATTTTGGTAATATTTCATTTGATTGCTATAGGTTTATGAGAAGTAAAAATTATTCAAGTGAGCCGAAGTATACATTGATTAATCCTTTGGAATAACTTTCAAATGCATATTGGGGTAAATCACAATAGTAGTATTCAGTTGCCCAACCATTGCTATCTCGTCCCCAACCCCAGTTCATATGATATGAGAAACTGTTGTTGATATACTTTACACCATCAAGAATCCACATGTGACCGACATCGCCGTTATTGCCGGCTATCAGTAGAGGCAAACCCTCTTGCAGGCACGAGAGGCAACGATTCTTATCCAGAGCCTCCTCGCGTTGGTCAACCTTATATCCTAAGTCGCGCAGATAGTTTACAGCCGCAGCCACAGATGTTCCGCTGCCGTCGCAGCCGAATTTAACCTGGCAGTTGAGGGCTATCTCCTGCATGAAATGTCCTATGGCAAGTCTCTGAGCCGAAGTGAACTCGTTGGCCGTATTAGGAAGCTTATCGAAGTCGATGTCGCGTGTGCCATAGAATGTGCCTGTGAATTTCTTGTGGGTTGCTATGACTTGACCGACAGCCACAGTTACACATCCTATCGGTGCGTGATTGCCACGCTCACTGCATTTGGAGCATGTGCAGTATAGTCCGTAGTCGTTGAATGGAGAGTATTGGCCCCATTCGAATCTTACGAGGGGTTTGACAGTCACGTTGGCTCTGGTGGCGGCGGTATCCTGCGGGCGCCCGTTGACGAGTAGGTTGGCTGCAATCTGAGGTGTGGCCTCCACGAAATATTTCAGAGGGGTAATGTAGGCGGTGTCGGCGATAGAACCGGATTCGGTGTAGTAGAACACCTGATCGATTCCGGGTGTGTCGGAAAGGATGGCAAATCCATCGGTGTCGCCGAAGTCGAGCGATACGGTGTGGATGTCGTAAGTGTCAGGGATGGCATCGGCGCGCGTGGCGCTGAGCAGCGAGTCGGGAATGTGGTATGTCCGGGTGGTTATTCCGGTGATTCTGACGCCGGCGGATGTCGGGCGTGTGCCATCATGCACGTTGTCGTGGAATTCTCTCACGAGGTCGGCAATGGGGTCGCGTGGTGTCGCGGCTGCTGGCTGCGGCACCGACTCTTGCGAGCAGGCCCCCGTCAGGAGCGCTGCCCCCAGGATTGCGAGAGATGCAGCGAAATGAAATGTGTGCTTCATTATGGAATTTTGTTATTATGGTGTTATGAATAGATGAATCGTTTTAAGTGGAGTTAAAATCTATTTCTTGTAGATGAAATGCAAGATTTAGATAAACAACCTTTGTTCAATCCACACTATCTTAATCATAAAACTGGTGTAGGGTAGTATATTCTGCGTTTGTAAAAACTGACGTATTGCAAACGTGATTGCAAAGTTAATAAAAAAATTGAAGAATCAAAACAACTTTTTGAAAATCTTAACAACTACCCGACGTGCCGGTAAATGAAATATTTTTGTGGGTGAATTTAAAGTGAAATGCTGGATGGGGGCGGATGGAGTATTACGCAAAGCGCCGCCCCTGCGTGGTGTGGCAGGGGCGGCGCATGGGAGTATCTGGAGTTAGTGCGTGTGGGGGTATCAGATGGAGTCGGAGGTATATGAGAGGGGTAGAGGACGGCAGTTGTAGCCCGAGGCCATTATCTCGCCGTAGGCTCCGGCAGAACGCAGCAGGATGAGGTCGCCACGGTGAGTAGCGGGCAACTCCACATCTTTGCCGAATACATCCGACGACTCGCACACAGGGCCCACCACATCATAGGCCTCAAGCGGAGCTTCCGGATTCGAGATATTCTCTATCTTATGGAAGGCCTGGTAGAGGGCGGGGCGAATGAGGTCGGTCATGCCGGCATCGAGAATTGCGAATTGTTTGCTGGCCCCCTGCTTGACGTATGTCACCCGGCTCACGAGCGAACCGCATTGCGCCACTATGGCGCGTCCGATTTCGAAATGCAGGGTCTGCCCGGGGCGCAGCTGCAGATGGCGGCGGTAAGTGTCGAAATAGGCTTTGAAATCGGGCACCGGATGGCGCTCGGGGTGACGGTAGTCTATGCCCAGACCTCCGCCGACATTAATATGGGGCAATTGCAATCCTCGCAGGTCAAGGCGCTCCTGAAGGAGGTTGATGCGGTTGCATAGAGCGGTGAAGTCGGTCATGTCAAGAATCTGCGAACCGATGTGGAAATGAAGTCCCACGAGGTCGATTGCCGGAAGATTGAGAGCCAGGTCGATGACCCGGTCGAGGTCGGCCATGCTTATGCCAAACTTATTCTCGGCCAGCCCGGTGGTGATGTTGGCGTGGGTGTGCGCCCCCACATCGGGGTTGACGCGGATTGCCACGCGCGCACGCTTAGCGCGGTCAGCAGCCAGTTGGTTGATTACCTCAAGCTCAGCCTCCGACTCCACATTGAAGCAGAAGATATCGTGGTCGAGCGCGGTGATGATCTCGCGATCGGTCTTGCCCACGCCGGCATATACGATTTTGGCAGGGTCGAATCCCGATTCTACGGCACGGCTGATTTCGGGTCCGCTCACGCAGTCGGCACCCAGCCCGGCATTGGCGATGACGCGCAGCAGAGCCGGGTTGGCATTCGCCTTCACGGCGTAATGCACCTTGAAATTACTGTCGTGGCCCGCCTCATTGAGCAGCGTGGCCAGAGTGAGACGCAGCAGCTCGAGGTCGTAGTAATAGAAAGGGGTGTCGAGCCGTCGGAATTTATCGAGGGGGAAACGGGTGGTGTATGTCGCAGTCATGTGAAATGGGTCAGAAGAGATGGTCGCTGAGAGATTGCAGAGCACGGCACTTATCCTCAGCCCGGATCAGGAATGAGATATTGTAGTTGCTGCCGCCGAAAGAGATCATGCGTGTGGGGATATCGCGCATCGCGTCGAGTGCGCGGGCTTCGAATCCGGCTTCGGTCCATTCCATGTCGCCCACGACGCAGATGATGCACATGTCGGAGTCGACGGTGACCGTGCCATACTTCTTGAGGTCATCGACGATGGGCTTCAGATGGGTGGTGTCGTCGATGGAAAGCGACACTCCCACCTCAGATGTGCATATCATATCGATTGAAGTGCGGTAGCTTTCGAATATCTCAAACACTTTGCGCAGGAATCCGTGGGCGAGCAGCATGCGGCTCGACTTGATTTTGATGGCGGTGATGCCATCTTTGGCAGCTACTGCCTTGATGCGCAGGGAGTCGGTGTTGTTGGATATCAGTGTGCCGGGCGCGGTGGGCTGCATGGTGTTGAGCAGGCGCACGGGGATGTTGGCGAATTTTGCCGGCTGGATGCAGGTGGGGTGCAGGATTTTGGCTCCGAAGTAGGCCAGTTCGGCGGCCTCGTCGAAGTGCAGGTTGCGCACCGGCGAGGTATGCTCTACGAAACGCGGGTCGTTGTTGTGCATGCCGTCGATGTCGGTCCAGATCTGAATCTCGTCGGCATTGATAGCTGCGCCGATGAGTGATGCCGAGTAGTCGCTTCCGCCACGCTTGAGGTTGTCGACCTCGCCATAGGCGTTGCGGCAGATGAAGCCCTGGGTGACGTAGATGTCCGACTCCGGGAGGGCGCGGAGGCATTTCTCAAGGTTCTGGTGGATGCGCAGCGCATCGGGTTCGCCATCCTGGTCGATGCGCATGAAGTCGAGGGCCGGGATCATGCTGGCCTTTATGCCGCGCTCCTTGAGGAGGTTGAGAAACATCATTGTCGAGAGTAGCTCACCCTGGGCTACGATGACACGCTCCTCGTGGGGGGTGAACACATCTTTTGTAAACGAGCGGATGTAGTCGAAATGCGCGCGGATTGCATCGTGGGTGGTGCGGCGCATGTCGGGGGTGGCGTAGAGGTGCTCTACGTGGTTGAAGTAGGTGCGTTCGAGCGAGTTGATGAGTTCGGCAGCCCCTTCGGGATTACCTTTGTGGAGATAGTCGGAGATTTCGAGGAGAGCGTTGGTGGTCTTGGCCATTGCGGAGAGCACCACTATTTTGCGCTCGCCATCGCATACGAGTGTGGCTACATCCTGGATTCGCTGAGGCGAACCTACGGATGTTCCGCCGAATTTCAATACCTTCATAATCTTTAGAATAGGAGTCAGATTGCAAAATAATCGCAAATTTACTTAAAAATTTCCTATTTTCTTACATGAGTGCGATTTTTTTAGGGCGAACGTTTTGTGGGGTGCTATTTGAATGAGGCGGAGCTTCCGCTTATGAAGAGGTATGCGTCGTCGCGGCTTACCTGCAGGCCTATCTGCACGGGATAGCCGTTGCATAGTATGGTCATTACGATGTAGCGTTCGCCCCCCTCTTTGAGCTCGGAGTAGTCTTGGGCGCGCTGAAGGTCTTTCAGCACGGCCCGGGTGACCTTTTTCACCAGCTGGTCGTTGTCGGTCACAGAGAAGCATCGCACGTAAGAGCCACGTGTGCGGTTGATGCTGACCGATACGTTGCGCATATTGTCGTAGGAGCCGTTGAAGAATTCTTCAGAGGCGAGTTTGGGCGGTTTGGCCATGGCTGTGGCCGGCATGAGGAGTATGGCCAGCATCAGCATGAGAAATTGCAGGAATCGTTTCATTCTGTCTGGTTTTGGATGTTGAGTATATGATTGAGGCGGCATTGGTCGTGGTTAGTGACCCGGTTGATGCGCTCTTGAATCTTCTCGATGCGCTGCATGTCGGCCACGGCGATGGCCTTGGCTTCGCTGCGGCTCACTTTGTGGCCGTCGACGTATGCCACGCAGGCATTCTCGCCGAAGTCAGGCCAAAGCGAGTTGCTCAGTGCGGATGCGCCGGCGATGATAATCGCGGCGGCTGCGGCGGCTGCGCTGAGTCGGAGCAGTCGCGATTTGCGGCGCGGGGCAGAGGGGGCAGGGGCCTCATCAAAATGGATGATGTGGCTCAGTCCCATCAGGCTCCGTGTAGAGCGTATGAGTGCCGAGTCAAGCGGCGTGCGGCAGAGCAGATATTCCAGCTCTGCCTCTTCGGCCACACTCAGCCGACACTCCTCCCACAGGTGGCACAGGTGCTCCAGGTCGTGCAGGGTCAACGGATTATCTATCATAGTGTTGTGTTGTCGGGTTAAGGATTCAGTCTGTTGTAGTTTTCACGCATCTTTTTGCGTGCGCGGCTCATGTCGACCCGCACTGCCTCCACGGTCATGCCGAGTCTTTGAGCCACTTCGGTATATTCCATCCCCTCATTGCCGATGAGATTGAAGATCTCTTTCTGGCGAGGTGTGAGGTCGGCCTCAAGCATCATGCGCAGGGCCTCGATATCCTCTACGGGCATCTCCACCCCTTGTTCGGGGGCTTCGTCGCAGTCGGCCGACGGATGCAGCCGGCGGTCGCGCAGGCGGTCGATGCAGAGGTTTCTGACCACAACCGGCAGTTTGCGCCGGGCCTCATCGGTGCTATCGGGGCAACCATGGCGATGCAGACGCAGCCAGGCATCCTGCAGGGTGTCCTGGGCGTCGGTCTCATTGCGCAGCAGTCGCATGGCAAGGCCATGCAGTCGCGAGCGCAATTCGATGAAGGCTATCGTCACAGTGTCGATGGGCATATTCATGAAGTGGGGTCTACTTATATTACGTGGAAAATCGGAGTTTATAACATCGGCGGACTAATTTTTTTAGCTTCCCGGTGTGGGGGCGTTTGGAAGTTAAGAGGAGATTTATTAACTTTGCAAGCGCAACGGACAAGGGAATGCCGTGAAAACCGGCAACAGTACCCGCTGCTGTAAATTCCGTGTTATCCCTCGCTCAGAGCCTCACATGAGATGGTGAGAGATTGAGAAGAGGATTACAGAGGTCGCGACCGACCCAGTTGAACTCATGCCCCGTGTGCATGAGTCGAGTCACTGCCGCAGAGCGGCGGGAAGGCTTCGGTCAGACCAAGGAATGAGTCAGAAGACCTGTCATTGCCCCATATCTGAAAAAGAATGCCTTCGGGAGTTAAGCGCATCGATCAGTTTGCCGGTCTGCCGCACCGTGCGATTATGTGCGCACTCTCTGTGTGATTGTCTTTCACCTCTGAGCCGCATATGCGCAGAGCCGACGATTGCCGGCAAGAGCCATCCTGAAGTACACAATTCTTTTTTGCATAATATGAGGTGATGTTCCCGTTGTGATAGCGGGAGCATTTTTTTGTAGTCTATCCATGACTAACCTATATTTAACCTTTTTTTGACGATTCAATATGAAGAAAATCTACTCACTTGCATCTCTTCTCATCGCAGCCAGCGCTGCCATCCCCGCCGCCAATGGCGCCGAGCTTCAGCCTGCCACATTCGAAGACCTCGAACTGCCGGCCGAGAGCTGGTGGGTCGGCGACACTGAAGATGAAGACTACGATTTCGGCAGCTTCACAAGCGGCAGTTTCGAATTCAGCAACTATTATATGGCTGACTGGGATACGTGGGGATTCTTCGGATATGCCAACGAGACGGGGAATGTCTTTCCCGGTGGCTATGCTATAGCCGACCAGATGCTCAACTGCGTGGGTGGCGGCTATAAGTCGGCTAATTATGGCGTAGGGTTCGTGGCCTCTTACAATGGCCCGACTATGATTACGATGCCTGACTTCGAGGAGACCGGTGTGCAGGTGAATGGCGTATGGGTCACCAACACCGCCTGGGTAGTGAAAGCTATTCTCGAAGGCGACGGCATGAGCCCGGCCTTCGGTCAGGGTGATTATTGCAAGATTACCTTCGTGGGCACCAAGGCCGACGATACCACAGCCGAGGTCGATTTCTATCTGGCCGACTATACATCGGAAGATGCCACGAAGCACTACTATGTCAACGAATGGCGTTATTGCGACCTCTCTTCGCTTGGCGATATAGTGAAGATTCAGGTGAACTTTGATTCGACAAAGTCTAACGCATACGGCATAACCACTCCCTGCTACTTCGCGTTTGATGATTTGGGCGTGAAGAATGACACGACTACGGGTGTGGCCGCTGTGGCCGCCGCTCCCGAAGTGCGTGTGAAGGTGGCTGGCGCAGTAGCCACAGTGACTGCCGATTGCGCCGACTTCACAGTTGAGGCTGTGAGCCTCGCCGGCATCCGCAATGTGGCAGCTGCTCATAATGGAGCGGCAGAGGTTGAACTCCCCGCCGAGGGTGTCAATCTGCTGCGTGTGGTCACTGCCTCGGGCGTGAAGACTGTCAAAGTAATGCGCTGAACAATGGAACGCACCTCAGGTTATGAACTAAGATAAAAAAAGAATGATGTGAAAACGCGGGGGCGCCGAATCGTGATGACTCGGCGCCCCTGATTTTTTGTTCTCCGGAAGCTCACCCTGTTTTCAAGTGTCTTAAGTCGGTTGAAACTTTGTCAGGCCTGGCGGCTCTCTTATTCGTGAGGTTTACCTGAGAGGGCCACCTGCAGTCTGACGGATTCCTCATGGATTGTAGAGAGAATCTTGGCCATGAAATCGCCGTTGATGCCGGCATTCTCGGCTGAGCGGATGCGGGTGTTGAGGATATCGCCGTAGCGTCCGGGCTGCACCACGGGCATGTTGTGGGTCTTCTTGTATTCGCCTATCTCGCGTGAGATGTTCATGCGCTTGGCGAGAATGTCGATGAGTTCGTTGTCGAGCTGGTCAATCTGCCGGCGCAGCTGCGCCAGGCTCTCGGTGGGCACCGGAGTGTCGCGGTATACAAGATTGTCGAGAATCACACTCAGCACCTCGGGAGTGATCTGCTGGTTCTTGTCGCTCCATGCGCAGTCAGGATTGCAATGGCTCTCGATGATGAGGCCATCGAAGCCCATGTCGAGCGCCTGCTGCGAAAGCGAAGCTATAAGCTCGCGTTTACCGCCTATATGGCTCGGGTCGCAGATGATGGGGAGTTGCGGATAGCGTGTGCGCAACTCCAGAGGGATGCGCCATTGCGGATGATTGCGGTAGAGGTTCTGGCCATAGGTGCTGAATCCGCGGTGAATCACGCCCAGCCGCTTGATGCCGGCATTGTAGAGGCGTTCGAGAGCACCGATCCATAACTCGATGTCAGGATTAACCGGGTTCTTGACCAGCACCGGGATATCGCGTCCATCCTCGCGCAGCGCGTCGGCTATCTCCTGCATCGCGAAGGGATTGGCCGATGTACGCGCACCGATCCAGAGCATATCGAGGTCATATTCGAGTGCCGCCTCCACGTGGGCGCGGTTGGCCACCTCGGTCGAGACCTTCAGCCCGGTCTCCTCGCGCACCTTATGGAGCCAGGCCAGCCCCGGCACTCCCACACCTTCGAAGCCCCCCGGCTTGGTGCGTGGTTTCCATATGCCGGCACGATAGATTTTCACACCGGCACGCAGCAGTTCGCGCGCGGTCTGGAGCACCTGCTCCTCAGTCTCGGCGCTGCAAGGGCCCGAGATAATGATCGGTTTTGTGAGTTCCTGGCCATCGATGGCCAGCGGTAGTATATTGTCCATTCTTATAGTATATGTTGCAGAGTTGGATATGTGGATATTCAGGTGAGTGGATATTCAAGTGAGTGAATATGCCGGAGAGGGAGTTTATTTCATCGCCTTTATGCGGTCCAGAGCCTCGCGCATGCGCTCTTCCGGGGCACATAGCGACAGGCGTATATATCGGCGCCCGTTGGTGCCGAACACCGAGCCCGGCGTTACGAATACGCGTGCCTCAGCCAGCAATCTGTCGGCCAGAGCCTCTGACTCTACAGCCGGGTCGTCGATGCGTCCCCAGAGGAATAGACCGCGTTGTGAAGCATCGAAGCTGCAACCGATGGCCTCCATTATCTCCTCGGCCACCTTGCGGCGCGAGGCATAGAGAGAATTGAGTTCATCATGCCATTCCTTGCCGGCCTGCAGAGCCTTGGTGGCCGCCAGCATCAGAGGCTTGAACTGCCCCGAATCGATATTGCTCTTCACTTTGAGAATCCATGAGATGAACTGCGGATTCGAGACGGCCATACCCACACGCCATCCGGCCATGTTGTGGCTCTTGCTCAGCGAGTTCATCTCGATAGCAATCTCCTTCGCCCCCTCAACCTGCATGATGCTCACAGGGGAGTCGTTGAGGATGAAAGAGTAAGGATTGTCGTTGACAATCACGATGTTGTGGCGGCGCCCGAACTCCACGGCCTTACGCAGGGTCTCCATACGGGCCGGGGCTCCGGTAGGCATGTGTGGATAATTGAGCCACATGAGGCGTATCCGCTCGAGAGGGAGCCGCTCGAGAGCCTCGAAATCGGGTTGCCAGCCATTCTCTTCGCGGAGGTCATAGTTGAAAATCTCGGCGCCCACCATGCGGCTTATCGATGAGTATGTGGGATAGCCCGGGTCCGGCACCAGCACACCGTCGCCCGGATTGAGAAATGCGAGCGATATATGCGTCACACCCTCTTTTGAGCCAATCAGCGGCTGCACCTCCGAGTCCGAGTCGAGGCTTACGCCATACCAGCGCTGATACCATGCCGCCATAGCCTCGCGCAGCACCTGCAGCCCAACATGCGGCTGATAGCCGTGGGCTGACGGGTCGTGCAGGGCCTCGGTCATAGCCTCGATCACAGAGGCATGCGGCGGACGGTCGGGACCTCCGACACCCAGCGAGATAACATCTACACCCTGGCGCCGCAGCGCGGCCACCTCACGCAGTTTTGTCGAGAAATAATATTCTTTGATATCCCTTACACGTCGGGATGGCGATATATTCATAATCAGATGATTGAGTTTAATTTCTATAGTTTGCCGCGGGGTCAGTGGGTGATGCGGGCCTCGGCATATTCCCCCAGCACGCGCAGGTCATTGAGAAGAGGGCGCACAGCCTCTATGGCCTGATGATAACGCACCAGACTGGCGAATGTGAGGTCGATATAGAAGCGGTATTCCCACTCGCGTCCCACGATGGGGGTAGACTGGATCTTCGAGAGGTTCATGTCGTAGAAGGAGAGAATCGAGAGCACTTTCGACAGCGCCCCCTGTGTGTGGGGCAGTGTGAAGACGATTGAAGCCTTGTCAATCTCACTTTCAGATGGACCGATTTCGGCAGCCAGCAGAGGGTCTGCCATTATCAGGAAGCGGGTGAAGTTGCGCTTGTTGGTCTCAATCCCCTTCTCGAGAATATGCAGCCCATAGAGATTGGCAGCATATTCGCCGCATATTGCGCCGTGGCCGGCGAGATTCCTCTCTGCAATCTCTCGGGCGCTGCCTGCGGTGTCGTGATGCTCCACAGCCTTGAGATTGGGGTGATGGCGCAGAAACTGCTCGCATTGCAGCAATGCCATGGGGTGGGAGTTTACCTCGCGCAGCGACTCGATTGACTCGCCCGGCAAAGCGCAGAGCACATGCGAGATGCGCATCTTCATCTCACCGATGATGCGCAGATTGCTCTGCCGCAGCAATTCGTGATTCTGAAGAATGCTCCCGGCGATGGTGTTCTCAATGGCCATTATGCCGATCATTGAGGCATCGGTCGAGAGGGTGTCGAACATGGCCGGGAATGTGTCGCATTCCACTGTGGTCAGTTCGTCGCCATCGAAATATATGTGGGCCGCCGCATCATGATAACATCCGGCCACGCCTTGAATCGTGACTTTCTTCATAACATAAATAAATCCCGCTCGGTTTAGCGCGAACGGGATTATAGATTTTGAAATTATAGTCTGTAAGTGAGAATTTCAGGCACACATCACCGTTCTTATTCCTTGCTGAATAAAAAATCGAAAATACTGATATGTGCTAAATCGAGTCATACGTAATGTCTCAAAAAATACCTCTTATCGTCAGGATTTTCCTGCGGTAGGAATTGCCTCGATGTGTATCGGTGCAACTCCTTTGCGATGCAAAGTTAACAAAAAAACGTCAAACTTCAAAATATGTTTGCAAAAAGTGAGCGAGAAGAGGTCGAAGATGTGTGCTGAAGAGAGTAGTCGGGGGTCAGCTCCGGCTATAGGCGTTCAATCTTCGGCAGCTCTCTTCTGCTGCATCAACTCCTTTGCCTGACGCTTCGGATTGGCCGGAAACCATCCGCGGGCCACACGCTTGCGTTGCTCGAAAATCTCGCCGATGCTCCAGAAGCTGCTGAAGGCGAAGACTCCGAGCAGGGCCGAAAGGGTGAGGCTTGAGGTCACCACCGAGAGCACTATGCCCACGATGCCGGCCAGCAGAAACCACCACCAGCACTTCACGCCGAAATAGTATTCAGCCTTGATGACGATAGGGTGGAAGAACCCTATGATCAGGAAGGTGGCCAGACCGATGAAGAGGCCCAGCAGGTGATAATCGCTGAGGGCCTGTGAAACGGTATTTAGCATTAATAGTGTTAAATATCAGTTGGTTGTGATAATCAGGGGAGTTTCCATTCCACACCGTTCTTGGTGTCTTTGACATCAAATCCGAGTTGTGCGAGACGGTCGCGGATGAGGTCGGATGTGGTCCAGTCTTTGGCTGCCTTGGCATTCTTGCGGATATCCATCAGCAGGTCGACGGCTCCTTCATATGCGGCGGTGCCTTTGTCGGCTCCTTTAGCCTCGACGCGTATGCCAAGAATGTCGATGAGGAATGTGTCGAAGAGTTTCTGCAGGCGCTGCAGGTCGGCTTCAGAGAGTGCGACAGCGCCATCGGCAGCCTGGTTGATGATCTTGCCGGCCTCGAAGAGGGTGGCGATCACCATGGGTGTGTTGAGGTCATCATCCATAGCTGCATATGCCTGCGACTCGAAGTCGGGAAGCTCTACAGTCGATTCCTTGGCCGGGGTGAGGGTGCCGAGGCGGCGGTAGATATCGGTCATCTTCTCAAGAGCCTTCTCTGAGGCGCGCAGGGCGTCGTTAGAGAAATCCACCGTAGAGCGGTACTGTGCCTGGAGGATAAAGAAGCGTATCACCATCGGCGAATAGGCCTGCTCAAGTTTGGGGTGCGAACCGGCGAAGAATTCCTCGAGAGTGATGAAATTGCCGTATGACTTGCCCATCTTCTTGCCATTGATGGTGATCATGTTGTTGTGCATCCAGTAGCGCACCGCCTCATGGCCCTGCGCCGCTACGCTCTGTGCAATCTCGCACTCATGGTGCGGAAACATGAGGTCCATGCCGCCGCCATGTATGTCGAATGTGTCGCCCAGATACTTGGTGCCCATCGTGGAGCACTCCAGGTGCCAGCCCGGGAAACCTTCGCTCCAGGGTGAGGGCCAGTGCATGATATGCTCAGGCGCCGCTTTCTTCCAGAGGGCGAAGTCGAGGGGATTGCGTTTCTCGCTCTGTCCGTCGAGGTTGCGGGTGGTGTTGTAGAGGTCTTCGATGTTGCGGCCGGAGAGTTTGCCGTATTTATGGTCGTTGTTGTACTTCTCGACATCGAAGTATACCGACCCCTCGCTGATATAGGCGTATCCGGCATCGATGATGCGTTTGATGTATTCTATTTGCTCGATGATATGGCCCGAGGCATGGGGTTCGATGCTCGGGGGGAGCACATTGAGGGCCTCCATGTCGCGGTGGTAGCGGTTGAGGTAATGCTGCACCACCTCCATAGGCTCAAGCTGCTCGAGACGGGCTTTTTTTGCAATCTTATCTTCCCCCTCATCGGCGTCGTGCTCGAGGTGTCCGACGTCGGTGATGTTTCTGACATAGCGCACCTTATAACCCAGATGCTGCAGATAGCGGAAGAGGATGTCGAAAGTTATGGCCGGGCGGGCGTGGCCGAGATGGGCGTCGCCATATACGGTCGGACCGCACACATACATTCCGACTCTCCCTTCGTGCAGGGGCCGGAACGGCTGTTTTGTGCGGCTGAGGGTATTGTAGATATACAGTGTATGCTCCATGTGAATTCAGTTTTGATTTGGGGGGATTTCGGGCTTGCGTCCTTGCTTTCGGGCTTGCGTCCTTGCTTTCGGGCTTGCGTCCTTGCTTTCGGGCTTGCGCCCTTGCTTTCGGGCTTGCGCCCTTGCTTTCGGGCTTGCGCCCTCAACACAGTGTTGAGGCACTGCTTTATTTTGGGGAGAGGAGGGGGAGGGCAAAAGATAATCCCGCTTCGGAGCGCCGCCGCGGCATGGGCGGCGGCGCTGCGGAGCGGGAATATGGGGACGGGGGTTATCAGTTGTTGGCGGCAGCGCCGTTCTTGGCGTTGCGGGGCTTGATTTCGCCAAACTGAGCCTCGTATTTCTGTACGTTGTCAGTGAGGGCAAACATGAGCTGCTTTGCGTTTTCGGGGCTCATGATGACGCGGCTTACCACCGGAGCCTGGGGCATGCCGGGAGCTGCGAAGATGAAGTCGATCAGGAACTCGTTGGGGCCGTGACCGATCATCGCGAGGTTGCTATATTTTCCGTCGGCCATTTCAGGACGGAGCTGAATCTGAAGCTGGTTTTTGTTGTCGTTAGAGTTTGCCATTTTTTTTAGCTTAATTTAAAATTTGTTAGTAAATTCCCTTGGCGTTACCTTGAGATATGTGGGTGTGGCAATGGATTCGAAGAGTTTCATGGCATTCGGGGCCACGTGGTCGGTGGCTCTTCATGATATGTGATTTCGCTGCCTTTGCCGAGGATATTGCTTTCGGAAATCTTTTCAATGCGAAGATAGCAATTATTTTTGGAAATAGCAAATTATTATGCCGCAAGTCGCGGGTCGAATCAAAACTTAGTCAAGTTTTAACTTGACCGATGACTTGACTATGGCCACCTGACTATCGATCAGGAGGGGGCGGATGTGGGCTCCGGCTCATCGTCGGCCGATAGGGGAGATTCGGGCCGGGGAGTTGCGCCGGGGGTGAGGTCAGGCGCCTCGCCGGGAGTGGTGCCGGAGGTGTCGGGAGATGTGTTGCCGGGGGTGTTGCGTGCTATTGATGTGATGCAGCCGTCTTGCATGTGCACTACGCGGTGGGCTATTGAGGCGAGACTCTCGTCGTGGGTGACGATGAGGAATGTGTGGCCGCCGCGGGCGCAGAGGTCGGAGATGATGGCGTGTATCTCGGAGCGGTTGCGGGAGTCGAGCGAGCCGGTGGGTTCGTCGGCGAGCACAATTCGCGGATTATTTATCAGGGCCCGGGCGATGGCGGTGCGTTGTTTTTCGCCTCCCGAGAGCTCTGCGGGTCGATGTGTGGCGCGGTCGGCCAATCCGAGCATTTCGAGCAGACTCCGCGCCTCCTGCATCACAACTTTTCGGCTGCGTCCGGCGATTAGTCCGGGCATCGCCACATTCTCAAGAGCTGTAAACTCCGGCAGCAGCTCATGAAACTGGAATATGAAGCCGATGTTGAGGTTGCGGAATTCGGCGAGGCGCTTCCCCTTGAGGCGTGTGATGTCGACACCATCGTAGCTGACGCTTCCTGAGTCGGGAGAGTCGAGTGACCCGGCGATCTGGAGCAGTGTGGTCTTGCCGGCTCCCGAGGGTCCTACGATGGCCACGATTTCGCCGCGTCCCACACTCAGCGAGACGCCTTTGAGCACATTAAGAGTGCCGTAAGATTTGAATATATGATCAATCTCTATCATCAGATTGAGGTGTTGGGGTTCTATAATGTAAATTCCGGTGTGGCCCTGTATCCGTAAGGGGCGCCATGCAGATAAAGCGGTATCACCGGCCGGTGAAGTGGCGCAGCACCTCGGCAGCCAGGAATATTCCGAAGAGAGAGGGGATGGTGGCCAGAGTGCCGAAGGAGGTGCGTTTGTTGGGGAGGTCGAGGTCAATCAGCGAGGCTTTGCGAGGCGCCTCTGTACTGGCCACCACCTTGAGCGGACGTCGCAACCCGATGCGTTTCAAGCGCTGGCGCACCGCGCGGGCCAGACCATCCTCGCGCGTAGCCCAGAGGTCGGTGCAGCCGACTTGCGAGGGGTCGGTGCGGCCTCCGGCGCCCATTGAGGATATGATGGGTATGCCGTGCCGCATGCACTCGGCTATCAGTGCCACTTTCGGGGCTACAGTGTCGATTGCATCCACCACATAATCATACCCTCCCTCGGCGAGTAAGGCCGGGATATTGTCGGGTGTCACGAACTCTCTGATCCCCTTCACCTCGATATCGGGATTGATATCGCGGAATCGGGCCTCGAACAATTCGACCTTCGATTGCCCGACGCTCGAGTGCAGGGCGATGAGCTGACGGTTGATGTTAGATTCAGCCACATCGTCGGCATCAATGATGGTTATATGTCCTATCCCTGAGCGCACAAGCATCTCGGCCGCGTATCCGCCGACTCCTCCGACCCCTACGACGAGCACCGTGGCCTTAGCCAGCCGAGTAGTCGCCTCCGGGCCGAGCAGTGTGAGGGTGCGTGATTGCCATTCAGCGTGTTGCATAAAAGTCTTCGATAATTATGAGGTAAGTTTATTTCGTGGCCGCCGGCTCTGACATGCGTACCCTCCATGCGGCGGGATATAGGTTATTGGCGCGTCGCCCCAGATTCTTCATCAATCCGAGCGGGAGCCCTTGGTAGCATACAGCTACAAAGCCGGCCGGAGTGCCCTCAGGCAGAGTGGCAAGCTCACGCCGGAGGTATTTCATAGCCTCTTCTTCAGATAATTCCACACGCGGGAAGGCATCCTCGCGTAGCGCCGCAGATAGCGCCACCCGCGAATCAGCCACGAGGTCGTGTCCCTTGATTTCGGCCGCCGGCAGTCCGGCGGCTGTGATGCGTATGCCGGCCCGTGAAATCTCTGCCAGCAGCTGCGTCATATCTTCGGGCAATGCCGAGACCAATCCGGCCGGGCAAATAAATCTCATTCGCCATTTCGGGTCGAACCAGGCCTGTAGTCTCGCGGTCACCTCCTTGCTGAGGATGGTGTCAGAAGTGGGGCGTTCTTTACCCTGACCACGGCTTTTGCCATTCTTGCCGCTCTTCGCTCCTTTGCCCGCATTGCGCGATGCGCGGGAGTCGGTAAGATTTAAAAGAGGCACCGGCTGCGCTGACTTCAGGTAACGCGCAAGCTCACCCGGCTTGCGGAAGATGCTTACGTAAAGCCCCTCCCCCTCAGTGAGGTGTGGCATGAATCGCATGGCACTCACATCATCGCGCAGGCTTGGCGCTACATTCTCGGTGCCGGCGAGTTGCAGGTCGGAGAAATCTACTTGCTCAAGCCCAAGCACTTCGGAGATGAAACGGGAATTATCCTCATCTTCAAGGGTGTTGAATGTGCAGGTGCTATAGATAAGGAATCCCCCCGGGCGGAGTGTGGACACGATATCGCTAAGTATTGAGCGTTGCAGCGCGGCGCACTCCTCCACGAGTCGCGGGCTCCATTGGCGTCGGGCCTCATCATCCTTGCGCATCATTCCCTCGCCGGAGCATGGCGCATCGACGGCCACCACATCGAATACTTCGCCGAGCGAGGCGTAGTCGGCAGCCTCCGCCCCGGTGGTGATTATCCCCGGATAGCCCCATTTCTCAAGATTCTCGCGCAGTATCTTGCCGCGAGCCGGCACATACTCGTTGGCCACCACCGCCGACCCGTCGGGCAAAGCATTGATCATGGCGGTGGTCTTTCCACCCGGAGCGGCGCAGAAATCGAGCAGCGTCAGCGGCGCGCCGCCGGTGAGGGCCACAATGCGCTCCATGATTTGCTGATGTATCATCGACGAGGGGTCCTGCACATAGAATCCTCCTGCATGCAGCAGCGGATTGAGGGTGAATATGGGGCGTGTGGCGAGGCGGCGTCCATCGCTGCACCACTCCACCTCTCTCATGTCAGGATAGAGTGAGGCGAATATCGGGGTGGCTTTGCGGCGGTTGAGCCGCAGGGCCACACTCGGCTCTGTGTCGAGAGCTGCGGCCAGCGGCTCGGCCACTGCCTCGCCCAATGCCCCGAGCGAGGCTAAGAAATCTGTAGATAATGCCGAAAGTGAGGCCATAAAAGATGAATGATATATAATTGGAGAGCAAAATTAGTGAAATTTAAGACACGAACATAAAAAGCCCCCTTTATAATAATGAAAAATTGAGTCGAATGTGTTAAATTTGTGTTCTGTTAAGTAGCTGTTCAAATTAAATGAATACTATATGCGCAGTTATTTTTGAGTCATTTCCGTCTCTTGAAGAAGGAGCGATGCGGGCATCGCGACTGATGAAAGGGGCGGAAAGGGCCAAAAAGAACAAGCAGATAGTATTCAAGCTACTCCATAACATAAAAATTCAGTAGCGTTTTAATTTGAACAGCTACTTACCATAAAAGACGATGAAAAAAGAGACTTCCTTTTCCACTGCACATGCTGCGGCTTCATGTGAGGATACAAATGACGCGATTTCAGACACCGGGAGCAATCAGAATCCCCTCCACGCTGATATGCTGCCGCGTGATGAAGGGGCGTTGTATCTGGTGCCGGTAGGGATGTCTGACGCACCCCTCGCCGATGTGCTCCCGGCCGGCAACATGGCAATCATAAGGAGACTCAGATATTTCATTGTCGAGAATCTGCGTGAGGCACGTCGCTTCCTTAAGCGGTGTGATGCGTCGATAGATATCTCGGCCCTCACCTTCTACGAACTCAACCGTCACACCGACATCAATGAGGTCGGGCGGTGGCTTGAGCCGTTGCGGCGCGGCGAGTCGATGGGGGTGATGAGCGATGCCGGATGTCCGGCTGTGGCTGATCCCGGAGCATTGGTCGTGGCTGTGGCCCAGCGAGAGGGGCTGAAGGTGGTGCCGCTTGTGGGCCCGTCGAGCATACTGATGGCGTTGATGGCCTCTGGATTCAACGGCCAGGGCTTCAGCTTCCAGGGCTATCTGCCGATTGCCGATGCCGCGCGAGTGGCGGCCCTGAAGCGTCTTGAGAGCGACTCGCGCCGCCATGATATGACGCAGATATTTATAGAGACACCCTACCGCAATGTGCGTATGCTGCGCCAGCTGGCCGACACGCTCAATCCGGCCACCCGCATCTGTGTGGCCTGCGATATAACATCGCCCCAGACAGAATATATAGTCAGCCGCGATGTGGCGCAATGGAGACGCATGCTTGCCTCCGGCCAAGTGCCTGACCTCGACAAGCGACCGGCCATATTCCTCATCTATGCCGGAGTAGCCGAGCATGTGCATCAGGGGAAGAGGAAACACTGAACAAGATTTTTACACACAGGATTTGACACCCAACAGAGATGGCAAAAAAACCTACAGTCATAAAATTTCAGGGGCAGATGGAGATACCCTTCGAGGAGTTCGCCGCCGAGGCGAACGTAGCCCCGATAACAAAACTTGCCGCCCGCCGCGGGGCTCCGGCCGATAATCCGGCCACACGCGTCATAAATTATATCTCGTTCGGGTCAGGTTCGAGTGGAAACTGCTCATATGTAGGCACCCGCTACGGTGGCATACTCATCGATGCCGGTGTGAAGGCCGACGATGTGATGCTCCAGCTCAAAGCCAACGGTGTGCGCATGGAGAATGTGAAGGGTATACTGCTCACCCATGACCATGGCGACCATATAAAATACGCCTACACGCTGCTGCGGGCCAACAAGCATATGCGCCTCTTCTGCACGCTGCGGGTGCTCAACGGCCTGCTGCGGCGCCACGGGGTGTCGAAGCGCATTAAGGATTATCATGTGCCGATTTTCAAAGAGACCCCCTTCCGCATCGCGGAGATGGAGATTACGGCCTTCGATGTGCCGCACGACGGCACCGACAATATGGGATTCTCCATAAGCTACGACAACCGCAACTTCGTGATTGCCACCGACCTCGGCGCCGTGACTGAGCGCGCCCGCTACTATATGAGCCGCGCCAACTATCTTGTCATTGAGGCGAATTATGATTTGCAGATGCTGCTCTTCGGGCCCTATCCGGAATATCTCAAGAGCCGCATCCGCACTGATCACGGGCATCTCGACAACACCGACACCGCCGCTTTCCTGAAGGAGATATACACGGAGAATCTCAAATATGTGTTTCTATGCCATCTGTCGAAAGACAACAATACTCCGGCCAAGGCTCTGAAGGCTGTGCGCACGGCTCTTGAGGAGCGCGGAGTCCGCATCGGCGACGGTGAGGAGACGATACTCGACCGCGAGTCTGACCTTCAGCTCGTGGCCCTGCCGAGGTTTGAGCCTACGCGCTGGTATGTGTTCCGCCCCTGAATAGTGTAAGGATACGCAAAATCCCCCTCGCCTGCGACGTGAGGGGGATTTTTTGCGTATGACGCGTGGTGTGCGTCGGCATCGCCATGGAGATGTCCGAGGGGAATCTCCGGCTAATACGTTTTCACTGCGGAATCTCCGCCTTGTGCTTCTTAAGCAGCAGGATATTCATCAGAGGCCCGGTGTGGCCGGATTCTGTCTTTGCAGTCAGTGTCTCGAATACAATCTGTCCGGCTCCGAAGTCATATATGGCCACCTCGGCATCGGGCATGTTGAGCGGTGAACCCTCTTCGATCATGACCGTGTCAGGAATCTCGAGGCTCGTCAGCAGATACTGGGTGAGTTCTTCCGGCACAAGGTCGCCGAGATATAGATTCTTCACACGCGCTTTTGTCGGAGATATGACCTCGATGGCCCATTGGCCCGGGGCTCCCTGGATGTCGGTGTAGAGGGGCATGCCGCTGCCATCGGTCAATATGCCTTGATAATTATACTCGGCCGAGTCGAGAGGCTGGTCGACACTCATGGCATCCATGATTGAGCGTATGGTCATGGCAATGTCGTTGTCGGCATGCTCGTAGTTGGCCTCGGCCTCGGCGCTGTCGGAGGCACGTTTGTCGTGGCCTGTGCAGGCTGAGAAGCCAATTGCCAAAGTGGTCAGAAGCAGCAGGTGGAGAAGTTGACGCGTTATCTTATTTCGGGTTACCATATCAATAGGGTTGATTAAATCGGTTGAGTATCCAATAATACAACAAAGATAATGATGAAACGTTAATCAGCGGGTCAATAATTATATCTGGAGGCGAGAATGGTCGCGAAGAAAGGAATGGGCGACTGGAGATTTCCGCGAGGTGGGATGATATGAATCAGAGTGCCCCCTCGCAGGGAGGAAAGCACTCTGATATTATCATTCATTCCGTTAGAGGGAAAGATCGATTACGTGTTGAGTCAAGGCTCAGGCCTTTGCGGGTTTGTCGTCTGTGACACGTTCGAGCCATTTCACCATACCCAGCATTGCGCCCATGGAGATGAAGCATACGCCGGCGAAGATCACCCATGCCTCCCAGATGGGACAAGCGTTATAAATCAGCGGGCCGATCCAGAGCAGCAGGTTGCCCACAGCGGTGGCACCCAGCCAGAGACCCTGGCAGAGACCCTGCAGATGCTTCGGAGCCACTTTCGACACAAACGACAGACCGAGCGGCGAGATGAAGAGCTCAGCCACGGTGAGGAAGAAGTAGAGCAGAATCAGCACCCAGGGGCCTGTCTTCATCCCCTCGCGGGCCAGAACATCCATGTTGCGGAATTCTTCGCCCGAGGGATAACCGATGATGGCGCACACGATAGTCAGGAAGATGTAGGCGCAGGCGGCCAGACCCATACCGATGGCAATCTTGCGCGGAGTCGAGATGACCTTGCCGCGGCGTGACAGCATCGAGAAGAACCACATGATGACCGGAGTGAGCAGAATCACGAAGCAGGGGTTGAGAGCCTGCCAGATTTCAGGGGCGATAGAGTCAGTCTTCACGAAGTCGCGGGCGAAGAGTGAGAGCGATGTGCCATTCTGGTGGAAAGAGAACCAGAAGAAGATGGCGATACCCAGCACTGCGAAGAGGGCGCCCATGCGCTGCTTGATCTCGCGGGCCATGGCCTGCTTCTCTGCGGCGGTGTAGCTCACCACCTGAGCAGCCTCCTTCTTGGCAGGCGAGGGTAGACCCTTCTTGGTGAAGATGAAGATCACCAGAGAGATGAGCATCGCAGCCACAGAAGCGATGAATGAGTAGTGGATGCCTTCGTTGAAGACACGCAGATAGTCGGAGCAGAAACGCTGGATATTCTCAACACCGCTGGCATCAGTGAGATGCACACCCACCTGTGAGGCGAGGGCATAGAGGTTGTTGATGTTCTCCATGTTCATGTTGTCGGTCACACTCAGATACTGATGGCAGAGGGCCGGAAGGTCGGCGTTATACGCCAGGTCGTGCACACCGAGCCACCATGAGCGGAGCAGCGGAGCCACAAACGGAGCGATCAGACCTCCGACATTGATGAAGACATAGAAGATCTGGAAACCCGAGTCACGCTGAGCGGCATACTTCGGATTATCGTAGAGCTGGCCTACGATGGCCTGGAGGTTACCCTTGAAGAGGCCATTGCCGAATGCAATCAGGAAGAGGGCGGCGCAGGTGAGTGTCAGCAGCCAGGTTGTGTTCTCCTGAGTGGCGAAGATCGGGAATGCCAGCACGATGTAGCCGAGTGTCATTATCACCAGGCCGGTGATGATTGTGCCCTTGTAGTTCTGAGTGCGGTCGGCGATGATACCGCCCACAAGGCTCAGCACGTAGATGCCGGCATAGAAGAATGAATAAATCAGGGTGCTGGTCTCCTCCTTAAGGCCGAATTTCGAGCAGAGGAAGAGCACGAGCACGGCGTTCATGATGTAGTAGCCGAAGCGTTCTCCCATGTTGCTCAACGCGGCGGGCACCAGTCCCTTGGGTTGATTTTTAAACATAAGGTATTAAGGTTTAGGTTAGTTGGATTCAGTTCGTAAGTAGCAGATCAGACGCCTTCGAGCGCCTTGAAGGCCCGGGCGTAGTTCTTGATCTGCTTCACCATGGCCAGCAGACCATTGGAGCGTGTGGGCGAGAGGTGGGCGCTCAGTCCGATTTTGTCGATGAAGTAGAGGTCGGCCTCAAGCACCTCGGTGGGGGTGTGGTCATTGAGCACCTTCAGCAGCAGCGAGGCGATCCCCTTCACAATCATTGCATCGGAGTCGGCCTCGAAGTGGATGTGGCCGTTGTCGTCGCGCTTGGCATTGATCCATACACGGCTCTGACACCCCTCGATGAGGTGGGCCGGAGTCTTGTCGGCCTCGGGATACTCAGGCAGGGTGTTGCCCAGATCGATGATATAGGCATAGCGGTCCATCCAGTCGGTGAGTTCCGAGAATTCCTCGATTATTTCATCTTGCGATTCGTTGATAGTCATTGTGTATCAATATTATGTGTGGAATGCGGGGCGCCTGTGCCGCAGGCCTGCGGTTTAGGCCGCGCTGTCAAGTCCCTGTATGGGGGCGCCCGGCAGATTATGGGTGTCGCCTATAGAGATGCCCGTGCGCATATCATGGCAGATTTTTTGAGTGAGCACAGGGGAGGCTCCTGGCGACAGTTAATGTATGCAAATTTAACGAAAAAATTCACACCAACCCCTTTTAAGCCTCAAAATTAGCGAAAAAAAAAGCATCCCGGCGCGATTGCGGGGATGCTAAATAAGATTATTGACTTAATCACTTGAATTTTGATGCGATTGCTTCAGCCACCTCCTTCATTCGCTCGGGGGCCGGGTCGCTGACTTTATTGCGGAAGTCCATGTCGCCCTCTTTGTCGATAGGGATGAGATGGATATGGGCGTGAGGCACTTCGAGGCCGAGCACCGCCATGCCCACCTTGCGGCAGGGGATAGCCTCGCGGATGGCGAGCGCCACACGCTTGGCAAACTGCATCATCTGGCCTATGCGCTCGTCAGAGAGGTCGAAGATATAGTCCGTCTCCTCCTTGGGCACCACCAGCGTGTGGCCCCAGCGCACGGGGTTGATGTCGAGGAAGGCGAAGAAGTGCTCATCTTCGGCAATCTTGTAGCACGGAATCTCACCGGCGATAATTTTAGAGAAAATAGTCATTGTATAACAGACTTTGATAGGAGTGCAGCGGGCCTGCGCCCTGGCAGTCTCAACTGCTATGCAGGCTTCAGATCAGATTTCAATCTTGATGATTTCAAACACCATCTCGCCGGCGGGCACCTTGCAAGTGACCTGGTCGCCCACGTGATGCCCCATGAGGGCTGCGGCGATGGGAGTGGTGGAGGCGAGTTTGTTCTCGCGGAAGTTGGCCTCGTTTTCGGTGACGATAGTGTAGGTCACGGTCATGCCGGTGGCCACGTTTTTGATTGTCACCTTGTTGAGGAGCTGCACTTCATCAGTGTTGAGCATAGAGTCATCGATGATGCGGGCATTGACCACGAGCTCCTTGAGCTTGGCGATTTTCATCTCAAGCATTCCCTGAGCCTCTTTGGCTGCATCATATTCGGCATTCTCAGAGAGGTCGCCTTTGTCGCGGGCCTCGGCGATGGCTGCCTTGATGGCGGGACGCTGGGCCTCGAGCTCGGCGAGTTCCTGCATTTTTTTGTCGTATCCTTCTTTGGTGAGATAGCTTGCCATGGTGTAAAATAGTTGATGATAGTGGATTGTAGTGGGCTGCAGAGACATCTCCGGCAGGGGGATGCCACTGTGCGCTCACTGTCGGTATCCGTGAATAAGGTAATAAATTAATAGTAAAAAATAAAGAACCTTTCTCCGTGAGGCGTTGACAGCGGCGTGCCGTCTGCCTTGGGAAAAAGACCCTTTGGGGTTGCGCCAGACCCTTTAAGCCTGACGTGGCAACGATGTGGATTTCCGCCCCGCGACATCGCGATATTCCCCGGCCGACTGACCGGGGAATATCTGCGTTCGCTTGGCGATACGGTTGCAAAGGTACTACTTTTTGTGAATAATCCCAAATTCCAACCGTGAAAATTTGCTAAATCCGCTCTCGCCGTTGTGGATAGGGGATGGCGGCGAGGGTATGGCGTGCATCAGTCGCGCGGGCTGACGAGGAAGTGGTCGCCTGTCTCCTTGACGATGCGTTCGTAATAAGCTTTGTCATAGCCAGGGAAGTCGGGATAGAGGGGTATGCCGTATTCATTATATTGGAATTTTCCATCGGCATCGGTCTTCTTCATATTTCCATCCATGAACTTCACCATGAGGAATTCGGCGAGGCTGCGGTAGGCATCGGTGGCAGTCTTGGCGATTGCGGCCCCCTCGGCGTTGACATCGGCTGTGAGCGCGGCCATATCCCCCTGTTTGGCCAGCGCTGCGAGGCCGGCATCGCGGTCGGCGCGTGAGTCGATGAATGCGTTCTCAAGTCCTGACTGCACTTTGCGGATGTCGGGAATCATGAGGTCGTAGCGGTTATAGGCCTGGTTGGCGACCCAGTTGTTCATCCAGAAGTTGGAGTTGTAGTCGAAGGTGTTGATGTCGCCATGCTGCAGCTGGGCCGGGATTTCGGTCATCGAGCAGTAGAAAGGCATGTAGACGGTGGTGTTGGTGTCGTCGGTGCCGAACCACAGGATTCCGCCCACAGGGTCAGGGAGCCAGTCGCGGCTCTGGCTGACGAAGCTCCATCCGGTCTGCTGAGTGGCTATGGCGCGCTCGTGGGTATACTCTTTGCCATCGACTTCAAACGACATCGGTCGCCAGCGGTAGGGCACATGGTTGGGGCCTGCACCGACATCGCCGGTCATATCATAGGGTGTGCCTTGGAAGAGGTCGCGCATGGCATCCTGCATTCCGCGCAGGTCAACCTTTTTGTCAGGGATGATGTAGAGGGGCATCGGCTCATCAGAGTCGGCGTTGATCCATGCGAAATACTGTTCGGCTTCCGGGTTATAGCGGCGGAAGAAAGTCCATACGCGTCCATCGCATCCGCGGCGTGTGTCGGCGGTGTGATGCTCGAAAGCATCGGCAAAAGAGAAGTCTTCATCCTTGCCCGAGAAGTAACCGCGACGCCGTGCGAAGGGAATCAGATCTTTGGCATACTTCACATTCTCCTTATCCTTGAGATTGACTTTGCGGATGCGCGGCTCGTTGGCGTGGCCGGAGATGGCGTCGTCAGGGATGCGCACGGCAATCCACACAGCACCCTTCTCGGCTCCCTTGCCAATCATCTCCATCACCCACACCTCATTCTTGTCGGCTATCGAGAATGATTCGCCACTTGAGGCATAGCCATATTTATCGACGAGGTCGGTCATGACATCAATAGCCTCGCGGGCAGTGCGCGAGCGCTCGAGGGCAATCTGAATCAGCGAGCCATAGTCGATGACGGCCTGTCCGGTGGTGTCGGTCAGCTCCTTGTGGCCACCCCATGTAGATTCGCCGATGCACACCTGGTGCTCATTCATGTTGCCAACGACATTGTAAGTGTGTGCGGGCTGCGGAATCTCGCCGAGAGGTTTGCCGGTGTCCCATTCCACCACTTTGCGCATTGCCCCTTTCGGGTGGTCGGCAGCCGGGGTGTGGGTCAGCATACCGTAGAGGTTGTGGGAGTCGGCGGCGTAGGTGACCATGACGCTGCCATCGGCAGTGGCCCCCTTTCCGGCAATCAGATTGGTGCAGGCATCAGCCGTGGTGGCCGGGAGCAGGGTGCTTCCGAGCATCAGGGCCGGCAGAAGATTAAGATGTTTCATATATGATGTCAAGTTATAATTAGTCGTTACGTGTCAGGCCACCCGGAGATACTTACTTATTGAAGTCGTTTTAAACGACTTCACAGAGTGGCGGCAATTCATAATGCAAAGATGTGCATAATATTCCTAAAAACCAAATTTATAAGTATCTCTCAAAAATAATGCATAGACTTCGTGGCTGTTTTTTGAGAGATACTTAGGCGCCGACGGCTATAAGTTTGGAGATAATCAGGCGTGGCGGCGCGAGAAAATGGTGGTTTGCGGCAGAATCAGTTGGAGTAGAGGAACCGCTTGATTGAGCGCTTCGGGGTCTTCTCAAACTCATTCGGCATCAGTATTATGCGTGTCAGACGCTCGTAGGGAGCCACGAGTTTGTTGAGCTCCTTGAGGATATTGTCCATCGTGGCCGGAAGTTGAGCGCCGGCTATGCCGAGGCGGTCGAGCTGTTCGTAGTCGGGATAGACGAGTCCCACGAGTTTGCCATCGCGCATCACCACGAGCGATTCTGCCACAAAAGGCATGTTGTTGAGCTTTGCCTCAATCTCTTCGGGGTAGATGTTTTGTCCGGAGGCAGAGAGGAGCATGGTCTTCGAGCGGCCGCGTATGTAGAGAGTGCCGTCGGCCGAGCGGGTGCCGATGTCGCCGGTCTTGAGCCAACCCTTGTCGCTGAGCACGAGCTCTGTGGCCTCTTGGTTCTTATAGTATCCCTGCATCACATTCGAGCCGCGCACACAGATTTCACCGGGTATATTCTCGGGGTCGTCGCTCATGACCATGCTCTCCATAGTGGGGAGTGTGCGGCCGGATGAGCCCGGGCGGAATTCGCGCCAGGGAGTGTAGGAGATAAGTGGCCCGCACTCGGTCATGCCATATCCCACGGTGAACGGGAATTTGATTTTATGCAGGAACTCCTCAACCTCATGATTCAGCGGTGCGCCCCCCACAATCACCTCCTCAAAGCATCCGCCGAAGGCATCGATGAGCTTTTTGCGGATTTTTGAGTATATGAACGAGTCAAGCAGCGGCACGGCGAGAGTCCAGCGCATCGTGCCCTTCGAAATCATGGGGAGTATCTGGTTCTTATAGATTTTTTCCAGAATCAGCGGCACACAAATCACCAGATTCGGCTTGACATCAGCCAGTGCCTTAAGCAGCACCCGCGGTGAGGGTGTCTTGCCAAGCAGAGTTATATGGCTCCCGACGGCCAGCGGGGTGAGCATATCGAAAGCGCAACCGTAGGCGTGGGCCAACGGCAGGAATGCCAGAGCCCGTGATGAGCGGAAGTGCAGTTCGCTCTGCATGCCGAAGCACACATTGCCGGCAAGATTCTCGCCGGTGAGCATCACACCCTTTGAGAATCCGGTGGTGCCGGAGGTGTAGTTGATTTCCACAAGTTCGGAGTTGCTGCGGTCGGCGAATTTCACATCGTGCGAGGTGAATCCCTGCGGATAGCGGCGTCGGAAGCGGCGGCGCATCAGCTTGGCATCGCGTCTGAACTCCGAGTCATTCTCATAGAGCACCTCCACGCGGTCGGCCGAGAGCACGGCCTTGACATTAAGCAGCGACTCAGGCAGTATATGCTCCCACACCGCATCGCTGATGAAGAGGAGCCGGGCCTCGGAGTGGTTGACGATGTGGGTGACATCTACCGGATTGAAATCGGCCAGAATAGGCACAATCACCGCGCCGTAGGTGACGACCGACATATATATCTTCACCCACGTTACAGAATCCTTGCCGCAGAGAGCCACCTTGTCGCCCGGCTTAAGCCCGATAGATTCAAAGAATATGTGGGATTGGGCTATATCGGCGGCAAGCTCACCATAGGTGGTGGTCTTGCCGCTGACATAGTCGGTGAGAGCGGGCAGCTCCCAGTTCTCTATGAAGCTGCGTTCATAGATTTTTATGAAGTTAAGGATGGGATATGTGTCATTCATAGTAAATTAGGAATAGAGGTTGTCATTTTTTTCGGGAGATGCCCAGGTCGCCATCGGGCTGAGGGGTCGAATCAGAGCGCCAGACGGTAGATTTCGCGGCAGTCATCCATCGACAGAGGCACATAGCTGCCCAGTGTGGGACCCATGTTGCGTTCGAGCGACTTCACCATAGCCTCGATATCCGGCTCCTTGCCCCCGATCAGCTCACGCAGTGAAGTGGTGAGGCCGAGGTCGTGGTAGAAGTCTTCGAGGCGATGTATGCCTTCGGCTATAATCTCATCAGTGTCATGCCCCGCCGGGTCAACTGACATCACATTGATGGCGAATTTCCATAATTTATCAGGATTGCGTCGGGCGCAGAATTTCATCCAGGCGGGCACAATTACTGCCAGACCCGCGCCATGCGGCACATCATAGATGGCGGAGATTTCGTGCTCGAGTCGGTGAGAGGCCCAGTCCTCGGTCTTGCCCACGCCGCAGAGACCGTTGTGCGCCAGTGTGCCGGCCCACATTACATCGGCGCGTGCATCATAGTTGTCGGGCTGGAAATGCAGGGTCATGGCCTGGTCCATCACATCGCGCATGATAGCTTCGGAGTATGAGTCAACAAGCTCGGTGGCCGGAGTGTTGGAGAAGTAACGCTCGTAGATATGGCAGAGCATGTCGACAATGCCATAGGCAGTCTGGTCGGCCGGCAGAGTCATTGTAAGCTCCGGATTCATCACCGCAAACTTCGGGCGCAGCAGCATCGGGTATCTTACAGAAATCTTCTGCAGGGTCTTCTCATTGGTTATCACGGAATTGCCGCTACCTTCACTTCCGGCCGCCGGGATTGTCAGCACCACACCTACGGGGAGAGCAGTGTCGGGCTTGGACTTGCCGCAATAGAAATTCCAGAAGTCTTCAGAGGCCGGCACACCGAGTGCGATGGCCTTGGCAGTGTCGATGACCGAGCCGCCACCGACTGCGAGCATGAAGTCAACCTTCGCGGCGCGGGCCATATCGATCCCTTCATATACTTTGTCGGCGGTGGGGTTAGGGCGGATGCCGCCGAACTCGATGAAGTCTATGCCCGCTGCGCGCATTGATTCGCGGATGCGTGCCAGCAGGCCGGAGCGTTCTGCCGAATGCCCTCCGAAGAGCATCATTACTTTTTTGGCGCCGAAGCGTGTGAGGAGTTCGCCGGTCTTGGACTCGGTGTCGCGGCCGAACACAAACTCTGTGGGCGACCAGAATGTGAAGTTTTCCATAAGGTAAAAAAGTCGTGAATTGATGATTCTTAGTCGAGAATTGATGATTCTTATCTATAACAAATTAACCCCGCGAAATGATTCGCGGGGTTAGTTTTCCCGCGGGGTTATATGGGCGGGTCATTTGCTTGCAGGCTGCGAGCGATGGCGGTGCAACTCCTCGGCATATTCGCGGGCCCACGCGCCAAACATGTGGCGTCGGCGCGCATCGTAGAGCAGCCATGTGGCATGCCGGGCGAATGCCTGCGGTGAGTCGACCTGTATGGCTGCGCTGAGAGTGAGCAGATTGGCCGCGTGGTCGGCGTCGGATGAGTCGGCATGCCGCATGGCGCGGAAGTCGCCGAGCATGGGCAGCCCGAATGCGGCTGCCGCGAGCATATCCTCGGCGGCGTGGGCAGAGTTGCCGATCATGGCGATGTCAGCCCAGCGGAAGGGTGAGGGGGCCGGGATATCGGTGATGATGACCCGGGCCTTTGCCAGAAGTTCACGTTGCTTCAGAGCCTCGCTCAGCGTCAGCAGCCGCCGGGGCGGATAAGCGCTCTTCAGCCTGGCGATGTCAGAGGGTGAGAATTCGGCGGGTGAGATTATACCTCTCACCACATCGCGCTCCATAAGCCAGGCTGTGGCTGTGGCCACTTGCAGTGAGTCGGCGCCTACGGCGGCGAGCACCATCGGGCGCTCCCCCACACGCCGGCTGTAGCGCTCTTCGGGAGCACCGCAGAATTCGGTGTACAGAGCCTCAATCCTGTCGGCCGACGCCGATACGGGACTCGCACCCCGCATCATGCGTCGCCACAGGTGTTGCAGATATCTGAGAGGATTCACTTGCCGATCACCTCGATTGCACGGCGCAGTCGGCTCACAACCTCTTCGCGCGGCATAAGCTCAGTGATGTCAAACATGTGCGGACCACGGCATGCGCCCACCACGGCCAGGCGGAAGGCATTCATCACGTTGCCAAGGTGATATCCCTTGGATGCTATCCAGTCAAGCACAATCTTCTCGGCATTGGCCGAAGTCATGTCGTCGATACCCTCGAGCACACCGATGAGCTCCTGCATTATGCCGGGCATCTCTTCGCTCCAGCGCTTCTTGACATCCTTCGCGGCATACTCCTCAGGGGCCTTGAAGAAGAAGTCGGCCTGCTCCCAGAGTTCGGGGATGAGGTTGGCACGGCTCTTGACCATACCCAGCGCGCGGGCAACGTATTCGTCAGAGAATCCGGCCACACCCTTCTCTTCGAGCACAGGGCGGAAGAGGCGTGCCAGCTCCTCGTCGGGAGTCTGGAGCATATACTCATGGTTGAACCACATACCCTTCTTATAGTCGAACTTAGCGCCCGCCTTCGAGCAGTGTTCAAACGAGAATTTGGCAATCAGGTCGGCCATCGACATGATTTCAGTGTCATCGCCGGGATTCCACCCGAGCAGAGCGAGGAAGTTGACCACAGCCTCCGGCAGGTAGCCCTGCTCGCGATATCCGGCCGAAACGGCACCCGAAGCCGGGTCGTGCCATTCGAGCGGGAAGACCGGGAATCCGAGTTTGTCGCCATCGCGTTTTGAGAGCTTGCCGTTGCCCACGGGTTTGAGCAGCAGCGGCAGATGCACGAATTCAGGCATCGTGTCCTCCCATCCGAAGGCGCGGTAAAGCAGCACATGCAGCGGAGCCGACGGGAGCCATTCCTCGCCGCGAATGACGTGGCTGACCTCCATCAGATGGTCGTCGACGATATTGGCGAGGTGATATGTGGGGAGGTCGTCGGCACTTTTGTAGAGCACCTTGTCGTCGAGGATGCTCGAGTTGATGGTGACTTCGCCACGTATGCGGTCCTGCACGGTCACAGGCTGGTCGGGTTCAATCTTGAACCGCACCACATACTGCTGCCCCTCATCGATGAGACGGCGTGTCTCATCCTTGCCCAATGTTATCTCATTGCGCATCGAGCCGCGGGTGGAGGCATCATACTGGAAGTTGGGATGTTCATTGCGGGCCGCCTCAAGTTCCTCAGGAGTGTCGAAGGCTATGTAAGCCTTTCCGGCATCGAGGAGTTGCTTCACATATTTGCGGTATATGTCGCGGCGCTCGCTCTGGCGGTACGGGCCGTGGGGACCCTCTGCACCGATACCCTCATCAATCTCTATGCCGAGCCAGCGGAGAGATTCGACGATATATTCCTCAGCGCCCGGCACGAAGCGGCGGCTGTCGGTGTCTTCGATGCGCAGCAGCATCTTGCCGCCGTGATGGCGGGCGAAGAGATAATTGAAAAGAGCCGTGCGTACACCTCCGATGTGCAGAGGTCCCGTAGGCGATGGTGCGAATCTTACACGCACCTGACGGTTATTCTCAGTCATGTATGCTAAAGGTATAGTTTGTCAGAAAATGGAGTCGTCTAAATTTCAAATTTACGTAGTCTAAATTTCAAATTTATGCAAACGAAGTTTAGATGACTTCTGCGGGTATAATCAATTTTACTCGGGTTTCTCAAGCTGCATCTTGCGCCCATCCCAGCGCCATATGAGTTTGGAGTGCAGATAAGGCTTTATCTGCTCGCTCTGTTCGGTAGATAGAAGATTGGCCGAAGTGAGTTGGCCGGTCATCACATCCGAGTCAGGCGACACCGAGAAGGCAATCGTATAGAATGGCAGCATCTGTTCGAGGTCGCGCTTGGAGAGGGGCGCGTCTTTGGGGAGGTTATAGAACTCCGTGGGGTCAGGCATCTTCATCAACTTCTTGGCGGCCAGGGGCTGCATCGAGTTAGAGAAGAACTTCACAGTACTGTCGGCAGTATCGTTGCCGTCGTCGATGGTGTAGATTGACATCACCACCGGCAGTCCACCCTTGGAGTCAGGAAGCACCTTAATCACGAGATTGCTCACATCCGAAAGATGCACCTTGATGTAGTCAGGGCGCATCTCCTCAATCCATGATAGACCCATGAATACGTTGGCCTTTTTGTAGACACTGTCGCGCTGCTCCATATAGTCAAGCATATCGCGTCGCATCGAAGTCGAGAGGAGGTCAAGATCCTGCTGCGGCATGCGCAGGAAGGCCTGGGCGGCGGTGATGGTGTCGACGGCTACTTGCATGTCAGACTTCTTCGCTTCGGCAGGGGCCGGAGCAAAGATGACTGAAAGAAGTATTGCCAGTGTGGCCAGGGTCGCTTTAATCCGCTGGCCGCCGGAGGTGAAAGTGTGTCTGAGGGAGTTCATAGTGCAAAATTAACAAAAATCTTCCCAATATTCAACACCATGTCAGTCTATGGCCTGGCATCTGAATACCGGGAAGGTTATACTTAAGGTTTTTCAGATTATCAGTAAGTGAAGGGTATGCTTTCGTGAATCATAGCTTGCGTCTTCAGAAGCTGAGAGCTTGCATGATCATAAATGGAGAGGTTGTGGCCTTCATTTATGATTAGCGGCGTCTTCAGAAGCCGAGAGGCTACTTCTTCATGAAAATGTCGTAGTTGCCGTTATACTGTGCTTTGTTTTTCTTAGCGGCATCCTTGGGCTTTGACTCTTTGTCGGCGCGGCGTCCCTTGCGTGCGGCCGGCTTGGCAGCGCTTTTTGCCTCGGCATTCTTGGCTGATTTGCGGCGCTGTTTCTCACGGCGGTCCTTGGCCTCGAGGCGATAGTCGCGGTCGGTGGCCACTTCGGCTCTGACGGGCTGGCCGAAGAAGTCGGCGTGGCGCATGGCGTCGAGAATGCGGTGGGCATCCGACTTGCGCACGTCAAAGAGTGTGTAGTCAGGCAGCAGGTCGATGCGGCCAATCTCAGGTTTCGGACCATTCACCGAACGATTCACGAGCTCCATGAGATTGCCGGGGAAGAATCCCTGTGCCTTACCGATGTTGACCATCAGGCGCTCCATCCCTTCGGGGGCTGTGCGGCGGTCCTTGTCGCTCTTGTCACCCTTGCGGCGTCCTGAGGCTTCGCCACGCTCGCGGCGTCCGGCGCGTTCGGACTCGTTGAGGTCGATGTCGGGCATATGCTGATAGTAGTGCAGCAGGCGGTTGAACTCAAGAGAGAGCACACGCTTCAGCAGATCCTCTTCAGAGAGCCATTCAAGTTTTTTGCGCACACCGGGCAGATACTTGTTGATCTCCTCTTCGTTGACTTGGACACGCTCCAGCCGGTCGGCCAGATTATAGAGCTGCTTCTCGATGATATGTTCGGGTGTAGGCACCTTACGGTACTCGAATTCCTTGCCGATGATTTTCTCGATTTCGCGGAGTTTGCCGCGTTCGCGAGAGTGGATGATTGCCACAGACACGCCGGTCTTGTTGGCACGTCCTGTACGCCCCGAACGGTGGGTGTAGACCGCCACATCATCGGGCAAGCCGTAGTTGATGACATGCGTGAGGTCGTCGACATCCAGACCTCGGGCGGCCACGTCGGTGGCCACGAGCAGCTGCGTCACATGGTCGCGGAATTTCTTCATCGCCAGATCACGCTGCTGCTGCGACAGGTCGCCATGCAGGCAGTCGGCGTTATATCCGTCGGCGATGAGTTTGTCGGCAATCTCCTGGGTCTCCTTGCGGGTGCGGCAGAAGATGATGCCGTAGATGTCGGGGTTATTGTCGGCGATACGCTTGAGGGCGAGATATTTGTCGTGAGCTTTCACCATATAATAGATGTGCTTCACGTTTTTCGAACCCTCATTCTTGTTGCCGGCTACAAACTCTACCGGCTCCTTCATGAAGCGCTTCGAGATATTTGCAATCTCCTTGGGCATTGTGGCCGAGAACATGAGCATCTTGCGCTCCTCGGGCACATGCGATAGAATCTCGTTGATGTCGTCGAGGAAGCCCATGTTGAGCATCTCGTCGGCCTCATCGAGAATCACCGTGTGCACACCGTTGAGGCGCACCTCACCACGCTTGATGAGATCGATGAGTCGGCCGGGGGTGGCCACAATCACCTGCACACCCTTGCGCAGCGAGCGAATCTGCGACTCAATGCTTGAGCCGCCATATACCGGCAGAATTCTCACATTATCCTGATACTTCGAGAAGTCGGCGAGGTCGCCGGCAATCTGCAGGCAGAGCTCGCGTGTAGGTGCTATTATAAGCGCCTGCGGCACATCGCTGTCGGGGTTGATGCGCTGCAGCACGGGGAGGCCGAAAGCGGCCGTTTTGCCGGTGCCGGTCTGTGCCAGACCGATGACATCCCCCTCCTGTGTCAGAAGGTGCGGAATCACCATCTCCTGGATGGGCATCGGGTGTTCGAAACCGAGTTCGGTGATTGCACGCAGCAGTTCGGGTGCAACGCCGAGATCGGCGAAGGTTTTCATTTCTTTATCGTTATCTTCATTCATAATTTCTATTGTAATTGTCTAAATTTTAGTGGGCGTCGGTGGAATCCTTATAATTGGATTTCATGACTATAACGCCCGATGGGGTTAAATAGATTAATCATTTTGGCATAAGATTAATCTTGATTGTTGAAGATTAATTCTGATTAAGCGGGATTAAGCGCGATAATCGGGGTTGATCGGGATTAATCGGGATTCTGCGGGATTGATTGCGATTAAGCTGGGTTAATCGCGATTAATCGGGATTGATTGGAATTCAGCGGGGTTAATCCTGATAATCTGGGGCAGCTCCCTTAGCTTGCTGATTGAGAATAGCGGAATCAGCTGGTTGGGGGTCATCGGGATTGGCTCGGGGGTGAGTCCGGCTATACATGCCAGGCGGCCGATTATCTCCTTAGCCGACATGTGCTGTCGCAGCGCCTCCATCGAGAGCGAATTGTCGCGTTTCGACAGGCGTAGCCCTTCGGCGTTGCAGATAAGGGGGAGATGCGCGAATTCAGGAGCCTTGTGATTGAGAAGTGAATATAGCCATATCTGCTGGGCGGCTGATAGGAGAAGGTCGTTGCCACGCATCACTTCAGAGATCTGCATGTCGGCGTCGTCAGCCACCACAGCCAGTTGATAAGCCCAGGCTCCATCGGCACGACGCAATATGAAGTCGCCACATTCGCGAGCCAGATTAAAACTCTGTATTCCAGCAATGGCGTCGGAGAAGGTGATATCGGTGTCGTCGACAGTGAGGCGGGTCGATGGCTTGCGTGTAGGATGAGCCGGGGGAGAGATGCGGCAGGTGCCGGCATACACTACCCGGCCGTCAGACTGATGCGGTGCCTGTGTAGCCATGATGTCGGCCCTCGTGCAATAGCATGGATAGGTGAGACCGGTAGCTTCAAGCCGGCCGAGGATGGATTCATATAAATCCCCCCGGGAGCTTTGTGAATAGGGGGCATGAGGCCCCATATCAGCCGATCCCCCCTCGTCCCACTCCAGTCCGAGCCACTCGAGGTCAGACTCAATGTGGGCCACGAATTCCGGCTTGGATCGCTGAGGGTCGAGATCTTCGATGCGTAATATCCATTCACCCTCTCTTGACTTCACACTCAGCCACGACATCAGGGCAGTGAATATATTCCCGAGGTGCATACGTCCTGAAGGGGAGGGAGCGAAACGCCCGCGAGGCGGAGTAGAGGTGGTGGAGTTAATCGGAGTCATGCGCTTAGAATCAGACTTAAGTATCTCTCAAAAATTAGTTAATAATTAACTAATTTTTGAGCTATGATTCTTTTTGGTCTTTTTGGGCGCTTTTCGTCGTCTTCGTCAGTCGCTTAGCTCGCTAAGCTCCTTCCTCAGCCAACGAAAATCACTCAAAAAATCCTCAAAAATAATGCATAGCTAATTTTTGAGAGATACTTAAAATGCAAAGTTAACACTTTTTCCTGACCCGACCTCACCCCAGAGCCTAAAAGGAGCGGCTCCCCTCCTTTATCTCGGCTTAATCCTGAAAATTGAGCTCAATCCTACTCAATCGAGCTCAATCCCGATTAATCCGGACTAATCCCGATAAATCGGGTTAAATCGGGGTGCATCCCGCTTAATCGGGAAAACTCCGGGCGAATCAGGATTAATCAGGGGCTTTACTGCGGCAAAAGCAAAGGCTGCGATGCCGATTTTACTCAGCATCGCAGCCTCCTTTAAGATTTCGGTCGGCTATCCGGAGCCGCTTGACTCCGGATAGCTCGGTTAATGCAATTAAGATTATTTGATCACAACCTTGCGGCCATTGATCACGTAGATGCCGCGGTTGAGTTCTTTGAGTGACTCAACGGGAGCGTTGTTGAGCAGACGCATGCCATTGACGTTGTATACTGTCACTGTGCCGTCAGCCTTGAAGAGGTCGACTGCAACGTTGGCGTCGTCAACCACTGTGTAGTTGAAGCTGCTGCCCTCGATGGGGAGCTCGCCATCCATGAAGTAGCCGTCGGGGATGACTACAGTGTACTCGCCTACGCCGGTGATGGGATCTACGCCACCGAAGGTGTCAGCAAAGAAGATGTTGACAGAGAAAGACTTGGGCTGATAGCCGGGCAGAGTGAACGCCGGGTCATCGTCATTGCCACCGAAGCTGGGATCGTTGGGGTCAACACCGAAGCCGGAGTCATCGCCGTGGCCGCCGAACTCGGGATCCTGGTCATCGCCGGTCACACCGAAGTCATCGTCGCCGCCGTGGCCACCGAACTCAGGATCCTGCTCGTCAGAAGTCACACCGAAGTCATCGTCGCCGCCGTGGCCACCGAACTCGGGATCCGGTTCGTCAGAAGTCACACCGAAGTCGTCGTCGCCGTGGCCACCGAACTCGGGATCCTGTTCGTCAGAAGTCACACCGAAGTCGTCGTCGCCCTCGAAGCCGCCGAACTCATCGTCAGAGCCTGCAGCCTCGTTGCTGAAGAATGAAGTGCTGTAAACCTCTACATAAGCGCCGTCAGCGAAAGTGTTGGATACGGGCACCTCAACTACAACCTCATCGCCGCGCATGAGCTTGATGGGCTCGTCGCAGTCATAAGCGGCCTGCACGTCGCCACCGTCAACCATGTAGTTGACCCAAGAGAGGCCATCTTTCCACTGGTCGTCCTGGATGTTGACAGAGCTGCCAATCTCAGGAGTAGCCTCGCTCACGAGAGAAGCGAATGTGCCTGCAGAGTCGCCGTCGATATAGCGGAAAGAGAGTGAGCCACCTGCAATCTTGTACTCGCCATTCTCACCCATCTGGAAGAAACCATTCGGGATAACGACAGCATAGTCGCCGGGCTCGGTGTAGTCATCCTCAAAGAAGATGAACATAACCATTGCAGCACCCTCGTAATTGTCCTCTTCGTCGAGCATGTTCTCTACCATATAGCAGGGTTCGAACTCTTCCAATTCAGCTGCATCGGCCGAAACAGCGATCTCAGAGATGACGTTGCCGTTGTGATAGAGCTTCACAGTCTCAGCGCAATCTTTATTGACAGAGAAGGGTTCTTCGCTTCCGAGGAAGAAACCCATTTCGCTCATGCCTGAGGGAAGGGTCAGACGGTTGTTGACAGAGCCGTCCATGGGGCTTACCTCAAGGATGTAGTCGTTGATCTGGCCGTCGTAAGAGGGAGTTACAGGTACTTCGCCCTCGATTTCGTAGTCAAATTCCATGGCCAGCACCTCAGCACCATTGATGGTGAAGAAGCCCTGCGGGATGTTGACAGTGTACTTGCCGGGCTGAGTGATGGGATCTTCAGCAAACACGATCTGCACTACTGACGGGTTCATGGGATTCACGCCCATCTCGTCACCGGGATTTTCGGGGTCAACGCCGAAGTTGTCGTCGCCGAAGCCTCCGAACTCGGGATCCTGGTCGCCGCCGTCAACGCCGAAGTTGTCGTCGCCGTCGTGGCCACCGAACTCGGGATCCTGGTCGCCGCCGTCAACGCCGAAGTTGTCGTCGCCCTCAGAGCCACCGAATTCGGGGTCCTGGTCTTCGGCGTCAACACCGAAGTTATCGTCGCCCTCGAAGCCGCCGAAATCGTCGTCGCCCTCAGCAGCAGCGCGCTTCACCTTCTTGGCGAAGTCGAAGCCCATGACAGTTGCGAAGGGGGGAGTGTCGGTAGTGTCGGCTGCATAAACCCAAGCGATAGTCTGGCCCTCATAGCTAAGTGTGATAGGCTGGTTGCACTTCGGGTTCTTCTCCATTCCGAGCTGGAATACATACTGCACCATCTGCATGCCGCTGGGAGCGACTTCCATATCCACCGGACCCTCTTCAGCAAGATTCGGGGTAGCCTCACCGAAGAGATTCTCCTGATTGAGCTCCGGACCGAGCACAAAGTCAGCCTGCGACACACGCAGCTGGTTGCTCATAGTGCCGTCAAAGCATTTTGCAGCCAGAGTGAGAGTCACCGAGGCCTCGCCCATCGGGTTAGAAGCCATCCATGAATACTTCTTGGCGGGTTTCTTGTCGGCGTAAGCCACCTCGGTGTCGCCACCGTTGCAGACCACCACACCCTTGTCGGATGTCACCATGCCGTAGTTGTAGTAGTCATCCATCAAGGTGAATTCCACCTCGTTGAGGAAGCGTCCTGCGGGAGCAGAGATTGTGATTGTGTTGTTGCTGTAAGCGCGGATGCTATAGGCAGGAGCTGTGAAATAAGCGGGCTCGCTGTTATCCTCGCCATTCTGGTCGAACGACATCGTCACGCCCTCGAAGCTGACGCTCTTGAGCGGACGCACCTGAGATGAGCCATCCTCAGTGACTCCATCTACAACCACACCGGAGCCTTCGACTCCGTAGTCCGCTGCCTTGAGGGTCACCACATTCTGGGCAGATGCGCTCAGAGAGGTGGCTCCGGCAAGAAGCAACGAACCGATCAGGTAAGTTTTCTTCATACTTAAGTGATTAATTGTTATTGTGAAAAATTGAAATGAGTATCGTATACGTGAGTTTTGCGCATGTCATCGCATATGGCGGCGACTACGCACGTGGTTAAAACGAGGATTGGAATTCATTTTCGACTGTGATGCCAGAAGTGGCAGAGATTGCGCACTCTGCGATATGATGTGGCATTTTGCAAACACCGCCAATGTTGGCGCGGTTAAAAACCGTGGTGAAATGAACTCTGTGCCATCTTTCAAAAGAATCTGGAGAATGATGCTATCTTAAGTCAGATTGTCTGCCGGGAGCCGAAAGTGTCGGAAGTGGATTTAAGTTAATGATAGGGTGGGCCCGTTCAGACTAAAAAGACGTCAGGTGCGAGACTTGATGCTTCGGAATGATGGAGGGGAGATGCAGGGAGGGTGGAGAGGTTGAAGGGGTGGTTGTGAAGGTAGTCTGTTAGATTTTTTTAATGGTTAAAACTGGAGAATTAATCTCTTGATGGCATTCTCGGCGCGGTGGCTAAGAAATGATGTCGTTAATAGAGGTTAAATCTCATATCGGAGGCAAAATTAATAAATAAGATTTTAAATACCAATTTTCTGGGTGATTTTTGCAAATTTTATGAGATTTTTGTTGGTTTGGGAGGTCTCGGGGCCCTTAATCCGGATGGTCATATAGAATGAGGAGGGGTGAAAAAGTCATGATTATATGGGTATCAGACATATGCGCGTGCCGGGAATTGGAGATGATTCACATCGTGTGTGCAAATAGCAGTTGCGCGATATGGTCTCAGGCAGCTGGTGCTGGCCGAAGATGCACACGGCTATGAGTGTGCTGTCTGTCCCCCTTGTCTTCGAATGCGGCCGGAGAGGCCGGTTGGCAGGAGCAGAAGTTGAATCATATTTTTCAGATATAAAAATATAGGATAGTGAAAGGAGCGTGAATGTTTTCGTGACTTAGATTTCGCGTTTGTCTGGAGAATTCTGCAAGTGCGGATTCCTATGGAATCAAGCGCTCCGGTCAATGAATCGACCGTGCAGTCCGATAATAGACTTGCTTAACCTATAACAATAGTCTTATTCGCAATGGCCCGATATTGCCACGTGCGGAATTTTGTATCTTATGCGATAAATTGTCTTTCATAGCCGCTTGCCATGACCTCTTAGAGGGGTGCTCTGTCAGTTATGGTTGCGATATGAATAACAATACCGACTGCAAAAGTAATAATTAAATTCAAAAAGATACAAATTTTTCTGAAAATTTTTGCTTCCAGCTCCGCGCGAGTTTGGGATTAACCGGGGTGAATCGGGATTAATCGGGGTGAATCGGGATTAATCGGGGTGAATCGGGATTAACCGGGATTAATCGGGGTAAATCGGGTTAGTTTTTTTCCGTTATTTGGCGGATGCCTGTGCAGCGGGGGTAGTCGCTGCAGCCCCAGAATTCTCTGCCTTGATAGTAGCCTTTCTTCTGCATCTTTTTCAACATTGGTTTGCCGCAGTTAGGACAGTTGGGCGCTCCGGCCGATACTGATTGCAGTTTGCGTGCCTCAAGTCGTTCGGCGGTCATATTTTCTGTAAACCCTCCGTTGGCACGGAAAGTCTGGAGGTGGCTATGCATCTGAGACTGTAGCATTTTATTCTCACGCAGGCACACCACCAGCAGAGCATTGGCTGCAATTGTGGGATCATCATGATCAAACCATGGCGAGAATTTAGCTTTTTGAGTCAGTATATGCAGTGCTGCGTCGTGAAGATAGCTGTTGGAATATTGCGGTCGGTCGAGTGGGGTATGCCATATTGCTTCGCGGTGTGGATTGCCTATCGGCCAGATTTCGGCACGTCGGCGTAGCAGGAAGTTGAAGAGGTCACCCTGTAGTTCATCAAAGCTGGCACGAGCCACATCGAGCAGACGCATTTCAGTCTCAATCGAAGTAGAGTGGCGAGCCGAACCCTCGGCAATATTGGCCACCCCCGAGCGCGCAGCCATCACCATCTGGTCATATAGCCGGCGTCCGGGATCGATGTGGTAATCCACAAAACGGTCGCAGAAATCTTGTGTCGAGAGTTGGATAATGCTGGCCATTATCCATGAATCCAACCAATAATATGATTGGGAGAATCTTATATCTACACTCATGTGCTATATGGTATTATGTGACACATCCCGCAATGCTGCGATATTGGCCGTAACAGCGGGTCGAAGTACTTCTATTTTGATGGATACTCCGCAGCAAAGGTATATCTAAATATTGAAGTTGGCAAAGAATATGCTATGAAACATATAAGCCTAAGTATCATGGACCGATAGGCGCCCCCTTAAGACTGTGATGGAGCCAAGGCCGTGGCTCATAGCCTTTTTGGAGCTTTTAGCCCTCTTCCACCGATGGGAAGTCACCCCAAAAACTCCTAAAAATAATACATAGCGATTTTTTAAGAGATAGTTATGGCGAAGATAAGAGACAGTTATGGCGAAGAATTGTTAACTTTGCAGTATGAATGCAAAGAGAATTGTTGAATTGGCGGTTCAGGCACTGATGCTTGGATTCCTATTCTTGAGTGCGCCTGTAGTTATGGAGGCGCACTACAAGGAGGGGGAGTCCTCGTCTGCGGCGCATGTTGCGGCAGAGGATGCGCCGCATGTTGTGGCAGAGCATCATGAAGATGGAGATTCTCTGGCCACTACGCTCGACAATCTGGTTGTCACAGCCACTCAGGAGAAGAGTCTCATTCCAGGTCAGGAACTCAGCGGTAAAGAGCTCGACCGCCTTTCGGCACTGAATGTGGCTGATGCAGTAAGATACTTCTCCGGAGCCCAAATCAAGGATTATGGTGGAGTGGGGGGCGTGAAGACTGTGGATGTGCGTTCGATGGGCTCGAATCATGTGGGCGTATTCTATGATGGCATCGCCTTGGGCAACGCCCAGAATGGTCAGATTGACCTCGGCCGCTACTCGCTCGACAACATAGAGCAGATTTCGCTTTATAACGGCCAGAAATCAGAGCTGTTCTCCACGGCCAAAGATCTGTCATCAGCCGGAGCAATCTATATCCGCACAAAGCGGCCGCGATTTTCCGAGGGGAAGCGGCTGAATCTTCATGTGGGACTGCGCGGGGGAAGTTTCGGCCTGTTGAATCCGTCGGTGCGGGCCGAATATCAGTTCAATCAGTCGCTTTCAGCCAGTCTGAGTGCCGAATACACCCATGCCGACGGTAAATATAAATTCCGCTACCGTCGTGTCTATCCTGACGGCACCACTGCCTGGGACACCACCGCCACGCGTCGCAACGGCGATGTCGAGGCTCTGCGCCTTGAAGGGGCCCTCTTCGGACGCATCCCCGAAGGTTCATACATGGGAAAGATATACTTCTATAACTCCAATCGTGGCATACCCGGCGCGATAGTCAACAACGTATGGAAAAACTCGCAGCGTCAATGGGACCGCAATATCTTTGTGCAGGGCAACTTCAAGCGTAGGCTCGGCGAGCGCGACCAGATAATGGTCAATGCCAAGTATGCGCGCGACTACCTGCATTATCTCAACCCCGACACCACGCTGATGTACACCGACAATGAGTTCTGGCAGACCGAGGTCTATGCATCTGTGGCCAATATGGTCGAACTGCGTCATGACTGGAATCTGAACGTGGCCGTAGACTATCAATTCAACACCCTCTCATCAACCCTGGCCGATTTTGCCGACCCCACGCGCCACACCTTGATGACAGCACTGAGCATGAACTACACCCCCGGGCCTGTGTCGATGCAGGGGAGTCTGATGACCACATCGGTGTTCGACCGCTCATACTCGCCGCGCCGTGGCGATGCCCCCCGCACTGAATATCATCGCTCGCGCACGGCTCTTAACGGCGCCCTGTTTGTCAACTGGCAGCCATTCAGCCTGCATGACCTGCGTGTGCGCGCTTTCTACAAGCGCGCCTTCAGAATGCCTACATTCAATGACCTGTATTACACCGATATGGGTAACGCCAACCTCAATCCGGAGTATGCCTCGCAATGGGACCTCGGATTGTCGTGGCGCCGAGACTTCAGCCGCACCGTGTGGCGCTACGTCGAGCTTCGCGCCGACGGCTATCATAACCGCATCACCGACAAAATCATAGCTGTCCCCAAAGGAAACTCGCAATATCGCTGGATGATGATGAACATCGGCAAGGTCAGGATCTGGGGACTCGACCTGAATGCCGAGGCGATGCTCTCACCATCCGCCAGCCTGGAGATAGGGGGCAAACTCACCTACACCTTCCAGCGGGCCATGGACTACACCGATCCATCCGACAATCAAGATGCCGCCGGCACCTACAAAGGTCAGATTGCGTACATACCCCGTCATAGCGGGGCGGCAAATCTGTGGGCCAACTGGCGACGCTGGGAACTTAACTACAGCTTCATCTACGTAGGGGAGCGCTGGCACAACTCATCAAACATACCCGCCAACTACGAGCAACCCTGGTATACCCACGATGCCACCATCTCCTACACTCTCCCCTTGCGCAAGCTCAGCATGCGCTTCCAGCTCGAAGTCAATAACCTTCTTAACCAGCAATATGAGGTGATACTCAATTATCCGATGCCCGGACGCAACTGGCGCCTCGGGGTGACTCTGGATATCTGACCCACCGTACCCTCTTCAATTGCATCAGTTCGACATTTGATTATGAAAGAATACAGCATAAATCTTTGCGCAAGGCTTCTGCATGCTATCGGATGCAGACGGAGCGTCAATGCGCTTGTGGCGGCCGTAGCACTCGGTCTGCTCGCCATGTCAGGTGGTTGCCGTCATGATGTGGTGGTGGATTTTCCCACTACCACAAAACCCGGTGGCGACGGCTCAGGCGACTCATCGATTGATAATCCGCTGGCTCCCATCGGTTTCTATCTCCTCAACCAGGGGAATATGGGCATGAACAAAGCCTCGATTGACTATTACGATTACTCCACCGGCGAATACACCCTCAATCTCTATCTTCAGGCCAATCCTGATGCCGTGATGGCCCTTGGTGATGTCGGCAATCAGATACGCATCTACAATGGCCGGCTCTGGGCAATCATCAATTGCTCCAACAAGGTAGAGGTAATGCGCGCCTCCGACTGCCGACGCATCGGGCAGGTCGATATCCCCAACTGCCGGTATATGGCCTTTGACGGCGACTATGCCTATGTCACGTCCTATGCCGGACCTGTAGAGATTGACGAAGATTATCGCCAGCTCGGCTATGTGGCCAAGATAGATGTCAACACCCTCGAAGTCAAGGGGCGCTGCACGGTAGGTTATCAGCCGGATGGCATAGCCATTTCAGGCGGAAAGATATATGTGGCCAATAGCGGGGGCTACAGAGTGCCCAATTACGAACGCACCCTGAGTGTGATAGATGTGGCCACCTTTGAGGTGGAGCGCGAGGTGGAACTGGGTATAAATCTGAATAATGTGGTCGCCGATAGCCGTGGTCGCATATGGGTCAGCTCGCGAGGCGACTATTACGATGTGGAGGGGGCCGTGTATTGCTACGACCCGGCCTCCGACAGTCTGCTTGCCACACTCCCCATCGATGCCCAATCAATATGGCTTGATTCCGACCGCCTTTATCTTCTCGGCAACTCCTTCAGCTATGACACCATGACCTCCACTCCGAGTTATCATGTGGTCGACACCACTGATCAGACCATCCTGCAGTCGGCGTGGGAGGGAGCTACGGAATTCAATCAGATCAAGGCCCCCTATTGTGTGGCGGTAGATCCGGTCAGAGGCGATATCTACATCACTGATGCAGGCAACTATGTCAATCCCGGCTATGTCTACTCATTCGCTGCTGACGGCACATTCAAATGGCGGCAGCGCGCCGGCGATGTCCCGGCCTCGATAGCATTCCTGAATTGATGGCCTCGATTCGCGTCATGCTGCGAATCGCTGTCGGCCGCCCCGCCTACAGGTGGTAAGAGATGTTAAAGCTACAATCCCTGTGCATTCGAGCGAGTGCACAGGGATTGTAGCTTATTCTGTAATGATGTTCAGGTTTGGCCGGCTTATGCCAGTAAAGTGCGTGAGAGCGTCAGGCCAATCATGATGATGCCCATGCAGAATGTTATGCCTATCATCATGCGGTAAAGCCGAGCCGAGTCATACGACTTTCTGCGCAGCTCGAGGCGTTCTTCATTCGACAGTCCCGCCTCCTCACTGCGTTGCCATTGGGCCTTGCACTTCCAGGCGAAATATATAGCCAGTATGCCGGTGATAGGGAAGCAGAGAATCATCGCTATGACAGCGCTGATAATCGACACTCCCTGCGGGGGCACCGAATAGTCGTGGGTCTGCATCCTCTCAGCCTCCTCAAACGCCTCACGGAGATACTCCTCCATATTGGCGCGGTTGAGGGGTTCCCCCTCCATCATCTTTGATTTTGAGGGAGCCACATCAGCGGCTTCGGGCACAGGTAAAGGCTCGCCCGACTCCGGGTCAAGACCTGCGAGCATGCGTCGCATCCCACGGCAGATGTCGGCCACCTCATCGGCATGTTGCCAATCAGGCATACCCTTGCACCAGACGTAGGTCTTCGGGCCTATTCCACTCTCCAGCAGTTGCCGGAGAGTGAAAGGCCCTTGTTGCTCTTTATCAATTCGTGCGAAATATCTCATTAATTACTGATTGCGACCGTGGCAATTCTTATACTTCTTGCCGCTTCCGCAGGGGCAGGGGTCATTGCGTCCGATCTTCGGGTCAGCCTTTGTGGGCTGAGCCGGAGCCGCCGGACGATTTGCAGACTGGGCCGCGCGGCGCTGGTCGGATTCGCCGGGATAGGCATCGCGGGTGGTAGAATAGTTCGCATAGGGATTATGCATCTGCTGCGGCATCTCACGCTGAATCTGCTGCGCCTGTGCCTGAGCCTTCTGACGCAGAGCCTCAGCCTCCTTGGCCTGACGCTCAGCCTCCTTGGCCTCAGCATAGTCAGGCACAGCCAGACGACCGCGCATCAGCGTGGCCACAGCCTTTGAGTTCATGCCATCAAGCATATTCTTCCAGAGCTCGTAAGCCTCAAGCTTATAGATTACGAGCGGATCCTTCTGCTCATACGATGCATTCTGCACCGAGCGGCGCAGTTCATCCATTTCGCGCAGCTGTTCCTGCCATGCCTTGTCGATTGATGACAGGAGCACGGTCTTCTCCCAGGATTTCGAGATCGGGCGGCAATTCTGCTCATAAGCCTCAGTGATGTCGGCGCGCACATTAAACATGCGACGTCCATCAGTCACCGGCACACCCACCGGGCCCGTTGCGCCTCTCTCCTCGACAAACTCACGGATATAGGGCATCGCGCCGGCCTCGATCTTCTCTTTCGAGCGCTTGAGGTGAGTCATGGCAGACTCGGCGAGATAATCGGTGAGTTCATCGCGGTTCATCTTTGCATAAGCATCGGCATCGATGTCGATTTCTATAGCAAGAGCGCGACGCACCTCATCGCGGAACTCATCATATCCACCCTCATATGTGCCTGAAGCCAGATTGGCGGCCACTTCATAAACCATGTTGGCGATATCCGAGCCGATGCGTTCACCCTTCAGAGCGTTCTGGCGTTTGCCATAGACACCCTTTCGCTGGGCATTCATCACATCGTCATATTCCACGAGGCGTTTGCGGATGCCGAAGTTATTCTCCTCCACGCGTTTCTGTGCATTCTCGATAGAGCGGGTCACCATCTTCGACTCAATCATGTCGCCCTCTTCGAAGCCGAGACGGTCGAGTGTCTTGACCACACGCTCATTGGCGAAGAGGCGCATCACGGTGTCTTCAAACGACACGAAGAATACCGATGAGCCCGGGTCGCCCTGACGTCCGGCACGACCGCGCAGCTGGCGGTCGACACGACGTGACTCATGGCGCTCGGTGCCGATGATGGCCAGACCGCCGGCCTCCTTAACCTCGGGGGTGAGCTTGATGTCGGTGCCTCGGCCCGCCATATTGGTGGCGATGGTGACAGTGCCCTTCTTGCCGGCCTGAGCCACGATGTCAGCCTCCTTCTGGTGGAGCTTCGCATTCAGCACCTGATGCGGAATCTTGCGCAGCTGGAGCATTCTTGAGAGAAGCTCGGAGATTTCTACCGATGTAGTGCCCACGAGCACAGGGCGTCCGAGTTTCACCATATCCTCAACCTCCTGGATTACGGCCGCATACTTCTCCTTCTTGGTGCGGTAGACACGGTCGTTCTGGTCGTTGCGGATCACCGGGCGGTTGGTGGGAATCTCCACCACCTCCAGTTTATAGATATCATAGAACTCACCCGCCTCAGTCATGGCCGTACCGGTCATGCCGGCGAGCTTGCGATACATTCTGAAGTAGTTCTGCAGAGTGATTGTGGCATAGGTCTGAGTGGCGGCCTCAACCTTCACACCCTCCTTGGCCTCGATAGCCTGATGCAGGCCATCAGAATAGCGTCGGCCCTCCATGATACGACCTGTCTGCTCATCGACAATCTTGATTTTATTGTCGTCAATCACATACTCCACATCCTTATCGAAGAGAGTGTAAGCCTTCAGGAGCTGGTTGACAGTGTGCACACGCTCAGCCTTGACAGCATAGTCAGCCAGCAGGGCATCTTTCTTCTCCTGCTTCTCTTCGGCCGAGAGCTCCTCGGTGTCGACCGTAGAGAGCTGGCTTGCGATGTCGGGGAGCACGAAGAATTGCGGGTCCTGCGTGGTGTCGGTCAGCACGGCGATACCCTTGTCGGTGAGCTCGATTGAGTGGTTCTTCTCATCAATCACGAAATAGAGGGGCTCTACGGCCACGGGCATTTCGCGGTTGTTATCTTGCATGTATTTAGCCTCGGTCTTGAGCAGAATCTGCTTGATGCCATCCTCGCTGAGATATCGGATCAGCTGATTATGCTTCGGCAGACCCTTGTAGGCGCGGAAGAGCGAGAGTCCGCCCATCTCAAGCAGCTGGTCGGCTGTGAGGGGTTTCTTCGAGGGGTCCTCCTTGCGGGCGGTGTCGAACTTGGCAATCTTCTCAGGATCGCCGCTCTGGGCAGCCGCAATCATATCTTTAGCCTCGATGAGATACTGCTGGGCCAGACGGCGCTGGGCATTGACCACTTTCTCGACATTGGGCTTGAACTCATTAAACATCTGGTCGTCCCCCTTCGGCACCGGACCTGAGATGATGAGCGGAGTACGCGCATCGTCGATAAGCACTGAGTCGACCTCATCGACTATGGCATAGTAATGGTCGTTGCGCTGCACGAGGTCAGACTCCTGAGTGGCCATATTGTCGCGCAGATAGTCGAAGCCGAACTCATTATTGGTGCCGAATGTGATGTCGCAGCGATAGGCGTTGCGGCGCTCTTCAGAGTTAGGTTCGGTCTTATCGATGCAGTTCACGCTCAGACCGTGGAACTGATAGAGGGGACCCATCCACTCCGAGTCACGCTTAGCCAGATAGTCATTGACAGTGACCACATGCACACCCTCGCCGGTGAGAGCGTTGAGGAATACCGGCAGCGTAGCCACGAGAGTCTTACCCTCACCAGTGGCCATCTCGGCGATATTGTTCGAAGTCATGTCTCCATTGAGGATGCCATGGAGCACCATGCCGCCGATGAGCTGCACATCATAGTGCACCATATCCCAAGTCATGAGGTTGCCACCGGCCATCCATGAATGTTTGTAGATAGCCTTGTCGCCATCGATGCTGACGAAGTCTTTTCCGGCGGCGGCCAGCTCGCGGTCGGCCTCGGATGCAGTGACCTCGATAGTCTCATTGTTGGCAAATCGGCGGGCAGTCTCCTTGACCACGGCGAAGACTTCGGGGAGAGCCGCATCGAGCTTGCGGGCATACATCTTGAAGCAATCATCGCGCAGGTCATCGATTTTTTTCCAGAGGGGTTCGCGCTTGTCGTAGTCGAGAGTCTCGATTTCGGCACGTATCTGGGCTATCTGATCCTTATAGTTGGCAGCTTCGCCGCGGATATCATCGCGGATGACGTTGATGCGGTGGCGCAGGTCATCGTTAGATTCCTCCAGGAGCTGGGCGGAGATAGGGTTAATTTCCTTCTCCAGGCGATTCCAGAGGGGGCGCACGGCACGCTCGCTCTGATTTCCGAATATTTTTTTGAGAATTGAGTTAAGTCCCATTAAACAGTGATTATATGGTCGTCGGCATCTGATGATGCCGGCAAAAATGATTTTAAGATAGGATGCTGATTCCACGCGGCACACTCCCGGCTCAGGAAGTGATGACGTAAAATCATGCAAAGTTAACTAATATAATGATTGTTAGCAAAAATCGCGCCAGTTTTTTTCATCCACCTCTACGGTGGCGGAGTCTGACCGAAGTCCGGCTGCCATGTCTCAAAAACTGAGTGGGGCGCGAGAAGCACCGTTGGGACTGCGAATGTGAAGCGCCGACGTCACGGTGGGGGCGATAACGGCCGCATCCACCGGAGTGCCGATTGTGCGGGCCTCCACGTCGGGGCCCAGCATGAAGAAAGGTGTGCTCACCACCGCCGCGCGCACCGGGCGCACATCGGGGGGATATCTCGAGTCATCGACCACATTCCAGCCCGGCAGGAAGGTGAGGAATATGTCGCCCGCTGTCTTCGGGTCAATGCTGCGGCGCAGCGCCCGGGTCTCGTCGGAGGGGTCAGTGAGGATATCAGTCAGAGTGCGTGCCTCAGCTATGCCGCTCATCTTCACCAGGAAGGCACTTGCCTCGGCCTGGGCTTGCCCGGGGGTCAGCGAGTGGTTGTCGAGCTGATGATGGTCGAGATATATCTGGTCGGCATAGATATGGCTGACATAGTCGGCATTGCCGTATTTTGCAGAGAGGTAGGAGTTGAGCAGCGACTCCACGCGCTTGAGCGACACATCGCCCGATGGGATTCGAAATTTCGGGTCATCGGGTGTGGCATCGTCGTAATATCCCGTAGATGAGAGGAAAATCAGGGCATTGTCCAGTCCTACGCTCGAATCGATGGCGCTCAGCAGCCGACCGATTTGTGAGTCAAGGCGCAGGTAGGTGTCTTCAAGCTCGAGTCGGAAATCGCCGTCCGCCACATCCTTGTAAGGCGCGGCGGTATATCCGATGCTGAGCATATCGATAGCGTCATCGCGGCTGCCGAGATTCAGATTGCGGATAGCCTCGATGGCGAGGTCGGTGACCTCGGTGTTGACCGGAGCCGCCCCCTTGAATCGGCTGAAGACATCGCGGTCAGTCAGCGGGAATGTATATCTGAAAGGGTAGTGGCGTTTCTGGGCCGGTATGCCGGGATAGCGCTTAAGGTCGATTGCCGGGCGCCACGACAGAGTGTCGAGGCGTGCTGAGAGGGGATTGAGACGGTTGCGCTGGGTAACAAACTGCGGGAAGTCGCGGTAATAAGCCGTCGACGACCATTTGCCATCCGTGTCATTTATCCAGAGAGCGCAGCTCCCGGCGTGTCCGGCCATGATGATAGCCTGCTGGGCATCGGGCGAAATTGCATAGACCGAGGTGAGCCCGTCGCCGTCGATAGCCACCTCATCAGATATGGTTGATAGCCGCAGATTCGCCGGCGAAAGAGCCTCGCGGGTGAAGTTGCCCAGTGAATTTTTATCCTCAAGCACCGGCTTCGGAGCCGCGTCGGAGACTCTGAACACCTCAGCCGAGGGTATGCCGCTGGCATTGGCGTAATTGCCGGTGTAGAGCAGCGCCGTGGCCGCCACGGGGTCCTTGATATTGCCCTGGAAGTCGACATGCTGCAGATAGAGGCCATCCTTCATCAGACGGCGGAATCCGCTCTCGCCGAAGAGGTCGCGCAGATATTGCAGATAGTCGGTGCGCAGCTGGTCGACGACGATTCCCACCACCAGTTTCGGTCGCGACGCATCGGTTGCGACGGCCACATTGATGGTCATCAGTCCCATGAGCAGGGATCCCAGCAGTCGGGAAGGGAGTCGGCGTTCAGCCATAGCGGTTAAAGATATATGAGAGTTGAAGAATTATCGTTTTGATTTTTTGCGCTTGGTGCCCTTGGGAGGGTGTATCTCGTCGGGGGTATATATTCTCCGGTCCAGTCGCGGATAGACCAAGGCATAAGATGCACACAGCGCCAGCGTGGCACCCCAAAGCGGGAATACAGCCGGATTGGCCGACTGCGGCTGGAATGGCCAGAGTGCCGTCATGATGACCAGCACAATCAGGTCTACAATCACCATAGCCTGGGCCAGCGGGCGCGTATGGCGCCACCAGATGCATATGGCCGGCACGAATTGCAGCGGCGTGAGCCACAGAAACATCAGATTCGGAGCCGTCGAATCGTGGGTGGAGACAAACACAAGAAACCATACCACACATCCGGCGAAGCCGAGCAGAGAGAAGAATATGGTCATCCACCATCTCACGATTCTACCTTTGAACCATTGCCAGAGGCCGATGCCGATATTGGCACACATCAGCAGTGTCGCGAAGAAAAGTGGTGTCAGATACCATGGTGTAGGAGGGAGCACCGGGTCGGAGCTCCCGGCATATAACACTTCAGGGGGGGAGGTTAGTTTACCGCCACCTGCAAAATGTGCATTTTCAGCAAGCTCCATGAAGCGCAGCGGCGAGAAAATCTCCTGCCTCGAATTGAGCGGAGCATCGATGCCGCTTCCCAGAGCCAGGTCGATACCGAACTGATACCAAGGGTAGTTGCGGTGGTAATGCCTCATTGCATTGCGGAATGAGGTGAATGCCACACTATCGGGATATATTATGCGGCGTGGCGCCACAGCCGAATCGAGCATAGCTGCGATTCGCGTAGAGCAATTGTCGCGCACATAATTGTAGCGGTAGGTGCGGTTGGCCGGCAGCGCGTTGATCTGCAGCAGATGGCGCAGTCGCTGAGTCTCCTCGGGCGAGAAATTGAGTGGTTGCTCCACGACTTTCGAACCACGCTCAATATATTGAGGCATAAACCATTCGAAGGGGTATCCCCACACCATATAGTCAGTCTCACCCTTCACGAACCGATACACAAAATTAGGGGTATTGAAATCAAACACCCCATAGTTCCACACCGAATCGACCACGGCGCCCGATGCATCGTAGCCCTGGATGCGGATTGCCTCATGGCCTACAAGCTCATAGATTTCCGGACCCGGATAGCAGGTGATGAGGCTCGCCCTCAGACGAGGAGTGATAGCCTGCATCGGCAGGATGCAGGCTATCACCATAAAAGTCAGTAATACGAAATATATGTGTTGACGCGTGTGCATCAATACTCGCAGTTTTTAGGATATCGGGGGAAGGGAATCACGTCGCGGATGTTCTGCATGCCGGTCACAAAGAGCACCAGGCGCTCGAAGCCCAGACCGAATCCGGAATGGGGCACACTGCCGAAGCGGCGTGTATCGAGATACCACTCCATCCCCTCCAGACCCATCTCATTGATGCGTCCCTGCAGCTTTTCGAAGTCCTCCTCACGCTGAGAGCCACCAATGATCTCGCCGATTTTCGGGAAGAGCACATCCATGGCGCGCACAGTCTTGCCATCCTCATTGAGCTTCATGTAGAAGGCCTTGATCTCCTTCGGATAGTCGGTAAGGATGACCGGTTTGCGGAAGTGTTCCTCCACCAGGTAGCGCTCATGCTCCGAAGCCAGGTCGACACCCCAGTATACCGGGAATTCAAACTTCTTGCCACTCTCCTCGAGGATTCGGATACCCTCAGTATAGGGGAGACGCACGAAATCATTCTCCACCACAAACTTCAGGCGCTCAGGCAGCTCCTTGTCGAAATGTTCGGCCAGGAACTCGATATCATCCTTGCAGTGCTCGAGAGCATAATTGATGCAATACTTGATGAATTCCTCAGCCAGATCCATGTTGTCCTGAATCTCATAGAAAGCCATTTCCGGCTCAATCATCCAGAACTCCGACAGATGGCGCGGAGTGTTGGAATTCTCAGCGCGGAAAGTGGGGCCGAAAGTGTAGATGCAACCCAGAGCGGTAGCGCCAAGCTCACCCTCGAGCTGGCCAGACACGGTGAGTGAGGCCATCTTGCCGAAGAAATCCTTCGAATAGTCGATTTTCCCCTCCTTATCGGTGGGCAGGTCATTGAGCGGCAGTGTAGTCACCTGGAACTGCGCACCAGCGCCCTCACAGTCAGAGGCAGTGATGAGCGGAGTGTGGAAATAGTAGAATCCCTTGTCGTTGAAGAACTTATGCACTGCGAAGGCCAAAGCGTGGCGCACACGCAGCACTGCCGAGAAGAAATTGGTGCGCGGACGCAGATGCGCCTTCTCGCGCAGGAACTCGAGCGAGTGTCCCTTCTTCTGGAGCGGATAGGTGTCGGGGTCGGCAGTGCCGTAGACCTGGAGCTCCTCGGCCTGAATCTCCACACTCTGTCCCTTACCCTGCGACTCCACGAGAGTGCCCTGTACATGGATAGATGCGCCGGTAGTGACCAGACGCAGGTCATCGTCAGAGAATTTCGCGAGGTCGAACACTATTTGCAGCGACTTTACAGAGGAGCCGTCGTTGAGGGCCACGAACTGCACATACTTGTTGCCACGGCGAGAGCGCACCCAACCCTTCACGTCGACAGTCTTGCCGAGATAGGGAGCCGGGTCGGCCATAAGCCGGGCCACCATTGTGCGACGAATATCTTGCATTGTAGATAAATCGGTTTCAAGTCCGGCGCAGCTGCATCGCCTGACAGCGGCTCTGCACCGGTGAGAATCATATCCGCCGGCCACTGTGCCGGCGGACAGATTCACGTATGTGATTATAAATTATAGATTATTCAAAAGACCCCATGCGGAGGAAGTTGACCTCCTCCTGAGTGAGGTAGCGCCAGCGGCCACGGGGCAGGTTCTTCTTTGTCAGACCTGCGAAGTATACGCGGTCGAGCTTGGTGACGCGGTATCCGAGGTGCTCGAAAATGCGGCGCACGATTCGGTTGCGACCTGAGTGGATCTCTATGCCGGCCTGGTTGCGGTCGGTGTCAGAGACGTAGCTGATGGCATCGGCGTGAATTTCGCCATCCTCGAGCTCAATGCCGTCGGCGATGCGCTGCATATCCTCTTCGGTGATATCCTTATCGGTCCATACGTGATAGATTTTCTTCTTCACGAATTTCGGATGAGTCAGTTTCGAAGCGAGGTCGCCATCGTTGGTGAGCAGAAGCACGCCGGTGGTGTTGCGGTCCAGTCGGCCTACGGGATAGATGCGCTCACGGCAGGCATTCTTCACGAGGTCGAGCACAGTGAGACGGCCGTTGGGGTCGTCGGAGGTAGTGACGCAATCCTTCGGCTTGTTGAGCAGCACATAGCACTTGCGCTCGGGAGTGACTACCTTCTCTTCATATTCCACCACATCGGTAGGAGTGATTTTCACACCCAGTTCGGTCACCACATTGCCATTCACCTTCACCTTGCCCTGAGTGATGAATTCATCGGCCTCGCGGCGAGAGCATATGCCGGCGTTGGCCATGAACTTGTTGAGGCGGATTTCGGTGTTCGGATCGATAGCCTCGATTTCATATTCAATCTGGCGCGGACGCGGAGTGAATGTGCGGTTCTGATTGTTGCGGTTGAAGCCACCCTGCTGGCGTGCCTGGTTAGGACGGTTCTGGCCGTAGGGGTTGCGACCCTGGTTCATGCGGGGCTGATAGCCGCCCTGATTGTTGCGGGGCTGGTAGCCGCCCTGGTTATTGCGGGGCTGATAGCCGCCCTGGTTGTTGCGGGGCTGATAGCCGCCCTGATTGTTGCGGGGCTGGTAGCCGCCCTGGTTGTTGCGGGGCTGGTAGCCGCCCTGATTGTTGCGGGGCTGATAGCCGCCCTGATTGTTGCGGGGCTGATAGCCGCCCTGATTGTTGCGGGGCTGATAGCCACCCTGGTTATTCTGGCCATAAGAATTCTGGCCATAACCATTCTGCTGGCGGGGCTGGTAGCCACCCTGATTGTTGCGGGGCTGATAGCCACCCTGCTGGCGGTTGTTGTAGCCTCCGTAAGAGTTCTGCTGACGGTTGTTGTAGCCATTCTGCTGGCGCGGCTGGTAGCCACCCTGCTGACCGTCGGCGTTATAATTGTTGCGGGGTTGGTATCCACCCTCGCGACGCTGATAGGGCTGATAGCCACCTTCGCGGCGCTGATAGGGCTGATAAGAGTTCTGGCGGGGCTGATAACCCTGGTTGTTGGCCGCCCCCTCTGACGATGCGTCATCGCCGGGCGCGTCAGCTGCACCCTGGTTGAGAGGACGATAGCGGTTTTCCTGGTCAGATGCGTCGATAGATGCGTTCAATGAACCTATACGCGGTCGTTTAGCTTTTTTCTCAGAATCCATAATGATAAAAGTTTTGAATAGGGAGGCACACGGCATCTCTGCCTGAGCACCCCGACTAAGGCACCTCCGGGGGCGATTTGTAGAATCAGTAGATTGCCCGGTTGTGGCTGAGTTGGAGTTTTTTTATTGGTTATGTAATAGTTAGAATTGTCTTTGCAATTATCGGTGAGATGAGTGGGAAGTCATAGATTCCCGTCATTCACCCGCGCGGTATACTCCTCATCGCCCGAGGAGGCCTGGGGGTGTATTGACGTTGCAAAGATAGTAAAAAATTGGTAAATTCGCTAATATTTAGTAATTTTGTTTGAAAATTTCCGCAAAGTAGCTTTCAATAAGCCCCTATCAGAGCGCGTTAATATTGTAATACCTCGCCGCGATGGCCGCTGAGGGGCTGAAGGTCGATTGTATTTATGAGGCTGGTCAAATTAAAATTTTTAATTAAGTAGAGCTTAGATTTGGCCGGCTACTTGACTCTTAAGGTGAAAAAGATATGTCAGAAAAAAGTATAAAGGGGAGCACGGCTGCCATACATGCGGCCATGCCGCGCAAGGATGCCTATGGCGCACTGGCCATGCCGGTGTATCATTGCTGTGCATATGAATTCCCCGACCATAAGTCGATGATTGACTCCTTCACCGGAGTGAGCGATGACCCCGACTACTCGAGGGTCACGAATCCTACTGTGATTCATTTCGAAAACATCATCAAGACTCTCACCGGAGCCTCTGAGGTGGTGGCTTTTACCTCAGGTATGGCGGCTATCTCAGCGGCCATAATGGCTGTGGCCTCGGCCGGATGCCGCATTGTCACCTCGCGTCATCTCTTCGGCAACACCTACTTGCTGCTCACCTCCACATTGGCCCGCTTCGGGGTGGAGACAGTGCTTGTTGACCTCACCGACCTTGATGCCGTGCGCGCCGCGGTCAACGACCGCACTGCCTGCATATATCTTGAGACTGTCACCAACCCGCAGATGGAGGTGGCCGACCTGCGTGCACTCGCTGATATTGCCCATGCCGCCGGTGTGCCCCTTATAGCCGACACCACCATGGTGCCCTTCATCTTCACCGATTGCCGGGCTCTTGGGGTGGATGTCGAGATATTGTCGAGTACAAAGTATCTCAGTGGGGGCGCCACATCGCTCGGCGGCCTTGTGGTGGACTACGGCACCTTCCCCGGCATTGGCCGCGCGCTGCGCAAAGACCTCCTGATGAATCTTGGCGGCTACATGACCCCGCATGCCGCCTATATGCAGACACTCGGCCTTGAGACCCTCCCGGCCCGCTACGATGTGCAGGAGCGCAATGCGATGGCTGTGGCCCGTGCACTGCACTCGATGTCAGGGCAGTATCCGATAGAGGTGTGCTATCCGGGGTTGGAGGATAACAAGTATCACGAGGTGGCCACCCGCCAGTTTGGCGGTCATTACGGCGCCATGCTCACCCTCAGCCTCCCCTCCGAGGAGGCGTGCTACAGATTTATAGATGCGTTGCAGCTTGTGCGCAGAGCCACCAACCTCTTCGACAACCGCACACTTGCCATACATCCGGCCAGCACGATATTCGGCACAATCGATGCCGCCACACGCCGGCAGATGGATGTCTCCGACCGCCTCATACGTCTCAGCATAGGACTTGAGGATGCCGACGACGTTATCGCCGACCTCACCCGGGCCATACGCGCCGCACTTGCCTGATCTCCCGCCTCAATTAAATCTCTGGTTATGGAATACGATTTCGACAGAAAGATTGACCGCGCCGGTTCGGGCGCGCTGAAATACGATGCTTTGCAGGAACGCTTCGGCCGCCCCGACCTGCTGCCGATGTGGGTGGCTGACATGGACTTCGCCACACCCGACTTCATCATCGATGCCCTGCGGCAGCGGCTGGAGCATCCGGTGATGGGCTACACCATCGAGCCGGCCGACTACCGACCCTCGATAATCGACTGGCTCCGCGAGCTTCACGGTGTGGAGGTCGACCCCTCATGGCTCACATTCATCCCCGGTATCGTGAAGGGTATAGGAATGGTGGTCAATCTCTTCACGGCCCCCGGCGATGGCGTGATCATCATGCCCCCGGTGTATTATCCTTTCCGCATCGTGCCCGAGGAGAATTCGCGCCGCGTGCTATATAATCCCCTCATAGAGCAGCCCGATGGACGCTACGCTCCCGATTTCGAGGGACTCGAGCGACTTGCCTCCGACCCTGGCAGCAAATTGCTGATACTGTCCAGCCCGCATAATCCTGCCGGAATAGCATGGACTCGCCCGCAGCTGGAGCGTATCGCTGAGATATGCGCCCGCCATGGAGTGCTGGTGGTGGCCGATGAGATTCATTCAGAGATGATGTTGTGGGGAGGCGGGCATGTGCCGTTCTACACAGTCTCTGACGCCGCCCGAGCCAACAGCATCACCTTCGCCGCCCCCTCCAAGACCTTCAACATCGCCGGCATAGTGAGCTCATATGCCATAGTGCCCGATGCGGAGCTCCGCGAGAGATTCTTCAGTTATCTTAAAGCCAACGAACTCGACGAGCCCACCCTCTTCTCACCCATCGCCACGATAGCCGCCTATCGCCATGGCCATGAATGGCGGCGCCGGATGCTCGCCTATGTAGAGGGCAACATCCGGTTTATCGAAGAATTCTGCAGCCGTCATCTCCCCGGCATAAAGGCATTGCGCCCAGACGCGAGCTTCCTGGTGTGGCTTGATTGCCGCCGGCTCGGCCTCAGCCACGATGAATTATGCAGCTTATTTTGCGACGACTGCCATCTTGCCCTCAACGATGGCGAGATGTTCGGCCCCGGTGGCGAGGGTTTCATGCGTCTCAATGCCGCAGCCCCGCGCGAGGTGGTGGCCGAAGGTTTGCGCCGCATAGAGGCGGCCCTGTCCCGCCGGTAGATAGCCGCCGCCACCACCGCCATAGTGCGGTCCCCCTGCCGCCGACCGGCAGAAACAGAATATTAACCTAAAGACTATTAATTATGAATGAATATAACGATGCCGCAGCGCAGCAGACTCCGAAATTCTCATTCGAGATACTCCCCCCGCTCAAAGGCAACAGTGTATATAAGGTGTATGGTATAATCGACAAACTCAAGGAGTTCAACCCCGCCTACATCAACATCACCTCCCACCACAGCGAGTATGTATATAAGGAGCAGCCGGACGGCAGTCTGCGCCGTGTGAGTGTGCGCAAGCGCCCCGGCACAGTGGCCATCGCCGCCGCCATACAGAACAAATACGGCATCCCGGCCGTGCCCCACATCATCTGCAAAGGATTCACAAAAGAGGAGACCGAGTATGCTCTTCTCGACCTCAACTTCCTCGGCATACAGAATCTCCTGCTGCTGCGCGGCGACTGCAAGTCGCTCGAGACGATGCAGCAGAATTCAGAACTCTATCACGAGCATGCCACCGACCTGCAGGCGCAGGTGAATCTCTTCAACCAGGGCTACTCACTCGACGGCACCCGCATCCAGGGCATCGAGACCCCCTTCACCTACGGCATGGCCTGCTATCCCGAAAAGCATGAAGAGGCCCCCAACATGGCCTCCGACCTCTATTGGGCCAAGAAGAAGGTTGATGCCGGCGCGTCATACCTCGTCACCCAGATGTTTTTCGACAATCAGAAGTATTTCGACTTCGTGGCACGCTGCCGCGAGGCCGGAATCAAGGTGCCCATTATCCCCGGCATAAAACCGATAGTGTTTGCCAATCAGCTGACTGTGTTGCCGAGAGTATTCCGCTCAGACATACCCGAAGATCTTGCCAATGCCCTGCTCGCCTGCCGCAGCGAGGAGGAGGTGAGAGCCGTAGGTGTGGAGTGGGGTATAGCCCAGTGTCGCGAACTTATAGCCAACGGAGTCGATGCGCTGCACTTCTACACCTTCCTCGCTTCCGACTCCGTGCGCCGTATAGCCGAGGCAATATATTGATATCACTTAACCGACACAGATGAGAATCCAAGATCGACTGCACGACGAAGTGCTGGTGCTCGATGGCGCCATGGGCACCATGATTCAGCGCCACGGTCTCACCGAAGATGATTTCCGGGGCACACTTCAGCTGCGCGACGATGTGAAATACAAAGGGTGCAACGACCTGCTGGTGCTCACGCGCCCCGATGTGATATCGGGCATACATGCGGCCTATATCGAGGCCGGTGCCGATATTATCGAGACCAATTCATTCAATGCCAATGCCATATCAATGGCTGAATATCATCTCGGCGACCGGGTCAGCGAAATCAACCGTGAGGCCGCGCGCCTTGCCCGATGTGAGGCGGACCGCGAATTCGAGCGGTCGGGGCGTCGGGTATATGTGGCCGGCAGCATGGGACCCTCGAATGTGGCGCTGAGTATCCCGGCCGTGCACGAGGGGGGCGTAGAGGTGGATTTCGACACCATGGCCGAGGCATATCGAGAGCAGGCCGAGGGATTGATTGAGGGTGGTGCCGACATCCTCTTGCTCGAGACAATTTTCGATACCCTCAATGCCAAGGCTGCCATTGCGGGTGTCAAGGTTGCCATGAGTCGAAAGAATCGCGAAGATATCCCCCTGATGATTTCGGTCACTCTCACCGAGCAGGGGCGCACCCTCTCAGGCCAGACCGTAGCCGCCTTTCTCGACTCAGTGCGTCATGCAGGCGCCATGAGCATAGGCCTCAACTGCGGATTCGGCGCCGAGGGCATGGCTCCTTGGCTCGAGCAGCTTCAGAGTGAGCCGGCATTCATCTCACTTCACCCCAATGCCGGATTGCCCGATGAGCTTGGACGATACACCGAGACACCGGCCACGATGGCTGCTGTGATGGCAAAATATCTTGCTGCCGGAAAGCTCAATATTGCCGGCGGATGCTGCGGCACGACCCCCGACCATATACGTGCCATTGCCGCCGAGGCCCGCAAAGTCTCCCCCCGCCCTGTGCCGGCGGCTTCCGGAGCTGATACGATGCACCTCGCAGGTCTGGAGTCGTGCGAGGTCAATCTGGCCACCACCGGATTTCTGAAAGTAGGCGAGCGCTGCAATGTGGCCGGAAGCCGCAAGTTTCTGCGTCTGGTAAATGAGGGGAATCTCCCCGAGGCCCTTGATGTGGCCACAGCCCAGATAGCCAAAGGTGCGCGTGTGCTTGACATCAACATGGATGATGCCATGCTCGATGCTCCGCTTGAGATGGAGCGCTTCGTCACACTGTTGGGGGCTGACGCCGCCACATCGCCGCTGCCGCTCATGATCGATTCATCCGACATGAGGGTCATCCGGCGTGCGCTTCGCAAGATTCAGGGGCGCCCCATAGTCAACTCCATCTCACTCAAAGAGGGGGAGGAGAAATTTCTCAAGCACGCCCGGGAGATTCAGGCTCTCGGCGCCGCCGTGGTGGTGATGGCCTTCGATGAGCAGGGGCAGGCCACGACATTGCCTCGAAGAATCGAAATCTGCCGTCGGGCCTATGACCTTCTCACCGGCAAATGCGGTTTCAAGGGGAGCGACATAGTGTTTGACCCCAATGTGCTCACGATAGCCACCGGTGTGGCCGAACATGACCGCTACGCTCTTGACTTCCTTGACGCTGTGAGCTGGATAAAAAAGAATCTCCCGGGTGCGAAAGTAAGTGGTGGAGTGAGCAATCTGAGTTTCTCTTTCCGAGGCCATAATAAGCTGCGCGAGGCGATGCACACGGTATTCCTGCATCATGCCATAGAGCGCGGCATGGATATGGCGATTGTGAACCCATCGACATCGCTCGACATAAATTCAGTTGACGCCACTCTGCGCGAAGCGGCCGAAGACCTCATCTTCTGCCGGCGTCAGGATGCCACCGACCGGATGCTCGCCATAGCCGCCGAAATGCAGGCCGAGGCAGAACGCCGCAAAGCGGCCTCAGCCGGGCTCCCCCCGAAGAAACCGCAGCCCCATGCCATCCCTACAATCGAATCTCTCGTGGAGAAAGGTATTGACGCCGGACTGACCGAACTTCTCGATGAAGCCCTCGCCTCTACCGGCAGTGCGATGGCTGTGGTGAAGACACGCCTCATGGCAGCCATGCAGAGAGTGGGCGATGAGTTCGGTGCGGGGCGGATGTTTCTGCCGCAGGTAGTGAGGTCGGCCGCGGTCATGAAGCGGGCCATCGAGCATCTCACACCCGCACTCGAGGCTGAGAGCAGTGTCGGCCGGGAGAATGGTCCCGGAGGAGTATTCGTCATAGCCACTGTCAAGGGGGATGTGCATGATATCGGCAAAAATATCGTGGGCGTCATACTTAAATGCAGCGGCTATGAGGTGATAGATCTCGGGGTGATGGTCGATCCGGCCAAGATAGTGGTCACTGTCAAAGAGCATGGAGCCCGATTCCTCGGACTTAGCGGCCTTATCACCCCATCGCTTGCAGAGATGTGTGTGGTGGCCGAGGCTCTTGAGCGTGAAGGGCTGACGGATGTGGTGCTCTGTGTAGGTGGTGCCACCACCTCCGACCTACACACTGCCGTCAAGATAGCCCCCATCTTCAGTGGTCTGACACTTCACACACGCGATGCCGCGCAGTTGCCGCCGCTTGTGGCGGCTGTGGCCGATGCCGAGCGTCATGATGAGGTTGCGGCCGGCGTACGCGATGCGCAGCACCGTCTGCGCCACGAATATGAGGGGCGTCAGCGTCAGCGCGAGGCCAAAGAGAGTGATGTGCGTGATGATGCGGCTGAATATCAGGCAGCCGTGCCGATGCCGGCTCCTGCGACGCCCGGACTGACCGATTTGAAGGTTAAGGTGGCCGATGCTGCGCCGCTTATCAACTGGAAAGCCTTCCTCCACACCTGGCGGCTCTCGCCCGCACTGGCAGAGAGGGCACTCGCGCTCACTGCCGATGGTGCTGTCACCCCCGCTGCTGACAATGATGATGCCGCTTTGGCCGAGGCATGCCGCTTGATAGGTGACGCCCGCAAGATGATAGCCGAGCTTGAGAAAGCGGGCGTGGCCCTTGATGCAAGGGTAGTGCTGACCAAGGCCCACCGCAGTGGCGATGATATGGTGATTGAGGCTCCTGACGGAGGGGAGATAGTGATACCCACCCTCCGACGCCGCATGGCGCCATGCATGGCGATGGCCGATTTCCTGGCTGAAGATAATGACTGGGTGGCACTCTTCGCTGTCACAGCCCGCAATATGCTGCAAAGTCTGCCACTCACAGGGGATGACTACCACGATCTTCTCGTGCAGAGTCTCGCCGACAGGCTTGTGGAGGCCTCCACCGAGTGGATGCACACTTATGAACATTCCCACCTTCACGCCCTTCAGACCCCACGCGGCATTCGTCCGGCTATTGGCTACCCCTCCATGCCCGACCAGACAATAGTCTTCGAGGCTGACAAACTGCTGCACTACTCCGACCTCGGCATAAGCCTCACCGAGAATGGAGCGCTGAGTCCGTCGGCCACCACTACCGGCTTTATCTTCGCCTCACCATGCGCACGCTACTTTGAGGTGGGCGATGTGAGTGCAGCCGCTCTGAATGAATATGCCCGCAAACGAGGCATGACCGTAGAGCGCCTGCATGAGATTCTGCCGCGCCATTAACCCGCCATTGACCCGCAGTAATCTCTGCCGGTAAATATGAAGTCAGCCCCATCGTCTATCCTTAAGACGATGGGGCTGACTTTATATTTGTTAATCTCTGGGTATCAAAGCATTAATGTAAAGATGGAGCTGGAGGAACCTCAAATCTTAGACTCCACCACTTTCAGAATCTCCTCCTCCTGGATAGCGGCGGCCGCAGCGATCTCAGCGCCTCGGGCTATGAGCTCCTCGGCTTTGGCCCGGTCTTTAAGTCCGGCAGCATTGATCTTCACATTCAGGAATGCACCACGCACGGCAGCGCGGGCGGCCAGAGTGCCCACACCGGCGTCAGTCACTGAATTCGGATTACCGAACTCAGCCATGGCGCGCACGATGTCGAATACCTCGAAAGAGGCCTCCATAGTGTGCAGCGGCACCTCAGTTGCATAGAGAGTGGCAGCCTCCATAGCGGCCGCGCGGGCAGCCTTCTCGGCATCAGTCGATTTCGGCATGCCGAAGACATCCATGATACGGTTGAAAGCCGCTGTGTCCTCATCCACAAGGTGAAGCAGACGCTCCATCAGAACCTGGCCACGTTCGGCGATGTCGGAGAACTCCTCCCAACGGTCGTCGTAGGCAGCCTTATGGGCGGTGAGGTTGGCCACCATAGTGCCAAGAGCCGCACCGAGCGCACCCATGTAGGCCGATATAGAGCCACCACCGGGAGCCGGCGACTCGCTGGCAGTCTCCTCAGCCAGACCGCGTGCGGTGAGGTCAATCAGTTTCTTTGCCGAGTCATCAGCAATCATATATTCGATCACCTTCTCTTTCGGGTCGAAGGGCTTGAGCTCATCGAGCCCCATCGACTTGATGGCGATGCGGATAATCTCTTCGTCGGGGATACCGGCCGAACGCTGCTGTTTCTTAAGGAAGTATTTGCCGGCATCGATAAGTGTGCGCTTCGGCACGAGGCCTACAATCTCAGTGCCTGTGACACGCACACCGCGGGCGGCTGCCGCGCGGCACACCTCATCGAAAGCCACATGCAGCGGCACTGTGGCGATATCGGTGATGTTCATCGATACTTGAGCGATGCCATATTCATCGATAAACCATCCGATAGCCTTCGTGCCCTTCAGTGTGCCGGGCTGCATGATTACCTTTCCATCGGCATCCTTCAGCGGTTTGCCGGTGACTTTGCCCCCCTCGCGCACCGGGCGACCCTTCTCACGCACATCGAAAGCTATGGCATTGGCGCGGCGGGTAGAGGTAGTGTTGAGGTTATAATTGACAGCAATCAGGAAGTCGCGTGCGCCGATGGTGGTGGCGCCTGAGCGGGCTGCCGCCTCATCAAAGGGACGGTTGCCGAAATCGGGACCCTTCTCTTCGCTGCCCATCTTCTTTGGGAGAGCCTCGTACTCACCCTCACGGCACACAGCCAGATTCTTGCGCTCCGGACGCAGTGCGGCGGCTTCGTAGCAATAAGTGGGGATTCCCAGTTCGGTGGCCACTCTCTCGGCGAGTTTGCGGGCCATCTCGGCGCACTCCTCCAGAGTGACACCGGCCACAGGAATCAGCGGGCACACATCAGTGGCACCCATGCGAGGATGCGCACCGTGGTGGCCTCTCATATCGATTACCTCAGCTGCGCGACGGATACCCTGGAATGCAGCCTCCACCACATCCTCGGGGCTCCCCACGAAGGTGACGACAGTGCGGTTGGTGGCCTCACCGGGATCCACATCCAGAAGTTTCACACCCTTCACGGCTGTGATGGCATCGGTGATGGTCTTGATTTTCTCAGGATCGCGCCCTTCGCTGAAGTTGGGCACACATTCGATTATACGTGTTTCCATGATGTTGTATAGTTGTATAAAGGTTAGATTCAATAAGATGGCGTATGTCGCATCCGCATCCGCGACACTTCCGCAGCGGGGCGCTAATAGCCCAGGCTGACGGCGCGGCGGATTTGATTCTGCGAATTTAAGCAAATCTCATCAAAAAAGTAAATAGTTAGTAAAATATTTTCGTTATCTTTGCAAATGAGAGGGGGTGGCAAGGTCCGGGGCATAGCTCCGTCGCCACTTCGCCCGGCGACGGAAAGTGATCCGGGCCACACCCTTGCGGATGGATCGGGAAATATGAACTAACCTACTTACTTACATCATGAGAAAAATCCTTATATATCTCGCTGCCGGAGTGATGAGTCTGGGAGCATATGCCCAGCAGCCCGGTGGCTCAAGTGAGTCGTACGAGGAATTCCGCAAGCGCACCAAAGAGAGCTTCGGCAGCTTCCGCCAGAAAGTGCACGATGACTACCAGGCCTTTCGCCAGGAGATCAACAAGCGCTATGCCGATTGGATGGATGGCAAATGGACTCCCAGTGATGTCAACGACCCGATAGAGATTCCGGAGCCGGAGGTGAAGCCTGTGGCGCCGGTAGTGATGCCCGTCAAGGAGGATGAGCCTGAGTGGGAGCCGGTGCCGGTGTCGGATCTTGAGATTCCGCATGTGACGGTGGTGGAGACTCCGGTGCTGCGTCCGCAGCCGCTGCCTCAGCCCGAGCCTGTGGTGCCCGTCGATCCGCCCGCCACAGAGCCTGTGGTGGCGATGGAGGTGGACTTCTTCGGCACCCGGATTCCGATTTCGCAATATCAGTCATGGCTCTCGGAGGGGCGTCAGCTCACCTTGGCCGATATGCCCCAGGCATGGCGCACAATGTCGGATGGCCGCTATGAGCAGCTTCTCTCGGAGTGTCTGCTGCGCCGCAAGGAACGCAATCTCTGCGACTGGGCCTATCTGACCTTCCTTCAAGGTGTGGGCGAACGCATATGTGGCGCTGACACCGACGCTGCCCGCTTGCTCACAGCCTATCTCTTCGCCCAGTCGGGCTACAAGATGCGCCTCGGCTGGGATGGCAAGCGCGCGTTGATGCTCTACGCTTCGGATCATCTCATCTACAATCAGTCATACTTCTTTGTAGGTGATGAGAAGGAGCGTTTCTATCCCTTCGTGAATGGGAAGGTCGACAAGATAGATATCTGCGACCTCGAGTTTCCCGAAGAGCAGGCTCTCTCGCTTATCATCGACCGTCTGCCGGATGTAAATCTATCCCCCACGGAGCCGCGTCATCTGAAGTCGCGTCGCTATTCATCGTTTGCCTGCGATCTGAGCGTGAACAAGAATATGATAGACTTCTTCGACACGTATCCCACTTCAGAGGTCAACTACGACATGATGTCGCGCTGGGGAATGTATGCCCAGACACCGCTGACCGATATGGTGAGCCGTCAGGTAGAGGAGAAGATGCAGCCCCTGCTCACCGATGTGCAGCAGCTTGATGTGGTGAAGCGTCTGCTCAACTGGGTGCAGACAGCCTTCGAATATGAATATGACGAGGTGGTGTGGGGCTACGACCGTGCCTTCTTTGCCGAGGAGTCCCTTTTCTATCCCTATTGTGATTGCGAGGATCGCTCGATTCTCTTCTCTCATCTCGTGCGCAAACTTGCCGGAGCCGATGTGGCGCTGATACTCTATCCGGGGCATATGGCCACGGCAGTGAAGTTTGCATCGCAGGATGTGAAGGGTGACCATGTGATGATCAATGGCGAGAAATACACGGTGTGCGACCCGACATACGTCAATGCCGGTGTGGGCATGACGATGCCTGGCATGGACAATGCCCAGGCCACCGCTCTGATATTGCGCTGATTTAGATGAAAAAAGATGTTTGTGATGCTCCGATTGACACGGGGCGGCTTACCTTGTGCGGTTCACGCTATAAACTTGAATCATTTTTGTGGCAGCATCTATGGCTGTTTGTGGCCCTCTTCGGCATGACCTTCGGAGTGGCGTTGACCATACGCTCAAGTCTCGGCAGCAGCGTGATTTCGTCGATACCGATGGCTATGACGCTTGCCGGAGCCGATGGTATGGCTCCGCGTCTTACGGTAGGCGACTACACGAATCTGATGAATGTATTGCTCGTGGTGGTGCAGATTATAATTCTGCGCCGTCGCTTTGAGTGGGTGCAGCTCTGTCAGCTCGTGGTAGGCACTATATTCGGCTTTCTGCTCGACTTCAACATGTGGCTCACCGCGCCGCTGACCCCCGACTCACTTGCCGGGCGCATAGTGGCTCAACTTGCGGGTTGCATCATCCTGGGGGTATCGATAGCCTTTGAGGTACGCTGCGGATCGGTGACGATGCCCGGCGAGGGTGTGCCTGCGGCCATCAGCAAATGGTGTGGCATGGCATTCCCGAAAGCGAAGATTATTGTCGACACCACACTCGTGTGCACAGCCGTAGTGCTCGGCTACATCTTCTTTGGCCGCTGGCTGATAAATGTGGTCGGACCGGGCACACTCTTCGCAATGATATTCGTAGGCCTCGTAGTGAAATGGACTGATCGCCGCATCTCCTGGTTTGAGCGTGTGCTGGGTTATCATCCCGGCTTCGGCCGCTACGTTTACGGCCTCGCCCGCTACCTCCGCCACCACCGCCACTGAATCTCCCCATATACATCCTCCCCAAAATAAGATTCCCCATCAGCATAGCCTTGCGGCATGCAGATGAGGAATCTTTATTGTATATGGCACAGACGTACCTGTGCCAAAATCATGGTTGTCTTATAGGGCAACTTTCGCAGTGATGCCTGAAGTGGTCATTACAACATATACCTCACCTGGATTAAGAATGAGATTTATGGGCGCCCCTGTGGATACTCCAGAAGTGGCGGCAATGCCTGAAGCAGTGAATACATTGTAGCCCTCGCCGGCCGCAAGACCATCAATATGCAGTGTGGATTGACTTGAATAGATGCGTACTCCAGCAGCTGCTATCTGCGCTACACCAGTGGCATTCATATACGTGATGCGAATCTCCTGTGGGGCGGTCACTTTCGGGAGCGAAACCATCTTTGTCTCATCAAAAGCCTCTGATTGCTCAATGCCATTGACAAGCACGCTTGTCACCGTCCAATCGCCGCCACCCTCAATCATTAAGTTGAAGTCAGCGCCATACTCCACCGGAATTGTCAGCACTCCATATTCACCCGAGTAGACTACGACATCTACAGGATTACGCTTGAACTGTACCTCGAGCGTGTAGTTGGTGTCGACGCTTTCGATAGTGTAGGTATTATCAGCAAGCTCATTGGTGATGTCAACTCCATTGAGGCTCACACTCTCTATCTGCCATCCATCGGTCGGAGCAATGGTAATGGTAGCCGGCTGGTGTTGAGTCACTTTTGTCGGAGTATAGGTGGCATTTTCGCCATTTATCGAAACTGTGCCATCGCCGATAATCATAGTGGAGGCAGTGAAAGTGATATCATCCATATCCATCTCAACGATAGCCTTGAAAATGTTCCAATAATCGCTCGCTTCATAGTCCTCTTTAGAGCCGGTGGGCACATAAAGGGTGGCCGCGTTATCGGGGCCTATGATTTGAGCAGAGGGAGGTGTGCCGATAGGCATAAATACATTTTCGAGCGAAGTGCAGCCTGTGAGCAGTTGTGAATCCCCAAAAGATGTGATGGCAGGTGAGAAATAGACACTTTTCAGTGATGTGCAATTCATCAGAGCACCACCGGAAATTGTTGTCACTGCCGATGGGAACCGTATTTCGGTGAGCGCGCTGCAATCCTGGAAGGCATATTTGCCGATTGAGGTCACCTTTTCAGGAATTATAATCTCCTTGAGCATGGAGCATCCGAGGAAGAGATTCTGAGGAATGGCGGTAATCTGAGCCGGTAATGTAATCTCAGTCAATGCTCCGCAATATTGGAATATAGCGGCATTGAGTGCTGTCAGATGTTCAGGCAATCTCACTGACTTCAAGGCCGCGCAGTTATAGAAGAGATTATCGCCTAAGGTCTGAATATGGTCAGGAATTTCGATTGTGGTGAGATTCGGACAATTTGCAAAGAAGTGCGAGGGAATCTCAGTCACCTTCGGGGGAAAATTGAAAGATGTCAGCCCTGAGCCAAAGAAGGTGCTTCCGGGCAGATTCTTATCACCTGTGAAGGATTCAAGTGATGAAGGTAGGTCGATAGAGGTCAAATTCTTGCAGTTGCCGAATACATAGCCCATCATATGGGTGATACCCTCTTCAATCTCAACTTTCGAAAGATTGGTGCAATCCGCACAACAGCCTTCTGGAATTATACCGATTGAGGCAGGAAAATTGATTGATTCAAGGCTGCTGCAGCTGTTGAAGGCCTGTTCGCCCAGTGCCTCGAGTGTCGAGGGAAGCTTGACAGAAGTCATGGCAGTATTATAGAAGAATGCCTGTCCTCCGATATTTTTTACACCCTCGGGTATAGTGATATCCCCCTGTAGATTGCATTCTCTGAATGCGCGATAGCCGATAGACTGCAAAGTCGAGGGGAACTCCACATTTTTTGTATAGCTGAAATTGAAAGCATATTCCTCGATTGCTGTTATGCCTTCTCCAATTTTTACATTTTCGATATGCGTCGAGCCGGCTCCGGCGAAGGATGAGGCGTGGATTACACCTATGCTCCCCGGAATATCAATCTCAGTCATGAGGTGACCGTAGAAGGCGCCAGAACCTATATACTGCAGTGTTGAGGGAAGATTGATTGATGTAATCTGAGTACTATAGAACGCATTGTCAGCGATTGTGGTTACCCCTACGGGGAGCTCTACAATTGAGAGTTTGGTCGATGAAAATGCATTTTTGCCAATCTCCCGGAGATTTGCCGGCATTTTGATGCGGGCCAGCGATGAGGCGTCGAATGCGTAGACGCCGATGTCTGTAATAGAATCTGGAAGTCTGACTTCAATGACTGAGGCCTTCTGGAAAGCTTCGGCTCCGATTGCCGTCACATCATAGGTCTTTCCATCATGGCTGACTGTGGCCGGAATCTCAATGCATGTGCCGTTATATGGCTGAGGGGGGCGTGCCACGGCCACACTCTCTCCATCTGGATTGAACTGATAGAAGAGCGTGTATGACTCCGATGATTGCTGATGAGTCTGCGAGAAGTCGTAGGCATGGGCAATCCATGTGGAGCATAGAAGCACCGGTAGTAAGAGGAATCTTTTCATATGCTAAGTTTTTTATAGGTGTAGATTCAGATATCAAGGTGTAAAGTTTATACAACTTCAAAGGGAATCTTGCTGACTATCTTTCAGGAATAGGTAAGTTTCTGAAAGAGGACAGTTTGCTATTCTTCAATGGCAAATATAGTAATTTTATAAGTGTCGGCAAAATTATTCGAATTATTTCGATTCAATCAATGGGAATTGGAAGGATTGGCTTTTATTCTGGGTGGGTGGCTATGAGGAGGCAGTTGGAGAGGGGAGAGGCGGGGATGAGGTGTTGCTGCCGGGGGAGGAAGCCGTTGGCGATTATGAAGCTGCGGTAGTCGTCGGGGCTCCAGCGGTGATAGGTGCGGAAGCCTGCGAGTTGCATAAGCTGGAGTTGGCGACGGTTTTCGTGGCCGTCGTAGATAAAGGTTGGGGCGATGAGTAATCCTCCCGGACGGAGCACCCGCGCAATTTCAGCAAGAGCTTTCGCAGGCTCAGGTATGATATGCAGCACATTAGCTATCACTACCACCTCGAATTCACCATCAGCGCATGTCAGCGAGGTGGCGTCTTCGGTGCGGAAGGTGATATTATCCACGCTATGCAGACGCTTGCGTGTTTGGCCCACCATCTTGGGAGAGAAATCCGTGGCGACCCATTCGGCGCAATTCGCACCCAATTGAGCCGTCAGCTGCCCGGTGCCACATCCTATTTCAAGCACCCGTGCTGATTTATCAATCAGAGGTGCAATCAGAGCGGCCATGGAGCTATATAATTTCCGGTGACGTCGTTCCTGAAAGGGGGTGTATATATGTGAGGCGAGATTCCAGAATGTCTTGTTGTCCATAGTGAATTTATGAAGTTAGCCGACTTCATGCCCTCCTCATGCAGTTCTCTATGCCATGAGGGGCGAGGCTATGTCAGTATGCTATAATTTCTGCAAAGTTACAAAATATTGGATTGATGTGGATGGCTCTTCGATATTTTTGATTATATTTGCAATCGGCTTCCGGGATATTACACCTTTGATAAATGAGTGATGGATTAGTCCCCCTTGCCGAAGTTTTCTGCAGACGCATGCCCGGTATAGAGTGCGCTGCATAAGAAAACTATGATTTGTCAATACTTAAAATCTAAATATCTAAAAAGACTATTTATGGCTATTAATCTTCAGAAAGGCCAGCGTATTGAGATCGGTCTCCATAAGGTGGGGGTGGGTCTTGGCTGGGATCCGAATACAAGCACCGGTTTTGACTTTGACCTTGATGCGTCGGCATTTATGCTGGGGGCCGATAAGAAGCTTCCGGCTGATGAGTTCTTTGTGTTCTACAATAATCTGATTTCTCCCGACAAGGCTGTGGAATCCTCGGGCGATGACCTCACCGGCGGCAATAGCGACGGTGGCGATGATGAGACACTGACTGTGGATCTCGATAAGGTTGACCCCCGCATACAGGAGATTATCTTCACCGTCACCATCCATGAGGCCGACCAGCGCCGCCAGAACTTCGGCCAGGTGCATAACTCCTATATACGCATCTACAATGCGCTCACAAATGAAGAGATTGCCAAGTATGACCTCGATGAGGATTTCTCAATCGAGACGGCTGTGGAGTTCGGTCGCCTGTATCGTCGCAACGGCCAGTGGAAATTCGAGGCCATCGGCAACGGCTATAAGGGTGGACTCCAATTCTTTGTAGACAAGTATGTAGGTTAGAAAGCGCAGCTGCCAGCAATGCGGTGAGCCGGCTCAGCCTGATTGCAATCTTGCGGATAAAATCGGGTTTGAGGGCGACTCAAGGCCGCAATATTGCGGAGATTCAGATTCCTGCGGAATTGCTCTTTATCTTTGCAATATAGAACCTCTGAAATCATCTGCAGGCAGATGGTTTCAAATTAAAAAGCATGCAATATGATTAACTTGGAAAAAGGACAGCGAGTGGCGGTGGAGCTTCCACAGTTCACAATAGGACTGGGTTGGGACACCAATCAGTCAAGCACCGGCGAAGACTTCGATCTTGATGCATCGGCCTTCATTCTCGGCGAAAACGGTAAGATTCTTGCCGATGAATACTTCGTATTCTACAATAATCTCAAATCGCCCGATGGCGCTGTGGAGCACACCGGCGATAACCTCACAGGCGAAGGCGAGGGGGACGACGAGAGCATACGTGTCGACCTCTCCAAGATTGACCCGCGCGTTAATGAGATTACCTTTGTGGTCACAATCCACAAGGCTGCCGAGCGCCGTCAGAATTTCGGACAGGTGCGCAACGCATTCATCCGCATCTACAATGCCGCCAATGGCGAGGAGATTCTGCGATATGACCTCGATGAGGATTTCTCGATCGAGACTGCAGTGGAGTTCGGACGCCTCTACAAACGCGCCGGCCAGTGGAAATTCGAAGCCATCGGCAGTGGACAGAAAGCCGGGCTTCAGGAATACCTCAATAAATATAATTAATATAGGCAAGAAAATGAGAAGACTCCCCGTATATCTTTTGCTTGACTGCTCAGGGTCGATGTATGGCGAACCCATCGAGGCTGTCAAGAATGGTGTCCAGGTGCTGCTGTCTACCTTGCGCCAGGATCCCTATGCGCTTGAGACCGCCTATCTGAGCATCATCACCTTCGACAGCACAGCACGTCAGGCCACACCTCTCACCGAGCTGGCAGCCTTCCAGCAGCCCAATATCCAGGCAAGCGGTTGCACAGCCCTTGGTGAGGCGCTTGCTCTGCTCGCGCAGAGAGCCGACCAGGAAGTGACCAAAACCACCGCCGAACAGAAGGGCGACTGGAAACCCCTCGTGTTTATCATGACCGATGGCGAACCCACCGATGATCTCGCCAAAGGACTTGCCGAATTCAACAAACGCAAGTGGGGCATGGTTGTGGCATGTGCAGCAGGTGCGGGTGCCAATACCGACACGCTCAAGAAAATCACCGAATGCGTAGTGTCGCTCGATACGGCCGACAGCGCCACAATCAAGGCCTTCTTCAAATGGGTGTCGGCCTCAGTGAGCTCAGGCAGCATGAAGGTGGAGGAGACTGGCGCCGAAGCCACCAAGCTCAGCGAGCTCCCGCCCCCACCCCCTGAAGTGAACATCGTGGTGTGAAGATAATCCGCCAGTCAGCCATATTAATTCTGAATAAGCCCTGCAACGAGGGGCTTGTTCAGAATTAAAAATATTGAAGTTGTTTAAACTTTTTTCAAGTGCAAGGTTAATTAAGATTTTGAGCAGGTTTCGGCTCTCGAAGAGGGAGCGATGCGGGCATCGCGACCGATGAAGAGGGTCGAAAGATGCCAAAATATTAATTAAGATTGCGCTTGAAGAAAAAAACTCTACATTTTATATTTTTCGTAAAAAGTTTAAACAACTTCATTAAGACTCGCCTGTATATCAGGTGCTTGAAATTATAATTCATATCGAAATATATGAGACGTCTACCCGTATACCTGCTAATCGACACTTCGGGCTCAATGCGTGGCGAACCAATTGAGTCAGTAAAAGTAGGTCTTGAGGCTATGCTTGCAAGTCTGCGTCAGGATCCGTTTGCGCTTGAGTCGGTCAACATCAGCATCATCACCTATGACCGCGATGTAAAGCAGATTCTGCCGCTGACCCCGCTTGATGAATTGCAGCTTCCGGAAATCACCACCCCCGAAAGTGGCCCCACCCACACCGGGCAGGCCCTCAAACTGCTGTGCGAGAAGATAGACCGCGAGGTGCGGATGAGCACACCCGAACAGAAGGGTGACTGGATGCCGCTGCTGTTTCTGATGACCGATGGCAAGCCATCCGACATACAGCTATACAATGAGATGATTCCGGAGGTAAAGAAACGCCACTTCGCAAGCATCATCGCCTGCGCCGCGGGCATGAGCGCCAAGACCGAACCCCTCAAGGCGCTCACCGATGAGGTCTACTCGCTCGACACCGTCGACAGTACTGCCTTCCGGAAATTCTTCAAGTGGGTGTCCGACTCAATCGGTGTGGGCAACCGCAGCATAGGTGCCACCGAAAGCCTGGTGCTTCCACCTCCCCCCGCTGAGGTGAATGTGATTGTGTGATATAAAATGAAGTCAGATTATGCGCAGACTACCAATCTATTTCCTTGTCGATGTCTCTGAATCGATGGTGGGCTCACCTATCGAGCAGGTGCAACAGGGTATGCGGACCATTATCCAGAATCTCCGCGTCGACCCGTATGCATTGGAGACAGTATTTGTGTCAATCATAGCTTTTGCCGGTAAGGCCAGAGTGCTATCTCCGCTCACGGAGCTGTATAAGTTCTATCCGCCGGTGTTCCCCATCGGTGGAGGCACTTCGCTCGGCGCCGGACTTGAGGCGTTGATGGATGACCTCGATGTATCTATCCAGAAGACCACCCTCGAAGTCAAGGGTGACTGGAAACCCATTATCTTCCTTTTCACCGACGGCAATCCCACCGACGACTATCACGCCGCATTCCGCCGATGGAATGAGCACTATCGCAAGCATTGCAGCCTTGTGGCAGTCTCAATCGGTGATAATGTGAATCTGCTCACCCTCGCCCAGCTCACCAATGACATCCTGCTGCTTAAGGAAACCGATGCCGAGTCGTTCAGCCGATTCTTCAAATGGGTGACGGCTTCGATACAGACCACCAGTGTGTCAGTCAGCGAGCAGAATGCCGATGAGGTGAAGCTTGCTCCCATCTCAGGTATTAATCTTGAGAAGGTAGACCCGAATGGTTGCTATGGCACGGTAGATGAGAATTTTGTGGTGCTCCACGGACGTTGCCAGACCACCGGCAATGACTATCTCGTGAAGTATGCCAAGCGCTTTCCGGCCGAAGAAAGGGGTGGCAGATTCGAGATGCTCGACTCCTCATTCTTCAAGCTTGTGGGAGCTTACCCGGTGGATAAGGAATCGTATGCATCTCTCTCCACCGGAGCCAGGGCAAGCATCAACACCCGCATGCTCGCCGGCGCTCCGACATGCCCTTGCTGCGGCAATCAGCTCGGAATCGTGGTGTGTGAATGCGGCGGCATTTTCTGCGTGGGTGAGGAGAGACATAACGAATGCCCGTGGTGCGGACTGAAGGGTGAGCTCGGCAGCGGTTCCGACGCGGGGATGGATATCGCCCGAGGTTTAGGTTGAATGATTTAACTCACACTTTTTGAAATGGATAGAAAAGAACGCATGGCCGCCCGCCACCGGCGCCCGGCTTCACACATCGCCGAGGCCGCCAGAGCCATCGAGCGGGCTATGGCTCAGGCCGGAGTCCCGCAGTCAGGCAAGGCCGAATTTGTCAACTGGGCAGTGAGCCAGCTGTGGAAAAACTATAAAGAGGAACGCATGAACCAAAAAATATTGATAGACAACGAAATAAAGAGTCTTGGCATACGTCTGCCCAACGGCACTGTGAAGCATGACTATTCGGCAAGCTTCAAGCTCCCCGCTGAGAAGATTTCCGACATCGAGCTTGATGGAATCGATGAGCTCGGGCTGACTTTCGCAATCAGTGATGAGGGGGAATGCACTCTTCACGGCAAGCCTGCTGCGGCCGGTGATTTCTCGCTCACACTGCGTTATGCCACAATCGAGGGTGAGGAAAAATCTGAGCTCAAGATTCCCATAGCGTTCAATCCTAATCCGCGCGATCTCTGGCGTAATATTCCCACCGATAAGAATATAAAATACTACAAGCCCGATGAGGCCAAGGAGTATGTGAAGGTAGAGGCTGCCGGCGATGGCAGTCCGCGCAAGGATATCGTGGCGGCCAGTCAGCGTGGCCGCAGCCATGCCCAGGAGGGGAAGGCGCGCGACGATCACTTCAAACTGCTGCACTGTCCGGATTCCGACTGGTATATTATGGCTGTGGCCGACGGTGCAGGCTCGGCCAAATACTCGCGCAAAGGTTCGGAAGTGGCTTGCGAGACGGCGGTAGATCACTGCCGTAGTCATCTCGCCGATAACCCCGCTTTTGAAGCAGCTATACAGCAGTATGGCCGCGACACGACTAATACCGAGGCCCGCAGTGCCGTCACGCGCTTTGTATATGATATCGTCTTCAAAGGCGCTGTCAAGGCTCATGAGGCGCTCAATCGCCTCGCCTCGCTCGATGACAACGACAAGGTCAAGGATTTCAACACCACTCTGATGTTTGCCATATGCAAGAAGTATGACTTCGGATGGTTTATCGCTTCGTTCTGGGTGGGTGATGGCGCGATGTGCCTCTACGATGAGACCAACAAGACTGCCAAGTTGCTCGGTGTGCCTGATGAAGGCGAATTCTCGGGGCAGACACGCTTCTTGACAATGCCCGGCATTTTCCGCGAGCAGGATGCGGCGGCGCGACGCCTGCGCATGGCGGTTGTGCCCGATTTCACGGCCCTTTTCCTGATGACAGACGGAGTGTCAGACCCCATGTTTGAGACCGACCGTAATCTCAACGACTACGCCCGATGGGAGGAGTTCTACCATGCTCTGCAGACCGGATTCCCCGATGATGAGATAGGTGGCGTAGACCTGTCAGACGATAACGAGGAGGCCCAGTCGCAGCTGCTGCGCTGGCTCGACTTCTGGAGCCCCGGCAACCACGACGACCGCACGATAGCCATACTCTATTGAGCCTTAACCGAATTATAAATCAGACACAATGGCAAATACCATAAAATTGACAGCCACCGACGGCACACAGGTGGAATTTGTAGATGAAGTTATCGGCAGTGGCGCGATGAAGGATGTCTATTTCAGTCCTGACAAGAGTTATGTGGTGGGCTTCTTCCGTGAGCCGCAGGATGCCAACGCTAAGGATAGATTGCAGAATATCGTGGGCAGATACCGCGACAATATTTTCAATCAGATCGGCGGCGAATATTGGGAGAATCTCTTCTGCTGGCCTACGAAGCTGGTGGAGTGGAATGGTAAACTCGGCATCGTGTGCCCGGCCTATCAGAAGCATTTCTTCTTCAAGGATGGCATGTTCAAGGGGAAGGAGAAGGAGGGAAAATGGTTTGCCTCGGCCAAACTGCGTAATAAATTCCTGTCGCCGGCCCAGAAGGGTACATGGCTCAGCCACTACCACATGTGTCTGCAGATAGCGCGTGCGGTGCGCCGCCTACATGCCGCCGGATTGGCGCATTCCGACCTCTCTTATAAGAATGTGCTTGTAGACCCGGAGTCGGGCAAGGCTGCCGTGATTGACTGCGACGGACTGGTGGTGCCCGGCAAGTATCCGCCGGATGTGGTGGGCACCCCCGACTTCATCGCCCCCGAGGTGTTGCAGACCCGCGCCTTGAAGATTGGTGACCCCGGCAAGTGTCTGCCGAGCATCAAGACCGACCGTCATGCCTTGGCAGTATTGATTTACATGTATCTGCTCAACCGGCATCCGCTGCGTGGCGGAAAAGTCAATGATCTCGACAGCGCCAAGGATGAGGAACTCTCGATGGGAGCGAAGGCTCTATTCATAGAGCATCCTACCGACAAGAGCAATCGTCCGCGCCTTCAGAGCCTTAGCCCCGCCGAGCTTCCGCAGGGTGATGTCACCAAGCGCCCCTATACAATCTGCGGCCCATATCTGACTGAGCTGTTCAACCGCGCATTCATCGACGGACTGCACGACCCCTCCAAGCGCCCTACCGCCGATGAGTGGGAGACAGCACTTGTCAAGACCACCGATCTTATCCAGCCCTGCCAGAATCCTGCTTGTGAGGCTAAATGGTTTGTATTTGACAACTCCACCAAGCCCCGCTGCCCCTTCTGCGGCACTGAATATCATGGACAGTTGCCTGTGCTGAATCTCTACTATTCCCCCTCGCATGGCAAATTCCTGCCTGAGAACTATCGGCTGATGGTCTACGACAAGCAGTCGCTCTACATGTGGCACGTCAACCGCTTCATCACCCCCAACGAGCGCACGCGCCCCGAAGATAAAAAACCGGTGGGCGACTTCCATTTCCATGGTGGCAAGTGGATATTGATCAATCGCCGGCTCCCGGATATGTGGGATGTCACGGAGCAGCCTAAGCGCCAGATAAAGGTAGGTGAGTTTGTAGAGCTTACGGAAGGGCGCAAGATACTGCTGTCGGGCGCCGACGGCGGGCGCCTGATCGTGGTGCAGCTCGTGTCAAATTAAGCCGCCACGCGGCTGTTCCCTCACTTGATAGGCTGCCGCGCCATCAGACCTGTCGCGGCTGAAATCAGCCGCATCGGTATCAGATACGGAAATTAGTGCTGGGGCGCCATCAGTCCTGTGGCTCCTGAAATCAGCCGTGGATGATGCAGGATATGCCTTTGTCATGCATCTCTACTAATTTGGCTGCCAGGGTATTCAGTACTTTGGCGTAGGCGTATTTCAATTCGCGTTTCTGTGAGTCATGCGCGGCAGGAGCTATGAGCAACAGGCGCCCGGCGGCCATCATATTGAACTCCATCCCCGAGGCCTGCTCTCTTTCAGCAAATCCATTCTCACAGATTCTGATATAGCATCCACCATCCTCAATGGCGTAATTGCGGAGCTCCTTCTCTTTCGGATGAATAAAGGGGGAGACCGGAATTCCGCCATTCTCTATTTTCAGGCGGCATGCAGTCTGATAATTGTCGCTCTCGGCGGCGCTCCATCTGCGATGATGCTTCACCACAAAAAGCTCCGGCTCCTTCAGAAGCAGGATATTCCCCTTTGCTACGTACACCTCATCGCCGATTTTCAGACTCCAACGGCGATACATATAATCCGGAAATAACCTCTTGATGAGGTATCTGCGCGGGTTATCCCTCACATAGATAATCTGTCGCCCCCAGTGCTCATCATTATAAGCGATGCGGTCATTAAATCCCTTTTCGAACACCGACACCATCCCCTCCTGGCGGAACCGCTCAGGTAATGCCGCATGCCGCAGACTCGACACCTTCCCCTTCAGTCCCGACATCGCTATGCTGAGCCCATTAGGCAGATAGCTCCGCACATGCACGCACATGTGGATATGATCAGGCATGATTACAAATTCCGCCACCTCAATCTGCGGATATTTCTCCAGCCACCACTTCAAAGCCTCCAAGATGAAATTGCCCGTAGCCGTGATTACAGAATGCGGAGCCTGTTCCCCCGCTGCGATGCGGGGATCCCCTTCGATTTTTGCGAAAGGGGGGATGGCCGGCTGCGGAGGCTGCTGCCCTGCTGCGATGCGAGGATCCCCCTCGATTTTTGCGAAAGGGGGGATGGTCGGATTTTTGAGTGTGGTGATGAGATACTTAGCCGGGCGCCGATAATCATGATGCCTTGCCCTCCTATTATAGTTCGGGTGATCAGGTTTCCTCATGAAAGGATTATCAGTCAATTTATTCATCTCGGATAAAATAGATTAAGCGCTCATTTCAATCGCGCCACAATCAGCCGCCGCGCTCTG